>Ga0208790_1000399_pt1 | contig 21679 bp, 8 predicted proteins | sample 10_taG_FD_184083 | JGI IMG/M metagenome (GOLD analysis project Ga0208790, IMG submission 184083) | Marine viral communities from the Subarctic Pacific Ocean - 10_ETSP_OMZ_AT15264 metaG (SPAdes) (version 2) | ecosystem: Environmental > Aquatic > Marine > Oceanic | place: Pacific Ocean | collected... | reverse complement strand
CCAAACCCCCTTTATTACCTTTTTCTAAATATAAAAAACCCGCCTATAAAGAATGAACGATACAACCTATCACATATACGCAAAGGATAAGGTTTTATATCATAATCTAGTAGTAGAAGATTTCGAAGAAAAGTGGGAGATGTTAAATGTTATGGTAGGTCTGTTAAAGACTGAGTATAGTGCTGAAGATTTATCATTTGTTAAGTTAGCGCCCAAGGTAGGATATGGAGGTCCCGGTAAGGTTCTCTGGGCAGAACCGTCAGGCGAAGATTCTTATTGACATACTACATATATCAGTGTATAATTGAATTGAAGGTATTACACAATTATGGCAAAAGGATTTACAGTTAAAGCAAATACCCCAAAGAAGAAAGAACCTGCATGGGATATTGATGCTATTAAAGCAAGAATGAAGGGCAAGACAATAGTATTTTGTCTTCCTGGACGCGGATGTTCTTACATATTTCTGAAGAACTTTGTGCAGTTATGCTTTGACATGGTTCAGAATGGTATGTCTATTCAGATATCCCAGGATTATTCTTCTATGGTTAATTTTGCAAGATGTAAGTGTTTAGGTGCAAATGTTCTCAGAGGACCTAAGCAAGTTCCATGGGATGGCAAGTTAAAGTATGATTACCAACTATGGATCGACTCGGATATTGTCTTTAGTTCAGAGAAGTTCTGGCAATTATGCGATCTCTCAGTTCCTGCAGAATCTGTTAAAGAAGATGGAAGTATTGATGAGGATCTATTAAATTCTCGTGGGATTACTGCTGGATGGTATGCAACTGAAGATGGGAGCACCACCTCAGTAGCACACTGGTTAGAGGAAGATGATTTCCGTAAGAACGGCGGTGTTATGAATCATGAAACCGTTGAATCTATTGGTAAGCGTCAGAAACCCTTCACAGTAGACTATACTGGATTTGGTTGGGTAATGATCAAGAAGGGTGTATTCGAGGGTCTAGAGTATCCTTGGTTTGCTCCTAAGATGCAAGTATTTGAATCTGGTGGAGTACAAGATATGTGTGGCGAGGATGTCTCGTTCTGTCTTGATGCTAAGGAAGAGGGATATGAGATCTGGTGCGATCCTCGTATTCGTGTTGGGCACGAAAAAACTCGTATAATCTAATGCAAATAGCAGTGTCACTCGGACTCATAGTTGTTTTATCAATATGTGGGTTCGTTTTATACCTTAAATCTTACAATCCACATTAAATTACATTATGGCAGTTAAGACTAAAGTAGGCGGATGGGGGTCAGAAACATATGTTGAGACCACCCCAAAGAAATCTCGTCAAGGAAACGGAAAACACACCAAAGTCGCCGCAACGTCTCGCAATGGGGCGAAAAAAAAGTATCGCGGTCAAGGAAAATAAATAAAAGGGACTCGAAAGAGTCCTTTTTTTGTTGTAGGAGGAAAAAATGGACCAGAAAATGCTAAGAGAAATCTCTAATGACGACTTAACACCCAAAAAAACCGATAAATTAGTCCAAAATGACCTTTATGAGCGTAAAGATGATGAATTTGAGGACGATGGCCTTGATTATGATACTGATGTTATCCCTCTAGCAGAATTTTAGTAATAAATCCTTAATAAATAACTCAACACTCATAGTATTTCTGTATTCGTATGCCTGTAGAACGGGTAAGTCAAGGTTTTAAAGATATTAGTTCCTCATTTAAGGTTAATCCCTTAAGTGAGGACCTTATTGCAATTAAAAATGAGACTGCAATTGCTCGTTCCATACGCAATTTAGTCTTAACTCGTCAAGGAGCACGGTTTTTTAACCCTCTTTTGGGTTCTCAGGTAAGTGGACTCCTTTTTGAGAACATTGATGGGCTAACATCCACTGATATTGAAGACCAAATTAGGGTAACTATTAAAAATTTTGAACCTAGAGTAAATTTAACAGAAGTTAGAGCTCTTCCAGACTATGATTTAGGTGGATTTGATGTAACTGTAGATTATGAAATAGTTGGAATTGATATCTTACCTCAAACATTATCATTTGCATTACAACCGACACGATAAATGGCATTAGTAAACTTCGCAGATCTAGATTTTGATCAAATAAAGGGATCGATCCAAGATTATCTCAGAGCAAATTCAGATTTTACTGATTATGACTTCGAAGGATCTAATCTTTCAACGATTATTGATGTTTTAGCATACAATACCTATATTACTTCATATAATACCAACATGGTAACTAATGAAGTATTCATTGATAGTGCTACTTTAAGAGAAAATGTTGTTTCTCTTGCTAGAAATGTTGGTTATGTTCCTAGATCTCGTAAATCAGCAAGATCTAAAATATCTTTCTTTGTTGATACTAGTAGTTACACTAATGCACCTTCTTCACTTATATTAAAAGCAGGAACTGTATGTACTACATCTACTTTTGGTGATCAAAGTTATTCATTTTCAATTCCTTCAGATATTACTGCCCCAGTAATCAATAATATTGCTAACTTTAATGATATTATCGTTTATGAAGGCGCTCAAATCAGTCAAAATTTCACTGTTGATGCATTTAGTCCAAATCAACGGTTTATTTTAGATAATGCAGGAATTGACACAAGTCTAATCAAAGTAAAGGTGAGATCTAATGTAAATGCTACTGCTGCTAATACATATACGCGTGCAGACAGTCTTTTTGATCTTAATGGTAAGTCTATGGTATTTTTCATCCAAGAAGTAGAGGATGAAAGATATGAATTAATCTTTGGCGATGGTATTTTTGGTAGACAACTTCAAGCACCTGAATTTATCACTGCATCCTATACAGTTTCTAATGGTAAAGAGGCTAATAACCTTAATTCCTTTAAATTCTCTGGATCATTGATGGATGATAATGATAGGATAATTACATCTGGTATTTCTTTAATTACAGTAGTCGAATCTTCTCATTCTGGTGCACCAATTGAAACTATTGAATCAATTAAGAAATATGGAACTAGAATTTATGCTTCCAGAAACAGAGCAGTAACTTCTTCTGATTATGAAGCCTTAATTCCTTCAATTTATCCCGAAACAGAATCTGTTGCTGCTTATGGAGGAGAATCTCTTAATCCACCTCAATTTGGAAAAGTTTTTATTAGCATTAAACCTTATAATGATAGATATCTCTCAAATTTGATTAAAGATAATATTAGAAGGAAATTGCAGAAGTATTCGGTGGCGGGTATTATTCCACAAGTGGTTGATTTAAAATATCTTTATGTAGAAACGAATTCTAACGTTTATTATAATCCAAATTTAGCACCTTCTGCAAATACAGTGAAAACTGCTGTTTCTTCTAATGTGAATACTTATGCTGATTCAACTCAATTAAATAAATTTGGCGCAAGATTCAAATATAGTCAATTTTTGAATATAATTGATGAAAGTCACCAATCTATTACTTCTAATATTACAACTGTTGTTATGAGAAGAGATTTGAGAGCAGTTGTTAATACTTTTGCTGATTATGAAATATGTTATGGCAATAGATTCCATATTTCTGACCATTCTGGATATAATATCAAATCATCTGGATTTACGGTAAGTGGTATTAGTGGAACTGTCTATTTGATGGATATTCCTAATGATGACTGTAATAAAACAGGAATCATTAATCTCTTTAAATTAGATTCTCCAACCCAACCACAAATTATCCGTAGGAATGTAGGGAACATTGATTATATAAAGGGTGAAATTATATTAAATCCTATTAATATAATTTCTACAACTATTAATAAAGGAATTCCTTTAATTGAAATAGAAGCAGTTCCTTATTCTAATGATATTATTGGATTACAGGATCTTTATTTGCAACTAGATACTAGTAAGGTAATCATTAATATGTGGACTGATGAAATTGCATCGGGAGCAGAAATATCAGGGACTACTCATCAAGTATCATCCAGCTATTCCAACGGAGTCTTTGTAAGATAAGATATGTCAGAAACTAGAGTTAAAATTCAGTCTATTGTTGAAAATCAACTACCAGACTTTATTGCAGAAGAGAATCCTCTTCTAGTAGAATTTTTAAAGCAATATTATATTTCTCAAGAATATCCTAGCGGTGCAGCTGACATTGTTGGAAATCTTGACAAATATATTAAACTTGATGAAATTTTTAAATCTGTTAGCACATGTATTATATCAGAAGATGTTGGTTATAATGATGTAACCATTAATGTAAGTACTTCAACTGGACAATATGGTCAAATTTTAACAGGAACAAAGGGATTTCCGGATAGATATGGCATTATTAAGATTGATGATGAAATAATTACATATACGGGGAAAACAGACAATTCATTTACAGGGTGTGTAAGAGGATTTAGTGGTGTAACGGGATATTCAAAACCTAATAATCCAGAAGAACTTATTTTCTCTACTTCTAATGTTGCAAAACATACATTAGAATCTTATGAAGGAGCTCCTGTCGGTCCTATTGTTCATAATTTAAGTGGATTATTTTTAGGTGAGTTTCTAAAAAAAATAAAACAACAATTTATTCCAGGATTTGCCGATAGAACATTAGATTCTGATTTAAATCAAAATCTCTTTATTAAGCAATCAAAAGATTTTTATGCATCAAAAGGAACGGACCATTCATTTGAAATACTTTTTGGATCCATATATGGAGAACCTGTAGAGGTTATTAAACCAAGAGAATATTTGTTTAGGCCATCTGATGCTGGTTGGAGAAGGACTAAAGATTTAGTTGTTGAAGCAATTACTGGTAATCCTCTTGATCTTTTAAATAACACTTTATATCAAGATGAAAAAGAAGAATATGGGATTACTCAAGCATATGCATCTATTACTGATGTAGAAAAGATTTCTATTGGCGCAACTGAATACTTTAAATTAAGTTTTGATGCAGATTATAATAAAGACTTGGTTTTGGATGGAACAGTTTATGGAGACTTTTCTATTCATCCAAAAAGTTTGTTAATATCTCCTGTTTCTGCAGGAGCTACTTTCCTTGATGTAGATTCAACAGTTGGGTTTGCGCAATCTGGTAATTTATTTTTAAATTATGATAATGGTACTACAGGAATAGCATCTTATTCTTCTAAATCAGTAACTCAATTCTTTGGAATAGCAAGCACTGCTATTACATCTGGAATTGGTACAGCAGTAGAAATTAGATTGGATGTAGATGCTTATGGTTATTCAGGAGTAACTACTGATACTCCAATTAAAGTTAGAATAGGATCTGTTTTAGATGATGTAGTAATACCATCGAACACATATCTATTTTCTAAAAATGATGTTGCTAGAATTAAAGGATTAGGAATTTCTTCATCTACAGTCCGAAGAGAGAACTGGATTGATAATGTTGCCAATAGTTATAAGATTAGTTCTTTTAATCTTACTAATCTTTCAAATTATACTTATGAAGTTGTAACTTATAATGTTCATAATTTTAGAGTGGGTGATACTGGACAAGTAACAAGAGATCCTGACGGAGATGCTGTTAAGATTGATTGTGAAGTTATTGCTGTCCAGTCAAGTACTAAATTCTCCATTAGGGGTCAAGGAGAATTATTTTCAGATTCTATCTATTCTATTCAAAGAAAACTTACAAAAGTTCAGTCATCACTCTATTCTTCTCTGAACAAATATAATGCCAATGTTCAGAATACGTATACAGATTATTCTAATAGAGTTTTAGTTGCTTCGCCTTCTATTCCATTTTATTATGATCAATTTACCAATCCTTATAATAGAAAAGTTACCCTTTCAGGCAGCTATAGTGGAACAGTATTAGATGTAGTTGCTAATGATCCTAATGCACCCGATGATCATGGTTTTTATACTGGAGATAGGGTATATTATCAACCATATGTAGTTTCATCATCATATCAAGATTCTGATGGATTTACTGGGGTTTCTACATCAATTAGTAAGTTTCCGGAATTAGAAGAAGGCCTTTATTTTGCTAAAAGGGTTAGTTCAAGCCAATTAAGTCTAGCAAAGAGCCCTTCAAATCTTTTTAGTGATGATCTTATCACCGTATCAGGGATTGTAACTTCTAATGTAATTCAAGATTATGATTTTGCTAAGAAGGAGATACTAGCACAAAATATCTTAAAAGAAATAAAGGAACCTCTTGATAGGAGTGGTAATTATACTACAGAACCTGGAAAAACTGGTATTCTAGTTAATGGTGTTGAATTATTAAATTATAAGTCATCTCAAACTTTATTTTATGGACTTATTGAAAATATTATAGTTGAATCTCCTGGATTTGGTTATGATGTTATAAATCCTCCTAGTCTTGATATTACAGACGCAGTAGGGACTGCAGCAACTGGAATTTGTGCTGTAACTGGGTCTTTAGAAAGAATAGAAATTATAGATTCTGGATTTGATTATGTAGATAAGCCTTTTATCACTATTACTGGTGGAAATGGTAAAGATGCTGCTGCAGAAATCAATATGAGATCTGTATCACATAGTGTTTCATTTGATGCTACTAATCAAGGAACAGATGGTAATATATTCATTCAAGCAGGAAGTGCTACTACTAGTTTAATTGGATTCTCTACTTATCATAAGTTTGGTGATTATGAGAGAGTTGTATACAATACTGATAGGCAGACTCCTTTAACAGGACTTACAACTGATGCATTATATCGGGCTTCCATTGTTGATGCTCAAACAATAAGACTCCATAAGAATGAAGCAGATGCTATTGCAGGAATAAACACTGTTTATATTAGTGGATATGGGGGTGGAAATCAGAATTTTAAATGTGTAGAAAAGAAAGACATAATTTCCACTATTAATGTTACTAATAGTGGTGAAGGATATCAAAATAAGAAAAGAACTACTACCACTACCGGTATTAGTACTTCTCTTAATTTAATTAATATAGATTCTCATGGTTATGAAACTGGAGAAACTTTAACCTATGCAACTACTGGTACTGTTATTGAAGGTCTTAATACCTCATCAGAATATTTGGTTAAAAAAATAACTAATAATTCATTTAAACTCGCTCCTGTTGGATTAGGAACAACAACAAAAACTGAGTATCTTGATAGTGAACAATATTCTGATTTAGCATCGATCGGTAGTGGAACTCATTCTTTTAATTATCCTGCAATTTCTGTTGTTATTAGCGGAAGTATTGGAGTATCCACTTTATCTAATCAAGATTTCTTTGCATCCATACAACCTATTTTTAGAGGAAGCATTGATTCTGTTCATTTAACAGATAAGGGAAGTGCATATGGATCTGATACTATTCTTAATTGGGAGAGACAGCCAGAATTTGAGTTTAGAAGTGGGCAAAATGCCGAAGTAATGGTAATTGTTAGTGAAGGAAAAATTATACAAGTTTTGGTTACAAGAGGTGGATCGGGATATAACACTCCTCCAAATCTTGTAATTAATGGAACAGGAAATTATGCTAAATTGACCCCTGTAGTTGAGAATGGTGAACTTAAGAGTGTATCTATAATAAATGGAGGAGTTGGATATGATAATACTACAACTATTACTATAAAGGATTCGGGATCCAATTGTCGATTAAAAGCAGATCTCCAAAAATGGACAGTTAATTTATTCCAGAAGTATTTAAATACTATAACTCCGGATGATGGAATTATTGATGAATCTGAAAGATCCAATTTTGGATTAGAATATTGTCACATGTATGCTCCCAGAAAACTTAGGGAGTCTGTATATGTAAGAAATCAAGCTGGAACGATTCAGTATGGAGTTGGGGACCTCAGAATAGCGCAAAGCAAAGAACAACCATCTTCATATCATTCCCCTATTCTTGGATGGGCATATGATGGAAACCCCATTTATGGTCCTTATGGATATACAACACCTGAAGGTGGAACTGCCAGAGCAATGGAATCTGGATATGATGTAGTTTCTAAAGCGGGTAGACCTTCTTTATCAAATTTCCCTCAGGGATTCTTTAACGAAGATTATGCATTTAAAGGAAGTGGAGATTTAGATGAGCATAATGGTAGATTTGCAGTAACTCCTGAATATCCTAATGGGGTTTATGCATATTTTACAACTATTAAAACATCAAGTACTGATACTGATGGCGCATTTAAAGGATATTATCAACCACAGTTTCCTTATGTTATTGGAACAAGTTTCCAGTCTCAACCAAATCCTTTTAATTATAGCAATGATCTTAATCAAGAAGAATATGATTTGAATAATTCTGGATGGTTTAGAAACACTTTAAACTATCAATTTAAATCTTCTAATAGTTCTTATGATTTTGTTTTTGATCCTGATAGTATTAAAAATCAAATCATAAATGTTGATTCTACTTCTAGTGGTACGGTGGAGTCGATTGGTATTTTGACTGGAGGTAATAATTATAAGATAAATGATAGAGTTTTATTTGATAATGCTCTTACAGGAGGAACTAATGCATCTGCAAAGGTTTCTAATCTCTATGGTAAAGAAATTTCTGCTATAAGTGTCGCTACTACTTCATTCTCTAATGTAGAATTTGCTACTTCTGATGGAATTGGTAATATTATTGGATTTACTACATCTCCTCATGGATTAAACGACGGGGAATTACTTACTATTTCTGGTCTTAGTACATATTTTGCTAATATTGAAGGTTCCTATTCTTTAGGTATAAGAACTGATAACTTTGTAACTACTCTTGGAGTAGGTACAACAGGGGTTACGGGATTAACAACTTTCTTCTATACTACTGGATTCCTAGATTTTCCTTTTGTTAGAGAAAATGATATTTTATCTGTAGGTCTTGGAACAACTGCTGAACAGGTTAAAGTTCTTAATATTGATCAGGTTGGTAAGAGATTTAGAGTTAGAAGACATTATGATGGAACGGTTGGTGCTGCGTTTAGTGCAGGTATTATTTTATATGAAAATCCTCGAAAATTTAAAGTTTCTACTGGATTTAAGACCGATTATAGTTATAATGTAAATACAGAGATTTATTTTAACCCTAATGAATCTGTAGGTATTGGAACTTCTGCAATTGCAGGTATTGGATCTACTGCAACGTTCTCAATGCCCGGTATAGGAGCAACTCAGGTATTTGTTCCATATAGTAGGATTTATATTCCTAATCATGGATTAAAGACTGGAGAGAAGGTTACATATTCCAATCATGGTGGAACTGGAATTGCATGTTGGCATAGTATAACAGGAATTACATCAGGGACGGCATTTGAACTGCCAGAAGGAAAGGATTTATATATTGCTAATTTTGGAAGAAATTTTATTGGAATTTCAACTATTAAGGTAGGATTAGGAACGACAGGAACTTTTGTTGGAGTAGGATCAACTACTACACAGAGTCTTCCATTCTTTACTGATTTTGGTATAGGTAATTATCATAGTTTAACTACGAAGAGAACTGGTATAAGTGGAGAAATTGGTCAAAATATTGTTACAGTAGTAACTTCAACCGGTTCTACTCATGGGTTAGGTTTAGGAGATAGAGTTCAGTTTAGTGCAGTTCCTAAAAATACTGAAACAATAACTGTAAAATATGATAGTGATAATAGAAGAGCAGTATTCAAACCTTTAACTTGGGCTGCGGGGGATGTTGATATTGCTAATGATACGATTTCTTCTACTGATCATGGATTAAGTACAGGAGATAAAGTAATTTATACAGCTTCCTCTCCTTCCGGTGGATTGACAAATGAAGAAATTTATTATGTTCTTTATTATACTAAGGATAAATTTAGACTTTGTTCAACCAGATATGATTTAGGATTAACTATTCCAAATTATATTGATCTTACTAGTGCTACTGCAGGAACTATATCATTAATTAATCCACAATTGAATGTTTATAAGAATAAAATTATTAAATTTGATTTATCTGATTCTTCTCTATCATCTAAAGTTGGACTAACCTCTTATAGTGCGTTTACTCTTAATTTCTATAAAGATCCTCTTTATAATTATAAATTTGAATCTACTGGATCTACTATAAACTTTGAAGTTGTTACTACTGGTAATGCAGGATTCTCTGGTGCAAATGTTTCACTATTCCTGAATGATAGTGTTCCTTCAAATTTATACTATAAATTAGATATTATAAATGAAGACCTCATTGCAGACATTAAAAAACAAATTATAGTTGATACTGATGTATTTAATAATAATCAGATTAATTTAATTGATAGTAAGTATTCAGGATCTAAAAAAATAGTTGGTTTAGGTACAACTACGTTTAAGTATAATTTGTCTTCATATCCAGAAGCAAGTTCTTATGATTACTCTACAGCGAATCTTTATTATACAACCAAATCTTTAAGTGCTTATGGTTCTATTGAGGGTGTTGAAGTTCTTAATGGTGGAAGAAAGTATGAACTTACTCCTGGCATTACTACTATATCTTCCGCATATGGAAAAGATGCGATATTAGAAATAGGAAGTCATTCAATTGGTAAAATTCAAAAGACTACTATTGAGAATATTGGATTTGATTATCCTACTGATTTTACTTTAAATCCTGCTCTTAATCTTCCTGAAATTCTTAAAATTGAACCACTTACATCATTTGCTAGTATTGGTATTTCTTCAGGTGGTAAGAATTATCTGACCGATCCCACCTTAGTTGTTCTTGATGGATATACTGGAAATGTTGTTGATGATGTTCAATTAGAATATCAAGTAGGATCTACTAAAGTTAAAATAGTTCAGAATACTTATGGAATGTATAATATTCTTCCTACTATTCTTCCTACTGAAAACTCGAATGGAGTGGGAATTAATACTATAACTTATAATAGTTCAACTAAGAAAGTAACTGTAGGATTTAATACTGGATTTAGCGATCTCTTCCCATTTGCAGTGGGTGATAATATAATGGTTGAGAATACTAGTGTGGGTGTGGGATCCACTGGTAAAGGATATAATTCAAATGCTTATAATTATAAGTTATTCCCAGTTACCGAAGTTAATACTGCTTTAGGTGGGAATACAGGATCTATTGTTTATGATATGACCTCAGTATTAGATACTGGAGAGTATCCTGGATATTATGATCCTACTACTTCTTTTGGTAGAGTAATTCCTCAGAAAGATTTTCCTATCTTTGATATTAAAATCAAAATAAATGATTTTATGAATGGAGAAACTGTAAGTAGTGGATATGCAAAAGGATTTGTTGAAAGTTGGAATAATAAGATTGAAACCCTTAAAGTTTCTATAGGTAGTGAACTTCAAATTGGAAATGTTTTAAGAGGAGAAACTTCAAATACAAAAGGAATTATTGAGAGTAAAATTGATTTTGATTCCTATATTCAACTTGGACCTTATTCAAATGTTAATAAGGGATGGATATATGATACGGGTATTCTGAATAACAATGTTCAAAGATTGCCTGATAATCAGTATTATCAATATTTCTCATATTCCTTAAAATCAAAGATTCCTTATGAAACATGGAATGAGCCGGTTAGTTCTTTAAATCATACGTCAGGGTTCCTTAAATTCTCTGATTTAGTTATTGAAACTCAAGCTGATAACGCTGGTGGAATAGTCGCTAATGATAGTAATACTGAAATCACTGTTAATATGACTGGAGAAGGTCATTTGCATTGTGTCAATACATTTGATTTGGCATCTGAAGAGGCAATAAGAATAGGAACTAAATTGGTTTCTAATGAGATTGTTTTTGAGAATAGAGTATTGAGTGATTATTCGGAGGCTGTTGGAAATAGAGTTCTTGTAATTGATGATTTCAGTGGAGAATTTAATCACAAACCTAGAGCAACAAGATATGCTGTTATTAGTAATGATAAATTATCTGCAGCAAGATCTAGAAAGTTCTTTACATATGTAAGAGATAAGAGATATACACAAGAACGTCAAGTTCTGGTCGTATCCTTATTGCATGATGATAATCAGGGATATTTGAATCAATATGGTAGAGTTGAGACTCATCCAGATTTAGGATCTTTTGATTGGACAATCAGTGGAGAAGAAGGAAAACTTCAATTCTATCCAGTTAAGTATGCTAAAAATAATTATGATATTACTTATATTTCACATGATCTTAAGAGTACTACAACTGGAATAGGCAGTACTTCTCTTGGAAGTATTGTTCATATTAATTCTCATCATACTGCTATTCCTAGTGGAACGAGTACTGCAAAGACTGTTGTAGGAATTGCATCTACTTATCGCTCTGCTAAGGTTATTGTTGAGATTGGAGCTGATGATGGTTCATATTATGAATTTGATGAACTTAATGTTATTCATGATGGGTCCACAGTTGATATGGTGGAGTATGGGCAGTTAGCAGATAATAACCTAAGTTCTTTTGGAATTGGTGGATTAGGAACTTATTATTCTTACATAGAGGGATCTCGTTTAAAAATTGATTTTACTCCTGATTCTGCAGTAGGAGTAGCACATAGTGTAAATGCTATTAGTGTTTCTATTGCTAGCAGCACATCTACCGCGACTGGAGTAGGAACTGCTGAAGAATTACAAACAGGTTTATTGGATTCTTGGTATACTTCCATTGCTGCTTCAGGAACTCCGGGTATAAACACGATTGCAGAATATCATGAGGATTCTCATGCTGCTTATTATGTTGTTCAGTTAGAAGATACGACCAATAAGCGTTATGAAATGTGTGAAGTTGTGGCCTGTGATGATGGTGAATATAATGCTTTAACTGAATATGGTAATGTTGAATTACATACCACTGGTTTAGGAACTATTGGTGCCAATATTGATGGTTCTAGCAGAAAGCATTTAACCTTTATTCCTAATCATAATATTAAGGTTCAAGTAAGAGTTTTCCAGAATGTTTTAAGTATAGTTAAGGATAGTATTGATGCAACTTCTATTGATCTTAATAGCGGAGTAATTAGATCTGCTTATGCTGAATATAGAGGAACAGAAACGGATATTAAGAGAACCTTTGGTTTACTTCATAATCAACTACCAATATTCCAAAGATTTGTTGATGGAAGCGATTCTGATGTAGTTAGTGTTTCTGCTGATACGATTACTATACCTGATCATTACTTTGTAACAGGTGAGAAACTTACTTATTCATGGGCTGGTATAGGATCTACTCAGGCTATTAGTATTGCTTCAACTAGTGGTCCGGGTTTTGGAGCGACCACTTATGTACCACCTACAGTATACGCTGTTAAGGTTAATTCAAGCACAATTAAGTTAGCAGCAAGTCCTGAAAAAGCACTTCTTCAAAATCCTGTAGTATTTAATATTACATCGGTTGGAATTGGAACTTCTCATTCATTTACTTCTACGAATCAAAATGCTAAGGGTCTTGTTGCAATTGATAACTTCTTCCAATCTCCTATTGTTGGGGGAGCAGTTACAACTACTTTGGCGAAAGATATCCTACTCCAAGATGAAAAAATTACCTTTACTGGAATAACTTCATTCTTTAGTGGAAATCTTATTCAAATTAATAATGAGATCATGAAGATCAATACAGTTGGTCTTGGAAGTACGAATATTATTATGGTAGATCGTCCTTGGATGGGAACAGGTCTTGCTACTCATTCATCAGGAACTTTAGTTCAAACTATTGAAGGTAACTATAATATTCGGGAAAATAAAATTCATTTCGTTGAAGCACCTTATGGACCAGATCCTATAAGTTCTACAACTAATGCTCCTGATGATAGAGATTGGGTTGGTATTTCTACACATTCTACTTTCCAAGGTAGAACCTTTATGAGAAGTGGAAATACTGGTACAATTGGAGAGACATATAGTAATAATATAATCTTTGATGACATTTCCAATGAATTTACTGGAATTGCTAAGACCTTTACCTTAAAGAAAGATGGTGGAACGAATGCTACTGGATTCTCTACAAGTAATGGCGTAGTTCTTATTAATGGTATTTTCCAAGGTCCTCAGGGGATTCAATCTGAAATTGAAGATTATACTATGGATGAGAGTGCTGGAATCTCTAGTATCTTCTTCACAGGAACAGCATCTTCAGTTACTTATGATGTAAACAATGCAAATATTCCTACTGGTGGAGTTATAGTTTCTGTTGGATCTACAGAAGGATTTGGATTACAACCTTTAGTCGCTGCTGGAGGAACAGCAGTTGTTTCTACTGCGGGAACTATTCAATCTGTTGGAATGGGAACTAGCGGATCTGGATATAGACTTGACCTTCAACCACTCGTTAATGTAGCAATTCAGACTTCTAGTTTGTATGCTGCCAGCTACGTTGCAATCGGCACAGCACAGGTTGTAAACGGTGGTATCACAGGAATAGCAATCACTAATCCACACGTCTTCTATGCCCCTGTAGACGTCTCTAACGTGGGTTATAGTTCGGTAACAGGATTAACGACAATTACGACCCATCAAGCTCATGGGTTGCAGAGAGGGGAAAATATTAATATTTCTGGAATTGCATTTACTTGTGATTATGCAGCACCGATTTCGATCTCTACAGCAGCATATACTAGCTCTACTGGTATTATGACCGTCACTACATCTGGTGTTCATGGGTTCAATGCTAGCGGTAAATCTAGCGTTGTTATCTTTACTGGGTTAGGAATGACCTGTGCAATTGATTCTGGCGTATCAACGCATTATTATCCTAGAGGTAATGATCCAGCATATAATAATTCAGTTTCAATTGCTTCTACATCAACAACTCAGATCACTGTTAATGTTGGTGTTGCGGGTCCTGGAGACCAATATGCACACACCTTTAAACGTGCTTCGGCAAATGCTATAGTTTCTGGTGGCGATTACTTACATAACTTTGTTAGTGGTGTAACAAGTTGTGTTGTAAGTGGTGGTAATTATCTTCATACATTTGACAGTGTAGGTGTTACTAGTATTACAGTAACAGGAATTGGATCTATAACTCCAACAGATGCTACTTATGCTCCTTTAACGGGTAATTTGGTATTAACTGTAGGATCAGGTCATACTTATACTACGAGCGATACAGTTGGTATTGGAACCAGTTCGTTGGTATTTACCTGTGCAATGGATGATAATTCTACTACACATTCTTATCCTCGTGCAGATGACCCTGTAGTGGGCGTGAACACCGCTATTACTGCAATAACGGATGAAACCATCACTGTTAACGTTGGCACCTCTAAGAGCGTCTTCTTCGATGTATATGATGCTCAATATACTGGATCAACTGGTATTATGACTTTGAACATTGGAAGTCATGGTTTGACTACTGGAACAAGTATTAGGTTGATGAATAATGGATTATCATTCAGATGTGCGATGGATGATTATAGATCGATTCATACTTATCCTAGATCCACCGATACCTATTACGATACTGCAATTTCTATTGCTGCTACCGCTGCAAATACAATTTCGTTGAATGTTGGAATATCTAGTCTGAAGTATGATGATGTTTCTGCTGCCACATATGATCCAGCAACAGGCGATTTGGTTCTAACTGTTGGTGCGGGACATAGTTTAAGTGAGGGAGTAAATGTTGCAATTGCAACTGAATCTTTAACCTTTACTTGTGCAAGAGATGCTAATGCTACAGAGCATAGTTATCCTAGAAAGCCTGATCCTACATATGCAGGTATACCTATTCAGAGTGTTGGAACTACGACTACATTTACGGTAAATGTGGGTATATCTACTGTTCCTACTTTCTATCAGGGAGGAGGAAAAGTACAAGCAGCTATCATTGCTCCTAGAGCAGTTAATAATTCAACAAGTGGACAAGATCCTGCTTCTCCAAGTACTCCAATTACGCAAGTTTTAAATAGCAAATCATTTACAGTTAATACAGGAGTATCAACCAGAACTCATTTCTATGCAAGAGGTGGTAAAGTTGAGAAGGAATTGGATGTTAAATTTGATGATCCACTATCATATTCTAATCTTGATTTAATCTATAGTTCTGAATCTTCTCAGGGAATTGGAACTTATGCTAAGGTTGATGTAGTTGTAGGACAAGGATCTAGTGTAATTGATTTTGAGGTTAGAAATACAGGGTATGCATTTGGTCAGGGAGAAATATTAACTGTTCATACAGGCGGAACTGCAGGAATTCCTACCAATCCTTCATTACCATATAAAGAATTCCAACTCACAATTCAGAATACTTATAATGATGCATTTGCTGGATGGAGTATTGGAGATCTTCAGGTTTTAGATAACTTTGATGCTCTTTGTGATGGATCTAATAAGTCTTTCCCAATTAAACTTAACGATAGTTACCTAACAATTAGATCTGCTAAAGGATCTTCTATTGATGTTCAAGCATGTCTCCTCGTATTTGTTAATGATATTCTGCAGAAGCCAGGAGAAGCATATAGCTTTAGTGGTGGAAGTACTCTTAAATTTAGTGAAGCACTTAAGAAAGGAGATTCTACAAAACTTCTTTATTATAAGGGAACTGGTGATATTGATGTAGTCTTCAAGGATGTTCTGGAAACTATCAAAGTGGGTGATGAACTTACCTTAGTTAATGAATCGAGAGATCCATTTAATCAGGGATATGGAATGCTTCAAGATGAAAGAGTTGTTATTGGAATTAATACAACTGATTCTGTAGAAACTAACCCATATGTTGGACCTGGAATTACTACTGATGATACATTATTAAGACCACTTAGATGGTGTAAGCAAACTAAAGATAAGATTATTGATGGAATTCGTGTTGGAAAAGATAGAGTTCTTTATGAGCCACTTATTCAACCTACTGCCTTCTTAATTCAAAGTGTTGGTGTTGGTTCTACATGTGCTTGGGTTCAAAATGCAAAACCATTCTTTGATCCTCTCAATGAAAACAATACTAATACCAATACATATACGGTAGAATTGATGTCTCAGGATACTAAGACAGGTGCTGCTGCAACTGCTAATGTCTCGACTGCAGGAACTATTACTTCTCTTAGTATTACAGAAGGTGGATATGGATATAGTTCAACCCCTACTGTAACTATTGGTTCTCCTGTTGGTCTTGGAACAACTCCTGGAGAGTGTCAGGCATATGCAACTGCAACTTTAAGTAGTGGAGTAGTAAGTGCTATTACTATTGGTTCTACTCCTGGATCTGGATATACTTCCACTAATCCACCTGCAGTATTGATTGGCGATCCTATACCAGTTAGAGGAAAATCAACAAGTGTCACATATCAAGGTGATTTTGGAATTATAACAGGTGTTCATACAACTACTGTGGGTGTTGCATCAACTGGATTAGTATTTGATTTGTTTATTCCACCTGATTCAGAATTAAGAGATTCTAATATTGTTGGAGTCACTACAGTAAGTGGTATTGGAACGGGATTCTACTTTACTGTTACCAATTCAAGAATTGGTAATGGAGTAACTTCTCTCTATCAAGATAGTAGTACTATAGGAATAGGATCAACCTTTATAGATAATGTATATGAAGTTGCTGCTGTTTCTATTGGAGTAACTGCAGCAGAATCTAAGACTGGTGCTGGTTTAACCGCAGTTGCTAAAGTAACTGTTAGTGTTAAGGATTGGAATTCTATAAGTGGTCTTGGATATAGTTCTTATTATGGCAATTACTCTTGGGGTAAAATTCTCTTCGGAGATAGAGATGATGCTAAAGCATATAATGCATATACTAATGATGGAATAACTGGTATTTCTACTGGAGGAATAGTTCGCAGACTTTATCCTCTTAAGTGGAAGAATTATAGCTAGTTTTCTTTGCTAAATAAGTAAAAAACTATTGTCCAATGGCTGCAATTATAACTGATCAACTTCGCATATTAAACGCCAAAAATTTTGTTGCTGGAGTTGCTTCAACAGCCAATTCCTACTACTCTTTTATTGGATTGCCTAATCCTACTGATTATGATTTGGATTGGGAAACTAGTCCACCTTCTCCTTTAGATAATTTTAATCAGGAAGATAACTATTGGGATACAATGGTTGGATTGAAAAAAATTACTCAAACTGATGTAAGGCAAGTTGTAAGAAAAGAAACGTGGACATCTGGCATCACTTACGATATGTATCGTAATAATGTTAGTGTTACTGATGTTTCTAAACCATCTGATGCAGTAGATCTTTATTCTGCAAATTATTATGTTTTGAATAGTGATTATAGAGTTTATATTTGTTTGCAAAATGGTACTTCTCCAGATAATCCATCAGGAAGACCATCTCTTGATGAACCTACTTTTACTGATTTAGAACCTAGGGCCGCTGGAACGAGTGGTGATGGTTATATTTGGAAATTTCTTTATACTATTAGTCCTAGTGATATTGTAAAATTTGATTCTACAAATTATCTTCCTGTTCCTCAGAATTGGGATACTAATACTAATGATAAGGCGGTAAGAGAAAATGCTGCTACTAGTGGACAACTTAAAATTGTAACTATTATTGGTAGGGGTGTAGGAGTAGGAACTGCTAATAAAGTTTATACTCAAATTCCAATTAAAGGTGATGGATCAGGAGCAGAAGCAACTGTTACCACTAATAATGATGCCAAAGTGGATTCTGTTACCATATCTAATGGGGGATCTAATTATACTTTTGGAACTCTAGATCTTGCTGCCAAAGGAGTTACTGGAACAACATCTCCATCATTTAACGTCATTATTCCTCCTCAAGGGGGACATGGTGCTGATATCTATAGAGAATTGGGTGCTTCTAATGTTCTTCTTTATTCGAGAATTGAGAATGATACAGACAATCCCGATTTTGTTACTGGCAATCAGATAGCAAGAGTAGGAGTTGTAGAAAGTCCTCAAGCTTATGGTTCTACTTCAAATTTAGAAGCAGATAAGGTAAGTGCTCTTTATGCACTCAAACTTGCGGGAGCAGGTTATAGTGGTGTGACTTTTAATCCTGATGATCAAATTACTCAAACAATTGGAGTTGGTTCAACTGCTTTTGGCAGAGTAGTTGCTTATGATCAAAATACAGGAGTATTGAAGTATTGGCAGGATAAATTCCATTGTGGATTTAACACTGATGGTACTAAAAATACCTCTCCGACTTATGGATTTGCTATGCAAAGGTTCACTGCCGATATAGGTAGTAATGGATCTTTTAATATTATTGGTGGTAGTGCAACACTAGCAATTCAAACTTCTTTTGGTAGTGCTGCTAATCCTGGTATAAATACCGTAATAAATAGTAGAACCTATAACTTAGGACAATCTTTTATTAAAGGTGTATCTCAACCAGAAGTGAAAAAATATTCCGGTAACATTATTTACGTTGATAATAGACCGTCGATTACTAGATCCACCAACCAAAAAGAAGATATCAAAGTTATTTTGCAATTCTAAGGAATTATGTCTCAGGAAACCAATCTCAACGTAGCTCCCTATTTTGATGATTTTAATGCACCAGAAATAGGCGGCAAAGATAATGACTACTATAAGGTCTTATTTAAGCCGGGAATGCCAGTTCAGGCTAGAGAGCTTACTACTTTGCAGTCTATGCTGCAAAATCAAGTAGAGCAGTTTGGTAATCACTTTTTTAAAGAGGGTGCCAAGATAATTCCTGGTGATTTAACTTATATTGACAAATTTTATGCTGTAGAAGTAGAAGATAATTTTTTAGGAATTCCTGTTTCTTTATATTTTAATGATTTAGTTGGGGTATCGATTACAGGGGAAAGTAGCGGTGTAACTGCTAAAATAGAAAAAGTAATTACTGCCGCTGAGTCTGATAGGGGTAATATTACTCTTTACGTAACTTATGGAGAATCTGGTAATAATAATGCATCAAGAGATTTTAATGATGGTGAAAATTTAATCACTAATTCTAATATATCTTTTGGAAATAGTTTTATTACATCTGGAGAAGGATTTTCAAAGACTATATCAACAAATGCATGTTCTATTGGATCAGCATTTAAGATTAGTGAAGGAATTTATTTTTTAAGAGGATATTTAGTTCATGTTGATTCAGATCTTCTTATTCTTGATCAATACACAAATATTCCAAGTTACAGAATTGGATTGGATGTTCTTGAAGATATTGTAAATTCTGATCAAGATCCTCATCTTAATGATAATGCAAATGGATTTAATAATTATGCTGCTCCGGGGGCAGATAGATTAAAAATTACTGCCAAATTATCAAAGAAATCACTTGATGTTTTTGATGTTCCTAATTTTGTTGAATTAGCTAATGTAAAAAATGGCGTTCTTAGAAAGATAAACAATAAAACGGAATATAATATTTTAGCACAAGAATTTGCAAGAAGAACTTTTGATGAATCAGGAAATTATTATATTAAACCATTTAATGCCTTTTGTAGAGAGAGTCTTGATAATGGAAAGGGAAATGGTGGTATATTTAAACAAAATCAATTAACTGAGACTGGACAAAAACCATCTGATGATTTAGTAATTTATAAGATTGGTCCAGGAAAAGCATATGTAAGGGGATTTGAAGTTGAGACTATTGCTTCTACTTTTTTAGATGTACCTAAACCAAGAACAACTAAATTGCTGGAAGGACAAGCAGTTAATTTTACTTTTGGTTCAACACTTAGATTAGATAGAGTTTCGGGATCTCCTAAGATTGGTATTAGTACGTCAGAGACTCTTAGTTTAAGAAAGGAAAGAGTTGGTGTAAGTTCATTAACTCCAGCAGGAAAAGAAATTGGTATTGCTAGAGTATATGATTATGCATTAGAATCTGGTGGTTATGAGATTAGTAATTATAATTTAAATAGATGGGATCTATCTCTATACGATATTCAGACATTTGGTGATCTTCAAGTTAATGAATCAGTTAGTCTTACTGTTCCAACTCATATTAAAGGTGATTCTAGTGGAGCAACTGCATTCCTAAAGAATGATGTATCTGCTGGAACTGCTTTAACAGTTTATCAAATATCTGGAAACTTTATTAATGGTGAGAAATTAGTTTTTGATAATTCATCTGATAATAGAGTAAGTATTGGGTGGACTAATTATGGACTTGGGGATGTGCGTTCTGTATATTCTCTTGTTAATCATGATACTGCTGGTGCTGGATCTACTTTCTCTGCTGATGTTATTCCTTCCGATGCACTTAAAATTGGTGTTGGAAGTATAACAGGAACTACTATAGGAAAAGGATTTATTGCAACCTTTACAAGTCCTACTACAACCTTCCCAGGAATTGTAACAAGTGGTAATTATGTTAAGTATAGTCGTGATGGATTAACTGATCCATCTTTTGCAAAGGTTGATATTGTAAATACAAATTCTATTATATTAAGTGGAGTTACAACTGTTAGTGGAATTTGTGATGGTGGTTTTAACTATAATGCTATTTCTGTTAATGATTTAACCATTTTAACAACAGAAACTGAAAGAACTGATAATGATGAAAGAATCTTCTCACCTCTTCCTAAGAGAAACATTGAATCAGTAGATTTAGAGGATTCTTCTATTATTGTCAGAAAAGAATTCGGTTTAACTATTGCGGATAATTCTTCCAATGTTCTTTCCGTAGATGGTGGTTCTAATGAGGTATTTCTACCATTTGATGAAGAACGATATGTCTTAACGAGAGGTGGTGGTAGTATTGAAAAACTTGCATCAGACCAATTTGATTTTACTAATGGTAGTACTAGTCTTCAGATTAATGGATTAGGTGATGATGATAGTAGCGGAGAAGCAAGACTTATTGCTACTCTTAGAAAAAGTAAAGTAACTTCCAAATCTAAGAAGAAAGGTGTTATTCAGATTTTCAATGTCAAT
>Ga0208790_1000398_pt1 | contig 21684 bp, 23 predicted proteins | sample 10_taG_FD_184083 | JGI IMG/M metagenome (GOLD analysis project Ga0208790, IMG submission 184083) | Marine viral communities from the Subarctic Pacific Ocean - 10_ETSP_OMZ_AT15264 metaG (SPAdes) (version 2) | ecosystem: Environmental > Aquatic > Marine > Oceanic | place: Pacific Ocean | collected... | reverse complement strand
CGTAAGCACAAAATGGACGATAGTGTTGTTGAAATCCTGCTAATCCCAGACGATCCTACCTCACGAATTGAGCATGAGGAGGTAAGGCTGACTATTTATGCTGGAGCCGACAAGCCAGCACCGGAGGTAATCAATGAACTCACAAGTTAAAACAGTCTGGGAAACACTTTCAGCTATCGACGTTAATGAGCATGTTAAGAAAAAGGGCAAGTTCAGCTATCTAAGCTGGGCGTGGGCATGGGGTACGCTGAAGGCTTGCTACCCGTCCTCGACCTTTGTGAAGCATACGTTTACCAGTGATTCGGCGGTTGACGTTCCTTACATGCGGGATTCTGAGGGGCAGACATATGTGCAGGTATCCGTTACAGTCGAGGGTATTACGCTCTCTGAGGTGTATCCGGTGCTGAATCACCAGAACAAGTCTATTACCAATCCCAACAGTTTTGACGTTAATACCGCGCTCCAGCGTTGTTTAGCCAAAGTTATCGCCATGCACGGGTTAGGGTTCTATATCTTTGCTGGTGAGGACTTGCCGGAAGCTGATCTGGGCGAGGTTATAGCCAATGAAATGCGTAATGAGGCTCCTATTGAGTCTGCGCCTTCCGACAATGCGCCCGCTGTTGCTAACTGGAAGCAGATCGAGGAACTGTGCGAAATGACCGGCAGCAACCTTGAAACAGTCAAGACATGGGTGGCCGGTGAAGGCACGTTGGAAGGCGCTATTGCTCATTTGAGGGGTAAGTTATGAGCAAGTCTGACGGGAAGTTGTTTGACGAAAAGTTGAGCGACAAAATCTCTAAAGAATCGGTGGGTAGGGCGTACAAGCACTTACGAAATGACGGGATAGAGACATTTGCTGATCTTGCAAAACTGAGACATATACAAATCCTCCGCTATCCTGACGTTGGCAAAATAACAATGCGGAAAATTATGGACGAATTAGCTTATCGTGGCGCAAGCCTTACCATTCTCGACACTAAGCCAAAGCCTGTAGTTACTTACTTCAGGGTTTATAGAAATTCGCGTAGGACTTGCATGATTATGGAGGCAAATAAGCCTTTCGTTCCTTGGGATGAGGTGGGATACCCCGACGATTGGGAGCATACAACAGACTTTGAGGTGACGATATGAACAGGATTGAATTAGAACAAGGCTCACTGGGCTGGCACGAATGGCGCTTTGCCCACCGTAATGCGTCTGAAGCAGGTACAGTCATGGGTTGTAATCCGTGGCAGACAAAGTGGCAGTTGTTTGAGCAGAAGCAGAAAGGGGTTATCGAGAAAGCTAATTGGGCTATGCAACATGGCAATAACCTGGAAGAAGCGGCAAGGCAGAAAATGTCTGAAATCCTTGGTGTAGACCTTGAGCCAGCGGTATTTCATGACGGCGATTGGTCTGCGTCACTGGACGGCTATGCCGAGAAAGACGGCAAAAGCTGGAAGGTTGAGATTAAATGCCCGTTCTCAGGTAAGGAAGGGTCAACGTGGGGCGCGTTACAGGAAGAAAATCCCCGTATCGAGGATCATTATAAGTGGCAGATTGTCCACCAATCCATTGTCTGTCCGACTGACTTCACGTACTTTTTCGTCTTTGTAGACGAGGATACATGGGATTTCACCATGTTTACCCCGACTGACGAGGATATAGCAGCCCTGAAAGCCGCATGGGAAGATTTCGAGGCCAATCCGCCGGAGCCTGACTATATCCAGCGTACTGATAGCGAGTTTGAGGCTATGGTCAACACCCATAGGGCGCTCACAGAGCAGCGTAAGGCGATTGACACGAACCTGAAGGCTATTGAGGGGTCGATCAAAGAAAGCTGTGACATGCGTAATACGGAAGGATTCGGCACTAAAGTAACCGTTGTCGAGCGTAAGGGTAATGTCCAGTACAAGAAAGTCCCTGAATTGGAGGGAATTGACCTCGATCAATTTAGGGGTAAATCAAGCCAGTATCTCAGGATCACGCACCCAAAGGAGGCGTCATGAGGCCGATTGAATATGACGAGCGACACTTTGTCCCAGCTAAAAATGGGCAGAAGGCGCGTAATGAGTACGAAACCAAACGTGGGGTATTCCACGGCTGGATCACTGAGGGGCAAATCAATGACGAACTGTATGCTGCGGCTATCATAGAGCAGCCTGACGGCTATGTTGTTACCATTCCAAACCACAAAGTACGATTTTTAGATACAGAGGAGCAATAATGCAGAACTTTTTTCTAGTGGGCAATCTGGGCAAAGACCCTGAACTACGGCACACCAATAACGGTGACGCTGTAACCAACTTTTCTATAGCCGATACTGAGCGTTATACAGATAAGTCAGGCGAGAAGGTGGAAAAGACTGAGTGGTTCAACTGCGTAGCCTTCCGGCGTCAGGCAGAGGTAATAGCTGAGTGGGTCAAGAAAGGACAACAACTGGCTGTAGAGGGCAAGATCAGAACCAGGACGTATGAAAAGGACGGGCAGACAAAATACTTCACTGAAGTTCATGTCCGTAGCTTTGAGTTTATCGGGGGCAAATCACCGGACTATCAAAAGCCAGCCGGTGAGAAAAAGCGGGAGGGAGCGCAGAAGGACGACTTTGGGGACTCGATTCCCTTCTGACGAATCCCGTTCTGAATCCCCGCCGGTATATTGGCGGGGATTATACAAACCTATCCGCTAACTGAGTTAGCGCTGGATATGTCTCGGTAGCCTGTAAAAGTGTAATCGTGATATTGTTTGTTTGTCCGTTTGGCATTATTACTCCACGTTTAGGTGCTCTGCCCTAGAATTATTACTTTATCCCACATAACAATACCTCACAATACGTTCCATCCAAGGAGCCGGATTGTCTTCATCTCCAAACACGTTGAAACTATGTCCGTGACCGTTTACTACATGCAGCTCTCCACCATGTTTTTGATGCATCTTGGATGACTGTGACAGCTGTACGTGTTCATCTTCTGCCCCGTGGAACAACAAAAAGGATTCTGGGAATGATCTGTACATGGGGGAGCCGCCTTGCAGTTTGTCAAAATGCTTGCCCGTGTAAATGTCAATTCTTTCTTTCACAATGGAGCTAAAATCATTGGCCAGCAAGTCATATACTCCGTAAAAACCTATAAAACCCTCAAAATTTGAGGGCCAGAATTGGTACGCCAAGGCTGCTATGTTTGCCCCCGCCGATGACCCCAGAAGAATTACTCTTCTTGCGTTCGTTTTTCTCCGAAGTAACTGGCATGAATGAAGCACATTAGCAAAAGGTCTGCCGCTTGCAGGATTGTCTACAGCGATTGGTGCCGTTGGTGTCTCGTCGGTGGCAAGCGTATAATTTATTGATGCAACACTCATTCCATACCGCTCTGGTATGTACTTTAGACACTCTCCGCTGTCAAAATTCCCTGCCCGTTTATCACCTTGCGTCCATCCACCTCCGTGAACAAGAACCAGCAATATGTCTGAGCTGCCATATCGGGCAGACAAATCATATGTGTGCCAAGGATCTGGGCCGTAGCTTTCGTTTGCGTAATAAGTCATTATTCTGCGTTTAGGTGATCTGTCCTACTCCCTGCCGGAATGCTGAATATCAGCGGTGGTGTATAGGTTCGCATATTGCTCCTTAGTCAATCTTGTTTCTATTTGTTAAATACACCACTCGCGCTAACTTACGCAGAAAAGCCTTAGCTTCCGCAAGGTTACTGATATTCGTAATGGCTGTATCAACCTGCGCCCAGCTTGGGATTGTACTGGCGAACTCTGTATCCTTTTCGGCCTGTAGTGCTACTGCGTCGGCAGCATCCTGCACTCCTTTGGTGAAAGCAGCATCATAATCATCAATTTCAGCTTGAGACTTGGCTACTATATCGTACTCAACCCGAACCTCTTTGGTAGGTTCATCAACAATAAACCTTGGCTCTGATAGCGTTTCAATTCGCTGATCATACGTCCCTGCCCATTCGACGTTGCGGTACAGTCCTGCACCGCTAAAATTATCATCAGTAGCCGTTGGGGCAAAACTCGTCCCTTTGAATGATCTTGGTCTACCTATGTTTTTTATAGGAACCCCGTCTTCTACATACCAAAAACTGTTCATTTCACCACCTCAAGCTTTATCAACATTTCCATACATACGTTATTCTCAGTCGTCATTTTCTGCACCATTTCAACATCCGACATTAGGTTATTCTGCACCAAGAGTTCCCACTTCGGCTCTAAAAGATATTTTACGCCAGCTATCCTCAGATCAATACCCAGCATTATCCCTAGTTTTGACTCGTAACCTCCTGCCTTTATATCATCAGAATTGTGCTTCTTATTAAACATATCCAGACAGTCAGGTGTGATAGGTCGTACATGCGTCGGATCGTCCATAAAAGCATGGTGCATTGGGTGAGGAACAGCTATGTCGATGACTGTGCCTGACTTGCACACCCTGTAGAGTTCTTTCATCACATGGAAAAACTCTGCTGTTGTCTCACCCAAATGCTCAAGTGTGTGGGTTAGGTCAACGGCATCAACAGAGTCGTCACCCCAAGGCCATTCGGTTTTGTCCAGATCAACCTCAATATCAGGCATACAATACTCGTTACAGTCTACGTTAATGTAGTCCTCTCGCTTATTAAACCCGCAGCCCAGATTCAGCTTCATGCTTTTATCCACGACCTACCCCTGGAAAAAGTTCGATACCTCTGGTTGGTGACTTCCCACTCGTCCGCCACGCCTACAGCAATTAGGGTTGAAAGGTTCGTTGCTGCTCCATTTCCTGCCTGTCCTTCTTCATTCTTCCCTGCATAGTAGACTTGCCCATTAGTTTTTACGGCTATAGTCCCGCTATACCCTATTACTGATATTCTATCCCAATCAGTATCGCTACCTATCTGCTGTAACGTCGAATAGTTAGTGGTGTTGCCCTGCCCTATCGTGCCAGCGTAGTTCCAACCACAAGCCCATAGGGTTCCATCTGTTTTTAACGCGACCATATGACTATCGCCTATAGCCACATCGTCATACGCTCCTGCAACTTGTACGGGCGAGCTTTTGTGAGTTTGGTCACCGTGGCCCATTTCACCCCAGTTGTTATAGCCACATCTCCATAGCGTATTATCTGACTTTATGATAGCGGTGGAGTTGTTTCCATTCCGCACCTTAGCCCAGTCAGTATCCCCACTACCTAACTGGATAGGTGACGAATAATGCGTTATGTCACCCGTCCCATTCTTGCCCCACCTATTGTATCCCCAACCCCATGCTGTCCCGTCAGACTTAATGCGAACATCGCCGGAAGATTGCCCTGTGTTCCAGTTTGCTTCTACATCGTCGGGATCCCAGTCCGTCAACGCTCCTATTTGTGCAGGTGATGAAATATTAGATGTATGGCCTTGACCATGCGCGCCATAAGACCCCAGACCCCAACTCCATAGTGTGCCATCCGTCTTTGTGCCGAAACAGCCAAACCCGTTAGCTTCCGCAATCGCCCAGTCTGTATCTGTGCCAACTTGAACAGGGGAACTTCTATCAGTGGTGTCCCCCACCCCTAGCTGTCCTTCATCATTCCGTCCCACTGTCCAGATAGTACCGTCAGTTTTTAAGAAGATCTGGTGATACCGACCACCGGCAGTAGTCAGCCAATCCGTATCTGAGCCAACTTGAACAGGTGATGATCTGTGCGTTACATCCCCCAGACCTAAACCCCCGTGGGTGTTATCACCCCAAGACCATAGTTCCCCGCCGCTAGTAGGAGCGCCACCAACGCCAAGAAGGTACTTTGCAACTACTGACATATCCACTCCGTAATTTCTTTATTGCCTGTCGTGCGCGGCATCGTTGTAACTTCTGGATACCAATCCTCTTTAGTCGTCCAGAGGTAGTACGGTGCAAGCGGTACTAACACTAGAACCCGCTTACCCATCGCTCCCGCAGCATGAACTACTGAAGTGCATGAGCTAACTACCATATCGAGGTTTGCTATTACTCCTAGTGTATCGTCCCAACTATCTAGGTTTTGGTCTGTATCGTCCTGCTGAAGCGAGTAAACATCAACCTCGTCGGAAGCAAGGTTAAAGAGCGCGTCCTTAGACACAGACCTGTACTGCTCCCACTCATACTCAGTATTGCCATGCCAGCAGATACCCACTTTCAATTTGTCAGAATATATACGATGCTTGGCAACATACTCATCCTTCGGACACAAATAGACCTCGTTAGGAATTTCCTTGAACACCGGCACTGATCCAAGCGTCGGAGTGTAATAATCAAACTCGCCTCTATCCTTCATTGTCCTGCACTCCCCCAAATGACCGAGAATAGAGTGCAGAGCTTCACAACAAATGAGGATTGGCGTACCGCCATGCTTGCGGATAACGTCAGCATATCTGGCCCCGATTATCTCGTCACCAAGACCTCCTTCGCCTATGATTGCTACGGTGCTGCCCTGAACTTGAGATACGTCCGTCAGCCTCTGCTCTGTTGTATCGTCATAACAGTTGCCGAAGTATCCGAGATCACGCCCAGCCTCCAAGTCAGCCCAGCCACCGTAGGTATCCCCAGCCTTAATTTTGTCCCATGCGTAATTGAAAATAAACCTCTTGTCGTCTGGAATAGTGGCTTGCAACTTCTTTACTACGGCACTGTGTTTTTCCTCGTTTGCCGTTAGCGTGTACAGCAACTGTAAATCCAGATAGTAATCAGGGCGGTCATTAAGGCTTATAGCCGTCAAGAAAGCCTTTTCAGCACAAGAGAATTGCTCCGTATTAGTTAGGATTTTCCCATACTTAATCCAACCCTGTGCGTCACGCGGGTACTCGTTAAGGTGACGCTTGACATATTTTTCAGCAACGCCATATTTCTTCTGCTCAAAATACGCCTTGCCTATATCATCCCAAGCAGACCTCATTACACAGCCTGTCCAAAGGTGCTACCACTCCAAGTCTCCCCACCGTCGTAGGTAAAGAATACAAATGTGTCCCGATCACCGTTGGCTTCGGACAGTGTAGGCGCGGTAGCTCCCGGCCAATCAACTGTCTTATCAGCATCAGCGATGTTGTTGAACGTCCATGTGATCGTCCTAGCTGTACCGTCTGCGGTAAGTTCAAGGACAATAATGCCCAACTTACCAGAAGCAGGGATGTTCGTCACCGTGAAGGACGTTATATTAGCGTCAAGGGATGTGGCGAAAAAGGAGCTAGCCGACATATCCAGCGCAAGGACGTTAGTCGATATGCTTGGCGCAGTCTTGGTACTTACCTCACTGGTAGAAGTAAGTGTGGTGAATGTCCCCGCAGCAGGAGTAGTCCCGCCGATAGTAGCATCCACTGTACCCGCATTAATGTCTGCGGTAGTAGCCACCAACGAGGTAAGTGTACCAACTGCGGTGATAGCTGACTGTGTAGCGCCTGTGACTGTCGCTGCCGTACCTGATGCGTTACCTGTAACATTTCCAGTTAGCGGCCCCGCAAAATTTGTATCAGCAGTAATTACACCACCGTCAATGGCGCTACTGCCTACATCAATAGACCCAAATCCTGACGTAATCGAACCTGAGTCCAGCGCTCCTACAGTGACCAAATTGGCTGCACTCGTGATGGATGCTTGTGTTCCGCCTGTGACCGTTGCTGCGGTGCCACTGGCGTTACCTGTAACATTACCTGTTACGTTACCTGTAACATTGCCTGTAACATTACCTGTTACGTTGCCGGTCAAATTACCCGTGATCGTTCCACTTACTGTCAATGCCCCGTCAAACTGTACGTCACCACTATCGACCCATAATGCCCAGTTAGTAGCGCCTTCACTTGGCGCACCAGCTATGTACATGGTAGCCGCAGTTGTAACCGTTCCAGTGGCCGTGATATTCGGCTCAGTCAGATAAACAGCGGATACCAGGGCTGTAGTACCGGTGGGGATAGTGATTGCATTGCTGTTGAGCATTGCCAATCTATGCGTGTTTTCAGTAGCGTCAGCCGTGAATGCAGCAGGATCAATCGAGATAAACCCAGTGTTAGCAACCGACTGCCAGCCAATCTTGACTGCATCAACCGCCTTAACTTCAATGTCTATAACGTCGTCAGTATCCGCCGTGATCGAGGAATCCCCGTCAACGTCGAGTATGATCTTGTTACCATTGCTGTCCTGTGTGCCTGTCCATACTGTCTGACCGTCCTTATCTATAGAGTTCGTGATTTCAGTCTCTATGTCAGTCATGGTGTTGTTATGCACCGTTGAGCTAATGGTTGTACCTGTTACGACAGGATTACCGGCTGGAAGCGTGTACGTACCTGCGCCGTCCCTAGAGATTGAACTACCCTCCCGATTCCGTTACAATACATGTCTCTCTAGCATGTAACGGTATCATAATATGCTTAAGAGGATTTCTTGTAATCATTAGAAGTCCCCTGCTTTAGTTGTTTGTGGGGCCGAGAGAATACCGGCTGTCTGCGCTAATTCCAGCGTCTTTTGCAATGCCTGTCTTTCTGCGAGAGGCACTTGTTCCAGTAATCTAGCGGCCTCTTGTGGATCACGCATAATACCATGTAGAGCCTTAAATGATCTTTCGTCCATTTTACCAACCAATCGGTTGAATGCCGTCTTAAATATCATGTATGTCTGATTAAGCGGCCCTGTAGACGGCAACATAAAGATTTCGTCACCGATTATCTCTTTAGCCTTTTTCATGCCTTCTGCCGACATTTTCTCATATTGCGCCCTTCGCGCAAGACTTTCGGTAATTACCTCAACCTTTTCGACCTTATCCGCCGGTAATACGTCGGGCAGTTTTTCAAATCGCTTGAATCCAGTTGCCTTTTTGATCGTGCTTGGGGCGTCCCTTACAGCTTGAGCGAACTGCGCGGAGCGTTGTACACCCTCGCTTCCTTCCTCGCCCAGCGGGGAAATTAACTTGTCACGCAACACCTTGCCGACTTCCATTTGGTTTATCGGTTTAGACGCTTCCGCAAACTCTGACCTTGCTTTGCCATATTGGGGATTTCTTGTCCCCATCCAATCTATCAGATCACCACGCAATGCCTGTACTTCAGCCTTTTTCGTGCTGCTCAAGGCGTTATCGCCAATCTTTCCTAACTTGTCGTCCAACCCTATTTTCACGAAATGGAGGAATTGAGTTAGGTCGTTTTCTGGCGTTAATCCCCGCGCTTTCATTGACTCTGCCGCATCCCCAACTTCTTTTCTGTAATGAGGGTTAGATACAATCGCTTTCAATTCACTATCAGGAGGCATACGGCCTAGTGCGTCGTCAGCGTATGCTGCCTTGTAATTTATGTCTGCTTGAGCGCCACGGGCGGATATAGCTTGCTCTAAGTCGTCGCCTTTGCCTGATATGGCCTCAACTAGCGCCTTTCTTGAATCATCGTCGGCTAATCTTGCTCGTCGATACGCTGTTGGATCACCTGATTCCGATATTTTTTGCAAAGCTGAGAACTCGGTACGTCCAGCAGGAGCCGCTATCTCACCAGCCGCCGCTTGGCCTTCAGGTAATTGTTTGTTCTCACGCAGGAGCTTGGCTATCGCCTGACGATCCTCACCAGCCGTATCCCGCATAATCCTTCCAGCAGCACGTTTACCGCCACCAGCAAGAAGGGGGTCAATTAAATTCCTGCCGCCTTTCAATACCGCTCCTGCTGCTCCAAGGGTCGCGGGAATACCTGCCCCAACCCCAGTGCCAAGGGCAATTTGAGAAGCCTGTTCCTCATCACTAACAGCGGGGGTTAATGCGCCATATCCACCGCCGACGCCAGCACCGGTCAGCACTTTCTGCATGAAGTTTTTGCCCATGTTAATGCCTTTTCCGGCAGTACCGCCAGTGGCAATTTCAGACGCTAACCTTAATGGCATACTTGTCGTATTATCCCTGCGGTGCTGTTCGTCCTCTTGAAGCCGTTGCTTTGCGCCATATCCAGCTTCCTCAAGTGATTCAAGGCCGGTGAAATGGCCTATATCACCAGCAGCGCCGGCAGCAATCCCCATTCCACCTCTGGCTAAAGCTGTGCCACCAGAAACAATGTCTTGGCCGTATCCTTTTAACTGATCAGCAAGTGTTTGCGGGTCTTGGGGCGGTTGACGTTCAGCGGCCATAGTAATCAAACCACGGCTTACAGCCTCGTCAAATTTGGCCCTTGTGTCTGGGTCAAACCGATCCTGTAAGCCACGATCAGCTATTTCCTGCCATTTTTCTCTGGTTTCCATTAGTTAAACAAATCGTCATCTGACATGGATTTAACGTCTTTGGGTGGCGCAAATATCTCATCGAGAGGGATTCTATCGCCATAATCTAGCCTGAATGCGTCCTTAATCCTTTGCTGCGCCTCTTTCTGCATTTCGACCAACTTCTCAAATTCGCTTCTAGCTTGCTCATCACTCTGCGCTTTCTTGACGGCAACCATTTGGTTTTCCATGCGGTCACCTTCTTTATTAGAGACATTACCAACTGCCCCGCCGCTTTTATTCAACGCCCTCATAGACTGCAAAGACTCAACAAAAATCTGGTCAACAATCGTGCTTCTAATGGCTTGAGCGTCCGTTGAATCAGTGCCAGGTAGGTGTGATCTAGGGTCTAAATATGCCGATGCACCGAAAGAAGTGTCAAAGCCAGGGTGATCAAGGAGTTGCGTGGTCTTGTCTATTAGGCGTTGAGAATTCGCGTATAACCCTTGCGCTCTAGCTGCTGCGCCGCCAACCTCAGAGTCCTTTATGGCGGACAATTCTGCCGTTGTTTCCGCAGCTTTGACAGCCCCTTTATGCTCTGGCATATCCTTTTTGGGTATCTCAATCGGAAACTCAGTTGGAGGCGGAGTATATTGTGTTGGAGCCGGTTGACCGCCAGATTGCAATGCTGCCGCCATTTGATTCTGCGGAGGATTTTGCTGTTGCCCAGCGAGTCCTGCGCCACCCTGCTGCATTAACGGCGTATTCATTCTATCCTGCGGCATTGGTGGTGAAGTAGGTTGCCCACCGCCGGAACCCAATGTATTCATAAGCTGGCGCGAATTACCCATGTCACCATACTGGTTACGCGCTATCGCTTGCTTCATTAGCTCTTTTGCTGGGCCTTCAGGCATACTTTGATAATGTTCAATGTCACGGATATTAGACGAGCTACCGTAAGCGCCATCCTTACCGTATCTTTGTTCAGCCAATTCCATGTCGTTAGCGTGACCTTGCCTCCTATCAGCGCGTTTCAATGCCTGTGATAATGCAGCCTGTTTACCAACTTCGGACTCCATAGGCGCGTCTTGCTTTAGCGGCCCTAATCCAGAAGTAGCCATTTCATTTCCAGCAATCGCAAGCAACTTGTCCCAATCCCTGCCTTCAGTCTCCTTATTGACCTTCAGTTGCTCCTTAGCCTCACGCAGTTGCTTACCGCCCTGCCACTGGCGCAGCATGTGAGCCAAGCCCCTGCCCCAATCGGTCGGCTGTCCACCGCGCAATCCCTCCCGCATGGGTGTGTTCATTAGTTCTTCAGCCATTCTCTGCTGAAGGGCTACTTGGTCTGAAGGAACGTAGTTGTAATTAGCCATTATCTGTCCTAACTAAATAGTTTCCACGGTGTTAGTGAGTTTTTAAGGCTCTTTTTGTGGAAGTTAAATAACCCTTCTGGTTCGCTTTCCTCTATCTGAGGGGCTGGGAGACTAATCGGGCGTGTCGGTGGGGCTGGTATTGGCATTATGGTTTACTTGAAAAGTCCCTTGAATCCACCTTGATTTGCACCTGCCGCCCCCAATGCTGCTCCGCCAAGGCCAAATAATCCGCCCATTAAATCACTTGGGTTATAGGTGTCGGCCTGATAATTACCTTGTGCCTGTGCTGCGTTGAATATCGGTGGTGGAGCTACCTGTGCGCCACTGTACTGCTGGAACTGCGGTAATTGAGCCTGAGTACCAGTTCTAAGCGCGTTTATTTCATTAAGCGGTAAGTTACGGAGATATGCCTGTTCCTGTATCTGACGTTGACGTTCCTGCGCTTGTTGCTGCTGGAAGGACTGATTATTCATGAACTGACGTTGTTGTTCTTGGCTCATATTCTGGAACACGCGCTGATCTTCACTCGTCATGTTCTGGAACATTCTCTGTGCTTCGGCAGCGTCATAACTTGCAACTTCCGCCCTCTCGCCAAACTGCTGGCTACGGACAGCGTTCTGCATTTGCGCCTGAACCTGCTGTTCGCTCAATCCCTGCGCTCTCAACTGTTGCTGGAACTGGGCTAAGGATTCCTGCTCACCGAACTGTTGTCCACGTTGAGCCTGTGCGTCAGTGGCAATAGCGCCACGTTCAGCGAACTGCCCCTGCCTTGCGGCATTCTGCATTTGCGCTTGAACTTGTTGCTCGTTCAGCCCCTGAGACCTCAACTGTTGTTGGAACTGAGCCATTGCTTCTTGTTGACCAAACTGCTGCTGATTTATAGCCATATTGACTTGGGCCTGAACCTGTTGTTCGTTCAATCCAGCGGCTCTTAGCTGCTCTTGGAATTGAGCCAGAGTAGTCTCTTCGCCAAACTGCTGCGCTCTCTGCGCTTGTGCGTCTGCCGAAATAGCCTGTCTTTCGCCAAACTGTTGACCACGAATCGCCATGTCCATTTGGGCTTGAACTTCCTGTTCATTCAGTCCTTGAGCGCGTAATTGCTGGGCAAACTGAGCCATAGATTCTTGTTCGCCAAATTCCTGCCCTCTCTGACCAGCATAAGCGTCAGTGATCGTTGCTCGTTCCCCGAACTGCTGACCACGGATTGCGTTATTAATCTGAGTTTGAATTTGTTGCTCACTCAACCCCTGCCCTCTAAGCTGTTGAGCAAACTGCCCTATCGCTTGACGTTCAGAGAATTCCTGCCCACGCATACCCATTTGTGACGCAGTTTGAGCCTGTTGCTCAGTCAATCCTTGTGATCTACGGGCGTTCTCAAGTCCAGCGATACGGCTTTGTTCCTGACCACCGGCTAAAATAGCTTGGGTGTTAAAATCATTCTGCTGCCGGTTGATCTCGTCCATACGCTCGTTATAGCCTTCAGTCCCCGGTGTAAAGCCTCTGGCAATCAGATCAGCTTCCATATCAGAGCGTTGCTTGGCGAACAATGGGTCTTGTCTTGCTTTCATTGCGTCAGTGATCTGATTCAATCCACCTACTGAGGGATCAATCTGATAATCACGTAACCTGCTGGGATCGACCTGGTTTACGCCGGCCATACCATAATTATTCAACTGACCTTGTGGCGAAAGTTGATTTACGTCAATTTCCTGAAATCCCTGCAATCCACCCTGACTCAATCTACTGAAATCGCTCAAATCCTGATTACGCAGTTGTCCTTGAGGAGATAATTGACCGAGGTTTATATCGGCAACGCCCTGCAATTCTTGATTGTTGAGGGCAGAGAAATCCCGTAATCCAGAGGTATCTATGTTCCCTCGTTCCGCTAATTGCGACAGGTCTATGCCGGTCATTTGCTGCAACTGGCTGGTATCTATGTTGCCCTGTTGCGGTAATTGGTTGGGGTCAATCGAACCATATCCGCCCAATCCTTGTGCAGATAGTTGGTCAAAACCTCTCATTCCGCCAGTGTCTATGCTGCCCTGTTGAGCAAGTTGGTTAAGGTCGATATTCCCGTACTGCCCTAATCCAGCGGTATTCAGTCCACTTCTGTCGCCAACAATGTTCTGATTGGGGGGTGGAGCGCCTTTTTTACTGCCAGCACCGCCGGTATACATGCCACCTGGATTTATACCGCCACTGTCATATCCACCGTCGCCTTGATTAAATCCGCCGCCAGCACCAGGGAACCACGGCTGAATACCTACCTGACCCCCACCGGAACCGTAATTGGAGCCAATCGGAGTTTGGCCGTATCCCGTAATGCTGGAGGTCTGGTTGGTAACTGGGTCAACACCCTGCATTCCCGACGTATCGAATGAAGTGCCGAGCATTCTATTAATGTCGTCAAGCCCTGTAGTAGCAGTTTGTAACAGACCAATATCTAACCCTTGGCCGAGATCGAACTTTTGTTGCTCAGTAGGCGAGAATGTCTGCGTTACCGTGGCTTGCGGGATTCCTGCTGTGCCGTATCCACCACCGTATCCACCGCCGTATCCACCGTATCCACTGCCTCCGCTGGTAGCACCAGTGTATCCACCGCCATAAACACCACTGGTGTTAATCCCGCCGTACTGTCCACCGCCGTATTGACCGCCACCACCGAGCGCCCAGCCACCGGTAGAATCACTCCCACCAGTAGGCGACCAAGTCCACGGATTCTGCCCTTGTGCGGTTAATCCAGCCTCAAACCCCGGAGTATAGCCAAATCCCTTACGCTGCCCTTCTTCCAGATAATGCCCGTAAGCAGTCAAGTTGGGGTCTGATTCCATTGCTTCAGCAACGTCAGGACGCTTGGCTAGATATGCAGCGGAGTCAAATTGCCCTTGACCACCAAAACCACCGCCTGTGCCTTGTCGCCCCCATGTTGTTGTCTGGGTGCCATACGGGGTGACGACATTCGGGTTGGACAGGACGGTAGTTTGGTACGCTGCCCGTTCATTGGCTGCGCCCTGTTCTTTAGCCGCCCCCGAATAATCGGGTGCTGGAGGGGCCGATTTTTTGCCCATTTATGAAACTCCTATGCCGCATTCCTATTGAAATACTTGCACTTGTCTTTTGTCATTTCGGTGAGAACGTAATCTACACCAACCTTAAAACCGTCTTGAATTTTACCAATCTCATAAAAACCAATGTTCTTGATAAACTTCAGTGCCTTTTGGTTGTCAGAAGGCGTGATTCCGATGATTTTCGTCCTACCTGATTCCTCACTGAAGGCAAACTTAAAGACCTCCTCTGCGAAACCATGACGCAAAACAAACGGGTTTCCTATCCATATATGAATAATACAGCTATTATACGACCAACTATCGAAAACGCATACTGCTTCCGGTATTCCTTCGTTGTTTAATGCCGTTATTCCTCTCGTATCCTCGCATAAATTCGGTCTTGCCTCGCCCATATAGTCCAAATGCACGCGCTCTAATGGCACAAAACTAACCAATTACTCCTCCATATTCGTATAAATAGTCAGAAGCGGTATATCTTACGTCCAATCCATTACTAATGGTACTCAACTGTAATGCGATGGCTGTCCCTACTGCATTAACGGTCTGCCAATCATTGAACGAACTCACATCACCGCCCCATGTCGCCCCGTCCCATAGTGCTGCGTCCCACAAACCATGTGGGGAGGGGGTAAAAGTCAGTGCTGCTTGCCCCTGTACGTCGTCGCCAAAATCAACAGCAACACCCATATAAACTGCTGGAGTACCATTGGACAAGAAGTTGGGTCTGACAGAATTAACCTGCTTCAACCGGCCCTTTGCCCCTAAATAAGTGAATGCCTGTTTTAACTGCGCGTCTATGTTCAGACCTTTATCAGCGAATAACTCACCAAAATGACCCACAACACCGTCACCGCCAAAGTACATTTTCTCATTCGATATTGCCCAGCAATTAGCCTCGATCTCGGTAAATCGCCACCACGCACCATTCAGCGTGTTCATGACGTACTGCTCCTGCTTCGATCCCTCACTAACCGGCACATTAACCAATACCTGATTACCCTGCGGGAAGAAGGTCATATTCCAGCCATAATTACTGCGGTAATTAACACTTGCGTCAGTAAATGCCGTTGAAATCATGTCGGTCAAGGCAACCTGTGGGTTAGTCTGCGAGGACTGTAGCGCCCCAGATAGCGGAAATACCCCTTGAACTGTAAGGGTTAGTATGTCGCCAGCGTACTTAATCAAGCACCTTGAGCCTATCGGTTCGCCAATGTTCCAGATACCAATCAACCCCCATGAGTTCGTGGAGGAAGGATTTGTACCTTTGAACACAGCTACTTGGCCTTCACTGGAGACAACGACCAAATGATCGTCTGAGCCTTCACCAGCGTCTAATGTCCATGTCTCGGCGGCAACCAAATACCCACCTTTGGAGAAATAGCCGTCTAATCGAGTTCTAGCCGTCGCTCCACCAACCGAATCAACCGGCAGGTAATAGAGCGAGAGCGAGTTGTTCAATATGAGATACATACGCCGCTTGAATATCGTGGCATTTACAATATCAGTGGTAGTTACCCCCGTAATAGCAGGGGTAGAAGCGTCGGTAATCGTTATCCAGTTGGAATTATCCCAGTATCTCGGTGCGTCAGTACCGTTAAAGCAGCATAAATAGGAGTTTCCAGCGGAATTGGTGAAATTAACGTACTGCCAACGGGCATTCGTCAATGATCCAACAACAGCAGCACCAACGGCTCCAGCACTTGTGACATTGTAAAACGAGTCATTTGCCGCAGCAAAGAGGGTCTGTGTACCATCCTGCGCGTTATACGGCATTAAGGACTCAACTTGCTGCCCTATGCCCGTTACATGCTCCGAATAGCCCTTGCGAACCCTTACGTCAGTGGTATTGCCGAACCAATTATCAGTTTCAGCGGCATAACCCTCCTTCATATCAGCAAGGGAATCTTTGGCGTTCCAGCCTTTGACCGGTGCGGAAACAGAGTGAGTGCGGGAAATCTCACGCCCTCTGGCTCTCTTGCGGAAAGCGGGGGTTCTCATAAATCCCAGCTGCCAATCGGGATAATCACGCCAGCTTGACGGTAATCTCTATCTCTGGACTCAAGACTTAACATTGGCTTGGAACCGTCACGGGCCATTGCGTCCATAACTCTACGCTCATAAGTCGCAAAATCCTCTGCATATTCCAAACCCTTCGTTTTCAACCAGCGCCAGCGTAGACCAAGACCCATAAGGTTTTCGTCCAGCAATCCGGTATCGCTATCGGCTGCCCATGCCGCCTGACCTGTGCCACCTGAACTCTGACACCAGGAAGTAGAGGCATAGGAAAAACCCATTGTCTCGCCAGCAGTCGGGGTGGGGGCAATATAGAAATTACCCTCACGTTCCTGCCACTGTTGGTAAGGGCCGGTCACTGGGGAGGCTTGGAGTGTTTGCCACTCCATATCATTCAGAGGGCCAGTTATCGGTAATGAGGTGGTGCGGTTCCAGATCGAATCATTGATAAAGTGGTCGAAATCACCGTCACTGACCACTGTCCCGTCGATTGCACCCTGATTAGCAGTACCGACAATCGTGAAGGTCGTATCTCTAACCTGCGCCCTCCAATGGCAACGAGTTTCTAAGTCCTCGCCTTCCTCGTCGGCTAACGCCAAAAGTTGAATTATTTGTACGTCAGTATTACCGACAACCAAGTTGGGGACGGCTATGCCAACCCTACGGGAAACCTTTTGAACCATTGTTAATAAGGACATTATGCACTTTCAGACACCTCTGGCTCTGGAGCCTTTGGCGGTCTGCCTCGTCGTTTTGGCTTTTCGCCGTCTTGAATACGTTGCTCAAGATCAGCGATTTTAGCCGCTAGTGTATCATTTTGTGCGCGTGTACGCTCATTCTCGGATTCCAAGGCAACCAACTTAGCACCTGAAATCTGGCCGTCAGAAGCCGAAATATAAGCAATCGCCTTTTTCTTAACGTCCCTCGCTCCCATGCCAAGCGCATCCATAGCCTCGTCGGTCATTTCAGCCGCAAGCTCAATCGTGTTAATTCCAAGGTCTACGGCGTTTTTCTGCATAGCCATGTTGATCTGATTCCACCCAACAATCGGTGTACCCTCAACAGGCATTTCAGAACCTTCTTTGAATCTCGCCAGTGCTGACATGCAGTAATCATAGTAACTCTGGGATATACGCTTGTGGTGTAATCGCTCTTTAAGCTGATCCCCCCACGGCGTAGTAGCAACACGAAATTGATATGCTTCCTGAACAGTGTCAGTAATCATGACCTGTTCCTCAACCCACTCACCATTCTTTTCAACAGTGCGGTAAACAGGGCGCTGAACTTCTTTCTCAATCTCTCTTGTCTCAAATGCCCAGCCTTCAGCAATATACGGGACTTCACACTTAATATCCCCGTGGGCGCGAATATGAACCTCAATAGTCGGCACATATACGGTTCTACCCTGCTTCATGGACTCCTGCCGATCCTCGGCGGTTCCATGCTCAAATCGCAATGAGGGTGGGTCGTCCTCCCTGAATGCGTCTGGTTTTTTTCCGGCTCTCTCTGCATCTGATGCTGTATAACTACTTGCTAGGTTACTAGACATATTTTCCTCGCTATGGCGTTTGTGCCGTTAATGCGTTTCATGTGGATCATTCATAAAAAAGGGGCGTAGCAAAGTATACTACACCCCTTCTCTTTAGCGGTTTACTTTAATGTGCGAAAGCTGCCATACACTTATCAGCAGAATCGTCAATGGCATAAGCGCAAACGGGATCGTCTACAGCCGCAGCCAAGGTTAAAGTAAGGTCGGTTGTGGACAAATACAGCGCATCACCATCAGCAGGAGTACCCGCCAAATCCTGAGTTGCTGTGAATGGCCCTTGAACCAACACCCAAACATACTCCGCAGTACCAGTTGCACCAGTAACAGCGACTTGCAGTACACCAGCCCCTACGGGCTTTGTGGCTGCGTCACTGTTATCAGTAACAACGGTATTGTTTTCAGTCGCTCCAGGTGATCCCAAGTAACCAACAACATCGCCAGCAGCGCCGGCAACAGTTGCAGTTTCATTGAGAACTTTTACATATTTATACTTTTTCCCATTGGAAGCCGTATAAACAGTACCTTCTGCGAATGCGGCAGAGGAATCATTTGAGGTTAGCTTTACGCCTATTAAATGCGTCATTTGATACTCCTATGCGTGCATTACACCTTGTAAAGATCGGTTTGAGCAGGTTAAGTTGCCCATCCAGATAATCGGGATAACTACTGCGTCCTGGTTAATTGCTCTCTGTTCCTCAACTTCAGTCATTTCAGCATCGCGGTGGCAGCACAGATTGAGATAATCCGTATTGACCATATACCCGTGGGCGGCTGAGATGCCTGATCCACCGTCAAAGATAACGTCAGCAGTCTTGTACTTCAGTGAAACAAAGCCGGCGCTGGCTGAGTCCGTAGACTTGTCAGTATCGGTGGTGTATCGCTTAATAGAAGTTTGCGACCCTTCAAAGAAAGTGAAGTAATCGTTGGATAGAACAACCAAATCAGGCTTGTCATTCCCTCGTACAAGTTCCAGCCAAAGCTGAAGCATGAAGGGATTTTCAAACGTGCTAGTCGAAAGCGTGATTGCTGAACCAGATAGAGGACTTGAAGCGTCCTGTACCGTGTTCTTCCAGAACGTGAAGGTAGCTGAAGCAATGCCGCCTACAGTACCGCCAGCAGTATCAGGAATCAGGGCTTGAAGGCCACCGATCTGATTAGAGGCAGTTCCGTCAGAGTAAATATCAGACGAAATGTTGTTCTTGAAGGTTCGCATACCGTTTTTCAGACGGGATTTGGCGAGATTCGTGATTTGTCGATCACCGGAGTTAATTCGCAGTTCACGACCAGATGCAGTTATATGTACCGCTGCTTGTTTCCAGTTGTATTCTGCTGCTGACAGCACATCACTTGCACTAATATCCAGAGCGTCATAGCCGCTATATCGCTGCCATGTACCATTCTCTGCGTAATCAAGTTCCTCAACGAGTGTTAATCCACCGTCCTCAACCTTCTTACGGCCTTTTCTGTTCATTTGCATGAGCAGGGCGTTGTTGTTCGTGACGTTATCAGCAAACTCCGCTTTGTGCTTACGGTAAGTGGTCGTGACCAGTTCCGTAAATGTACTGTTTGGAGAAGCCATTTTTCTTTCCTCACAAAAAAGTTAATTGATTATGACCGCGCCTTAATTTCTGCCATAGTCTCGGCCATAGTGTCGTCAACGCTTCCAGTGGGGGTTGGCTGTCTAACGCTGTGGGAGCCACTACGCTCAAGATTGTTATCCAGAGCCTTCTTAGCCTTTTCCACATGCGCTGTTGCTTGATCCTGACGTTTGGCTGAATCTGAGTGAGCCTGTTCGCTCATCAAAATCGGCCTGATCTTAGGATTCGCCCATATTTCGCGTTCATAAGCGGTTTCGAGGTCTATCCCCTCCGCTTCTACAATGGAAGCCATCTGCTGCCTTACGTTTTCAAAGTAAGGATGCTTCAGGGTTCCATCCGTATTCACTGCGGTTTCAAACTGATGTACTTCATTAACGACTAATTGCTCGGTCGCCTGTTGTCGCGCTGCCGCCAATCGCTCATTTACAGTCCGATCCACAGTCCGATCCACGTCCTGTTGGGTTAAACCTTGGGACTGAACCGATTGTCGATTGGTATATAATGCCACCATTTCGTTGACAACGCCATACTGTTTTGCTGTTTCCCACAATTGCTGCGCTTTTTGCTGCGGTGCGGCAGTCTCTAAGACGTAATAAGCGTTCAACATTGTGCCGATCGCTTCCGTCGGATTACTGCCTCTGGCGTTGATTGTGGGCATATAAGGGGCTACAACGGAGTTTATCTGGCGTCCGTAATTAGCGTCCTCTTTGAGCATTTCCACACCACGCATGGAATCCTGCTCTCGTTTGTGTATTTCAGCCCTATGCGTCGGAGAAAGTTCATTCCATGTCGATTTGGCTAATGCACGCCAGGTACTCGGTGGATTCACATATTCTTTAATTTCATTGCCGTCGTCGTCAAGTAGATTCTCAGCAACTACGATTTCAGGCTGTTCTACGCCCTCGGATTCTGGGTCTTTCTCGGCAAACTGGCCTTTTTCATCACGGGCTGGCCCTTCATCTGCCGGTGCCTCCTCGCTCGGCGTTTCCTCGCTCGGCGTTTCCTCGCTCGGCGTTTCCGCTTCAACTTCCTCAATTTCCTCCGCTTCTGAGGCTCTGATTTCACTCAGCGTTTCCTCCATTGACTCGTCGAGGGTTTGTACTTCAGACATAGTGTTCTCCTAGTCCTTGCCGAATGTCCATGACATTTTGGCGTTCCCCGCTTTATCCGTTTCCGGTGGAGGGTTATTTTGATACTTAATGTCGTTTAGCGTTTCTGCCATTGACTTATCAAGTTTTTGGTCTAACTTCTTATCCTCATGCGCTAAATGTGCATTAGCCGCACGGTGTTCGGATTCTTGCCCTTCGGATACACGACACCCGTTGCGCTCAAGGTCATAACGGTGTTGCCGTCTGCCTGAGATAATCTCGCCAGTGATCGGACTTGCATAGTCCTGATAATCCCTGTGTATGAAGTGGGATTTGGGTGGGGGTGGTGGGCGCATATCGTACTGATCCCACATATATTCGGGGATTAATTTGCCTGTTTCTGGGTCGGTCAAGTAGCGCATAGTCTCTACCCGCTCTTTCTCACCAAAAGCCTGATCCCAGTTATCGCCAAACTTCTCTTGTTTGACCGAAAATGGCCGTGGATTACTGCCTTTGCTCATTTTCTGTTGCGCTCCAGAACCTTTCTTGCCAATGTTTTAAGTGACAAGGGTTCTCTGACAGTAATAGCAGCCTCATACAAAGGGTCTGCCGTTTTCCTTTCAATCATAAGTGTCATAGCCGCAATCAGGAACCGTAAAGCGTCTGCCGTTATATCCTCTTTCGGGTGATCAAGCAGCGATCCTTCTGTGAATCCAAGCGCCAGTAGTTCAGCTTCCAATTCCCTGCAACGCTCATGAAGCGGGGCATTTAACTGTACAACGCTCAATCTTTGCCCCTATGAACGTGGACTTCAAAGAATCCGTCCTCGGCAATATGCTCGATAGACTTGAGCTT
>Ga0208790_1000394_pt1 | contig 21768 bp, 20 predicted proteins | sample 10_taG_FD_184083 | JGI IMG/M metagenome (GOLD analysis project Ga0208790, IMG submission 184083) | Marine viral communities from the Subarctic Pacific Ocean - 10_ETSP_OMZ_AT15264 metaG (SPAdes) (version 2) | ecosystem: Environmental > Aquatic > Marine > Oceanic | place: Pacific Ocean | collected... | reverse complement strand
ACCATTCTCGTCTACCTCACCACCCATGATGAGACCTAGCTGTTCAAACTTAAGGGTAGTGTCAGCTGCGGCCTTCTCAGACTCTATCAGTGGGTTACGCCCAATAGCCTGAGCAGAGATAGCGTTAATCTCCTGAGTATACGTAGGGTTGTTCTGTTTGTAGCGTAGAGCTATCTCACGGTACTGTGTCTCAGCCTGTACATTAGAGATACCTCCTTGCTGCCTACTCTCAGACACTGACAGGAGTTCTTTAGTCATGTCCTCCTGCAGTCCATCTATCTGTGACTTACTGAACATGTCCAAGGCAGCAGGTACTAACTGAGCAGCTGCTGCAGCCAGTTGTACACCCATGCTAGCATCTTGAGGGACTCTAGGAGAAGACCCAAACCCCTTCTGAGTGCCTTGAATAGAGGCTTCGCTTATACTTTGTTGGAATCCAGACTTAGTAGCCATATCATTTCACCTTATTCATTACCTTGGGGTAGTTGCCCTTTAGGAAACTTCTTCATAAAGAGGTCTCTGTATTTCTGAGTAACAGTCTTCATAGAACTCTGACCATTAGCCCACTTGATGATGTCGTATCTGTCTTTAACATCGTAACCCTGTAGTAGAGCAGAGGAGACATTAAGCTTGTGTTGGTAAGTATCCTCGTCACCACTAGTTAAGGCTCTCATAGCCTCGTTACGCAGCTTAACCACCATCTTACCATTACCTTTGATGAACGCTTGTCTGTTGTTGATAGCAAACGTCATACTGTTCAGGTCACCTATCTCTCTAAGAGGTATACCAAACAGAGCAGCTATAGATTCAGCAGGTGTAGTAAGCGTAAGAGCTTTACCTGTCTCTTGACTGGCATAGACACCGTACTTGTACACATAGTAAGCCTTCAATGCACGTGAAGCAGACGACATGTTCTCTGCAAGGGCCTGAGCAATCATTGGAGTAACCTCAGCTACCCCTACTTGCTCAGATGAGGCAGCTAGAGAGATAAGTTTAAGGGCTGTGAAGGCATCAGATAGAACCTGACCACCTACTGAGGAACCAGCACCACCTATCATCTCCATCGTAGACTTAGTATGCATACCCATACCAAAGAGGTCAGTGATAAAGGTCTCAATACCTGCACCTACTGAGGCTCTCTTAGAGAACGCTACGTCAACTTCACCTGTAGTTGCAGCATAGATCATAGAGTCTATAACACCACCTGCTATGAACCTATGAGTAGTCTGTTCAAGCAAGGAGTCATCAAACTCTACACCAGTAGCTCTCATGGTTGAGTCAGCTAAGTAAGCACCGAAAGGTAACCCAGCTGAACCATACAGAAGCATCTGACCAAGAGCTAAGCGTCCCTTCTGTGCAGCTGTGAACCTCTTAGACCCACCTAAAGCTTCAGGAAGGATAGTCTCAAGCATACGCATCTGATACGACATGAACTGACTAGGTACTGCAAGGACACCCTTCTGATACGCAGCAGCAGAGGAGTTAAGCATGTTAACAGTGTAGTCGTTAGTCTTACCTGATAAGAATCTCTGTGCATCCCCGTTCTTAAAGGCCTTGTCAAGCTCTTTAGAGGTGGGGTACTTAACTTGTAGGTCATCCCAAGCCATTCTAAAGCCATAGGTCCTGTTAAGACGCTCAGCTTCATAAAAGGGTAACCTACCTAAGTTACGCACCTTAGCTATACGGCTCTGAGTAGGTCCATACATAGAGGTAGAGTGGTGATCAGTTAATATCATCTCACCATTCACATCTAAATAACCACCCTTGTTCATTTCAGTAACCATCTTCTTGAACTCAGCTTCAGGCATACCAGACTTCTTAGCTGCATAGCTTAGGAACTCAGGAGACTGATTGAAGTGAGCCATCCTCATCCACCCTCCTTGCCATACAAACTTAGGAGCACTTGTAGGCCTCAGTGCAGTCATAGCAGCGATAGTCTGGGTCTGAATGATCATCTGAGACATGTCAAACATACCTAGCTTAAGGTCAAACGCCATACCCTTGAGGGCATTGAACGGATCTTTACTCTGTGCGTTCAGTATCTTACCACTAAGGGTACCAAAGCCTCTACCTTCTACCCAGTCAGCTAAACGAGTAACACCATGCTCCCATAAGGCGCTGTGTTCTGAACCTTCACCTAATACACGCTTGATAGCTGCTCTACTGGCCTCAGCTTTGTTAACTAGAGACTTGGGAGTACTACTACCGAACTCACCACGCCAGAACAGCTGCTCAGGAGATAGTGAGGAGTCAGCAAGGGAGCTACTGTACGTCTTAGCCCACCTGTTAACTGCACTTATCTGGAAGTCAGTGAATGAGGCAGTATGTAGCAGGTTCTGAGATACAGTCTGGATAAGCTCTCTAGGTGAGACAACCTTGGCAGCATTATAGTCACCACCCCACAGTTTCTTACCTTTACGAGACAGTAACAACCTACCAGAGGCCTCACCACTCTTATTAGTTCCTGAATGCTCAGTTCTAATATCGTATACACCAGCCTCATCCAAAGTAGTACCCTTACTAGGCAGAGGAGCCTCACCATCTCTAACAATAGTGAATGGGTGGTCTTTGGAAATCTCTCCACGCTTGACAGCACCTTCCCACTTGTCCATAGCAGTGCTTTTATCAGAGGTAGTCTTGTATGGAGTGAGTTCTTCGACAAGTTCATCAGTCAAAGTACCCTCTTTATAGTGGATACGGGCTTTCTCCATATTCTCTACAGCTTCTCTAAGCTCCAGTCTAGAGCTACCAGCAAACAGAGTGGAAGGGTTCTTAATAATACGTCTACCATCTACAACTACGTCTTGGAACTGTTTAATGTAGAAGTGAGCACCATAGTCTCTTGGACCACCAGCCCTATAAGGTACCAGTGAACCCGGAGTGATAGCGTTCTTGCTTACGTTACCTTCTTTAGCAAGTACAAAGCCAGCAGGGATGTCATCAGGTGTAGTGAAGTCATCATAGGTCTTGTAGAGCTTGAGGTTGTTAGCGTCCATGTACTCCTTGAGACCCTTCTCAGACAACTCATCACCAAACTTAACGACACCCTCTTCCATATCGTACACAACAGCCTTACGTAGATCCCCTAGAGTACTTACCTCTTTAATAGGTTGATCAGACAAAGACATAAGCTTACCTTTGATGGAGCCACCTGTGTACCCTTTACTATTCAGGAGAACTCTCTGTGACCAGTCAAGTACACCAGCACTGAGGTCATGGATCTCCTTCTGAGTAGCATTAGCAATCATCAGACGGTCACTAGGTAGCTCATCGTACGTTCTATAGTACAGATCGGCAAAGTCAGAGTGATCGTACCACTTACCACGTACCTCACCATGCATAGTTAGCTCGTCCAGTCTCTTGGCTTCCTTCTTAGATAGTCCACTGACGTTCTTCTGTAAGGTCTTGTAGGTCTGGAAGAGATGAGACTTCTTAAACGAGGCCTGAGCAGCCATCTCAGAGATCACGTTGGGATTGAAGCTATCAGGAGAGCGTAGGAAGTGTAGCAAAGGAGCTTTTACAGCTACGTCAGCTTCGTCCCACCCTTTGTAGAAGGCAGATTCGTTAGTATCATACTTAACCTTAAGAAACGCACCACCTTCAGGGACTTCTTCAACTGTAGCTCCCTTAAGCTGCATACGCTTCATAGCCTTGGTAGCCTCAGCTGCATTAGCGAACAGGTTACCTCTCGTAGTACCAATACCCATCGTTATGAAGTTAAGACCCTGCTCTGTAGTGTGGGCAGGAGCGAAGACATCCATAGCAACTACTCTGGTACCTGCTTCAGCCTTAATACGCTCGATCTCTGAGGCTACGAGAGCTTCTAGTTCTTCTCCTTCAAGCCTACCTAGCGCACCTAACTCACCTTTGATGTTCTCTACAGCCTCACGCACAGTAGCTATATGTTCATGTACTATATTACTAATGGAAGGAGAGTCTATAGCATCAGAAGGTTCAGGCTTAAGACTAGAGAGTAAGCTCTCATCTATAGCCTTAGCTGCATCGTCACCACCTTCCTTAACTGTTGCTTCTCCCATGTCTTTTAAGAGGGACTGAGCAGTGGTAGTCTTAGCCAGCTGTCTGTTGTTAAGGACCTTGGTAACAGCAGCCGTAGAGCCTCTGAGAACACTAGTAAACGGTATAGTGAACATGATATCAAGAATGTTATGAAAGTCTACCTCTTGTTGTTTAGACTTAGGTATATCTTCAGAGATCATCTGGAGGTTATCCATCAGCATAGTAGTATTCTCACTGATGTACCCGCTCTGATTACTTAGGTTGTCTATAGCTTTAGGCCACAACTCTAAGAACTCTTCTTGAGATGTGTTGTATATAAGGTTACGTCCTTGGTCTCTCAGGTTCTTACCCGGAGCCTTGAAGAAGTTACTCAGTGTATCTACAATACTGTCAGCAGACGTTAGACGGTTAAGAGGGATCACTCCTAGTATCCAGTCAAGGGCTGTCTCTAAGCCTAACTGATCATCTTGAGCTTTAGTGATGTCCTCAAGGTCTTTAGCAATGATAAGCCCACGTACCACATGGTTACGTAACACCTCGTCCATCTCTATGTCACCCGGAACAAACTCCTTAGCTTCCATAAGCTTAAGCTGATCATTGTCTGTAAGGGCTAAGTCCTTAATACGCTGTACTGCTAGTTCCTCAAGGCCTTGGTTAGTCCCTTCATAGATACTCTGGATAGCCTCAAGGCTAGTCTGTACACTCACCTGTCTTTCTTCAGGGGAGAGGGAAGAGTCCTGTATATCATTGAGAGCTATGTTAGAAAAGTCTCCCTCTAGCTGGTTAAGCAGCTTAAGGTTAAAGGCTTCACGCATGTTCCTCTCTTCTCCAGCCTCAATAGAAGCTCTGAAGGCATCAAACAATGGAGGAAACTCAAAGGCTAACTCTTCTTCAGCAAAGCTGGTAGTAGAAGCAATAGCAGCTAAGGATGCTACCATGTTGGTGTGCTTAGAAGATGCTGGCAAGCTAGATACTTGCAGATCAGGTACCTCAATAGTCTCTTCTTCGTAAGAGTCTAACGGGTCTCCTTGACTTAGTACTAGTTCTTCCATATCAAATACCTATTAGCTCCCATAACCGTAACCACCATCACCAAAGTCTCTAAAAGATGATTCACCTAGTATATTAGATACTTGGGAACCTCCTCTACTACTAAAGACACCTGAGATAGCCTTACTATTACTAAAGATAGCTCCACCTGCAGCCCTAGCAAACCCACCAAAGGCTTGTAAGCCAGCACCAGCAGTGATAGGTGTAGAAGCTATAGTCTGTGCCTGTCCAAAGGCTGAGCGGATACCTGAGTTAAGACTAGAGGTCCTATTAATGAAGGCATTGTTGAAGTTAAGCTGACTAGCAATGTTACCCTGTATAGATGGGACAGTAGAACCTGCAGCACCTATAGCACCACCTGCACCTCTGTTAGCAGCAAGGTTAACACCTGCACCACGGAACCTACGTGCTTCACCAGCAGCCCTACGGCGTTGTCTAGCAGCTATGATGTTCTCTCTACGGCGTTGGAGAGCCTCAGCACGTTGCCTTGCAGCAGCAGCATTACGTGCTCTACTCTGAGCAGCCTTCTGAGCTTTACGTTGCCCAATGATAGAGGCACCAGTACCAGCAGCCGCAACTCCCAAACCTATTAAAGCTATTGTAGATGTAGCAAACGCCATTAGAGTTTCCTCACAAAAGTGCTTTCTTGTTTAGTATAACCTAACCTTTCGTATATCTTAGATACGTCTTTCATATTCTCTCTCAAAGTTACGTAGCTTTGGTTAGCCCCTTTAAGTCTACCTTCTTCTTCAAAGTGTTTCAGTAGTTTTATGTTACTAAGAGACTTACGTTTGTCAGGGGATACATACCACACTAGTTCAATAAGGATAAGTAAAGATGGATTGTAAACATGTTGTTGTATAGCTCCTAGAATAGTCCCTACAATTAATGAACCTTCACAAAGAACTAAGCCTACTCCATCTTCACACTCTATTATGTGGTCTAAAAGAGATCTTACAGAATCATCACTAATCTCATCAGACTCTGTCTCTTCTTTAAAGGAGTATATAAGCTCCATGACTCTGCTCTTGTCTTCAGCAGTGATACTCCGTATATTGTACTTAGGGACCTGCGTAGATTTGCCATCCATGTAAGTTAAAGTCCTTTCCTTCTTCGCTTTCAAACTTAAGTTGCAATGCTCGGCCTCTGCCACGTATCTTCTCTCTAGATACCACAACAGTCTGACCTTCATCAATACCTGTAATTATACCAGTATCGAAGTATCTTTTCAAGCGGTATATTTGTCTTTTGGTAGCCCATTTACCTGCGTTACCACTGTCAGTCCAGTCCCACTTAGCAGTTAGGAAGCAACTGGACGGTGTGACCAAGGCTCCACCAGCTGTAGCAGTCTCACTCTTACCAAAGAAGGTATGAATGGTAGGTGCGGCCTTCTTAGCTGCCATATCACCGAGTAGTTCGTACCCAGTCTCTGCATAACTAGAGTATGAGGCACCTACTGAGTCGTCTTGTTTCCAATCTACGAAGTCACCGTTGTTAAACAGAGCGAATGACCAGTTATGGTTACCTGCACCGTCCGGTTTCATGCACAACCACTTCAGATAGGTGTTAGAGCCACTGATAGTCTGCACATCTACGGTTACATTGTTACTTGAGCCGTCTATAACGGTATCTCCATCTCCATCTATGATATTCTCTGTACGATCTACAGTATTTACACCCTGAGTATTGAATACATCGAGAATATAGGGGCTGTTGCTGTCTAGATCACTCACTTTCCAAGGGTAGAACGCACCTATAGAGGCATCAAACACTATAGCAGCATTAAATCTCCACCTGTACTCATCATCAGTAGGTGCTACAGTGTTATAGAACCAGTAGATACATTTACTAGCAGGATCATAGCGCCCTCTAACGTAGCTCTTAGACACTGCGGGTATGTTGTCTTGATAAAAGGTCTCAATGGTGTTCTGTGTCATGCTCTGGGCCACTAAGCGACCACTAGTCTGGTCAGTACTGAGTGTATAGATGCCTGTCTCAGACCACCAGTACGGGGTACCTTCAACACTCACGATGGTATCACCGTTAATACACCCAACACTGGAGATCTTCTGTACTTGGAAGTCAGTAGCTTTGAAACCATCTCCCGAGGCACCACTAATAGACCACACACCATTGTTAGCAAACAGAACGAGGAACCTATCCGTAACAAACACATCTTGAATAGACCCAATCTCAGGTATGACGATTACACCGCCGTCACTGTCAATCAGTTCGTTAAGATCTTCAGTGGTTGGGTCAGCTTCAGAGTAACATCTACCTGCTCTGTTGGTATCAGTCAGTACTTGACTAAAGAATATGTGACCGTTGATACTAGAAGACTCTACACCTAGATACCACACTCTACCAGCGTAGAATCCTACATGCTCAGGCCTGTTGTCCTCACTCTCAACAGTTATACTACTGACACCCGATACAGTACTCCGATCCTTATAGAAGGGGTTAAGCAGGAAGTGTCCTCTAGGCGCTAGAGTGTTACCACCATCGTACTTAGCCAGTAAGGTAGCATCGAAGGCATCATTAGCGTCCTTGCCTACCCACCACTGCTTAGAATTAGGAGGATATACGCCCTTGTCAGAGTTATACGTTGTAACTGGATCAGCTATACCACTACCGGGGCTAGACCACCCTTGGTTCTTCAAGTTATAGTCATGGGTTGTGGAGAGTGTAGCTGGTTCATTGTCTGGATCAATAGCTGGTGACTCATCTAAGCCATCGAAGTCTCTGATCTTTAAGCTGATCTGTGTCTCTGTAATAGAATCACTACCTGCATCATACTCAACTAAGAAGGGGTCTATCTTCTTGGAAGCTACGAAGATCACACCCTTACCTCCTCCAATAGACACAAGCTCAGAGCCTATATCAGTAGCACCACTAGCAGTGTACGTAGTCAGGTCAGTTGTGAAGGACTTCTTACCCGTAGAGAGGGCGTCAGTAGACAAGTCGTAATAGTGCAGGGTTGTGTCTACCTGTAGAACTAAGAAGTTTAAGGTACCATTACCACCTACTGAGGTCCAGACTGATGTTTTGATAGCCTGATCCCTGACAGTAGCAGTAGTCTGAGTAGCTGCACTAAGGATATAATTATCTTCATAGTCAACACCTAAGCGTCTACGTCTATTACCCTTCCTAAAGAGAACACAGTTAAGCTCATCTGTGGTAGCATTCTCAGGATACGTAAGTGGGCCAGCCTCAGTAATGAGACCCGCCACAAACGTATTGTAAGGTTTGGTACCTGCTAGTTGATCATTCGACAAGAGAGTTAGTCCTCTTCAGTAAACGCCGTCTTCTTCTTCTTCTTAGGGGCCTTCTTAGAAGTAGCTGGTAGCTCTTTATGTAGCTCTTGGTTCTCCTTCAAACGCATGTCCTTTTTCTCGATAGCAGAGTTCTTCATGTAGTTATCCCATGCTTCATTAGCGTACTTAGGAGCAGTGAACCTACCACCAATAGCTTTGGGAATAGGGCCGGGGCTATCACTTGAGAAGAGCATCAGGCTTGAGGACTCTTCTGTGTTGAGAGTATAGTTACGATTGTTATGGTCTTCAAACGCAGCTTGCATAAGAGTTACTTCCTTCCGTAGTTGGGTTGATTGTAGGTGTTTGCCATATTAAGGCGGTGACGGTTGTTCTGGTTCTTAACGATGTGTGACCTAGCGGCAGCTGAGACTACAGGAGGGTTCTGTCCCTTCTGAGAAGCAAAAGCTGCTGACTTAGATACTGCCAAGAGCATTGGAAAGAGATCAAGGTCTAGGTCAGGTACAAAGGCATCTGATTGTGTGAACGTAGGCTCTATCTTTCCCCATCCCTGAGTCTTACTGGCTTGCAGAGTACTATCGATAGTCGATTCGTAGGAGTCACAGATGATGTAGTCATCATCAAAGGATGTCCAGTAGGTAGGGTTAGCATCGTTCTTAATAAGTAGGGTGATACCACTGTCATCAGAGATGCTGTCTACCTCAGTAGTTGAGCTATCTCTGCTGTTGAGCATCCCAATGAAGGCAGTTGGGTCCATGTAGACTACCTCTTTATACGATATAGCAGTATCACTAGCTGAGTCTCTGGAGTCGTACTTGAACCACTCAATGTTAGTTACTGTAGCTGGGTACTGCAGGTAGTTAGGTTTATCACTGTCAGCCAATGCTGTAAATTGGAACAACTCTCTATGCTCAGGGAATGTCTGGTTAGCAATCAAGTCATAGTAGATTGTCTCAATGATCTTACCTACTGCCTCGGCTTCAGGAGTATCAGTTAAGCTGTTAACTTGGTCTGACTCCATCTCAGCTAGGATATTCTGCGTCATATCTAATAGAGTACGCTTAGGCATTGTTACTTACCTCCTTGTATCTGAGTCCAGACAAGTGTTACAATACCTGCTGTTAAAAGTGTAAACACAGTCATCACAACTCTGGAGCCTACACGTTCACTCATCTTACGCCACTTACGGAGCCAACTCATATCTTCCTGCATCTCTAAGTGGTTGTCTACATCAATACCTAGCTTCTCAAGCATCTCTTCCACGGCATCATGAGCAGCTTGCCCAGCTACCTTAGTCATCATAGGCATACATAGAGTACTAGGAAGAGTACGTCTGTCATCACCATCATATAGAGGTTCATCACTCATAGTCTAGTACCAAGCTCTTACATAGAGTTGCCATTTGGTGTTAGTAATAGGAGCATAGGTACCATCAGATCCGTCTAGAATAGTAATACAAGAAGAGGCTTGAGCACCGTATCTAATAGTCACATTAGTACTATCAATCTGGGTACTAAGACCTCTGTCAGCTGTTACATTAATATCATTAGAGCCGTTATTTATAATGACTTCATCATTCTGAGAATACCCAGCATCCCCTCCAGCATCAGTACACTTAATGTAACACTGTACTAACTTAGGAGAACCAGCAAGTCCATGAGCAAGGGTAAGTTGCCCAGCTGATGTAATAGTCTGCCCTGAAGAGGCGTATGACTCAGTAAAGATAGGAGCGTTAACTTCTGCAGGATTACCAGAGCCATCAAAACCAAGATACTTACTAGCAGTACCTCCATTAAGTTTAGCAAGAGTCACTGCATTATCAGCAATCTTAGCTGTAGTTACGTTAACATCTTTAATCTTAGCAGTCTCTACTGCATCAGTAGCTAACTTAGCTGCAGTTACATTAGCATTAAGAATACCTGCAGTTATTACTGCATCTGCGTTTATTACACCTGCTTTAACTTTAGTAGTCATATCCTATCCTCTTATACTGGCTCAAAAGCTGCTAGAGCCAAAGTGTCATAGCTATGTTGACTAGACCATGTTGCTGTTATAGTATCAGCGCCAGCAACAATATCTGTGGCTGCATGACATAGACCACCATTATGTCTAGATATTGAGGCATCAGCAGACATATTAGTATTCCAAGTAACAGTAGTCCCTGCAAGGCCCATAGCCCAACCTATAGCTGCCCCGCCAGAGGGGATCGTCAGGGATGTACTAAGACCTGTTCCGGTATCAGTAGCCGTATCAGTTGGAGTTGAATTAGCACCTAGCAAGGACCAAACAGCAATAGTCCCGTATTGACCATTCCCTCCATTCGACACTACAACATCCCCGGTAGTGCCTGTGGCGTGAACAGCCCCCCATATATCAAACGGTTCAGAGCCGGTAGTTAGTACATCAACCAGTTTAGTACAGGAAGTGCTTCCCACTGTTACAGAACTAATATCAACACTTCCGCTATAAAGGGGAACATGCGCTCCAACTATAATTATACGTCCAGCTTCAGCAGTTCCAAGGGGAGCAGAACTATAGGTCATGCTGCTGAATGGCCCAGCCCCTGAAGAATACCCACCCTCATAAGTAAGAGTTACAGAACTTCCACCACCAGCACCACCACTACCAAAACCAATAAGGGAGTTAGTCCTTAACATTAAATATTTCCCTGTCCACGCAATGCTCTATGCCGATTGATCTTATTCCATATTACTTCTGGAAAAGAAGAGCGTTGTAATGGTTGCCCAGTAGCAATAGCTACCATGAGATCTTCTACAATACGAATTAAAGCACCTTCTAATCTCTGGATACGTTCTACTTTGTTATCAGAGGACTCTTGGGCTGTCATAACTCTGACAGGGTGAGTGAGTGTTACGTCAGTTCCTGTTACTACTTCAACAGATGTATCCCTAATATGAGTAGTGTCATCATAGGTAGGAGAAGCATCTTCTGAATAAGGAAGCCACTTAACACCTTTACCTGTACCTGAGAGATCAGGAGGTGAACCATTACGGAACTCTTTAGCAGCGTCAGCGTACTTAAGAACTTTATTAGTTCCTTCTTCTACGAGTGCATGGGTAATAGCCATTAAGTGTCACTCCCTGTATCAGTTGTATAGTGAATCTTAATGCCGTGTAACCTAGCATCTTCAGCAAGTGTATCTCCACTGACATCTCTAGAGACTTCAAAGATAACATAGTCTTCTGCTGTAGGAGTACTACCTACTGTTACCGTTACTTCAGCAGACACCATAACGTCATCAGCCGTAGTTGAGTTGGTATCAGCAGCAGGAGATGTAGGAGTAGGGAAGGCAGTTGTAAGTACTTCATCATCTCCCAAGGATGTAGCAGCTATAGCCCACAAGACTGTATTAGCCGTGGTCCCTGTAGCACTCCAAACAAACTGACAGACTAGCGTACCAGCATCCCAACTCTTAGGCATCTGAATACCAAAGTAAGCGAAGTCATCTGCGTCAGTAGCGAAGTCCATAGTACGTGCAGCAAAGAGAGAAGTACCTATCTCTACTGCATTAGACGTAGCAGCAGCAGTAGTAACAGCAGCTTCCATAGCCCCTGCTGGTACAAAGATAGTATGTTGCCCTATAGAAGTATCAGTAGACATAAGGACATCTACACCTTCCACAGCTAGAGTACCAGCAGCAGATCGGGTAAGGGTAGTATCAGTAGCATGTCCTAATTCAATACCAGTAACTTGAGGGCTGTCTCCTGTTCCTACACCTATGGAAGTTCTTAGAGTTGTTCCACTCTCATATGCAAAAGCTCCAGCACCAGTGGCTACAATAATCTCACTATCTGAAGAAGCTGCACCTAAAGTATTGAAGTCATCCAGTACAGCACCAAAGGCTTGGACATTAGATCCAATAGCTACACCTAAGTTAGTTCTAGATGTACTTGCACTGTCCACATCAGCTAAGTTCTGCGCGGCTAGCATGTCACCAGAACCAGAACCAGCAGCACCTGTGGCACCTGTGTCTCCTTTATCTCCAGTCCTTGTAAAGGCTACACGAAGACTATCTGTATCTGCAAAGGTACCCACACCACCAATATGAGCTACAGTAACTTGAAGCCAACCAGTGTTATCGGTGACTGCAGTAACATAGAAGCTATGCCAGTTACCGGGAGAGTCTACTTCAGCTATAGTAATCACACCAGCATTAGTACTATTACTATCATCCCATGCAGCTATGAAGTCAGATACATCAGGGTTAGTACTATCTGCACTTGTGGCATCGAAAGCCATAGCAGTCACAGAAGCTATGGTAGCGTGGTTAAAACGTAGGATACCTGTACCGGGATCAGCCATAGAAGTAGTAGTACTGAAGGTCCAGCCAGTAGCTAAGGTACTTGCTACACCAGCAGCAGTTACTGCACTAGCAGCAGCAGTTACTGCACTAGCAGCCGCAGCAGTAGCACTAGCAGCCGCAGCAGAGGCATCAGTACCTGTGTTGACTATAGTGTACTGTACTTCAATATTGTTAGTACCTGTAGGAGGAGCAGTAGTGAAGGTAATAGTGGCACTGCTTAAAGAGAACTGATCGTGGTTCTGGTAGACACCGTCTATGAATACACTTATGAAGTCTTCACTGGCTGGCTCAGCACTAAGAGCAAAAGCAACATCTGAAGCATTACCACTAAACCTTTCAGGAGTTTGTACAAGGGAAGGTGCCGTAGCAAAGACTGTCCAGTAACCATTAGTGTCTTTGTCAGTATTGAAGGTACCAGAGGTATGTGCAGTGTTACATATATATGTAATGTTAGATTGGTTAACAAGAGCACCAACTACATAGGCTGTAGAAGTTACCCAGTCTCCTTTAGGGGTAACACTAGGTAGGCTACTAAGAATAGAGATACCATCTAAGGTGATAGTAGTGGCATCTATCTGGGCTACGTTAAGGATGTTGTTGGAGTTCATGTCAAAGGAAGCTGACATGGTATTGGGAGTAGTACCATCCCTACTAAGAGTATTCTCCATAGCAGTTTCAATCAACGCATTATTAGCATTGATAGTTGTGATAGCTGAGGTCTCGTTAGTTAGATTTGCTAGATCTGTCGTGGTAAGCTTTGCCATTATGCTACATCAAGCTCAAAGGTTACCGTACACCGTACAGTATTTGTGCTTGCCCCATCACTGATAATTTCTATTGGTTGAGCTACTGTGAGAGTCTTAGCAGCTGAGGGAGTGGCAGTATCCACATCACCTGCTGCTGAACCAGAGTAGGCTATTGTGATACCTCCATTGGTGACTGCTGTACCTGCTATCTCAAATGACAAACCACAGTCGGCAGTGGCTATAACACCGTCAATGACTGTGGTGATTTTAGTGATATCGCCAGCTATACCAGGGACTACCCAGTCTGAACCAGCTGTAGAGATGTCTTCAATAACGTGAGTCACGAAGACCTTATTGACGTTCTTGATACTTGAAGTATTAATAGCCCCTGCTGGAATAGAAGCCCATGTGCCTGAACCGGAACCGTTAGCTAAGTAGATTGTGTTAGCTGAGGCACCAGCAGCCCCTTTAGGTTCATGTAGATCAGACGTAGTTAGGGTAGAATGAGCTACATTAGCCATAAGAACCTCTGATGTCTATAGATAGGAAGGGGTGAGAGTGGGGGAGACCGTCTTAGTACTTAATAGACGATCCCCCCATCCGCACTAGAGTTTAGACCCGATACTTGATCGACAACTCCGCAACACCAGCAGTAAAGGCCGCAGTGTTGTAGCCATAGGACACAGCCAACGGAAGTCCGTTAGTGCTATCCGTAACAGTAGTTTCAACTTGAGCGCCATCACACAGGACACGGTAATTATCCGCCAAGGTGGCAACCGCAATCGCTGCATCAAGACCGTTGTCATCACTGGTGCTGTACGTACCGTCATTGTCATCAAGCATAAGCCCAATATCCAACGTGGCAGAACCACCAGAGGTGAACGCAGTCGTGACGTTCAAGGTTACTTCGTCAATGTACGCACCGGAAGGAAGAGTAATACGCTTATCGATAGGGGCATCCGCAGCAGGGACATCCGTACCAGTAATCGTCACAAGGACCTCACGAAGAGAGCCACCGTGGTTCACTTCACCACCTTTACGCATTTCAGCTTTAGAACTTCCATAGAGAACTTCCAAGCCATCACTGTTTACCCATTTAGTCATTATACAATCCTCCTAAACTTGGTCAGTATCACTGAGGATACAAACGAGGTTTTCAGGACGGTACAACTTCGCACCATAACGGGCCGTAACAACATACTCTTCGCGCTGACGATCCTTATTGTATTCGGAGTCAACCTTCGGCATCTGACGCCACGCACCTACGAAAGGCACCACATCAGAAGCAGCAGAGAAGAACATATTAGCCTTACCAGCCGCAGTCGTAACCGAGTCAACGGTCTCGTTAGCAGTAGCTAAGTTGTTAGAAACGTAGACATCAAAGCCATACACGTTTTTAACAAACCTCATACCAGTTGCAATACCCGAAGACACAATACCTTCCCACATGGGGTTGTTACTGACATTGGTCAAGTTCGACAGAGTATTAAGCGTATACTCAACCGAGGGGTCAACGATAGCAACCAAGTCTGTGTCAGGCACGTTAGCCTTCTTCAGGGCATAACGAGCTTTGGCGAAGTCATCAGTCTGGAAGACTTCATTAGTACCCGAAGCAACAAAGCGGTGGTCAGCACCATTGATCGTGTTGAGATCGGAAGCAGTCTGACTAGCAGACAGGTTAAGGATATAAGCCTCAACGTCTTCCATGATCGCGCGTTCTTGCTTAGGAACAAAAGAGGAAACCAACTGGTTCATGTAGAACATGTCCTGCTTAGCTTTCTCAGTGATGTAGATACCGGAAGCCAGATACTCCGTAATCGTGAACTGGAACTCACCAGTGTCAAGCGGAGCATACGTGATGCTTTCGTTCTCTGTATACGTTTCCGTCTGGGCCTGACCAATTGAAGGAATCGTAAAGGTGTCACCATCAGGGAACTCAGAGAGCCAATCAACATACTGGGTAGCGAGCAACTCGTCTTCCAGTACGTCTTTTAGCTGCGAGGACCAAACCTCACTCCGAGTAAGATGGGTGACATTACCAGTTGTCATTGCCATGATATCTTACCTCATTAAGTTATTAGACATATGTGCCAGCTGCTTGGGAAGCAAATATAGCATTCTGAACTTCAGGCTTCCAGTACTTCCGAGGGTCATCGGCTTTGATAGCGTTGAAGTATGCTTTACTTCCAGGTTGTGCAGTTGACGCTTCGTTTACATTTGCAACCACTTCAGTATTAACACTAGATGTGGCTACATTTGGCGTGTTGGTATCAGTAGAGTTTAAACCAACAGTATTGAAGAATGCATCAGGACTGGTCTTAGCTACATCAGCAAGGAAATCAATTGAGACTCCTAACTGTCCAGCTTTAGTGGCTAACCACTCGCCAGCTTTGTCACCGTACTTACCTACAAGAGTCTGGTCAACTGATTGGAGGTTGGTGTCCTTAACTTCTTCAGTACGAGTCGATTGTAAAGTCTGCTTGACCAACTCTGCTATGTCATCTTTACCTAATGAAGGAGTGGTGTTCTCCCCCTGTGCAGTGTTAGCAGCCTCTTCACGAATCTTAGCTAGGACATCTTCGGAGGTCATCCGTTTGTCTAGCTCATCTCGTAAACCTTGGAGTTCTTCTTGAAGTTTGGGAATGTATGCGTCACTCTCCTGCTTACCTTTTGCAAGAGCCTCAGCATCTGCAAACTTCTTTCCTTCTCCGACTAGCTCGTTAAATGCGCCAGTCTGACTCGATGCTACGGGGTCTGTAGTGGGAGTCGGTTCTACTTGTACGTCTGTATTGAATGCGGAATCACTCATGGTCTTTTGATCCTACCTTATATTATATCAGGTTAAAGGTTACTTGTCAAGAGGTAATACCATTAAGATATCATTTAATGCTCTTTGGTAACCCAGTTGGTCAGCTTGGTAATACGCCCAAGAACCTTTGTCGTAGTCCTTTGGCACTGTCTTGGGAGCCTTCTCCTCTATAATTTGGCCCAGTCTTTCCCATAGGCTGGTGGAGTTTAGTATGTATTCTCTGAACTTATCCTTCTCCTCTTCACTATTGAGGTGGGATGTCCACATTGTCGAGAGCCGCTTGGTCATCTACGGGTACTCCTGATAGTTCTGCGCCCAAAGCTTGTTGTTCATCCACTTGTTGCTGGGCAGTGTTAACAAGTTGTTGTGTTTCCTGTTGTTCAAAGATACGGATGTTATCCTTGACTAGGTTGAACTTCTCAAGATCAAGGAGTTCTTCAATAAGTTTAGCGATCTTCTTACCACTGATATGGACGCTTACACTGGGGTCTTGTCCAAGGGGTGAGGATGCTAGCTGTGTAAGGTTCTGGAGCATGTTAGCTTTGGCAGCGAAGTGTCTGGCACCCATAGGATAGATACGCCCCTTAGCCAACAGATCATCTCTAGTAATGTCACTAAAGATCTGTACACCTAGCTCATTGTCGATAGTCTTAACGACATCCTTAGCATTCATGTTACGCCTAGAAGTCTCCAGCATATCATTCAGTACTGGCTCTAGGAACATCTGCTCAAAGTAACTGATCTTATTCTGGAAGACACGACCTGCTGCGTTCTGAAGACTCTGTACTTCATAGGCTGTCTTCTCACCCGGAGTACGCATACCCATAGCCTGTTTGGGTGCTCCAGCAAGCTCTTCCATGCGTTGCTCTAGTACTGCTATCTGGTTGTCAGCATTAAGAGCAGTGGCATCAGGGCGCATGAAGTCAACTTCACCATCATCACCTAGGAAGATACGTTCACCGGGACCATAGTTGAAGTCCTCTACGTAGCCACGTATCTTCATAACTGGATGTGCAATCAGGTCGAATACATCAGCCTTAAGGTTTTCCAGATGGTCAATCCTGTACTGCATACCAATTAAGTTGTCCAGAGGACCCATAGCATACAAGTTATCAGGACGTAGACGCCATCCAACATGTCTAACAATACTCTTTCTCCAAGTGGGATTAGGTATATTACGTATGATATGCTTACGATCTGCAATAGTTATGATGTGGTCTTTGTAAAGCTTCCCCTCGCTCATGTCGTAGATGTCACCTACAAACTCCAAGAGTTCCACGTAGTTGGAGGAGTAGTAGTGGTGTATCGAGGAGAACCCGTCAATTTGGTAAGCTTCAGATTTAGCCATGTCCATCTCTGACACAGCTTGAACTTTAGCACGGTTCTCAACAAGTATGTTAAATACATCAACTAGGTATCCCTTCTCTGGATTCTCCTCTAGTTCAACTTGAAGCTCACCAACAGTCTTAAGGCTTCTAATGATCTTAGGAGCACTATCAAAGTCTGGGGCTGTAGGGTTAAACACAATGTCATAAGGACTAATACGTACTGGTTTAGGTCCTACGAATCCTGGGAACTCTTCACCAGTTGCAGCATCTACACGGGTCTCATCAAAGTACTCCACAGTACTGAAGCAGTTACCGTAGTCAATATAGTCCAGCACTAGTTGACTGATGACTCGTCTAAACTCTGAGATACGTGTCTTGTTCTTCATGTAAGATTCAATGATGTTACGCTTCTCACCACTAGCACCTTCACGATTTTCAGCTTCCCAGTTCAACCACTCATCATTGGGGAAGAGAGCAGCCATATAGTTAGCATGTAGGTTGTCACGAATCTGACAGATCTTAGGAACGGTAGTTGAGTTCTTCCACGGCAGAGTCGAGTTAGTAGTGCCTGTAGTGTCTGTGGCAAAGACATAGTTGCGGATCTCCTTCTTCTCCTCCAACCACGTACGCCTATACATTTCCCAGTCTGCATACTTGGTGGCAATCTCCTCAGCGAAGGGTTCCTTACCATCAATGATGTCCTCAATGTCTATCGTCTTGCCTGTCATGCTTTGTTACCCGTAAGCTACGCCACCGAAGCGGCTGTGATACACTACGTTATTCTCATTGGATGTACGCGACATCCTACTAGGTGGTACTGCTATATCGATGGCGCAAGCTAAGCAATCCTTTACGTCATCATGTGGTGGGTACTCCTGTATAAGCTCGTCCTCAAGGACTTGACAATTACCTCCTTGGTAATGCCAAATGCTGAGGTTATCGTACCGAGCTTCTAAGATGGCTCTGATACGTTCCTCCTTAGACCCACTATGCCTAGTAGGGTTATGCTCCTCTATGGAGAGAGCAAGCCCGTTAGGCTTTATGTAGCTATTCTTTAGTTCTCTTACGATAGCCTTCTGTGCTGATACAGTCTCTGCTCGTAGCTTTCTGAAGTCCCACTTAACGTGCATCCGTAAGATGGCATCGTAGTAGTCCTTGATCTTGTCAGTCTTAAAGCGCTCTATGTCGAGTACATAATATACACCAGCACTGCTAATGCCCACAACAACAAGGGCAGTATAGTCAGATTTCTTAGTAAGAGAGAAAGCAAAATCGATAGCGGCAAAGACATTTAATCTTTCTCCCTTCATAAACCATTGACCGTTGGTGCGTGTTAGATGAGCCTTATCGTAGTATTGGAAGTTACTTGGATCAATCCCCTTACCGTCTGGGTTGTTAGGATTGTTATAATATTGAGCAAAGAACTGAGTCTTATCCAGATACTTACCACGCTTCTGACTTAGGATACGACGATCAAAGCCAAACCACTTACCATCAGAGCGCTGTTGTCTAGCCCACAAGAACTCTCCAGTTCCATCACCACGATCTTCAACTTGTCGCTCAAACTTCTCATAGATGGGGTCATACTCAATAGGTACACCATCATCATCGTAGATCTCCTCTTCCATCTCCATCAGATCATTGTACAAATCCTTAGCGTGGTAGCGAGTACCTACTACCCATTCTTGGGCATCAGCACCTTCAATAGAACTCAGCAAAGAGTATTGAGACTTGACTTTCTGCCTTCCGTCCTCTGTGTAGGCGTTTTCATATACGACCACATCATCCATGACAGCAACATCACAATGGAGACCGGTAATAGAAGTAGTAAGGCCAGCAGTAAAGACACTGGGGTCACGTACACCTTCCTCCTTACGTAGTGGATGGTCTAATGAGATTTCTGTGTTAGTCCACTTCTCACGCTTACCTTCTTCAGGTATGACATGATCGGGCCAATACCTTCTGTAGATCTTAGAGGTGAAGATATCTTTAATAAACTTTAACTGTTTCTCAGCTAGGTTACTCGTTGAACTGATGTAGAGAACTCGATGGTCAGGGTGTTTGGTAAGGTACCACGCTACTCGATACGCTACCATACGAGACTTTTGATGATCTCGTGGCAGCAGTACAAGTTGGAAGTTCTTACCAGATTCCCTGCACCACCATTCTGCTAGCTCCGTATGCACAGCACCTAGGACTGTACGAGGAGACACAAGCCGTATGAAGGAGACTAAGTCAGCTTCAGCAGCCAGTCTAATCTCCTCATCAATATTGCTGTTACTTGACAATAGCCAGACCTATACGTTCTGCATCATCAGCAAACTCAGCATCAAGCTTAGCTGCAATCTTTAACTCTTTAGCCACCTCCTCCTTAGAAGGTCTGCCACGCTTAGCTGCGGACTCCTTAGACCAGAAACCCTCAGCAAGAGCCTTAGAAGCATTGTACTTATTCTTACCGTTCTTAGACTCTAGCATCACACCCCGGATACCCTCAGAGCGTATCTTAAGGGAAAGCTCCATAGACCAGTCTTCTATGTAGGGTTGGATAGCTTTAGCACTCTTAATCTTTAACCATTGCTTCCAACTACCAAAGGCTTCCATAGCAAATTGGTACTCAGTAGGATCTCCTACTTCCATATACAAAGCCTTTAAAGACGGTAGCTTACCTTGAGGGTCTTCCTCAGAGAGTGTCCATATAGGAGGGTCCTTTTGATAGAACTCCCTAAAGAGTGACTGAGTCCTATAACGGCCCATAGGGTCTTTTAGAAGATCTTTATGTTCAGGGTACTTCATCATGTAAGTCCTGTTCTATATTTAGGTTGTTACGCTGTACTCTATTTAGGTTATTAGGTTAGAGACATCCCACTGAATATCAATTAGGTGTTTATTTACAAAGGCTAAAGGTACTACAGCGTAGTTCTGCATACAGTCTTCAGAAGACCCGAAGAGAACCAAAACACTTGTATCACCCTTCTTAAAGTAGACATAGATGGAAGACGCACTTAGGTTAGAAACTGGGGCCTCCTTATTGAAAACTTTTATAAAGTACTGTACTTTGATAAGCTTCTTCTCTACGTGGATTAGTTCAACGTCCTTGTCAATGGTAATCCTCTCATGCATCAGAGGTTGGGATACACATATCTCCTGACCCCAGACCACTGAAGGTGAGAGAATGAGAAGCAATAGAAAGAGTATGTAGAGTAGGTTCTTCATCCTACCTTATATTATATCAGATAAATAGAGAGGTGTCAAGATCTATCTACATAGTTCACATAGGCCGAGTCCGTCTATGTAGTTTATGTAGGTATGTAGTTTATGTAGGTATGTAGTTTATGTAACCTTTAACTTCTATAGAGAGTAATAGTAAGATTCTTCTGTAAAGTTTAGGTTACTTAGTCTTTGTTGTCTATATAGACTATTATAGGCCGTTTCTGTCTACGTGTCAAGAACTAATTAGCTTCTAAGTAGTCTTAATAGGCCGCTGGTTAAATCTAGGTGTTAGGTAAGTCTGGTAAGCCATTGAAACTAATGAAGACATTTCTCTGAGATATTCTGTTGTAGAGGGAAACATACTAGCGTCTGACGCACCCCCCTGCTCCCCATGTATATTAGCATCTTCTAATATTAGAGCTTGCTAAATTAGACAACGCTACATTAGCATCTGCTTATATTAGAGAGTTCTTATATTAGAGAGTTCTTATATTAGAGAGTTCTTATATTAGCAAGTCCTAATATACTCGGCAGGCTGTATATTAGCATCTGCTTATATTAGGACTTTCTAAATTAGACAATGCTAATGTACCTATCCAGCTTTATATTAGAACTCCCTAATATACTGAATACATTAGCAATTTCTAATATACCATCCTAGATCAAGTACCAGCTTCAATATGCCCTGTACGGCCTTTTAAGCCACTCTCAGCGCCTTTGTGGCTTGGCTGGTACTCTGGTGCCATATAATCCTATCGGCTCTCCTACGGTCTCCCTAAGATTGAACCATTGCCCATTTTTTAATCATTAGCTGCCTATTTTTTAGGCACTACTTTACTCTTTTAGATCAACTACTTATGCTGCTATTTACTCTCATTCTAAACTGTTTGCCCATTTAATAGGCACCACTACTTTACAATTAGAATAGTTCTACTTGTAAGTCATTGATATTAAACACTTTCCATTTCTGGCACGCTTCCTGCAATGTCTATATTTACACCCGCTTGGGTAC
>Ga0208790_1000383_pt1 | contig 22216 bp, 19 predicted proteins | sample 10_taG_FD_184083 | JGI IMG/M metagenome (GOLD analysis project Ga0208790, IMG submission 184083) | Marine viral communities from the Subarctic Pacific Ocean - 10_ETSP_OMZ_AT15264 metaG (SPAdes) (version 2) | ecosystem: Environmental > Aquatic > Marine > Oceanic | place: Pacific Ocean | collected... | reverse complement strand
GTATTATCTTACACTAACAAAAGATTCAGTTAATGGTTCAAAGATATATATAAATAATGAATATGAAGGAGGGGATGCTAGTGACACAGGTGTGATAGAAGGAACCTTTGCAGGTTCAACATGGCCTAATACCGTATTTGGTGTAGGAGCTTATAACCCAACATATTTTTTAAATGGGAATATAGCTAATATACAATGTTATAATAGAGCTCTTACTTCTCAAGAAGTCTTACACAACTACAACGCTTTAAAAGGGAGGTTTGGATTATGAAATTCGGGTCAATAACAACAGGTATTATAGCAGATGGGTTAATCTTTAATATGGATGCGGCTAATAGGGCAAGTTATGTCCCTAATGCTACAACTTCTTATAATACCTTAGACTTATCCAATAATGGAAGTTTACAAGATACAGGGATGTATAGTTCTGAGAATGGTGGTACTTGGGTTTTTGATGGCATAGATGATTATATAAGTTGTATGGATAATACAGCTTTAGATTTAACATCAACATTAACACTTAATTGTTGGATAAACCCATCTTCTGTTAGTGGGTGGGATGCTATCATGTATAAAAATAAACAATGGACTTGGGGGGCATACCACATGGGGCTTAACCCATCAGGCTATTTATCAGGAGGTGTTGGTGATTCTAATTGGAGAACAGTACAATCAACATCAAATGTATTAACTACAGGTGACTGGCAAAGTATTGGAATGACTTGGGATAATTCATTAACAACTCTTATCTTATATAAGAATGGAGTAGCAATAAAAACAGATAGTTCTTTTGGACCCTATACCATTAATGGTAATAATAACCCATTAGTAATTGGAATGCAAAATAATATAGAATGGTATTCCGGAAAGATAGCAAATGCTCAAATCTACAACCGCGCCATCTCTGCAACAGAAATCCTACACAACTACAACGCTTTAAAAGGGAGGTTTATATAATGGCATTTACTCATTCACCTAAAATAGTACAAGACGGATTAATTGTTTATTTTGATATTGCTAACTCAAGAAGTTATATTAGTGGTAGTATTCCTGCTATTACTAATAGTTTAGTTGGTTCTATTACTGGAAGTTTATATAATGATGTTTCTGGTAGTATAGCTGAAAATCCTAGTTCTTGGATATTTGATGGGGTTGATGATTCTATAGATACTATAATACCAACTCAACCTGTATATCATTTAAGTATATGGTTCACTAGAACTTCTGGAATAAATACTAGTTACACTTCAGGGGATAGATACCTATTAGGGTGGGGGGGGTCAGGTAATTTAACAGGAATTGCTTTTGGAGATTTTACAGGGGCGGCAGATGATGAAACAATTCTTTTATACCAAGATTCACAAGGTTTAGATAATTTTACTTATATAAAAGATACAGGAGATTCTAATTTTCATAATTTGACAATTAATTGGAATGGTTCTCAATATGATATGTATTTAGATGGAACCTCTAGAACTACATATACAGGTTCTATAGGTCATTTAGCCCAATTTGATATAAATCATATTTATTTAGGTAGAAGTAATAATTCTGAATACCATCATACGGGCAAAATATCAAGCATACAACTTTATAATAAATCATTATCCACTCAAGAAATCCAACAAAATTATAATGCACTTAAAAACAGATTTAAATAATGGGAGTAAGTTATTCACCTAAAATAGTAACAGATGGGTTAATTTTCAATATTGACGCTGCTAACCCTAGATCATATATCTCGGGTAGTACTACAATCTATGGTTTAGAGGGGGAATATTCTGGAAGTTTAAATGGAGGAGAATTTTCAAATTCTTCTTCTGGTTGTTGGGAGTTAGATGGTATTAATGATTATTTAAATTTTTACCAAGCTTCTACTGGGGCATTTACATCTTCCTTTGACCCTCAATTAGATAGCTTTACTGTTAATTGTTTTTTTGAAATTGATAGTAATACTAGTAATACTGGTATGATTATAGGTAAAGGATGTAGAGGATCTGGAAATATAGGTTGGAGTATATGGTATTCCCCTGCAAGTGAAAAGGTATATGTTAGATGTAATGGAAATGATACAGTAAGTCAAAGAGCAGGTCAAAATATACCAATAAATGAAGATCAAATTTATATGGTAACTTTAGTTATAGACAGAACTAATAATGTAATATTGGGATATTTAGATGGAAGTAATGATGGTTGGGGTGACGGTGAAGGTGGCCCTGATGATAATGATATAACAGGATTTAATTCTATTATAATTGAAAAAAAATTATTAATAGGTACTCGATCTGATTGGTCCTTAGATATGTATGGTAATTTTTATCTAGCCCAAATATATAATCGTGCTTTATCTGCAGATGAAATTCAACAAAACTATAACGCATTAAAAGGGAGATTTCAATAATGTCAGTAGAAGGAGGACCAAATATAGTAGAAGAGGGGTTAGTATTTTATTTAGATGCTATTAACCCAAGAAGTTACATTAGTGGTAGTGTCCCTGAAGTTACATATAGTTTAGTTGGAGATATAACGGGAAGTTTAATAAATGATATTTCAGGAAGTTTAGGAGAAAAAGGATCTTGGGAGTTTGATGGTATTGATGATGCTATATTAGTTTCTTCTAGTTTAGGTCTTGTTGGTGGATCATCCCCCTTTTCAATATCATGGTGGTTTAAGCCAACCTTAACTTCTGGTATTGGAACAGTAACGGGATGGAGTTCTACTAAAAGAATGCTTGTATATTCTAGTAATGAATATGTAAGTTGGAACCATGGAAACTACAAATTTTTCACCTCTTCTATTGGATCTACACCAATGAATGAATGGAGTCATGTTACTTATGTTTTTGATTATACAACCCATTATTTTTACATAAATGGAGAACTTAACAATTCCAAACCCCCCTTAGACCAAATTAATTGGAATGAACCTTTTTATATAGGACAATATGAATCTTCTTTTTCTTTTTACGATATGGAGGGCTATATAACATCTTTTCAAGCTTATAATAAAGCTCTTACTTCTCAAGAAATCCAACAAAACTATAATGCACTTAAACATAGATTTACTTAATTTTTAACATATTTATAACAAAATGGATTACTCAAATAGAACATATGCAACAGCATTAACAGCAGATATTGGAGAAGTTGATTTTTCCCAAGTAATGGAGACATCAGCAGCAACAGTTAGAAAATCAATAGATAAAACAGAATTTGTATTAAAATGGTATACAAAAAATTGGCCATCCTTTATAACTCCTTCTGGGAGTGTAGTTCCTACTTGGACTGGTAGTCATGCTGATTGTTTAACTTTAATGTCAACAGAAGCTTGGACTTCAGGGTCAATTATTTAAAAAATATATATAACTAATAAAGGTAGTTTGGTAATTAACCTAAATGATGTTATATTGATAAAAACATCATAATTTTAATAAAAAAATATAATATTTATAACCATGGAAAAAACAGTTTTATCAAAAGAAGAAATTAATAAACTTTCTTCGTTACAAAAACAACAAGACAATTTTATAATTCAATTAGGTCAAATTGAATATCAAGCTTATTTATTAGACCAACAAAAACATCAAATTAAACAACAAATAGAATCATTTGAAAATAACCAAATTCAATTAGCTAAACAACTTGAAGAAAAATATGGTAAAGGAACTGTGAATTTAGAGAGCGGTGAATTTGTTAAAGCTTAATTGCATTTTTAAGGGATTTTATAATATTTATAAACAAAATTAACATATAGAAAATGGCAGAAGTATTATTATCCCCAGGTGTAGTAGCAACTGAAACTGATTCATCATTCCTTACAGCCCAACCAATACAGGCAGGAGCTGCTATATTAGGACCAACAGCTAAAGGTCCTGTAGGTATCCCAACACTAGTTACAACTTATAGTGATTTTGTTGGTAAGTTTGGATCAAAAGTTGAAAGTGGAAGTGCTGAATATACTTATTTCACTTCAATTTCAGCTTATAATTATTTCCAACAAGGTGGAGATTCATTATTAGTAACTAGAATTGTAAGTGCATCCGCAGAATGGAACCCAGCAACTAGTTCAACTATAACAAACAGCGATGCTGTAAATTCTTTTACATTAGAAACTTTATCTGAAGGTACTACTCAAAATAGCTCTGGTTCTACAGGAACAAGTGGTGAATTAGCAAATGGTACAGTAGACAATATAAGATGGGAAGTTGTTTCCCCAGATACAGCTTCAGGTAATTTTAGCTTATTAATTAGAAGAGGAGATGATATTACAAATTCTAAAACTATACTAGAAACTTGGGCTAATGTATCATTAGATCCTAATACTGTAAATTATATTGAAAAAGTAATAGGAAATTCTACTCAAACAGTAACCCAAGATTTAGGAACGGGTGAATGGTATATAGCAAATTCAGGTACTTATAATACTTTAAGTAGACTTGTAAGAGTAAAATCTGTTTCTACTCCAACATTAAATTATTTTGATAATGCTGGAAATGCTAAAAGTGAATTTACAGGATCTATCCCACTTGCTGCTTCAGGTACATTAGGAGGAGCTACAGGTGAAAATTTTAATGCTTCAAACAGTCCAGCACAATTTTATGAAAATATTTCAAATGCCAATACTCAAGGATTAGTAGGAGAAAGTTATGATAATTCTATAGCTTTACTTTTAAATAGAGATTTATTTAAATATAACTTAGTTACAGCCCCAGGTTTAACAGCTCAAACAGATTCCACTCAAATAAATTCATTAATTAACAATGCCCAAACAAGGGGGGATAATTTAGCCGTAGTAGATCTAAGATTATATGATTCTGAAATATTACAAGTTACATCTCAAGCTTCTACTTATGATTCTTCATATGGTGCTGCATATTGGCCTTGGTTACAAACTATTGATCCAGATTTAGGATCTCAAGTTTGGATACCTTCCTCAGCTATGATACCAGGGGTTTATGCCTTTAATGATAGATCAGGAGAAGCATGGTTTGCACCCGCGGGTTTAAGTAGAGGGGGATTATCAACAGTAATTAGGGCAGAAAGAAATTTAACAAATGGGAATAGAGATACATTATATCAATCAAATGTTAACCCAATAGCTACTTTCCCAAATACAGGAGTAGTAGTATTTGGTCAAAAAACACTACAGAAAAAAGCAAGTGCCCTTGATAGAATTAATGTTAGAAGATTATTAATAGCACTTAAAAATTATATTTCACAAATAGCGGATAATTTAGTATTTGAACAAAACACAACAGCTACAAGAAATAATTTCTTAAGTCAAGTTAACCCATATTTAGAAAGTGTACAACAAAGACAAGGATTATATGCTTTTAAAGTAGTAATGGATGAATCAAATAATACACCAGATGTTATAGATAGAAACCAGTTAATAGGTCAAATTTATTTACAACCTACTAAAACAGCTGAATTTATATATTTAGATTTCAATATATTACCAACTGGAGCTACTTTCCCAGCATAAAAAGAAAATGATTAAATATTTATAATAAACAATAAAATGGCAGTATTAGATCCCAATGAAATATTTTTCACAGCGTTTGAACCCAAACAACAAAACAGGTTTATCCTCTATATGGATGGTATACCTAGTTATATGATTAAAAAAGCAGGGGCTGTAACTTTAACCCAAGGAGAAGTAGTTCTTGATCACATAAACGTTCAAAGAAAAGTTAAAGGAAAATCCGTATGGGGAGATGTAGCCCTAGCATTATATGATCCAATTACCCCATCCGGTGCTCAAGCAGTAATGGAATGGGTAAGATTACATCACGAATCAGTAACCGGTAGAGATGGTTATTCTGATTTTTATAAAAAAGATTTAACAGTAAATATTTTAGGACCTGTAGGTGATATAGTTTCAGAATGGGTATTAAAAGGAGCATGGATAAAAGAAGCTAATTTTGGTGATTATGATTGGACTTCAGCAGATGCCGCTACTGAACTTACAGTAACTGTAGCTATAGATTATGCTGTATTGAATTTCTAACAACCCCCTATATTCCCCTAAAGAGAGTTTGGCTATGTCAAGCTCTTTTTTTATCTTCATATTTATAACTGAAAGCAAACAAACAAAGAAGTTTTAATTAATAAAAATTATGAGTGAATATAAAATCCCAACAGAAGACATAGAATTACCATCGAAAGGTTTAATTTATCCTGAAGATAATCCTTTATCAAGTGGAAAAATGGAAATAAAATATCTAACAGCTAAAGAAGAGGATATTTTAACAAACCAAACCTATATAAAAAAAGGAACAGTAATTGATAAAATGTTACAATCTTTAATTGTTTCTAAGGATATTAAATATGATGATTTAATTATTGGAGATAAAAATGCTTTAATGGTGGCGGCTAGAGTTTTGGGTTATGGTAAGGATTATACTTTTTCATATGAGGGAGAAGAAGTAGATATTGATTTATCTTTAATAGAACCCAAACCTTTGGATGAATCTAAATTTACAAAAGGACATAATTCCTTTGATTTTACTCTTCCTTCTACTAAAGTAGATATTACATTTAAATTATTAACCCATAAAGATGAAAATTCAATAAAAAGGGAATTAGAGGGACTTAAAAAAGTTTCTAAAACAAACTCCCCAGAACTTTCTACAAGATTAAAATATACAATAACTTCAGTAGATAACGATACAGAGAAAAAAACTATTAGAGAGTTTGTAGATAAGTATATGTTAGCCCGGGATGCTCGGGCATTAAGAAAACATATAGACGAATTCCAACCAGACATTGATTTGTCTTTTTTCCCCCCCGACAGTGAAGATTCTAAACCAATCCCAATTAACCTCAACTTTTTTTGGCCTGACATCTAAACAAGCTCTTATTAGTAGAAAAAATTTATTTACTTATATCCATGAAATAGTTTTTCATGGTAATGGAGGATATGATTGGCATACTGTTTATAATATGCCTGTTTGGTTAAGAAATTTTACTTTTTCAGAAATTTCAAATTATCATCAAAAACAAAATGAAGAAACCGAAAAAATCAAATCCAATTCCACAAACCATAAAACAGCAATAGGTCCAGATGGAAAAATTGATCCTTCATTGTTTCCAAAACCTACGAAATCTTCATATAAGTAGTATTTATAACCACACCTAATATTATAATTAAATGGGTTTATCCGATGAAATAAAAAAAGGAAAAGATGCTCTCAATAGTTATGTAAAAGACATGAGAGAATTGGGTACTGTATCCCAAGAAACTTTCACTAGCATTAGTAGTGATATGGGTGAAGTTATAAAGGAATTACAAGAAGGATCACAAGCCGCTCAAGATCTCACCTCTTCCTTCAAAAACCAACAAACTATTGTAAAAGAGTTAAATACTTCTGCTAAAAAAATGGCAGGGTTTACAGCTGAAGAACTAAAAAATAAAACTAAATTAAAAAAATATCTTAATGAGGGACAAGCACTTACTAGTAAAGTTGCAAAGCTTACTTCCCAAATGTCAATTAATGAAATAAAATTAAGTAGAGCTAAGAAAGCAGGAAATATAGAATTATATAATCTTCTTCTTATGCAAAATATGGAATTAAGAAATTCTAAAGATACTGCTTCAGAATTATTAAATACATTTAACGAAATAAAAAATGCCAATGAGGATCTAAATGCAAATACTGCTGTTTTTGATAAAATGGCAGAGACTTTTAGTTCAATTCCTGCTTTGGGTCCTTTAATAGGGAAACCTATAGCAAATGCTGCTAAAAAAATGAGAGAATTAAGAGTAGAAGGAGCAGGGTTTGGTGAAACTATGCTTTCAGGGGCATTTGATTTAGTAGGCTCCTTTGGTCTTCCTGCTCTGATAGGATTATTATTTGATGCAGATAATAAAACACATTCTATGATGAGGGGCCTTCAAATAAGTAAAGGTGAAGCAGAAGGATTAAAAGATGAGATGCATAAGGTTTATGAAGAAACAGGAAATTCTTTATACCATGTAGAAAACATGCAAGAGGGTGTTCTGGGGTTACAAAAAGAATTAGGGGTAGCAAATGTATATAATGAAGACATGACTAAGAATTTTGTATTCATGACTAAAAGATTAGGAATGAGTGAAAAAAATGCTGGTAAGTTCTCAAAATATATGGCGACCACTGGTAAAGATTCAAAAGTTATTAATTTAGAAATTGCTAATGCTATAGCCAAACAAAAATCAATGACTGGTATTACCTTCAAATTGGCTAATATTATGAATGAGGTTGCAGAAACTAGTGCAGGATTAAAAGCAGCTTATGGTTTTGACAATAAATTATTAGCCGAAATGGTAGTAAAAACCAAATCCCTAGGTATTAACATGGCACAAGCTGAATCAATTGCAGCTTCAATGCTTGATTTTGAATCTTCTATTGCGGCTGAAATGGAAGCTGAAATGTTAACAGGAAAAGAGTTAAATCTAGAGGAAGCTAGAAAATTAGCAATGATGGGTAAATCAGCGGAGGCTGCAGGTTTAGTAATGAAACAAATGGGGAGTTCTGCAGATCTTTCTGAAATGACTGTTGTCCAAACAGAGGCTTTAGCTAAAGCTATTGGGATGACAAGAAACGAACTTATTGCTTCTGTTAAAGAGAAGGAAATGTTACAGGATTTAGGTGGTAAAACTATGGAACAAGCTTTAGCAGAAGCTAATCTAATTGAAGACAAAGAAAAAAGAGAACAGAAAATAGAGGAAATAAAAAAGAAAATTCTAAAACATGGAGGAGCTTCAATCCTTGCTGCATATGAAGCAAATTCAGCCCAAGAAGATGCAAATGCTGTTATGGTTGAAATGAAAAATAAAATGGGGGAGATGGCAACTTCTCTAGTTAATATTGGAAGGTTATTTGAATTTATTAATGCACATGCTGATAAACTTAAATATGTTGTAGGTGTTGTTTTAGTTGGGGGTTTGGTGTCAATGGTTGAAAAAGGTTTTCTATTTTTAGAGCAAATGGGGCTTATCAATGCTGAAAAATGGAGATCCAATATATTAGATGAAGAAGGAAATGTAGTTAGACAAAGGGGGTATATAGCATCAATAGGACATTGGGCTAAGAAAAAAGCCCAAATGGCCCGAGAAAAATTACATATGTCTGATGAGAAAAAGAAACTTCTATGGGAAAAAATGCATAATGCAAAGGAATGGATAAAGAAAAAAGGAAGAATATTATTTGAAAAAACATGGTTTATTGCAAAAAAGGCATTACAATTAGCTTGGAATGCTACAAAGGCCATTGGAAATGCTCTTATAAAAGCAGGTAGTTTTTTAATGAAAAAAGATTTATGGATAGCTATAGGTCAGGCAGCTATGGGGGCAATGAAGAGTTTATCTTCAATACCTTTTATTGGTTGGGCTTTAGGGCTAGCTGCCGCGGGTGCCGCAGTTGCTTTTGGTTTAACATTTATGAAGGATGGTATAATAGGTCCTGGTGGTAACCCAATATTGTTTGGAGAAAAAGGAGCTATCCAATTAGATAAAAATGACTCAATGGTAGTTGGGACTGACCTAGGTGGTGGTGGTGGTGGTGGTGGATCAGATAATGGTGAAATGGTATCTTTATTAAAGGATATATCTAAAAAATCTACAGTAATAGAAATGAATGGTAATGCTGTAGGACAAGGTATAAATACTTCTGAACGTGAAATACAATAACAATGGGAATAGTAAATCTTAAAACAGATCTTAAATCCTTAAAATATGGCAAAGATAGGATATACATGGGGGATAGTGGTCAACCTTATGTAGAGAATCCTATCCCGGAAAAAATTAAATCTAATTTAGCTAATAAAGATTTTCTTTTAAGAGGAGGACTTAAAGCTCCTCTTGATGCTATTAAAGATGTTAAAAGATTAACTAAATGGTTTTTTGATACTAAAAACCCCAGTGGGTTTTTATTTATAGCCAAACAAAATTTATTATCTAGGATAGCAGTTAGAACTCAAGCTAGTGGTTTTATAGATGTAGGAGTAAATGAAGGTCTTTATACCCCCTTAACTACTTTAGGACAAGCAGGATTAGGTTTTACAGGACTTCATCTACCAAAACAAGGTATAATTCCTTATGTAGGAGTAAGAATATATGGCCCTAAAAGTAATAAAAACCCTACAGGGATTTCAATAGTTGAGAAAAAAGTAATTGGGGGGGAATTGGGAGAAGATAATAGATTAGTACAATTAACTAAATGGAAAATCAATCAAAATATTCCTTGGGATAAGAATTTTAGAAAAAACCAAATAGCAAAAAATGAACAAAATATTCTATCTTATAGTGGGGGTCCTGGTTCTATTTTAGGGATAGGAAGAACTAGAATTAGATTTGCTACTAATAATGCAGGAAATACTTTAGGAACTGGATTAAACTCCCCAGCTTATTTTATTGTAAAAGACTCTAAGAAAATTCCAAAAGGACCAACTATTAAATTAAGAGATGAAGAAGGTGGGGGTTGGTTAATAAAAAAACCAAAACTACCAAAAGGTCTTCCTATGGTAAATAGCTCTGAAGAATTACAAAGATCATTTGAATTTCCTTTTAATAATTTTTTAGAAAAAACCTATAAACAATCAGGTTTTGCTAAAATTTATGATTTTAGACGTAAACTTCTTTATAAGGATACTAGTACTACTGAAACTTGGGAAACTAACCAAGGAATTCAATCAAGGGTAATACCATCAGAAGAAGTAGATGTAAAAGTATCTACAATAACGGGTATTGCTCCTAATTATTCTAATCAATTAAATACAATAGATGGTTTAACTAACTCCAGAATAAATTATGTTTCTCCAGGTCAAAGAGGAAATATAATTAGTTATTCATTAGGGAAAATAGATTATGATGGTAGAAAAATAGGTCCTGTAGATAAAATAAATGCTTTACCTATATATAGATCTACTTCTGGAAAAAACCCAGATAAAACTGATGATTTAATTCCTTTTAGAATAGCATCTTTAAGTTGGGAGGATAATAAAATAGTAAAGGATTATATGCATTTTAGGGCTTATATTAAAGGTTTTGGGGATTCCTATAAAGCTAAATGGAACCCAATTAATTATATAGGTAGGGGAGAATCTTTTTATAAATACGATAGTTTTGATAGAGACATTTCTTTAAGTTTTATAATAGCAGCCCAATCCAGGGAAGAATTACTTCCTCAATATAATAAATTAAATTATTTAGTTTCTAATTTAGCTCCAACTTATAGTGACGCGGGTTATATGGGAGGGAGTTTAGTGGCCTTAACTGTAGGGGATTGGATATCTGAACAAATTGGATTTATTCCCTCTATTTCTTTAGATATAAAAGATTCACCTTGGGAAATAGGATTAAGTGATACATATGGTATTAAAGGAGGGGGTTCAACCTTACCTAAACTCCCTCATTATATTACGGTTAAAATGGGCTTTACTCCTATAGAAAATTTTAGAGTAGAAAAACAAAAATTAGAACCAAGTACCTCAGATGGAGAATCTTCTGGAAGTCCTTATAAAGATCTTCAACCTAAATCTGGTATGGGCGGTAGACAAATATATATAAACCAATAATAATATTAAAAGAGAATAAAAAATGTATCGTTATAATAATATAGAAGAAACAAAATCACCTACAGGTAAACAAATGTATAAAACGGTTCGTTATCCTGAAATACCTAGGTTATTTTCTGATATTTATGTTTATTCAACAGTTGGGGATAGATATGATACTTTAGCTTTAACATATTATAAAAATTCATCTTTATGGTGGATTATATCAATTTCTAATGGGGATTTAAACCAAAATTCATTAATCCCCCCTCCAGGTGTTCAACTTAGAATCCCTTCAAACCCAACACCCATAATTGCTTCTTATAATAAAATAAATTCATAAAAAGTTATGCCCGGAAATCTAATAGGAGAAAATTTTCAAAAATATGTAAATGATGAAATAAATATTCGTCAAAAAACACATGGGGTTTTATCAGAAAGATCTGCAGATCAAATATCATATTTAAATTCAAGGAATGCTTGGATAAAAATGGCTTCTTCTGTTATCTTAAGTTCAACAAAATATAAAAGTGTAACTAATAAAACAACAGGTGGTACTAATGATGGGGGGAAATTAGCTAAAGAATATATTTTATTTAATGGAACTTCAGATTTAAGAAAAGGAAATAAATATGGTGTTTTAGGTGAAAGTCGTAATCCTGCTTATGGAATAGGGGGGTTAGATTTTGGCCCAGTCCCAATGCCGGGTATTATAGATCTTACCCATGAATGTATTAATAAAGGTTCTGTTAAAAAAACCAAATTAAACCTTATTTGCCATAATAGGGAACAATTTGATATAATTGATGTTCTTTATTTAAGATTAGGATTTACAGTATTAGTAGAATGGGGTAATGATAAATATTTAAATAAAAGTGGTGGTCTTGAATATGTTGGTGAAACTTTAATTGATGATAAATTTTGGAGATATAATAATCATACTTATGAGGATGTTTTACCAGAAATTGAAAAAAATAGAAAAAAGTATCAAGGAAATTATGATGGGGTTTATGGAACTATAACAAATTTTTCCTGGACTTTTGAAGATGATGGTTCATATAAAATTAAAATGGAAATTATGAGCTTAGGGGATGTTATTGAATCTTTAAAAGCAAATTTACCCCCAATAGGGAAAATTGGCAATACTTATCATGCAGCCAAAACAACACTACATATAAATGAATTTAGTGGTCAAGCAGCAACAGAAGCAAAATTTTATGGTGAAATGTATCCACATTTTAAAGATGCTTTAAAAAAATGGTATAATAAAATAAGAGTTGAAGGTGCTCAAAAATATATAATACAGAATACATCTCAGGTTTGGTATTATGTTAAATACTATCAGGAAAATATTGACTGGACTGTTCATGATAGACAACATGATACTTGGTATAATGATGAATGTATTAGGAGTATGAAAACAAAAGGATTTAAAGGGGTTGGGGATGCTATAGATTTTGATAAAATAGGACAAGATACAGGAACGGGTACTCTACCACCCCCTCATAATGTAGGAGAGAAAGTAGAAGGAGTTAATTATGGTAATATACCCGGAGGTTTAAATGAATTTTCAACAGAAGCAATATACCAAGAAGAAATTTTTGCAGTAGCAATGGACACTATATACAATATGAGATTAGCTACAAATTTTGGTAATAGGGGTCAAAAAGATAAAGGAGGTATAGGAAATGGAAAAAGATTCAAACCTATTGATGCTGTATTAAGCGGTTATCAAGATAATCCAGATAATAAAATTATTACAAAATGGTTTACATGGCTTGGTAATTTTAATAACCAAACCTTTACTGATAATGAAAAAGGTTATGATGGAGATGATGCGGAACATTATGATGATCAAAAGGAGAAAAATGTACATACATATTGGACATCTGAAACACGTGAAGATAAATTAAAGAATACAGGTATGCTCCAATATTTACAGTTTCATCTTAAAACATATAGGTGGGATATGGAAGAGACTGGGGTACAAAAGGTTAAAGAATCTGATAGTAAGTGGATTCCCGGAAATCTATATCATATAGGAAGTGAAGAAGTTGGAAATGAAGGTGTTACTTACACTGAGAAATTTAAAGCTTTAAAATTATCATCCTCAACTTCTAACCCTAATTTAATTGGAATGAAATATGTGGGTGATTCAAACCAATTTTTTGGTGATTATGATTATCAAAAAAAAATAGGTAAACAATATAAACCCGATAGTGGACATGTTCACTTTTATACTAATTTTAATGATGATGCTTCATATTTAAGATGTTATCTTTATTTAAATACAATTATGCCTACATCATATAAAAATTTTCATCTTCTATTAGGAAAAGATGTCGATGAATTTTATACAAATTTTTATAATGCCTGTGTCAGAGTAAATAGAGCAGGAGGGGAGATGGACCCAAGATTTTCTTCATATAAAGAACCAGAAATGGCAGAGGATCCAGATGGGTTTATAACAGACGCAGAGAAGTATAAACAATCCTCTGCTGAAACAAAAGATGCAAATAGAATTCAAAAATGGTTTTATGAAGTTAGAAATGTTAAATTAGCCGGATGGACTTCTACTCTTCGTTCTAGTGACATGGTATGGAAAAATGGAGTTAAAAGAATTTCCCCAAGATTGGCTTCTGAGAACTTTAATGTATGGAATGATGGTGTTATATTTCCTAAATATGAAATAAGTGATTGGAATAGTACTTATTTAAAGACCACACATAAGGATGTTGAAAAATATACTCAGGGGGGGGATGAGAAAGGAAAATCTGAAGGATTTGATTTTTTTGAAATAGCGTATAATGGTAATACAGCTAAAAAACTGTATGTTAGGCTTGGGTGTTTTTTAGAATTCCTTGAAACCCATGTTATTCCTAAAATGACTAAAGGAAGTAAAAAAGTCCCTATGCTTTCCATTCATACAAACTCCAATGATAATATATGCTTTGCTATTGACAATTCTATTTCCGCAGATCCTAGGGTATGTTTAGTAAGAAATGATTCTTTTTATAATGGTCAAGGACAAGATGATTTATATGAATATTTTCCTAAATTCATCAATTACTATAAAGAAGATTCAGGTAGAAAAGATGATTTTGGTGAACCAATTATGAATAATTATTATTATGGAAGGGTAATGGCTATAATGATGAATTGTGATTACTTAGAAAAATTACTTGGTGATACGGATAATCATAATAATATAATGATTTTTGATGTATTAAAAACTATATGTAATGATATTAATAGAAGTCTAGGAGGAATTAATACTTTAGAACCTGTAATAGATCAAGACAATGCAATCCGATTAATAGACCAAACCCCAATTCCCGGTATCCGTAAAATTTGCAAATATTTAGATATCCCCCGTTTTAAAGTAGAGGAAACAGTACTTGAAATTTATGGATATAATGGTGAAGAGGGGAAAGATTCTAGATCTAATTTCATTCATAAAGCAGGTATTACAACTGAAATAAACAAAAACTTTTCTTCTATGATAGCTATAGGGGCAACAGCTAATGGATCAATTCCAGGATTTGAGGCAACTGCTTTTTCTAAATGGAATTTTGGAATTTTTGATAGATTTAAAAATAATATAGTTGATGCTGTTGCTGAGGCTGATGAATCTCTTGAAGATCAAAACGAAAATGTAAAATCTGCTTATACTAATTTTGCATCTGGTGGATCAGAAAAATTAGGGGTTGATGGAACAAACCAATTATATGATCCTTATATTGAGTTAAATTTATCATCTATAACCAATTTCTATAGATATGCTATAGCGTGGTATGCTAAAAATGATAATAAAGGAACAACTAGTACTGGTGTAGGATTTTTACCTTTTAATCTTAAATTAACAATGGATGGTTTATCAGGTATAAAAATTTATAATAAAGTTGAAGTTAATACCTCTTTTTTACCCGTAAATTATGGTGATACCTTATCTTTTCTTATAACTGGAGTAAACCATAAAATTTCCAAAAATCAATGGATAACAGAGTTAAAAACTTTAGCAACTTCTCAAGGCCAATTTAATGCAAAAATAACACAAACTATTAATACTAAAAAATTACTAGGAGCATTTGGAAGTGGTTATACAGCAATTGATACAGCTGAAACATCAACATCTGCTGATGTACTAGAAGTTGGAACCTTAGGTACTCAAGATACAGATATCAAAAACAAAAATGCATATAAAGATGGTGATGAATTAAAAGCTGCAATAAAACCCGGTCTTGATATATTATATGCCTGGAAACAGAAAACCCACGTTGGTATGACAGCCAATTTAGTAAAAACCTACTATTTATTAAGATCAAGAATTATATTGATTGCAGCAAGTTATGTAGGACAAGAATCAGATGGTAGAGTCCAAACCTCAAATAGTCGTCAAAGTGTAGAAACAATAGGAAAGGGTGGATACCCAGCATGGAAAATGTTAGACTCAAGATGGAATAAAACATTAACAGCTAGAGGAGGAGCTTGGCCTCAAGGATACTCAGCACCTAAATCTGAAAATGGTGTTCAAACATCAAAAGGTAACCCAAATGGTGGATCTCATTGGTGTAATCAATTTTGTAATACAGTTTGGGGGGAGGCATATACTACTGGGAACAGATATGTTAAGGATAAATTTGAAGTTAATACAAATAATTATATAGATATTTCTAATAAGAGAATGTACCCCTTTCAACCTTTAAAAATAAGAGGAGGAACCTATGCAGAATCTAAAGAGATATATGCTTATGATGTTAAGTATGGGTTAAATACCCCCAACCCAGGTTATACAATGCAATCCTTTAAAAACGTCAACCAATGGGTAGAAATTTCAGGTAATAGTAATACTATGTGGCAGAAAATTGCTGATGCTGAAATTCTTCCTGGGGATCTTATTATTTATAATAAACCCCATTATAATTGGGGGGATGGTTATCCCAATGGGGGACATATAGGAATTTATATTGGTATTAATGTTAAAGATGCCTCTATAGTAACAATAGAAGGAAATATAGGACATAATGATAATGCAAATTATACTACTGATAGTTCAAGAGTTAAAAGAATCACTGTCTCCAATAATACTGTTAAAAAGAAGGTTAAGGGATTCTGTAAAGTATTTTTAAATGATGATCCAAGATGGGTTGTACCCCCAGCCCCCGTTGTTTAAATATTTTAATAAAAATTAAAAAAAATGTATTATCCAAAATCCCAAATAAAAACAGATTTATTTACTAATGGTGATGAATTTTATGTTAAGGGAGATAAAAATAAAAAACCTTATATAGGTCCTTATTATAAAACTTCGAAAAATAAATGTTTCGTAGGTAAAAAACCTAATATAAATAATCGTCAACTTTTACCTTTAGATCTAGAAATAAACCAACCCCCAATTCCCCCTTCATTAAAAGAAATTATAACAACTCTAGATCAAACTGCTGATGATCCACATATGGGAAGTAATTATGAAGTTGATAAATATCATAAAATTTATGATAATTTTACCTCTAGATCCATTCCAAATAATATCCAATCCCTCCCCACAGATAAAGATATAAAAAGAGGAAGTTATAATAGATATTTTGCAAAAAAAGCAAATGATAATATTTTTAATGAAATATCTAAAGACACTTATTCATTGTTTAAAAATAAGGATTCTACAGTAGCTCATGAATTATATGAAGTATCTTTTTTTTCATTTCAAACGGGTGGTCCTGGAAGTGGTGCTCCTGGAAGTAATCCTGCTGAAACTAATACTAAACAAATAGAAAGCATTGAAAAAAACCATAATTGGAAAGGATTTAATTTATGGTGTGCTTCTCAAGGGATAGGTGGTAATAAAAATGCTGCTAATAATCAAAAACCTTTGACAAGACTTAACCAAAATTGGGATCCTAACCAAAACCCCAATAAAATAAGCACCCCCCAAACTATTTGGTGGAATTATTACCCTAATAAAAAATCAAATAATAATTATTAATTTGGCTTCTTAAAATATTGATGTTATATTTACTATATGTTCTATATAGTAGAAACTAAAAGACAATTAAACGAGTTTAATAAAAAGGGTTATAAAGAAGCTTACATAGAAGTTATCCCATACTCTTATAAAACCCACCCTACAATTACAGATGTTAGTTTAGTTTATATTAGACCCTTTGAATCAACTAAAGGATACATTTTAACTATAGACCATAGCGAAGCTATGCCGTTAAACAACGAGTACATTGAAGAATCAATTAATAAATTCGATAAGTTATACGTTTGGGGTAGAAAAGAATTTAGGCATTTTTACTGGTGGACTAATGAGGTAATTGATTTATCTCTAGCCTCCCCTAATTATGAAAAAGAAACAACCCAAACACATAAATTATTCAATAGTTATAAAAGATATAAGGGTAAACTAGATATTAATAGAATTATCCCTCTCGTTAAACATTATGAAGCTTGTGAAAAAAATTATAATAATTTAAAACAATATAAAGATGAACCCGTCAACAAATTTTACAACCAATCAATACCAATGGTATTCCAATTTATCGAAAAAAGTGGTATACGAGTGGATCCCCAACTCTTCGAAGACTACTTCGACTGTGATAGCACAGATAGAGTGTACACACAATACAATTTCAATACAACCACCACAAGACCCTCTAACAGATTTGGAGGAATCAATTTTGCAGCCTTAAATAAAGAAAATGGGTGTCGTAAAGCTTTTATACCAGAAAATGATAGGTTTGTTGAAATTGATATTTCTGCTTATCATCCTACTCTTGCTGCCCATCTTGTGGATTATAAATTCGATACGGATGATATTCATGCTTCCTTTGCAAAAATGTATAAGGTGGATTATAAAAAAGCTAAAGAGTTAACATTCAAACAACTTTATGGGGGAGTGTTTAAACAGTACAAGGATTTAGAATTTTTCCAAAAAATACAAAAATATGTAGATGAATTATGGAAAAAATTTAATACTGAAGGTTATATTGAGTGTATGATTTCTAAACATAGATTTGAAAAAGATAAATTGGATAACATGAATCCACAAAAATTATTTAATTATCTGCTACAAAATTTGGAGACGTCACTTAATGTTCGTATATTAAAACATATAATAAAAAGAATAATAGCTAAAAAATCTAAATTAGTATTATACACGTATGATGCGTTTTTATTTGATTTAGCAGATGATGAAGAATATTTAATAGAAGATATAAAAAACATATTTAAAAGATATGGATTAAAAGTAAAACTTAAACATGGAACAAACTACGATTTTGAATAACATAGACAGTATTTATCAGGAGAAATACGATTTTGAAAACTCATTAAATATAGGAGACTTGAATAACAAATTATTTTGTACCTTCACATCATTAGAAGGGGTTGATGGGTTAGTAAAAGATTTATCATCCCAATATTCTATAATGTATAATAAGATGTTTGTTCTTTATATTAAGAGCAATGATGAATACGTTATCACTTATAATGTCGATCAAGGTAACGTACAAGAGATTCCTGATAATACTATTTTAGTTCATAGAAAAAAAGAAACAAATACTTTATACACAATAAACGCTTTAAATGAACTTATAAAAAGTCTTAATGGTGGAGTTGTAGATACAAAATTCCCCATAGATTGGCAACATTATAAAAACTGTGTTTTATTAACCCAACATAACGAGTTAAAACAGCTCAATACAAAAATTCATAAAATAATTGAACTTTAGTTTGGCTCCCGTATTAACTCTTATTATATTTAATTATTAATTAAAAAACAAACTAAATGGATTTAAACGCTATTAAGTCGAGATTAGACACCTTAAATAAACAGTCTAGTCCGCAAAACAAAGAAAAAAAGGATTACACCTTAATTTATTGGAAACCAAGACAAGAAGGAAAATATCAAATTAGATTTGTTCCTTCGGCCTATGATTATCCAACAAATCCTTTTCACGAGGTTATGATGCATTATGGGGTAGGAAAATTTCCAATTATGGCTTTAACTAATTGGGGAGAAGATGATCCTGTAGTTGATTTCACTGCTAAGTTAAGGAAAACAAGTGATCCTGAAAATTGGAGGTTAGCTAAAAAGTTATCCCCAAAATTGAGAGTATTTGCTCCTGTTATTGTTAGGGGTGAAGAAGATAAAGGAGTTAGACTATTTGAATTTAGCAAAACTATTTATCTAGAATTATTATCAATTGCTGATGATGAGGATTATGGTGACTTCACTGATGTAGCTGAAGGACATGACTTTGTAGTTAACGCTACTAAAGTACAAGATAGACTAGGTTTTAACCTAAGTTTAAGACCAAAACCAAAAACAACACCTTTAAGTAAAGATGCTAAGGAAGTTGAAAATTGGTTAGCTAATCAGCCTTCATTATTAAAGGAGAGATTTAAGTATACTTATGATAAGTTAAAAGAAGAACTTCAAAAGTTTATTGATGGAGAGGAAGATAATGAAGATTCAATCCAATCCGAACCTGCAAGTGAATTTGATGGGGATACTAAAGAAGTAAAGAATAATTCATCTAAAACCAATTTTAATCTTGATACTCAAGGTAAAAAAGCAACTTCTAAAGCTACTGAGTTTGATGAAATGTTTGAGGGGGATGATGATGGTTTACCATTTTAAATTTTAAAGTTACATGGCAAGAAAAAAATCGCTACAGGAGGCAGTCTCCAAAGAAATTAAATCTAAATTTGATTTAAATGCTTTTAAAGATAAAAAAGGTTTAAAACAAAATGTTAAATTTAAAGAACAAGAATGGATCCCACTTTCTAAAGCCTTCCAAGATGTAACTTCAGTTCCAGGTATTCCTATGGGCCATATTAGTTTACTTAGAGGCCATTCCGATACAGGTAAAACAACCGCTTTATTAGAAGCAGCAGTTTCAGCTCAAAAAAGAAATATTTTACCTGTTTTCATTATTACTGAAATGAAATGGAATTGGAAATATGCTAAACAAATGGATTTAAAATTTAAAGAGACTATAGATAAAGAAACTGGAGAAATTGTTAACTATGAAGGTCAATTTATTTATGTTGATAGAGAAACTATTAGTACTATAGAGGATGTAGCTGTCTTTATTTTGGATTTAATTGATGAACAGAAAAAAGGTAATTTACCTTATGATTTATTGTTTTTATGGGACAGTATAGGTTCAGTACCTTGCGAAATGTCTATAAAATCAAATAAAAACAACAATGAATGGAATGCAGGGGCTATGTCAACTCAATTTGGAAATAATGTTAATCAACGTATTACATTATCAAGAAAAGAATCATCTAAATATACAAACACATTAGTTTGTATTAATAAGGTATGGACTGCAAAAGCAGAATCACCTATGGGTAAACCAAAATTAATGAATAAAGGGGGGTTTGCAATGTGGTTTGATTCTACATTTGTAGTTACATTTGGTAATATTTCAAATGCAGGAACATCTAAAATTAAAGCAATTAAAGATGGTAAACAAGTTGAATTTGCTAAACGTGTTAATCTTCAAATTGATAAAAACCATATTAATGGTATACAATCTAGAGGAAGAATTATTATGACTCCTCATGGTTTCATAAATGATGATGATAAAGAATTAAAAGATTATAAAACCCAAAACGCCAAAGCTTGGAAGGAAATTTTAGGCGGAATCGATTTTAAAGTTGTAGAAGAAGAATTTGAATATAACGATATTTCTTCTTATACTGAAGAACCAGAATAAATTATGAGAAAAAAAGAATTACTTGCCCTCTTGAATGATGATCAAGGGAATGATAAGGGTATGTCCCAAAGTAATAGAATTCTTTTAATAGATGGTTTAAATTTGTTCTTTAGAAACTTTGCTATGTTAAAAATGGTTAACCCAAAAGGAGTTCATATTGGGGGGTTAGGTGGTTTTTTAAGATCTTTAGGTGCCTTAATTAGGCAAATTCAACCTCATGAAGTTTATGTAATATTTGATGGAGCAGGGTCTTCAATGAATAGAAAAAATATAGTTCCTGAATATAAATCGGGTAGAGAAACTCAACGAATTACTAATTGGGAAGTATTTGAAAATTTAGAAGAAGAACATGATTCTAAAGTAGACCAAATAATAAGGTTAATACAATACCTAAAAACCCTACCAGTTAAAACCGTATCAATAGATAAGGTAGAAGCGGATGATATCATCGCATATTTAAGTCATATAGCGCTAAAACAACCAGGTGACCGAGCATTCATAATATCTAGCGATAAGGATTTTCTCCAATTGGTAAGCGACAAAGTTGTCGTTTATAGACCAATAGAAAAAAAGTTTTATACTGATAAATTCTTTAAGGAAAAATATAATATGCCCACTCAAAATTATATTATTTATAAAACACTTATGGGGGATAATTCGGATAAAATAAGGGGAGTAAAAGGGTTGGGTGAGAAAAAATTATTTAAATTATTTCCTGAATTAACTAAATGGGAGGTTTCATGGAATGATATTTTAGATATTTGTGAGAAAAAATTTAAAGATCATATCATTTATGCAAGGGTTATCCAAGAAGTAGACCAATTAGAGAAAAATTATAAAATAATGGATTTAAGTAACCCAATGATGGATGAAAATGAAAAAAAATATTTAAGTGAGTTTGTAAAATCAAAAAAATTATCTTATAATCCGAAGTTATTTACAGACCTATAT
>Ga0208790_1000382_pt1 | contig 22243 bp, 9 predicted proteins | sample 10_taG_FD_184083 | JGI IMG/M metagenome (GOLD analysis project Ga0208790, IMG submission 184083) | Marine viral communities from the Subarctic Pacific Ocean - 10_ETSP_OMZ_AT15264 metaG (SPAdes) (version 2) | ecosystem: Environmental > Aquatic > Marine > Oceanic | place: Pacific Ocean | collected... | reverse complement strand
TTAAAGGTTCATTAATTGCATTTCCAGTCTCATATGAAGTTGAAGGAACATAATCTACATGTAAAGTAAATTCTCTTCCATTATCAGTAGGAGATACTAAATCCAATATAGTAAATGTTGTTGTCGCCGTACCTACAAATTTTGCTGTATCTGTTAACGCAGTACTGTCTTCATACCACTGATATGCAATCGTTCCACTATTATCAGCAGCAGTAGGAAAAGTTGCACTAGCAATACCAGAAAGAATTACACTTGCACCTTGACCTACAGAGAAACTTGCCGTTCCTCCTCCAGTATTATCTACTGTTTCATAAGAACCATTAGTTACTTTAGTAGTATCAGAAGAATAATAGCTTGACCCTCCTCCTCCACCACCACCTTTATCAGTAGTATTAGGAACACTACCTAAATCTACACCAGCACCAGAACCCCCACCCCAGTATCCACCACCACCAGCAGAACCAGGATATTTTGGATTATTTGTTCCCGTACTTCCACCTTGTAAAGCAGAACCAGGATCTCCTACCTGCAAATTATCCCCTATTCCTGCAGCACCACCAGCAGTTAAACTAGCACCCTTTCCACCACTGGTATTAGAACCTGAAGAAGTTGCATCTGTTCCAGCACCATCCCCCACACTACCACCACCATTACCACCACTCTGATTCTCAGCAGCACCGCCGCCACCACCAGCAACTAAAAGGGCATTTGCTTGAGAAACACTCAATCTAAAAAGTCCTGTAAATCCACCACCAGCGCCAGCAGATGCGCGAATACCTGTACCAATATCATCTCCGCCATATGCAGTACCACCTTCTCCTTCTCCACCACTATTAATTACATCATCAACAAAAGGACCTTCTTTACCAATAACTAATCTATAAGTAACACCTTTCTCAAATTTAACGGTTCCTTTTACAGCACCCCCCAATCCACCATAATCTAATGCACTATCACTACCACCAGCAGCACCTTTTAAAGTAATAGTAGATGTAAAAGTTCCTCTGGGAATAAGAGTATATAATTTATCCGCAACAAAGCTTGTAAAATTATCTGATCCTTTATCTCCCGAAAGAGTAAATGTATCGGTTCCATCCGGAAGGTCTGGAGTAACATCAAATGTTAATGATTCTACCGTAGGTTCTTGTGTCCACGACAAAATTGGACCATTAAGATCCAATTGGGTCGTAACATCTCTAAAAATATTATTTTCCATTATCCGTAATTCTGACCTCCAATAACACCGAACATGCCTACGGTTGAAATGTTAGTGCCATCGAAAATCTTAAACGAATACACGTCAGATTTACTTGCTGTTGGTGTCACTATCGGAACCAATCCTCCAGGCCAATAGACCGGGAATGTGGCACCAGCACCCACATAGAAGGTATCAATACCAACGTTCCTACTACCTGTAGTATCCTGAGTAACCTTGAGGGTAAAGGACGTAACATCTGTAGGTATATTATAAAGTCTGAACCCAGTCACATTATCATCAACCGTACATTCAAATGTCTGTGCTGTGCTAAGATCAATCCTAATCTCATTAGCATAAACTGTACCAACACCGACACTCTCTGAATATGTCTTCAGTTTAGTGTGACCTTGAACATCCAGTCTTGCTTTTGGAATTGTAGTACCGATACCAACCGAACCAATACCAGTCACAACCATCAAATCAGTAGTGTTACCTAAACCAATTTGAACAGTCTGAAGTGGATTGTTAGTTCCTAGACCTACCTTTGAACCATAAATTGTACCGGAAGAAACATTATCTAACAAATATCCCTTAGCAGTTACAATACCAGTAATATAAGTATTGGTTGCTGTAACCATTCCAACGAATTTTGCTTCACCGTGAGCATAAATGGAAGTAGTAGCACTACCAATTGAACCCAATTCTAAGTTGAATCTAGGAGCAGTAGTACCAATACCAATATTACTTAAAGAAGTATTATATGTAAGAGTAGATCCAGAAGAAACATAATTGGTCCAACCACTTGAAGGAACACTTACATCAGTTAATCCACTACCATCTCCTGAGAAATAGGTAGCAGCACAGGTTCCAATAATATTAGTATTGCCATTAACATGAAGTTTAAAGGTATTTGCAGTTGTGCCAATACCAACCCCATTTCCATCAATAGCAACAATTGAACTACCAGAACCAACTTGAAGTTGTAAATCTCCTGGAGTTGTTGTGCCAATTCCAACCTGGTCAAAGACCATAACGTTGAAATCTGAAGAATTACTTACACCACCAAAACGTCTCCACTCGTTATTAGAAGAATAAATCCAACCAGTATAACCACCATCAGATGGGTCAGACTGATAGGTTATATCACCTGGGTTACCAGCAAGAGTAGGTTTAGAGTCTGATAAAGTGTGCTTCCTAGAAACAACCTGATCACCCTGAACATAATAAGACTGTGCTTCAATTCCCTTATCGGAATTAGAAGTTATCTTATTATTAAAGATAACTGGTCCATTAAATTCAGAAGCAATCTTGTTATCTGGACCACCCTCAATCTTAATTGACCTAGTTAATGAACTCTCTGTTGCTTCATTAATATTCAATCCAGGAAGATTTCCAATATCCTCACCTTCAACCGTTGGAATTGGTGTTCCAAAGATTTCTTCTTTACCCGTCAGAGTACTTAACTTCTTGTTACCTGCATAAGATACACCCTGGTCATTCATACCAGTATAGAAGTTAACACCACCATCTTGCATGATGGACTGTGCTAATAACTCTTCATTAAATGAGATTTGCCTATCTTGCTTATCTGGGAAGGCAGTTGAGTAGTTACCTGGACCATATCCAACATATTCAAACGTATGACCAGATGCACGAACAATAGAATGCCTTCTAAGTTCAACTGGGTTAACAAATATCTTTCTAAGTGTAGAATTGATAGGATGATTTGCTGCCTTGGATCCTAACAAACCACGGAATACAGTAACAGAAGCAGCACCAGAACCAACAGTAGTCTTAACTCTTACTATTTCATCATTAATTGCTAGATAATCACCAATATTAACATTTAAATTGGATAGATTAGTTACGTTAATAGTAATATCAGCAGGAGAAACAATCTCAGTTGATATTGTAGTAGTAATTCCAGCATAAGTTGGAACCATTCTACCATTCAAGTTTTCATTATCTACTGTAATATTACCACTATTAGATGCAAATCCTTCACGATATGCATAAATGGTTCCGGTAGCAGTAGGTGCTTGAGTTGTAACACCAATATTAACAGAGAAGGAAGTAAGACTAATGTTCTCCGTTATTACAAAATTACCATTATAAACTGCCTGACCTGCTCCAGTAAATTTAACCTTACTATCAACCTTTAATCCGTGATTGTTATGAGTTGTTACTGTAGCAATACCAGTTGTATTATTATAAGAAAGAGTGTTAATTCTTACTGCTTCACCTGTATTATAGAAATAAGAGTTAGCAGTTAATGTTGCTCCTATTCCAGTTATAGTAGAGAAACCAGAAAGTGTAGAAGTTGATTCTACAGTTACAGTCTTAGACCAACCTACATTAACACCAGTAATTCTATGAAGATTATTATATCCAGCATAAGATTCAGAGGATATACCAATAATATTAATTACATCATTAACATTATTATAGATGGCATCAACTTTTAGAACTGCCTCAGTAAATGAACCAGAAGTAGTAACACCAGTTACTGCTAATGTATTACCAATACCATAAGCACTACCACCATCCATTATCTGTACAGCAGTAATGGTACCACTTCCATTAAAGGTAATCTTAGCAGTAGCATTCTCTCCTGTAGTAGAAGAACCAATTGCAACTAAAGATGCATTATAAAGGTCTCCAGCAATACCACTACCATAACCAGCACCACCAGAAACAACACTAAGTTTAGTAACTCTGTTTAATCCATGATCTAAAACTGTTGTAATAGTATGAGCAACCCCTGTTGTAGAAGTGATATTGGTAATTCCAACACCAACGCCAACATCCCGGTTATACCAATCTAAAGTCTCTTTTGTAAGACTCTTTCTGACATCATTAAGAACAACCTGTCCAATAAGACCAGGAACAGCAAAAGATTCAGCTGGTGCAGGGTCGGAAACTGGATTATCTCTCGTGGTTTGTGGATAAAGTTCCTTAATTGGTTGAGAGAACTTATCTGACTGGAATGGAGTAACTGTAGGAGCATTAGAAGCATTCGCTAAAGTTAAGTAATAAACTCCATCCTGTTCTCCAGAAACATAAGGTTGAGATTCTTCTGTCCTGTAGATATAATACGTATTACTATATCTCTTCTTCTTAAATGATGGAAGTGCAGTCGTTCTGGTAGAAATATCATTACTAAAGGTTCCTGGATCGGTAGTTAATCCAACAGCAAATCCTCTTGTGCTACTAATTCCCGTAACACTAAAGTTCCTATTATATCCAGTATTATCTGTAGCAGTAGTATTCTCACTGCTCTTAACATTCTCAATTTTTACTTCAGAACCTACAGTTAGGTTATGAGGTAGTTCAGTTGCTATCGTAGCACTAGACACACCATCCCAACTAGCACCAGCAATAACTCTAAAGTTCCTTTGCTGGTTAGCATTAGCAAGAGACCCTGTTCCAAAATAAGTCTGTATCTCTACATCAGTAGAACCAATTGAAGTATTAGATTCCTGAATAATAAATCCATCACTAGGTGGTCTTGCTACACCACCATCCTTAGGTACAACATATCTTGCACGATAAAGAGTATCAACAGAACTCCTAGCATCATTCCTTCTTCTTACAAAGGTCTTCGGTGTAGCAGCACCAAGTCCAGTAGAACCTAATCCAACAATAGTGGAATAAATCTGGTTATCAGTCGCAGCACTAGAGACTTTAACATACCATTGTGACTGAGTGGTATCAAACTGAATTGGGTGACCAATATCACCAGAGTTCTTATCAGATACTCTACTTACAACTTTAAGTAAACCACCCTTATCATTAATAGACAGAGCATTTCCTTTAACAGCATCATCTAAAGTCTTAGCAACTTTAATATTAGTATTAGTACTTAATCCAGCAGGAGTACCAGCAATAGCATAATAAACATTATTAGCATCTAACCCATCAGGAAGATGACCATCATTACTTAAAATACGAACCGATTCACCATTTATTAAAGTATGAGCAGCAGTAAAGGTAATAACATTTGGATTTCCACCCGCACTATTACTACCTATACTATTAATTCCAGTTACACTTCGCTTAACAGTAAATATTTTCTCAGCACTATCCTCCGACCCCGGCATTACAATACGTGAACCATACTCAGTTATACTTCCAGCAGAAGATACCAGTACTTTTAGACTATCATTCTCTTTAGCACCAACTCTATATCCCTCAATAACGTTCTCAGGTGGAACATCCTTATTCTTCTGTCCATAAAGGTATAGATGAGCAGTAGAACCAACACCAACGGCCGATCCAGTTTGATTAACATCAACTAACTCAAATTCTAATGAGTTCTCTGTAAGAGGAACTTCTTTAGGAGGAATAATACTTGTAATATATCCTTTATCATCCTGACCAAATGCAGTTCTCTTAAATCCTGATGCTGCTAGAGCATGAGAACCAAAGTTAGAATTGGAGTTGGTCATGGAGATATCGCCTCCAGTCTCAACCGCAAAATGCTCTGCGTAACCAATAGCAAATGTAGATACTAACTGTACTACAGCATCATTTACTACCCTAATATGGTAGTTTCTGTAAGATGGCTTGTGAACTGCCCTTGAATTAGTACTTAAGGGACTGGTTGAATTGGTATTATCATCATATGCACCAGTTTTCGGTGTGGAGTTATTATAGATGATAAAGGCATTATCATCCTTCTGAAGACCAATACCAGTAAACTGAGCAGCAACCATAGACTTGAATCCAGTTGCTTTATCTCCATCAGCAAGGAGACCACACATACCATATACAGAACGTAACGAAGTGTTAAAGATATATGGTGAAGATGATGTTACTGTATCTGAAGTAAGAGCAAGAGTAGCACCGGCAACCGATGGAAGTGCTGCATCTGGAGCATTCTGTACTGTATACTTAATCTGACCATCAGCAGGAACATCAGATACTACAAATTGTCCATTATATCCAGTTGCTGTAATTCCTTGAATATGGAAAGGAGTATCTACATCCAATCCCTTCATATAAGAAGCAGTAGTAACTGTAATAGTTGTAGTTGCAGTTACACCATCACCTGCCTTAATACTAGTAATACCAACAGATGCTCCAGTTGGTCCTACAATCCTATATTCATCAACTTTAGGTTGAATGTCAATAGCAGCAGATGGATAATCTGGTTCAATTGCACGACCAGATGATTGTCCATAAACTAGACCAACCTTCTCATAATACATATCCAGGTCAGTTCTGGTTGTAGAGAAAGTTAAAAATTCATCACTAATATCAACTCCATTCACTCCATCACAGTATTCAAAGCAAGTTAACTTATGATGAGAGAAATTAGGAACAAAAGTATTAGTAGTATAGTCTACATAGCAAGTTCCATTAGGATCTGCGTCAAATATGCTTAATTGCCAAAAATAGCATCCACCAGTAACTCTAAATATCGCACTTTTCTCAATATTGTCATTTGTTGGTGATGGGACATATTTCGGCCTAATCTTCGTTTTTCTAAGATCCATCCCAACAAGAGATGTACCACGAGGCACTACAACTCCACCAAATACACTATTAAGCTTATAAAGTTCGTTATCTGGTGAATCTAAGTCGAAATTAGTGGTATTATCCCAGGCTGGTAAATCGTTAGTAGTTGAACCATTTCTTAACTTATAATTATTTGAACCATCCGGTATGTATCCTGGTCTGTTATCAACTGCATGCTCACCAGGATATAGTAATATAGTCGTTTTGCCAAATCTATCATTATTCAACCCTCTCTGATAAGAGAATCTTGATGATTCTATCAAAGCACGTTGAATCGTCTTGAACGGACGAGTCAAGGAGTTACCCTGATTTTCAACACTATCAGTAGCATCTAAATCATTAGGGTTAACATAGAGGATTGTCCCTCTGGCCGACTTTAGAAAATTATCTAATCTAGAAAGACCCATTTTATTAATACTTATAGTCCGTTATAGATTATTTAGCATTCTAATGTAAGTCTTTAAAAAAGTAATGGTCCAAAAAAAATGCGGAGTTTTTTTCCGCCCTTTTTTGGAATTAAAAGTCGATTTTCCCCTCAGAGAATTGGATTTGCATAAGACAATCTATCTTCTGGACAAGTAGCACGTACCACCTTCAATACACCCATAAATTCTTCTACACTATCACACATTACACTCTTCTCTTGACCTTCATTAGAGTATAAGTAAAAGGTTCTCTTTGCAGGGTCCACCACACACTTGGTCAAAAACTCTTCATCTTCCATAGACTAATACATACCGGTATCATTATCCAGTATAACAGAGGTCAACCGAAAAGTCAACCTGTTACAGTATTAGGATAATCATGGTCTGCTTCAGGACGATCTGTATATTCCTCTCCAGTATACTCAACAACCAAAGGACCACAGTCTTTTCTTTCAGCATAGATGTGATAGAAACAATCAATGGGCATCCCACCTTTCGCCTGTAGATATACTTTCTGGTCATCCCATCTCTTCACAATAATATCTTGATGAGCACCAACAGGTTGAAGTTGAACACTAATACTATTAATATGTACTAAATCTTTCCAATAAGAGGGAAATACAATCTCTTTTGAGTTTCTACACCGTCCACGATAAAAAACTGAAACCTCAGGTCCCTCAATACAAGCATGAGCAAGTCTCCTTCCTGCTTCAGAAGGATGAGGCATATCAAAAAGTTTAGGTTTAGAGTCTGCTGTTGCGTGTCTTGCTTCTAATCTTCCTGTAGAAAGACAATCAACAGTACCACTAACATACATATTCCCCTTAACATAAACCGCCTCTCCTGGTCCAGTTACCTTTAAAGCATGTGGAGCAGAAGGACAATCAGGATCATCATTAGAAAGAGGTCCTACCATCAAAGTGGCCTCTGTTGATGAATATGTGTTGGGTGGACCAACAACCACTGGACCTTCAAGAGCTGCTGACCCATTTATTTTAGTTTTACCTTCCTTAATGGCCGGATAGATACCGGTACCAACATGAAGTTGGCCACCAATATTTACATCATCAACGTTCCATGACATTTTCTTAATCCTCCTAGTTAGTTAAGATATTAGCAGCAGTTAGCATATTATTTACCATTTGTTTAAGTTTCCCCCCAACCTTAGAATCTTTATGATATACAGCATCAGTAACACCCCTAATCATAGATCCGTACATATTTAAAACTGCATTGGCACTAATATTACCAATTCCAATAGTAGTAATACTAAATGCAACCGTTGCATGAATCAAATTTTGCTTAGAATTTTGAGTAATAGATTCACTTGCATTCATACGAATATTACCTTGAACACCCTTATTATCAGTCGCTATTATCTCAATGTCTTTAGCTTGCAATCTAATCTTTCCTCGACCAGCATTAATAAGAATATTACCATTCTCTGCATTTAAACATAAACTATCTTGTGCTACTTGTGTAAGTTCCTTATCTACACCACATCTCACTTGAAAATTAGCAGGAGTAGTTACAGTAGTATATCCTTCACGAGGACCATCATTATCTAATGATACTTGATGCCGACCATCCTTTGCTTGAAGTTGAACACCAGCAGTAACTTGACCATTCCTATCAATTCTACCAAAATGAAGTGCGCCATGGTCATTACCATATCCCGTGGCAGTATAATTTATCTTCGCATTTTCATTTGTACCTGCGGGAGTTTCACTTGTTTTTTGTGGTAACCTAGCTTCGTCTGCCATATTCTATTTAAGTAAGATTTTCAGGAGTACCTGGGATATTAAGTCTAGGATCATTACTACTGACGTCACTACCCTGTCTCTGAATTGCAGATGGAGGTGTAGTAACTGTAGCATCGATGCTTTCTTGTAGTGTATCATATATCTGGATAGGTTGTCCAGCAGTTGCATACCAACCAGCATACTTAATATCATTCTCATAGAAAATAGCACCATAGTATGGTTTACCATTATAATATCCAGTCTGCTTGATACCAGCCAAATCTGTTACCTGAATAATCTTCTCCGGAGGAAGTACATCTGGTGGAGGTACGATAAAATCAAACACTGGGACAAGTATACAACTTATTCCAGTCGGAGATGAAACATAAATCTGTGGTACGATTGGAAGAGATGGTAGTGGATCAGGAGGGGTAAGAGTAACTTTCTTTATTTTTCCAAAAGGATCACACTCAAGTCCAAATTTATATCCCAAATCAGGTATCATAACAACTTTATCTGTACCACAATTATAATTAATACCAGGCTCCTTAACACGAACCTCTTTTAAAACAGGAATTACAGGATACTGGGGATCATCAGCTGGAGGATCCTCAACAGGAAATCCAGTACCACAAGTATCTATAATAACCTCATCTACAATACCTTTTCCACCCACAGGCTTAGGACAAGGTGGAGGAACAAGAACACCAGAAATTCCTATAGGATTTTCTTTCCAAGATTTACCTTTTGAAGTTGCAACATTCACATCCTTTCTAATCTCTAAGACTACTCCAGCAGGATTACTCCTAAACACATCATCATTAGATGAACCACCTTCCTGAGAATAAGTATTAATTAATTCAATCTTAACATCATACCTCCCTGGTGCTCCAATATTAATCTTATCATAACTCTTATCACTACTTAACGAATAATTTTCATCAGCATATAATAATTGTTCACCATTAATATACAAAGATGCTTTATTATCTGCAGCAAATAACACATCATACTGACCTTTGAATGGAAAATCAACATTAGTCCACTCCAATGTCTTCATCCCTACATTATCAGAAGTAGGTTTATCTAAATCAGTATCAACATTTGCTGGAGAAACACCAAACTTATTCATAACTTTCCCCCACCTATTATCAGTATAATGAAAAAGATTTGGACCCTTATAAGATACTTTTCCTTTCTTCTGTTCTATTATCTTTAAATCACTTGGTGGTGGATCTGATACCAACTCTACATAACTATCGCTACCACTTAATCCACCTCTAACGTTAGTACCTTTACCACCATTACCAACAATAACTTTTAACTTCTTACCAGATTCAATATCTTCATTCACCCAAGCATATGCACCACCAGAACCACCACTTCCTTGCTTATCTCCATCATCATCCATGTATCCACTTCCACCACCACCAATACAAATTATAGTTACACCATCTCTAGCAGGTTCACTCATAGTTGAAAGAGTAAGACTAGCATTAACATCAAAACCATTTCCTGCATCATCATCCATTTCTACTCTAGTATCACCAACCCTAACACCAGTTGTTGCACTAGAACCAATTAATTGGACAGGATAACGTTGTCCTCCTACAAATGTACCAGTACCAGTTATAGTTTCCCGCTTCTGACGTTTAGTTCTTGTTAAAGTTATAGAACCACATCTTAGTTCAGTTAAAGCTGTGCCAGATACGTTCCATTTATCATTTGTATCTAACTTAATAGTACACTGTGCTGTACCAGTACCACTTACAACCAATTCAAGATTATCTTTACTAGTACCTTCAAACTTTGCAGTTAAAGGTACTCCACCAGTCCCTGCCTTACCAATATTTCCTGGGACTGTTACATTATAAACTCCTGGAGTCGTCCAAGTTTGAGACTTACCTGTTAGTCCCCACATAATTTTTACACCGCCATTTCCACCACTCCCACCTTCACCACCTCTACAGTTACCACCACCGCCACCACCCATAGCAACGCCATTTCCACCACTAGATCCTTTAGAAGAAAGAGTTTGTTCAATGTTACCTACCGCAGTGCCTTGAAAATTAGCACCAAATCCACCAGGACCACCTTTATAGAGAGCAGCACTCATACTATCAATTTGTTTATGAGTTAAAGGATTAAAAGCATTTCCACCACTTCTCAAACCAGCACCACCACCCTTTCCACCATGATGACTATCAAATTCATTATCATCCCCTCCGTTACCACCATCACCACCTTTACCTACAATAACTTTACCACCAACCAATTGTTCGCTATTATCTGTCCCTCCTTTACCCCCACCAGCATGACATAAAATACCAGTCGCAGCAGGAGGTGGAGCAGTAGGAGGGGTTCTCCTCCAATCTCTAACACTAAAAACTTTCTTACTTACATCCTTATAAGTAACAGTACTATAATTTTCTACCTCCACCCTCAACTTCTTTAACCCAGACGTTAAGAAAAATTTAGAGGCACCACGTATCTTATCCTTTCTTCTAGACAGATCTAGTTTTAAATCACCATCAATATAATACTTTGCAATATCATCCACCTCACCCTTAAGTTGATAGTATCCATCATAAGGAATATTTACATCCCAGGTGTTAGTAAATACTTTTCCTCCTTCATCAGTTCCAGGAGTACTTAAAGGTAATACAGGTGATATTGCATACCTATTAAGAAATTTACTCCAAGTTTTATGCACTCCAGCAGCATCTGTATAATCACTCCTTACTGGATACCAATTATTATTAGCAGGGAATCTAGTAGTCCACATAGGATTATTAGGACACCTTCCTTTCTGCTTGGGTTCCTCCTCTATAGGAACAGGAGGTAAAGGTGCTTTAATTGTAAAGGCAACTCCCATAGGATTCTCCTGCCAAGACCTAGCAGATACAACAGTCTTAGTAGCATAAGCAACTTCAATATCTACAGCAAGAACCATGGGGTTAATACCCTTAACAGTTTCATCTAACCTAAACTTACATTTATTACCCTGTATACTATAAAATTGACCTTCAGTTACTGTACAAACTATATCATTCCAATCACTTCCTCTCCGGGAATCTTCCATTTCCAATCTTCTACCATTATCTCTTACCCTCAATTTTACACGATTAGTTGTCTCATTATTTAATACTACATCATACTCCTTTCCTACCTCAACATTCTTAACAAAGCTTTGATTCAACTGAGAGCCTTTATGTTCCTTTCCTACCGAAAATAATCCAGGAATTGTAATCTTATTAGCATAATCTGCACCACTAGTAACCTTAAAAGAAACTTCTTTATCCTTTAATGTCTTACCCTTATCTTTTCTAAAACCAAACCTACCACCAGGAATCTGTTCTAGAGCTGCGTCAAGGGTATAATTTCCTTTCTTAAAGAACCTAGTGTAAGTACTGGTACCAGTAGGAAGACTACTCTCATTATTAACAAACCCCTCCTTTCTTATAACTGTTTCGCCACTTGGACCTCTAAATGTAAGAGTAACAGTATCATCTACTGCTGCTTTAATAATATAATTCCCATCAATAGGAAAATTAACATTAGCCCACTTGATTCCATGAGTCCCGGCATAAGGATTACTATCCAATTCCTTACTAGTATCAAAGGGACAAATACCAGCAGTATTTACAAACCCACCTCTACCATAAACATTTGTTCTCCATAACTGTCGGTTGGCTTTGTTCATCCAATCCACAGTATTAAAAACCTTCTGTACTTTAATTCCTCCTACTGTTGATGCTGGTTTGGGTTTAGCAGGAGCTTTTAATCTTCTCCTCTCTGGTATTACAGACTTTACTCTAAGATTAATACTTGCATTGCGATCAAAATTATTGTCAGCATTATCATCAAGTTCTATTCTAGTATCTGCAATCCCCTTTGTGGATATATTCTCTCTTGAAAAGAGACTTGCACTATCATGTCCTTGAACAGTAGAAGAAACAATACGAGCACCAGCATCTTTAGAAGCACCAATTATCTCTATTGGATAACGACCAGAAGGAAACTTAGCAGTTCCCGTTAAAGTTTCTCTCCTTCTACCTTTGGTTCTTGTTAAAAGAATATCACCACATCTCATCTCTCTCACAGCCAAATCAGAGATGTTCCATCTATCATTAGTATCCAATAACAAAGTACATTCTGCTGTACCTGCGCCACTAACTACCAATTCAAGATCATTTATATTAGTTCCTTCAAACTTCGCGGTAGCAGTAGATACCTCTTCATATTGAGGAGCATCAGAACTATCCTCTTGAGGTGGTTCCTGTAATGTAACATCTTTATACTGTAATGTATTAAGAAGGTCTATCCTCATCTTATAAACCTTTCCTTTCTTATTATCATCCTCCCACGTAAGATTCTTTTTAAGAATAGTAGGTTTATCTTTCCACTTAGCAATCTTTTCTATTTCTTGCTGACCATCTAGATAAAATGATGCTTCATTATCACACTGACCTTTAAAGGTATACTCTCCAGGGAAAGGAAACTCTTCCTCCCATTCCATAGTAAATAACATCCCAGCAAAATCACTTCCTGGTGCATTAGACATAGGAACTGGTGATATTGCGTTGTCATTCATAAAGCTACGTGCTATATCATTTGCCCCAGCATCTTGAGAAGAAGAAACCTTCCCCTTAGTAGCAGGCACAATCATTTTATAAGTTAAATCATAATTACTATGCCCATCTCTCTTTGTTTTATTAGCAGATTTAAATTTTCCTTTCTTAGCAAGTATCTGTAAATCATCATTATCATTATTAGTGCCAATCAAATCAGCAAAAATACTAGAAGAGGTTCCTAGTCCCTTTTCACTTCCCCTACTTCCAAAATTCTTTTTAAGGAGTCCCTGTTCTGTTCCCGTCTTAACATTCCTTATCCCATGTGCTCCTTCAGATACAACTTTATAATCAACATTAGGTTTTATAGCTTTAGTTATTTTCCTTGACTCTCCACCATCAGTATAGTCATCTGCTTTAATTACAAAGACATGATTCCCACCTACTTCAGTAAAAGTAAATTGCAATCCTCTACCGTGGCCACCTTGAGTATAAATTTCAAATATCTCATCCCTCAAATCATGAACACTACCTTGCTGTACCGCACCATGTTTTAATAAACTACCACCCCATGCCCAATGTTGTACAGGATATACAGTTCTATTAGAATCAATCCTTAATTTCTTTTGTTTCTTAACAAATCCCTCTTCATTATCAGAAGTAACCACAAGAGGTGCATTTTTTCTAACAAACCACCATGGATCTGTTAAAGCATTAAGATATTCTTGAAACTTCGATATCTGCCTCTTAATAGGATCTTCTTCACTTGTTACATACATTGAAGGATCCCAAGCACCTACATCCTTTCCATCTGGAGAATACCTGCGTCCATACCCTACGTTATTTGTAGAAGTTTCCTCACTACAAATCTCCCTAATCCTTGGTGGGAAATATACTTCAAATTCATCTTCAGCATCATAAACTTCTTTTGTAATAGAAGTCTGACCTAAACCAGCTCTAGCAACAGCACCACCACCTCTATTACCGCCACCATCCTTTATCTGAACCAAAGGAGGGTATTGATATCCATGCCCACCAGATACTATATGAACTCCCAGTATACCACCATCTTTACCAACTACAGCATTTCCTTTAACACCTACACCACCACCTCCAAAAAACTCTACCGTTGGAGGACCATAAGGTTTCTCCAAATTAATTCCCCCACATTCACTCGCTTCTTCTGCAGGAACAAAAGCTTCTTGAGGAGTTAACTTATTAACTTCATTAATATTCTTATATTCAATCTTTTTCCTATTCTTTACAATAAAAACAGTACCAGGATTTAATTTAGCATAACTATTGGCCTCACATATATTAACTCCTTCCACATAGCCTCTATCAGTAGAAATATATCCTACCCTAATATCACTAGTCTTAGCTGGTCCAAATAGATTAAATCCCATAAGTATATTTATCCAAACATATCTAATGCATCAGTTACATCACTACCAGCAACATCTTCTACTTTATTCTTTACTAAATCAACCAATCCCTGATCCTTAAATGGTTCTGCAAAAGGAATTTCCTTAGGAAGATTAATCTTGGGTGTAAGATTTGATGCCATATCACCAATAGCCATGGGGCTAGGAGTAGCGGAATCTGGTTGAGCACCAGATCCCTCTGCCATAGTATAAAAATCAGAAACTGATGGGACGGGTGGCATCTGGAAAGGAAAAATGTTCGGTAAACTACTAGCGTTAGTAAACTGAAGAGCAGAAGTTATACTACCTTCAATATCAGGAATTTGATTCTTCAGATCACCCAGCGCACCAGTAATACCAGCCATACTTGATGTTATATCATCTAAAAACACATTCATATTATTCAACATATTATTATTTGCTTCATCAATCTTAGGTCGTGCTATGGCAACTGTTTTTCCTATAAGTTCTTCTGAAGTACAAATAGCAACATCAGCATAAGTTTCTGGCTTATCTTTAGGTAAAGATTTTGCTGCTTCCTGTGCTGCCTTCTCTTTATTCGCCAGATCTAATGATTCAAGCAGTACACCCTTTATTGAATCAGCAAGACCATCAGTAATCCCCAAGTAATCCTCCGCCAATTTCTTAGTAAATCCTTCTTTAACATCTGCAAATTGAAACCTTGCACTTGATGGAAGACTAGCTACTGATGCTGCTGCTTTAGCATTGAATGACTTCAAAGAAAATTCCATCATCTTATCAACTGAAATCTTTTCAAAACCAGCAATTGCTTCTGCTGCTGCCTCAATCTCAGGTCCCATATCAGGCATCTTATCTGATACTGCTATACTATAATCACTCATCTTGTCAAGATGTCTCTTAGTCTTATCAGCAAGGTTATCAAGTTCAGTTTGAATAGCTTTCTGAGATGATTCAACCATATTATCAGGTTTAAGTAATATAGTTTTAGTCTTATAAAGATGATCCTGCACTAAAGCAGAAGCATCTGTTATATGAGGAGCACTTGCACCAGATTCAAGGGTAGCTCCTGGTTCAGGATCAGATAAAGGAGAGTTTGCTCTCGCTAATCTCGCCTTCCTTCCTGCAGCAACTCCTTCTTTAATCTTCTCTACAGTATCTGCTGCATTTAAACCTAGTGCTTCTGCTGCCGCTTTTGCACTCTGAATATCCTTAAGCTGGGCAAGAGTTTGTTCTTTATCCCGTCTCAATCCAAATTTATTAAGCGAAGTACCTGGAGGATTGTGATTGGCTTCTTCTTGCTGTAGCTCAGAAGTCTTAGGTTTTACTATAGTTTTATCATTATCACAGGGAGTTGGTACTGCATTTTCTTTAGGTCTATCCTGACTCTCTGAAAATCCACTAGTACCACAAAAATTATCCTTACTAGTTCCTATTTTAGTACTTAATTTGGTCTGTTGATTGTTCCCCAAAATTCCCATGATGACAGGGACCTGTTGGTCAGGTCCATCCATCCAAAATCCAAACACAAAGTTACCCTGACGGATTTGTGGGGTCTGCCATGCATTAGCAGTACCACTACCTGCCGTCACAGGATACATTATATTAGCCCAAGGAAGTTGGTCTGATGGGATGGTTTCCTCATCCTTATCATGAATACCAATAATCCTTACCTTATATCTACGACCCCATCCAAGTTGACTATCCTTTTCGGGATATTTTCCAGGATTAATGTTATCTCTCCAGGTGGCATCATCAGGTATCTGACCAATCCACCAAAGAAATTGTCCTCCTAGAAATCCAGGATCGAATAGTGCTCCGCCTTCCATTTATTCGTCGTATACTCTACATTCAAATGCATCTGGATGATTATCACAATAGACTTCTAGAGTCTTATCTGTGTGCCTAGTGTGATAATCATTAATGCCTGTTTCAGGTTCATCACCCTTATGATACTCCTCATAATTAGCATGAACATCCTTCAAGTCTGCTTCGGAATATTCATGCATACCATGATTCGTATGCTCTTTATGATCCTTTGGATCAATGTAAACTTCGTGGTCTAAATCATGCTTGATTTCGGACATTCTTAACCCCCAGTTGCGGTGCCTTTTCTTTCAGTAGAATCTCTTACTAAATTCATTTTAGTATAAGTTTCTTTAGATGAACTATAATGACAGATATCGGCTATAATATATAGACCTCCATCCTTCTGGTCAATACTATCTTTTTGTTCCTCTCCTGTCAACTCCGGACCATCAAAGAATATACTATCTCCAGCATGTAAAGAAAAATCTCCTGGTATAGTAATACTTATTTTACTAGAGTATAATTGATTATATCTCATCGATGATTGGCTCAAAATATCTTTGATCTCAAAGTTCTGATCTGTTTGGGACTTTTCTAATTGTTTTTTAGAACCCTCGGACCACGTTTTAGGATCTTTTGAACCATCTGAAACTAATGTTCCACTATCCACTAACATATACTGAGTCCTAGAAAATTCCTTACTAGCACTTACCTCTGCTTTGTTAGGACAATCGCCAGTAGCAGCACCATCTGGCATATCAAATTCAGGATTCATAACAGGGAGTTTTTCTCCTGCCAATTTTAATTTATCTTGCCTCCCTTTAGTTGGATTATCTTTATCTCCATATGCATTAGGAGTTATCACCTCATACACAAAATTAAAAGGATTAAAAACAATAGTACGAGTAGAATATGCACCCATCATCAACTTCTTCTGAACATCAAGACGATTATCTTTGTCCATTGAAAGTGCTTTGATATCATACCCTTGAGGCATTTTCTCACCACCACCATCAGGAGTATCATTATAGATAATAGATTTCCTTTTAGGATTCATTTCCTTATCCATCAACCAATCAATAGATCTGAAATGAAATCCTTTTACAGTTTCCCAGAAAAAATAACCAGCACTGTTCCCAAGAGCTCCAGCATCACCTTCCCTACCACCTTTATCATCTCTATCTTTACCCCCACCAGGAACTGCTTTTTTAGATAGCCAGTTCATAGTATAGAATGCTTTCTTATTACCACCACAGAAAATATAATCCCCCGTAGTCTCTTCAATAAACAACTCCTTCTCTGAATTAAGATAATTTTTTTCTACTTTTTTTCCATCCTTCTTAAATTCCATCTTAGTCAATATTCCTCTCACATGCTTAGATATTGGTCCATCAAACCTAGTATTCAATCTTATCTTTTCATTTAAAATATATTCTTTTGATACCAAATCCAACATCACTAATGACCTTGTTGTATCCCCAGTTACTGGAGTATACTTATTGACATATAAAGAGTTCCCATCATCCTTAGTAAATTTAAGTTCATTGTCATTATTATCAGTAAATGCCAATTCAACCGTCTCTTGTCCTACAATAGGAAGTCCTTCCACTGCACCTACTAATTTACCATCTTTTTCTATGGTAGAACCAGAGTCCGCATAAATTAATGTCACTCTTACAGTATCTTGCAATATACTTTCATAATATTGGAGACGGATAAGACCTCCCCGAAGATCCACAGTCTTACTTGGGTCTTCATTAGAAAAAATACTTGCCTTCGTAATCTCTGCAGGAATTGCACTCCTTATAGTAATTAAATCTGCCATTTAGTATTACCTCGTATTTCTATTTAACCACCTTTATATAAACCTTCATAAGGATCATCATTTCCACCACCACCCACCACTAGAGGGACAGATTCATTACTCTCTGGTACTGTTACCTTAGAAGTTGATGAAGTTGGAGGAGGAAGAGTTATTACTTCAGAAGAACCTTCCTCATAAGAAGCACTAGTAGATATAGATTCTATAACTGCCTTAGCACCACCCTGGTTATTAGTAGTCGTTAATTTAGTCTCAAAACTGGTAGTTTTACCATACAGATCTAATTGTTCTTTATCAGATAGGTTTATAAATTTATTAGTTTCCTCTACACTAAGTGGTTTATTATTAACGTAAAATATTCCTGTTTGTGTATCAAATCTAGTATCGAGTTCCCGTTTCCTCGTCGTTATTCTCCCTTTAGGTTTTTTAGAACTAGACTTCTCTCCTGCATTCTTTTTATTAAGAGCTTCCTTAATTACCTTACCTTTTTTATCACCCCCAGTTATCCAGTTCCATGCATTACTTGCGGCTCCTGTCACTGCTCCTGCTACATCCCCTACCTTCTTCTTCATTGCGTCTAACCTTTCTTTCCTTTTTGCCTCCTTCTCCTTCTTCTCTGCTTCTTTATCAAGGTCTTTAGAAGGTGTAGATGGAGAACTAGAAGATTTGCTAGGAGTAGTAGAAGGTTTAGCTCCCTCCTTTACACCTCCCGGAGGGAAGAATGACTTCATCAATAAAGGAAATGTATTTAATGGATTATACAACCATAAAAGATTTGGTATCTCTCTACCCATCAATAACGATAGAGGTCCCATCATTACTTTCAGTGCTACTTTTAATCCTTTCCAAACTTTTCCTGCAAAAGGCACACGTTTCATAACACCAGGAGGTTCTTCTGGAAAATCGGGTACCTTAAACTTAGGTATTCCCTCATAGAATCTAGAGAATCCTCCAGTAATAAAGTCCTTTAGAAAATTAAGACCTCCTACAATCTTTTTAGCAATAGCCGTAAAGGCTCCTTTTAATTTCTTACCAACAGCACCCAACCCACCTTTAAATATAAGACTATAAAGCATATCACCAACAAAAGTACCAAGTATCTCACCAATCATCACCGAAGCAGGCATTATTAATCCCACTAAGAATGCTCCTATTCCTGCTGTTACAGTCGCAAAGGCAGCACTTAAAGCACCACCAACAATACCACCAAGAAAACCACCCAGTCCTGCACCAAATGTTTTAAATAATGCTTGCCCTATTGGTTCACCAGATACTAATGAAACAAGACCAACAATTAAAGGTCCAACAATAGGAACCCTACCAAAAATACTACCAGCACGTTTTACAAACTGCTTCCCAAACATCTTAAGAAGGACACGCTTACCAGCTCTCTTTGCTCCGTGCTTAAAGAGACTGCCACCCAAATTTTTGGCTGCGGTTAGACCAGTCTTCCTAGCAATCCAACCCCCAGCCTTACTAAGACCTGCCCCAACAGCATTAACTGCCTTTCCAGCAAGTCCACCAGTTATAAAGTTAACAAGTTTAAATGCATTAGTAACAATAGCCGTAGCAATAGTCCAAGCAAACTTTATATTTTTAATAACAGCTTCAAATATTTGCTTACCTAAAAACTTCCAGACTAAGAACCCAGCAATTAGATCCTTTACATTAGTCATAAATGTCTTAAACTTCTCAGCACCTTCTTCACCAAAGAGGCCCTTCACCATATTTCCCATTCCATCAACAAGTTTATAGCCCCAATGAATAAGGTTAACCATTGTCTCAAGAATAATACCACCAAGCCAGATTGCTCCATCAGCAATCTTACCAAGTGTAGGAAGAATCTTCTGAATAGTAGGTAAAAAATCCATCAATTTGATCATTACCGTACCAAAAATCAATTGACTTACAAATCCAAAAACAGTATCCAATATTCCCTTCCCAGGCATCTTAGGCATCTTAAATCCCGATACCATTCCTTTGGCTTTCTCTAATGCTCCCTCTGCTCCAGATCTTTTTCCCTTCTCCGTTGATTTTCTTTTATTCTTTAACTGTTCTTTCTCAAGTACATAAGACCCCTTCAACAACGTAGCAACTTGAATGGTAGTAGTCCTAATTTCTAATGCTGCTTCTTTTTCTGTCTTAAAACTCTTTGATCCTCCACCCCCAGTATCAGGAGCAGAAGGAGCAAGAGTCTGTTGAGGTTGAACAGTAGATTCTGCTCCTCCAACCTGTCCCTTAGGTTGAGGTTTCCCCATCATTATATTCTTTTCTCTACCTAATAACTTCCCAGCTTTACTTGCTCCAATCTTTTTAACTTTGTTGGAAGCCATTTTTTTGACTCCACCAACTGCTGTTTTTAGTACTGCACCCCAAGCCATATCTTATACCGTTATCCCCAAAACTTTAATCTTGGACAAGGACACCATAGCTCCAGCATCCAAATCAGGTAATTCTGGAGACGAACTTGGAATAGAAGGTTGATTATCCTGCTGTTCATGTTGATGTGCATAAGCAACCGTTGAACTTGGTCTAGTAGGAGGACTAATATTACTAACAGGAGGTGGTGCTGAAACGTTTGCTGGAGTAGAACTACTTCCACCATATCTACCACCACTACTACCACCAGAACCAGGAGCACCACCACCACCTTTACCACCCAAATATGAACCTTCAGGAAGTCCTTTACCTTTAATCAGACTTACAATAGTAGGTGCTCTACGTGCTACATCCCCATACCATTTACTATTCTCTAATTCTGCACCCGCCAATTCATAATTACCTGCCTTAAATGCAGCAGTAAATTTTGGAAAATCTGTGTGCCAATCAGGACCCATATTAAATGTAAGATCTATTAGTGCGGCTTTCTGTTTCTCATCTGCTTTACCATAACCAGGAATCTTTTTAGCAGCATCTGCATGCTCCTTAAAGTCACGATCAAATAATTTCTCTGCTCTTTCAGCAGTAATAGTATCCCCTTCTTTCAATCCATGAATATCCTTAGGAGAACCTTTATCAACCAAATGCCCATAACCAACTGTAAGGAATCCTTTTGAATCTTTATATGCATCCGTCCTCAATCCTTCGTGCTCCTTAATCATATCTCTAGCAAAGGTATTTCCACCTCCACCACCCATCATACCAGCAAGACCACCACCCTTCTTATCAAAATCAAACAAACCTCCTGTCATAAAATCAGCCACACCAGCAGCAGCCCCCATCAATCCTTGAGGCTTCTTCTCCCCTTTTTTATCATCACCAGGAACCAAACCACCACCCCTGAATCCCATCAAACCCTCACCATTCATAGTTGCTGAGTTAGATCCACCACCAGCAGCATTCATTCCGGAAAGAGTACCAGCACCAAACTTATTAACTGCTCCTTTACTCATCACAAACTCACCAGGAGTCAACATAGCAGGGACGGTATCCTTATCTCCTTTACCAGGAACCTGACCACCCTTATTAAAATTCTTACCTTCAGATGCTTTAGGATCAGTCTGAGTAGGAGATACATCCGGTTGACCTTGTTGAGCCTTACTTACCTGATCATCCATCCCCTTATTAACTTTATCTGCTGCAGAAGTAAGCTCACTTTCACTCTTCTTACTACCATCCTTTAATTCCTTATCAATCTTTGAACCAAACCCAAATATACTTTTAATAGCATCCTGTATCTTAACGACTCCCCAGATTACTAATGCAGTTATTCCTGCTATTACTCCCACCGGACCCAATATTGGAGAGGCAAAT
>Ga0208790_1000379_pt1 | contig 22381 bp, 25 predicted proteins | sample 10_taG_FD_184083 | JGI IMG/M metagenome (GOLD analysis project Ga0208790, IMG submission 184083) | Marine viral communities from the Subarctic Pacific Ocean - 10_ETSP_OMZ_AT15264 metaG (SPAdes) (version 2) | ecosystem: Environmental > Aquatic > Marine > Oceanic | place: Pacific Ocean | collected... | reverse complement strand
ACGTGCAGCGGGGAGGGCCCGCAGGGTTGAAATGGATTATAACGTTATTATCAATTTTATTGCTTGCGTGCGGTCCACAATATGTACAAGACCCAAATGCGACAGTATTCGTCACTTCTGAGTATGATGACGGTTTTGGAAATCTTGAAGTAAACTGGATATATCCGTATCTAGATCCATCGCTCTGCAAGCCCCAAGCAGATTGCAAAAATAAAGATGATCTATCTTGCGCCGTAATACTGTATAATGATTCTCTCAAATATATGAAAGAGGGCGACAAGCTAGCCGCTCAGAATTTTTATTTATCGGCCTCCATAGAATATTTACAAGCGCTTTCGCGTTTATATGAAGCTGAAATTAGGCTCAATCGATCACAACATCGCAATACAGGTTTTTACAAAAAAGTTCAAAAGCGCATATTGAAATGCAAGAAGACGCGCGATCTTTACGGAAAAAAACACCATTCTAAATGAAACTCCTAGCAGAGAAAAATAAAAGAAAGTTTACAGTCGGTGATTTAGTGCAATTTGATATATCTCACATATTAGGTATTGTCACTGACGTTAAGATGGCTGAAGCCTTTAGTCCCCTAGAAGAAATATTAGATGTAAAAGTTCGCTGGATTGATGGAGAGGAGTTTTGGTGTCTAGAATGCACTTTAAAGTTGATTTCTAGCACTTAATAACTACTTAGTAATATAATGAAACTATTATTCGAAAATTGGCGTACCCACACAAACACTCTTAAAGAACAACTTTTAATCGAAGGTCGTATCGAAGACGTTAAAAAGAAATATCCGCGACTTGAGCCAATTATTGACTTCCTTGTAAGACGAGACCCTTCTGGTAATCAAAAATATCTTGCATGGGGAGCAAAACAAGCAGAAGCAGCCCGTCAGGCGCGCGCTCAGCATGTTCCACCAGGAAGTGGTTTAGACGTCATATCATTAGAATCGTCATGGGCGCCCGAACTCACTAATAATATTGAGAAGTTCCACAAATGGAACCAACGACTGCCAAAATTTGGTTTTTCAAAGGACATCAACTCCTATAAAGACTATGAATCACTTCGAGATGCTATTAATAAGCTCGACGACGAAGAAACACAAGCCCAAAAAAGAGGAGAAGAAAAGAAGGCTGCATTTAGTGAGGCACATGTTATCGATGACACCGAAGATTATTTCATTGTTCGCCCAACGACTACAGAATCTTCTTGCTTTTTCGGAAAAGGAACAAGATGGTGCATTTCAGCAGACCGGTCAAACAATTATTTCAACAGCTATACAAGTGAAGGCAAGATGTTCTATTTTGTATTCCTAAAGCATGTCGATCCTACAAATAAATATAAAAAATTAGCGTTTGTCCTTGATCACGATTACGATCTTGAAAGTGTTTTTGATGCAGAAGATACTGAATTGGACAACGGAGAAATAGAAGAAGCGTTTGTACAAAACCTTCTAAATCAAGCAACCGCAGAAGGCGCTTGGATGACTTATTTGTGGGCTGGAGGCGACAGATACGCCGACGAGCCTACCAAAGAAGATGTGGCGCTATATAACCAGACTCTCGAAAGGCTTGGAATTGGTGCGCTAAAGATCGATGAGACTTCTGGCGCACTTGACCAAGAAGAGGCCGAGTACGCAAACTCAGAAATACGCGAACAAGCAGAAGCCGTTCAAACTGTCATTATGGAGCAAATGCGCGATCACGCCTATGAAAATCCTGCTGGTCCAACCGAAGCAGATTACCAGAAGATCCAAGACGAGTTCGAGCAGAGCGCAGAACACGCATATCTTTATTTTGACGAGTATGAAGAGGGCAAATATTACTATAATGGTGGAATGTCTTTTGATTTCTCTGATTTAGAATGGATTGATGAACATGAAGATAATGATGATATGTTGGAAGAAATTGTTCGAGAAGCAGCCGATGATAATTATGTTTACGTTGACAATATAGAATCTTCATATGAAGAAGTGAGACTTGATTTTACTCCCGATTATGATGAAAGCGGCGTAGACGGATTTCAAGCGATGGCGAATAGAGTTTTAGAATATGACAGCAATTGGCAAGAAATATATGATGTGGTGATTTCGAAGTTAAAAGGACTAAGAAAAATCCCAGCTCCAGATTTAGAAAAAGAAAGAGAATATTGGCCAGACCCAGAAGAAAAGGCAAAACAAATGGAATTGCCCTTGGAAACACAAGCAGAAAAAGACGCAGAAGATGTACGCAACATGCCGATTCGTGAATCAAAAAATAAGACTAAACTTATTATCGAGATCAAAAAAATAAAATAGAGCCTTAATGAACGATTCTAACTATTTAATATGTGTGCAACAAGAAAAAGAATATTTATATGGCTTTTTGCATTATTAATAGTATTGTCTATAACTCCCCATAAGGCTAAAAAAGTGAAGATAAAAATATTAAAAGAAGCAGCTGCTGTCGAACAAGCTTTTACGCCAAAAGAGATAAATAATATAGTAGAGGCCTCCAAGTTGTCTGGCGTTAGCCCAGCATGGATTGCCGGCATGACAAAAGCGGAATCTGGTGGTAATTGCCTCTCTCGTGCGTTTAATGCACACTTGCTCCGGAACGCGACAAGACTTTACGGGGAAGATTATGGTGCATTAGTACGTGCAGGTTTAACAACACCAGAAAGAGTCTACAACGACCATAAAAAAGGGAGCAATTCTTATTTTCACAGGGCCTATAAAATAGCGCCCAAATCTGCAGTTCGCGTTACGGCGTGGGGCACCAATCAGGTTATGGGCTGGGAACTTCTTAGACTAGGGGGCCTTCCTACAAACCGCCCGGGCGGCAGCCCAGATCAAATTGTTAGCGCATTCTTTAATGATCCATGCAGAATAAGCAGTTTACTGATAGCGTTTTGGGTTAATAACAGTGTTGGTAGTTGGTTTAGGGGTACCGCGAACAGAGCAGCGCGAACAGGAAATTTTGCAGATTTTAGACGTACAACGAGCAAATATTTAGGCAAATACAGAAAAGGCTATACTAGCAGAGTTATGCGTTATTCTAAAATTTTCCAACAACAAAACCCACAAATAATGAGCCAATTCGATAGCGGCAAACTTATGACTGGGGATTCCTTGGCCGCAGGCTCTGCAATTAGTGCCGGCCGGAGTCCAGCAGGCCGTGCGGCACCAAGACAAACAATTGATCAAGATTTAGAAGGACAAACAATTATTATAATTGGCGATTCTCAAATGGTTGGAAGCATTACCGGCTGGGGGAAAACTCATATGGGCCCACAATTGGAAAGTATGCTAAGATCCCGTGGCGCAAATATAGTTAGAATCGCTAGAGGCGCCTCCGGGGCCAACTTCTGGAATAAAACCTTAGATGGTATCCCCTCTATTCTAACTAAAAAGAAGCCGCACACAAAAAAATGGACGTCCGATTTTATTAAAGGCAAACACCCCACACAAATTATTGTTAGCCTGGGGGGTAATGATTCATGGAGAGGAAACTATGGGGCGAATGAAAAAAGTGTAAGAAATTATCTTAACGCACAAGCTTTACCGTTTATGATGAAGTTAAAAGATATAACACCCAACGTTGTATGGTTTGGTCCAGCATACAGACATTCGTCAATTACCAAACCAGATAAAGCAGAAAGAATTAAACGAGGAAGACTCGTTGTAGATAAAATTCTCGCAGAACTAGCTGAACAAGTTGGAATAAAATATGTTTCAATGTTGGAATGGGTGGGGAAAGACGAAAGACTTAGCGGTATGACACCAAAAGAAATAAGATATGATAAAGTACATTATAGGGGCATGCCCGCACAATATTATGCGGAAGCAATTGCCTCAAAAGTAGGAAAACCGGGCGTTGTTGGAACAAGCACAGTAATGGTGCCTGGTGTGACCGTGTCGCGACCCGGACACCGCCGCGGCAAGTTTGTCCATGGTATCAGCCCGATAGAAAAATTCAAATTTGATACATTTTATATGGAGTTGGATATGTACTTTCCAGAGAAGGGCGGAGCCGAAGGCATATTATCTAAACATGGCCTAGACTATAAGTTTGGCAGAGAGCATCAAAAAGCATATGACAATCTACAGAAAGCAAAAGCTTCCGGGAAGGCGCCAACAGGGAAAGCTAATCAAGAAAAGGCTAAAGAAATACAAAAGAGCTTAGATACTGCTATCGAGGCGTACAATACCGCGGCGAATGATGCGGGAAGAAAAAACGCAGAAAAGGCTATTGAAAAATTTAGAAAACAAATCCAAGAGCTAGGATTTGAACCGGGGAAAATAGGCGCGCCTATCGCCACTACAATGCCGTCGGCCATTCCGGTTCCGGGTGTTCCAGGTGCCGCTTACAAAGGGGGCCCCACAACACCTGCGCCAACGACTACAACTTCTCCAGATGCTAGTGAAGCACTGCCAATAGTTAAAGAATGCCCACCAGGCACAATTCGGAGGGGAGACACGTGTTATCGTATCGAACTTAAAGCCCCGGGGCTTCCAATAGAGCACGATCCGGTAACTGGTGAAAAATTGGGCCCCGAGCACAGGACACGTCAGTTGGCTGAATCCGCAGATCTGCAAAAAATAAAAATAAAAATTTTAACTAAAAGACAAACTATTTAATATACAATGCCTTGTACCATTAATAACAACACTTCCGAGGACCTTTCTAAGCTAAAAGACTTGACAAGCAAATTAGTGCCATACGTGCAAAAACAAGTTGGATTTAACAGGCCCCCGACAATCAATTTTGATGGCGATGAAAAAAATGCTGCAAACCCATTCGGAAGAACCGGACAGTATGATCCGCAAAATATGGAAATAACAATCTTTGTAGCCGGACGTCACATAAAAGACGTTTTACGGTCGGTAGCTCATGAACTGGTGCACCATGGCCAAAATCTAAGGGGAGAATTTGATAAGCCTATTTCCACTCAACTGGGATATGCGCAAAACAACAAACACTTGAGAAGTATGGAAGAAGAAGCTTATAAAGTGGGTAATTTATGTTTTAGAGATTGGGAAGATGGAATAAAACAGCAATTACCTTTATATGAGACTATTTATAGAGAAGCTCTGATAGGAGAAGAGAACATGTCAACTAAAGATTGGCGAGATCAAGAACTTAATAATCTTTTAATGGATAAGTGGGGTTATAAAGCCCTAAAGGAAGAATTAGACGCATATATGGACTCCAGCAAGGGGGGTGATTACCAAACTGGACAAAAAACCCTTGATGAAGATGAAGATGAAAACCTTGAAGAAGGTGAAGAATCTAGCGATCAACTACATCAAGTTGCACAAAGCGTCGAATCCCGCGAAAAAACATCTAGCGAAGAATTAAAAGAAGCCGAAGGGCAAAAAAAAAAGAGTTAACTGAATTCGATCTTGCAAAAGAAATAGTAAACGATCCAACTAATACTTTAGGTTTAATTAAGACATTTTATCTTATGTATTGGAAGGAGCGTTCTAACACATCAATTCCCGAATCAACATTAAAGAAGATTGCGGCGGCCATATATAGAGAGGCATCTGAAATTGTTGGTAGGGGCGTCCCTCTTCAAGAGCAGGCGCGAGCAAAGGCCACGACCGGCTTTTTCAAGGGGGTATACCGTCTTGTTAGAGGTATATTTTCCGGCGGCGGTAAAAAAACAACACAAACTGCTGCACAAGCGGCCAGAAGAAAAGCGCAAAGAGATCTCGCAACAAGAACACTTCCAAAGCCGACTCCCAAACCAAAACCAACACCAAGGCCCGGGCCAAAACCAGTACCAAAGCCCGGGCCAAAACCAGTACCAAAGCCGGGACCGCGGGCGCCAAAACTAAGTGCAGGCCGCCGTGCAGCGCTAGAGGCGGCAAGTAAATCGTCACGAAAAGGTTTTCTCAAGAAACTTAAAGATCTTTGCAAAAAACACCCTAAAAAGTGCAAATTGTTGAGGTGGGCCGGTTATGCTGGAGCCCTCATTGGTGCTGGGGAATTGTTTGGTACCGAAGAAGAAACTGGTGGCGCCGCGGCGCAGACAGGAACAAAGGAAAAGGATTGTCGCCGGTATACACCGGGCACCGTCGCATGGTACCAGTGCCGCGGCATTCCATATGATGAAGATAAATATTCTACATTGAAGGAACATGTGAAATATGAAAATATCATTTAAAGATAAAGGTAACGCCAGAAAGGCAGACGATAGCGTTTTAAAAGAAGCGGCAAAAGCAATTGAAAAATCAAGACAGCTGCTGAAAGAAGATGAATTCACAGGCTTGCCATCCTTCTTAACTGACCCCCCGGACTGGATGCCAAATATATTAGGCCCCGGGGCTGCTGGTACAGAAGGAATTAGCTTAAAGGATAAAGAGTGCAATCTGACGCCCGAAATGATGGCCATTATAGCAAAGAAACACCCAGAAATCGATATGACCACCAAAGAAGGTTGGGATGCAGCATGTAAGTTGGGTGGAATGACACCAGAACAATACAAGGAAGAAACACAAGAATATTTTCAGACAGGCCTAGGCGCCGTTGAAACGGCGCTAGCGCTGGGGTTGTTGCTACCACTGGCGCCCGCTGCGCCTGCCGCGGCAGAAGTAGGCGTTGCCGCTCAAGTGGCATCTAAAACTCCAGGGATGCTGCGTAGAATAATAGGTTCAAAATGGGGCCCATTTAGTTGGAGATATGAAGTTGGCATGATGGCAGCAGCATATGGAGCCCCAGAATTCTATGACAAGGTGTTAAAATATGCGGATCCATGGCATTACGCCATCAACCTTTTAAGGCTATGGAAGATTGCTCCTTATATACCATTGATCGGAGATGACGAATGCCCTCGTTTCGGAGATGAATGCTGGCCAGGCTGGACAGACAGCAACGATAAAGACGGTGGGGCGCCCCTGGATGAGGAAGATAAAGAATTAGCAGAACAGCTAGCCGAGATCGTCGACGCGGAAATTGCAGCCTACCAGGCTGGGAATATGGAAGAAGCAGAAAGAATAAACACTCTTCGCTTAGGTGTAGAACAAAAAATAAGAGAAAAAGGCGCCGTCGATTATACTGCGGCCGCAGCGGCAGTGCAAGAACAAGCGCCGCAGGCCACAATTCCGGTTGCGGCGGAAGAAGAGACAATTGTCGCGTATGCGCCAGACAATCCATATATTTTAAACATTGAGTCTGGTGGAGAAATTACAGCCGAAATGGTTGAACAAATGAAAGCCGACTATGTAAGAATATTAAATGGAAAAGATCCGCAACCTGGAGATGAAGAGTTCTTGAAACTCTTCGTTTATGGAAATTAGAGAGGGAGAATTTTATGGGCACACCTGGACATATGGCACACCCGTTTGGCGACGCAGACCATCCTAGTTTATGGCAGCGCGTCAGAACTGGTCAAGATTTACTACAATACTTTCATGATATCAAAGAATTTCTCGAATTAAATCCTGGTAGTCTTAAGATCGATGGCATCAATGTCAGCTTCAAACTAATCACCACAGAAGATGGCAAAAAAGAATTCCGTATGGATCGTGGCACAACGCACACTGAATCCGTTATCGGAATGGATGCTGCAGCCGCCTACAAAAAATGGCCGGAAGGGCACGGAATGCCCCACGCGATCAAAACTCTTTTAGAAATATTTAACGAAGCTTTACCAAGTATCCAGTACGAGCTTAAAGATTTGGGAATGTGGGATAATCCCCAGAAATTTTTTAACACTGAATATGTTGAAGGAAAAACAAACGTCCAACAATATGATAAAAACTTTTTAGCTATTCATGGTATTAATCAATTCTACGAAAAGAAAGCTCCTAAGTCTTGGGTAGCGTCTGGAAAATCCATGGACCGTAAGGGCCTAGAAAGACCAACAAACCCCAAAACTGGTAAACTCGTTAAAGACACAGCCGTCGAAATTCCTTATAATAGGGGCGCCCTAGAATCTATCATCAAAAAAGTTAAACCAATTTCATCCCAGCGCGGCTTTGAAATATATGGCGACATACCAACACAGCTTGTATCAGAAATTGATTATGCTGACACTCTCGGATCCCCTTTCACAATCCAAATGACGGCGGAAGAACAAACCACAAACTCTTTAAGTGAGTGGCTTGAGGAAGTAGAAAACCCTAAAAATGAAAAAGTTGCAAAAGCTGATGGAACAACGGTGTGGGCCATTAGTAAAGACGTTTACATGGCAGTAACAAACGGAATTCCACTTTTGGAATACCTTAAGTCTCCAGAAGACGTAAAGAAGGCAATTGCTGGCGCCATTTTCAATCACGCGACGCGAATGCTAGGAAATGACGTTAAGGCCGCCCTAGATAGCTCTATGGGCTCCGTAACGGATCATGAAGGGGTAGTGCTTAGAGGGATGGAGGAATTCCCAGTAAAAGTCACCGGAGAATTTATTGTCGGCGGTCAGCAAACAGCGTTTCGAGAGGGGATGATAAAAGAAGTCGAAGAGCTAAAAGGCATAAAGGATGTAGAAGAAGAATATAACATAGACACTATTGATCCAGACGAGCCAGAAGGAAAGAGAAGAGTTGCGTTGATCCCTGGAGGGTTTAAGCCGCCGCACAGAGGGCATTTGGCCCTAGTGGCGCATTATTTAGATGAAGTCGCCCCAAACGGCAAAGTAATTGTTTTTATGGGCAGTGGCGGAGATACACCCCGCTCAATTAAAGGAAATCCAATAACTTTTGAGGACTCTTTAAGAATTTGGCAAATTTATTTGAATAATGAAAATATTGCTTTTCCGAATGAAATATTAGATATTGTAGAAGTGAAAGGCGGCCCTATAGGCCATGCTATAGATTATATAAAAGAAGCTGATCCAAACGAAGAGGTCATTTATTTGGGGGCTGGAGAAAAGGATGGTAAGCGTTGGAAATTCATGCTTGATAATCCCAAATACAACCCCAACAATGTAAAAGTTTTTATTGAGCCGGCCCCAAACTATAATGATAGCGAAGGCAGTCCGTTGAGTGCTACAAACTTTCGGAAAGCAATCGAGAGCGGCGATGAAGAACTAATTAAAAGCTATATACCTGAAAATAGTCATGAATCCTATAGACAAATTATGGATGCTTTAGGCGGTCAGCTCAAGGAGTCCCAGCAGCCGCTGGGCATCTTTCTGCGGCTAATAGAAGAAGTACTTGAAGAAGCTTCAGTTAGCGATATGTTTGGGGCAGCGTCCGGACGACTGGAGCAAATTACTGAGCCGGGATCTGGAAAGAGGGATTACGAAGACGAGGATGACGAGTTGGAAGAGATTTCGGGCGCCGGAGGTACCGGCGCCGGAGTCGCAGGTGACGTAGAGGGATCTCCAGGGCGTAAAAAGAAAAAGAAAATACGGCAAGACGAAGAAACGTTAATTAGGGAAGTTGAAGACTATTTATTTAGCATATTAGGAGTCATTCCATGAATCGAGAAGAAAGAAAACTAAGATCATTAATTAGAAAAGGAATACAAGTTGTAGTTGAGAGAAAAGAACAACAAACACACGAAATAGAAAGAATTCGTAAAATTGTTCGGCACTTGATAAAAGAAGTTGAAGGGAAAACAGACGTTGCAAACAAGGTTGTGCACAAAAATAGCGGTATTAACGTACTTGACACCCTCTTAAAAAAGATCATCAAACAAATTGAAAGCTACTATAAAGACCTGTCCTCGAACGATCTTCAGCGAAAGTCTTTTAGATATCATTTTTTAATTAATTTTAAAAACGCGCTAGCTCCTATCGATGCAAATCGGTTTGCACCGGGTGACACGGAAACTTTATCTGAGCAAGATATAAAAGTTTCAGTAGACGATGAGCTAGAACCAGATGATAAAGAAATAACTAGCGAACCGGATGGATCTAAATTCATTCCAGCTAGACCAGAAGATGAAGAGAAAGAAAAAGAAGAAGAAGCAGAAAAAGAAGGGTTCATTAGAATGGACTCAAGCGATCCTTCTGTTCAACAGGGCGCTTCATTTGCTGAAAAGGCCTGGAATGATGTACAAAACCAAATTCAAACTGCGTATGAAGATTTGATCGATCCAAAAGACGCGGAAGCATTTTATGATTGGGGCCTGACAAATTTAAAACTTTATTTTGACAAATTTGAAGATGAAATGTCAACCGAAGGTGAAATTCCTGAAAGCCCAGACTATCCGCCAGAAGAAGGTGGCGAAGAAGAGTTCGAAATTTAAGGAATATATTATGAAACTAACTAAATCAAATTTAAAACAGATCATTAAAGAAGAGCTAGAAAAGATATTACTTAATGAATTGCAGCCTGATATGGTTAAAAGATTTTATAAAATAGCTATATCTGATTGCGAAGGTGGCAAAGACGCGCTGATTGCACTTCAGAAACATGCTGAAAGTAATATTTATGCAAAAAGAAAATACGGAAAGGCTCTCCGAAAACGTAAAGAGATGAATTGTAATAACTAATTACTTAAATATTCTATCATATTTCAGAATTTAAATTAAGATGGCATGGAATAAAAAAAGAAGACTCTTTGGAAAAAATGCTTATTACAGCATATCCAAAAAATTACGAAAAGAAAGCAAGTCTAGCGAAGAATTTGAGCTAATGCTTAATGGCCTCTCTTTAGAGGACGTTATTGCCCTTAAATTAGAATTAGCTACAAGGCCATTCGGTGGTAAAGCTTTCGGAATTCCCATATGGCACTCTATGAGAGAGATAGTACAAGATGCGGTGCTTAAGATGGCTTTATCTTCTACCAGATCAAAAAGAGAAGCTGCGAGGTTTCTAGGTCTCATTCCCCAAGACTTCAGAAAACTAATGAAAAAGTACAAGACTGAAAGCTTTTTTGAAGAAAAAGATTAAAAAAACTTGACATCTATTATATCATTATATATACTTATTGCAGATCTTTGATATGGGGACGAAACGGTTTCGACGAAAAGCGAATAGAATAGCACGCAAGACTGTGTGAGTAGCACAGTAAAAATACTCAAACTTTATAAATGCCAACGACAACGTTGAATTTGATTACGCCTTAGCTGCATAATCGGAAGTTGCTAATGACTTTCTAAAGAGACATTAGCCATTTTCAATTTTAAGAAAAATTGATAGGAATTTAGTCATTTCGATGACTATGTATATTTCGGTAGCCAACACCTTAAGTTGGTAAATGGATTCCCTGATTCTTTCAGGTGGCTGGTACTTCGGCGGTGAATGTGCCAATTTCTTGTATATCGCGTTATTTTTGATTCTTTTCGGACTCGGGTTCGACTCCCGACGTCTCCACCAAAGACATAAAAGGAGAAATCATGGGTTTACTAGAGTATATATTGGTTATTGCAACAGGAGTTGCAGTTGGTATTGTTTTGGCTAAGAAAGGCGTAGTATAGTGGAAGAAACTTTAAAAACGAAAGAATGGAAAACTGTTGGGACTTTTTCAACTTATGAGGAAGCAAGCAAACTTCGCGATCAATTAGTAGAAAAGCACACATTAGTTAAAATTAAAATGGGGGCCCCAGCAAGAAAAAAGAATGTTTTTAGAGTTAAATGCTGGGATCCCCCACACATTAAAAAAGAAGTTAAAAAAGAACGAAAGCAACTTAAAAAGGGTAAAAATAATAAAAGGCAGCTAAAAAATGAAATCAGGAAGATACGCGCTGGACGAAACAAATCGTAAGATTTTTATCGGAAGTAAGGTAAAATACAAAAATCGTATTTTTCTTGTTGAAGACATTGAATATTTAGACTGGACCATTAAGCAATTTTTAACCCTTGTTGATGATAAAAACAAAAATAAAAAATTAAAGTTTATCTTACCTAAAGATGTAAAGGCAATACGTTGAAAAAAAATATATTAATTGTTGGTACTGGCACGATTGGAGAACCTCTAATTGGCCTGTTGGCAGACTTCAGAAAAAAATTAAATATTGGACATGTGATTTTTCACAAGCGAACCCCTTTAGTAGATGAGGTGGCAAAAGTCAATAGTTTAATAAAAAGAGGTGCGAGACTGGCTGTAAATGAAGATTTGATTCCAGCCTTTAAAGAACTAGGCCACGATGTAAAATATGATTTCCAGACAGCTTTAAAAGCAGCGCATGTTGTGATTGACTGCACCCCCGCGGGCAACGAGCATAAAAAGAAGCATTACATAAAATATCCAGATAAAACTTTTATTGCGCAAGGCAGCGAAAAGGGCTTTGGGGTACCATATGCATATGGCATCAATGATGAGGTTCTTGATAAGAAGCCGGCTTTCATTCAAATTGTTAGTTGTAATACACATAATATTGCCTCCATCATAAACTCGGTTGACCCTAGCGCTAGCAATATAGAGCATGGAGATTTTGTTTGCATCAGAAGAGCTAACGATATAAGCCAAGAAGGAAGCTTTATACCATCCCCAAAAGTAGGTAGCCATAATTCTGAAAAGTTTGGCACCCACCACGCCAGGGATGCATATGACTTGTTTCGTACAAAGAATAAGTTTGTCAATATTTTTTCAAGCGCCCTAAAAGTTAATTCTCAATATATGCACATCATTCGCTTTAACATGGTTGTTTATGGCCACGTATCAAAAGAAAATTTAATCAATAGATTCAGGGAAAATAAATTTGTTTCGCTCACACACAAAGAGACTACAAATAAAGTGTTTTCTTTTGGGAGAGACCACGGGTATTACGGACGAATATTTAATCAAACGGTAGTATCTGTGCCAACTCTTATGGTTGATAATCTACCAGGCAAAACAAAGGTAAGTGGATTTTGTTTTACTCCCCAGGATGGAAACTCGCTTCTTAGTAGTATTGCAGCTGCGCTGTATGGAATGTGTGAAGAAGACTATCTTTCTAAAATGAAATTGTTTGATGATTTTCTTTTTTCGGAGATATGATGAAGTTTAATCGTAGCTACGTTTGTGATCCAAACAATATATCAATAAAAGCAGAAAACACACCACACAATAGCAAAGGGATAAAATTAATATTTTATCTCGGAGAGCAAGAGGCGTTCTCTACGGTACAAACTCTGCCATCATTCACACCCGATAAAGAGGATATAGACAACGTGGTCAGATCTTACTGTAATATGATTAAAGGGTGCACCAAAAAATATATACAGGACAGGTTTCCGGTACACACTATAATGACAATAATGTCAATCAATCAATCTTTAAAAGAAGTGCGCGCAAAAACTGGTAAATTGATTTGGAGGGCATGAAGCGTCAGAGGTGCGAGTACTTGCTAATATTGAGTTCAATAAAGCTTGTTAGAGATTCGTAAGTTGGGCCGATAGAAATCACTTTAAATTTTACAAGCAAAGAGTGAACCATTCCTATAATTTCAAATTTGTCATTTAAAACCATTGAACCAGAAGACCCAGGCGCCGCCGGCAATGTGTACACCGCAACGCGATCTAGCCCCCACTTATTAGAAGCTTCTCCGTTGTAAAAGCCATCTATTATTGGCATCATTTGGTGATCAAATATTCCAACGGGCGCCGCAATATTATATATGCGCTCCCCTTGTAGTGGCTTTTGCGCTGAAACTCCGACGGCCGGCCTTCTGAGATCTTTTGCATATAACATGCATATGTCATTCGAATCATCCGTTGCTAATAATTCAGCTTTGTATTTTTTACTATCTATATCAACCAATTCATACGTAGTATAGAACGCATTCGGCCCAGAGGCACATACGTGCGCCGCCGTGATCACCAAACTTCCGTTCTTAGTGTTTTTGATTACAAAGCCGGATCCTGTATAGTATGCAGTTTTACCAATTTTGAAGCACCTCTCAAAAAGACATATTCTGCTTTCTTCTTTCACTTTAACAAAAGCAAAGGAGCTTCGCGGTAAATTATGTGCCGTCTCCTCTCCTGTGTAATTATAGGTGTTTTTATTGTGGTGGTGAACATGTTGGTACGTACACGTCGACATAAAGGGCAGTATCCACAACATTAGCAAAAGATATTTCATTTTGTGGGCAACTCCAACTTCCATTGTATTTTTATCTTTTGTTTGCCATTTTTATCTTTTGCTTTTGTTTCTCTGTATTGCGCTATAACTCTAGCCCCGCTTTCTGTCCAACGCGCTATTGTAGCTTCAGGTGACATTTCTGAATATCGGCCCATAGCCACATCGATTATAAACTGCACACTTGCCTTAACTAAAGACGCGTCTTCAGTATTATATTTCGTAACGATGTGTTTTTTTGTGTCTTTGTGTATTGTGTCTAGCCACACAAGACATCTTGCAAACTTTGGTGAAATTTGTTTTTTGATCGACGGCTCCTGTGATTCGGCTACTTCGTACAAAAAGCCTTTGATTGCGTTGATTTGGGCGCTATCCATTGGTGTACAACCTTTTTCACACAAAGAAACTTTTGCTTGCACCATGGTTGGTATAAGCAAGAATAAAAGTATTAATGTTTTTTTCATTTTAGTATCTCCTAGTAATAACTATTAGCAAAATAAAACAACAGTTCTTTTTCTTAATAAAATAATTGAAACTATTTATAATGTAAACGATTTATATGGCTAAAAAAACTTATATTTTAGATACTAGCGTGTACTTGACAGATGCCAACGCTATAACTGCTTACCAAAACAATGATATAATTGTTCCATTCAAAGTCCTAGAAGAGATCGATAAACACAAAAAACGACAAGATAGTGTCGGGTCGCATGCTAGAAGAACAATTAAAGCGCTCGACGCGCTAAGAGAGAAAGGCTCTTTATATAAAGGAGTCAGAATCGCAAAAGGGCACGGTATTCTAACAGTCAAGGGCGCGGAAAGTGATCTTTTGGATATTTCTATAGCAGATAACGAAATAATCACAGTTGCGCTAGAAGAACAACAAAGAACCCCAGGCAGAAAAGTTATATTAGCATCCCGCGACATTAATATGCGAGTTAAATGCGACGCCTTGGGGCTTTTGACAGAAGATTATATTATCAATCAAGTGGTCAAAGATACCGAGCACTTGTATACCGGAGTCAAAACGCACCTTGTTGACGAGCAGATTATAGATCAATTCTATAATGGAGAAGAAACATATCTATACGAAGAAGATATTAAGCTGCAGCCAAATCATTTTTTAATGTTAGTTTCAAATGCAAATGAAAAGAAATCGGCACTCGCCCGATTTTATAGTTATTCAACGCCGCTTAAAAGAATTAACGGGGAACACAAAAAAGGCGTTTGGAGCGTGCGACCAAGGAACAAGGAACAGAATTTTGCCTTGGAGTTGTTAATGGATCCAACAGTTCAGGTAGTTACGCTGGTTGGAAAAGCAGGAAGCGGGAAAACGCTCTTATCAATTGCAGCCGGCCTAGCGCAAGTCGTAGAAGGGTCGAAAAGCACACCCTACAAAAGATTGATTGTGTCCCGACCGATTCAGCCGCTAGGGAAAGATATAGGGTATTTGCCTGGCACGTTAGAAGAAAAGATGACACCATGGCTCAGCCCAATTCAAGATAACTTAAGATATTTAATGGGGAACGACAAAGAAACTTTAAGAATGTACACATCGCAGGGCACAATAGAGATTGAAGCGCTTACTTATATAAGGGGTAGATCCATCGCTGACGCTTTTATTATAATTGATGAAGCTCAGAACTTGACAGCACACGAATTAAAGACTATAATTACAAGAGTGGGAGAGAATACAAAAGTTGTGCTAACAGGCGACATTGATCAAATTGATAACGTGTACGTTGATGAAACTTCAAACGGGCTAGCATATGCAGTAGAAAAGTTTAAAAGCCATGATATATCAGGACACATCACCCTAGTCAAAGGCGAAAGATCTAAAGTTGCCACATTAGCAGCAAAAATACTTTAAAAGCTTGACAAAATAAATTATTATATATATAATTGGAGGTAGTTATGGATATGACAGAAGAAAACCCAGAACTTTTGAAAACAGTAGAAAAAACAAACGAACTTAAAGAGTGGCTTGTGGGGTATGTTGGAAATAAATACAACCCAGAAGCTGGCGAAGTAAATGTAGAAATGATAATAAAAACCATGGCAGAGGAATTTCCTGAATTTCTTTTGGTCTTGGCAGAAGAAAATTTTATACGAGGATACCAACAGGCTCTGGCAGACGTGGACGAGGGCGAGAGATTAATGCGAAAAGAGGGAAAGCTTTAATGATGAATTATATCTCTGAGAGTGCCGAGCAGGCAAAAAAGAACAGCAGAGAAAAATATATTTATGGAAATAAGCTAGTTTATATTAAGGACCAACTTCCTTTCGGGTTTGATTTAGAATACGTATTAAGCACTATAGAAAGTCTGATTCCAACTTCATTGTTCGAAAATATTGATTCAATCTACGTGGGCTCCTTTAAGGATTTTGAAAACGGCGATTTGCCCTTTAATGCAAAATATAAAGATAATGCCATATATGTTACGAACCATCAAGACAATGAAAATGATATGCTGGACGATATTATTCATGAAGTAGCGCATGCGGCTGAAGAAAGATATGGCGATCAAATTTATTCTGATTTTGCTATAGAGAGTGAGTTTAAAGGAAAAAGAAAAACCCTTTACCATCGTTTAGATCAAGCAGGCTTAGAGCCCTCTGCTTCTCGGTTTGATGAAGTAGAATATGATAAATATTTTGATCACTATGTTTACAATGTTGTTGGGTACCCCAAATTGAGCACTTTGACAACGGGCTTATTTTATTCTCCGTATTCTACAACGTCTCTTCGTGAATATTTCGCAAACGGATTTGAAAATTATTTCCTGCGAGACCGGACGTATTTAAAAAAGATAAGCCCAGCGCTGTATAATAAAATTAATGATCTATTAGAAAGCAGTATAAAGGAAAAGGAAAATTATGAATATTGAGTTTATAGATGAGAACACTGTAAAAATTGAGGCTTCCATCGCCTGGTATGAAGCCAGACCGCCAGTTGCAAAAAGAGAAATAATTAATAGGGAAGCCTATATTGGTCAGTTTCGAAAGAAACACCCATCTTATAAAGTTGAGAGCGTCGATGGCCCACAGGAGCTTTGTAATTTTTGCAAAGAGGCTGAGTCTAGAGGTACGTGGATCCTCAAAGTTTCGAAAATAGTGAAGAATGAAAATACAACAACTCGTAGTAAAAGAAAAACAACGAGCAAAACAACAGAAAAAGGTGCATAAGTGCCCCACATATCTTTTTCAGAATTAAAGTTGTGGAATGAGTGTGCTTGGAAGCACAAGCTTGTTTATTTAGATGGCATTAAAGCCTTCGAGGGAAACGAACATACTGCCTTTGGTACAGCCATACACTCCACATGTGAGCAATTGGTTGAAAACAATATTAAAAACGCACCAGAATATTTTCAGGAAGAATTTTTAAAAGAATTGCAGAAACTGCCCGACGGCCACGAATTAAAAAAAGATCTTGTGGTAAGCATGCGTACTCAGGGGTGTATGCTAGTCGGCTATATATTACCTGTCTTAAAGGAATATTTTGGAAATTATGAGTTAATCTCTGTCGAAGAAAAGCTATATGAGCCCATTAAGGAATATGATGATTACAATTTCAAAGGGTACATTGATTTAGTTGTTAAAACAGATGATGGAAAGTACCATATTATTGATTGGAAAACGTGCTCCTGGGGTTGGGATACAAGACGCAAAAGCGACAGAATGACGACATATCAATTAACATTGTATAAGCACTTTTTCTGTATCAAGCACGGAATAGACCCAACATCGGCTACAACTCACTTTGCGCTTCTTAAGAGAACAGCCAAAAAAAATAATGTGGAACTGTTTAAGGTCACGAGCGGCAACAAAAAAACTGAAAATGCACTTAAATTATTGCATAAAGCCCTTTATAATTTAACTAACAAAAATTACATTAAAAATCGAATGGCATGCCAAGGAAAATTTGGCCCATGCGAGTTTTTAAAGACACAATATTGTAATTAAGAGGCAAATAAACATGAGTGAAAAAATTAAGATCATGACTATCAGTGATATGCCCTTCGCTCCATCCGGCGTGGGGACTCAAACAAGATATATCATAGAAAGCATGCTACAAACCGGTAAATATAGGTTTGTCAGCTTGGGGGGAGCTATGGCCCACCCCGGACACAACCCAATTAAGACAGAAGAGTGGGGCGATGACTGGGTTACTTTTCCTGTAGATGGGTATGGATCCCAAGAAATTGTAAGGTCTATGCTTCGGCAAGAGAGACCAGACATACTTTGGTTTATGACAGATCCTCGTTTTTGGGGCTGGCTGTGGGAGATAGAAAATGAAATTCGTCCGCTAGTTCCTATGATTTATTATCACGTTTGGGATAATTATCCGTATCCGACATATAACAAACAATACTACGAGTCTAACGACATGGTCGTAACAATTTCTAAAGTAACGGACGATATTGTTAAAACGGTCGCACCAGCCGTAAAATCGATTTATTTACCACATGCAGTAAATACAGAATCGTTTAAAAAGCACGATGAGGCGCCCGTTCAAGAATTTGCTAAAAATAGCTTCGATGAAAAATACGATCCAAATAAGTTCATCTTTTTTTGGAATAACAGAAACGCGAGACGAAAGCAGAGCGGCTCATTAATTTTTTGGTTTAAAAAGTTTTTGGATGTAGTTGGAAACGACAAAGCATGCCTAATAATGCACACAGATATTAAAGATGCACATGGCCAGGATTTAGAAAAAATTATTAATCACCTTGGGTTAACGAATGGAGAAGTGCTTTTTTCACAGCAGAAGGTCGAACCCGAGATCTTGTCCATGTTATATAATATGGCAGATTGTACAGTCAATATTTCAGATGCCGAAGGGTTTGGTTTGGCAACGTTGGAATCTCTTGCGTGCGAAACTCCGATTATTGTTAACATGACCGGTGGCCTACAGGAACAAGTAACTGACGGAGAAGAATTCTTCGGCATCGGCTTAAAACCAACATCGAAAGGTATCATAGGATCCCAGGAAATACCATGGATTTACGAGGATAGACTTTCTGAAGAATCTGTTGTTGATGCGCTATTAAAAATATATAATATGTCGGAAGAGGAAAGGAGCGAACTAGGAAGAAAGGGCAGAAATCACGTAATGACAAATTATAATTTTGATAATTTTGTTAAAAGGTGGGATGAGTTATTCACAGCAGTTCACGACGAAAGTGGATCATGGGATACGCGGAAACCGTATGATAATCGTTGGGTTTTAAAGGAGATTGTATGAAAAAGAAAGTATTAGTACGAGCACCGGTACTTACCAGATCAGGGTATGGTGAACATTCGCGATTTGTTTTGAGGGCTTTGCGACAACACGAGGACGAAATAGACATTTATCTACTCCCAGTTAATTGGGGAAAATGCGGGTGGATATATAATGATGACGAAGAGCGCCGCTGGCTGGACTCCTTGATTAATAAGACGGCCCACTACCACCAAGAAGGCAACCCACAGTATGATGCCAGCATTCAGGTTACGATTCCAAACGAATGGGAGCGATTTGCGCCAATAAACATTGGTGTGACTGCGGGGATAGAAACCAACATAGTCGCCCCGGTGTGGCTAGAAAAATGCAATTTAATGGACAAAGTAATTACCATCTCCAATCATTCGAAGAGCGGATTCCAAAACACAGTATATGATGCGGTGCACAAAGAGACTGGACAAAAGTTTCCACTGAAATGTACAACGCCTGTAGAGGTTGTACACTACCCTGTTAAAAAATATGAAGAATCAAAAATCAACTTGAAATTAAAAACGGATTTTAATTTTTTAGCCGTGGCGCAATGGGCCGGCCGCAAGAATTTAGAAAATACAATCACTTGGTTTGTTGAAGAGTTCATTGATAATCCTGAAGTCGGCCTCGTTGTAAAAACGTTTGCTGAAGGTAATTCTGTTATGGATCGGCATAGAATAGAGGATCGCCTAACAAGCTTGTTGAAAAAATATGAAAATAGAAAATGTAAAGTTTATTTTTTCCATGGCGATATGACGGACCAAGAGATTCATTCTATTTACAAACATCCAAAAATAAAAGCACTTGTTTCTCTGGCCCATGGCGAAGGGTTTGGTCTCCCGTTGTTTGAAGCAGCATATTCTGGGATCCCTGTAATAGCACCAGAATGGAGTGGCCACTTAGACTTTCTCTGCGCGCCAAAGAAAGACAAGAAGACTGGTAATGAAAAAATAAAGCCATATTTCGCATGCGTGGAATATGACATACAACCAATAGCAGATGAAGTTGTTTGGGATGGGGTGCTGGAAAAGGGCGCTATGTGGTGTTATGCACAGCAAGGCTCTTACAAAATGAGACTAAGAGAAGTATATAAGGATTATGGAAGATTTAAAAAACAAGCCAATGAGTTGAAAAAATGGGTATGTAAGAATTTTTCACAAGAAGACCAGTATAAAAAAATGTATAACTCTTTAGAAATAAAAGAAAATTTTGATGTAGATGGGTGGCTAGATAATCTGGACGTTCAGGTCAATGAATGATTGTTTTTGTAGCTGATTTTTTTGTTAACGAAATCCTCGGCGGCGGAGAACTAAACAATGAAGAGTTCATACAGATAGCCGCACAGCGCCTCCCAGTAAAAAAAATCAACTCTCACAATGTGACGTTAAATTTTTTGTATGAGTACAGAGATGCTAATTTCGTAATCGCAAATTATATTAATTTAAGATCAGACGCCAAAGATTATATAACGAATAATTTAAGTTATGTCATTTATGAGCATGACCACAAATATTTAGTGAATAGGAATCCAGCGTTGTTTGAAGATTTTGTTGCCCCAAAGGAAGCGATTGTTAATTATGATTTTTGTCGGCGCGCCCAAGCAGTGTTGTGCCAGTCCGCCTTCCACTCCAACATCGTTAGAAAGAATTTAAATTTAAGCAATATAGTGAATTTAGGGGGCAATTTGTGGTCTAAAGAATCTTTGGATGCAATAGAACAGTATTCCAACAAAGAAAAAAAGGACGTCTGCTCTATAATGGATTCTCAAATATCTCATAAAAACACCAGGGAGGCGGTGTTATATTGTAAACACAAAAATTTAGAATATGAATTGATAGGAAAAAATGATTACCTAACATTTTTAGATAAGCTAAGCAATAACAATAAGCTGGTCTTTTTTCCAAAAACCCCGGAAACTCTGTCTAGAATTGTTGTCGAGGCCAGGATGATGGGTATGAGCACGATTACAAATAAAATAATTGGCGCCACCGGAGAAGAGTGGTTCTCTATGAAGGGGAAGGATTTAGTTGACCACATGAGAGAGAAACGAACGACGATCACGAATACGATTTTAAATATTTTTTAAAATGAAAATCTTATTAGTTATAAATAAAACATTGTCTAACGGCAAAGCAGAGTGGCTTGATGGCGGCTATTGGAACCTTTTTTTACCACTAGAAAAGATGGGCCACAATGTTCGTCTTTACGATACCGTGAGGGGTGAACGCGCCGAGTTTTCAAAAACAGTAGATACATTTAAGCCAGATTTGATCTTTTGTTGCATGACGGGCGATGCGTCTTTGACGCCAAATGAGCCTTGGGAAGAGATAATCCAAGAAACACAAAAAGGCAATTGCAAAACGTTCAATTGGTTTTGTGACGATACTTGGAGGTTCGAAAACTTTTCTAGTCAGGTTTGTAATCATTTTCATGTGTGTTCAACGCCGGAAATAGAGTATATTGAAAAGTTTAAAGAAGTTGGATATAACAATATTATATTAGGCTTTTGGTATACCAACATTGATTTTTATCCCAAGAAAGCTGTCAAAAAGAACGACATTAGTTTTTGTGGGCAGCTAAATTTAGATAGAAGATATTTTATTAATTATTTAATAGAAAACGGGATAGACGTAAAACACCATCACGGTTTAACGCCCAAAGAGATGATTCAATCGATTGCAGAGTCAAAGATAGGCATAAATTTCAGCAAAAACTATAATGCGAATCCACCAGTGCTGCAAATGAAAGGGAGAATGGTTGAAGTGCCCGCAGCGAATGCTTTATTGTTTACGGAATACGCTCCCGGGTTAGAAGAGCATTTTATAATCGATAAGGAAGTTATAACCTTTAAATCATCATACGAGATGTTTAAAAAAGCTGATTTTTTGCTTAAAAACCCAAAGATAATAGAAGAAGTTGCTAATAACGGGCATAAAAGATTTCTGAAAGACCACGAATCTATGGTGCGCTTGACCAGTGCAATAAACAAGATAATGAAACTATGAAAATATATATTAAAGAACACAAAAACCATGCGGGGAAATGGATATACGCCGGATATAAATCAGCCTGGGAACAGTTAGGATACGATGTTGAATATTATTCTGACTTACACGACATCAAAGAAGAAAATTATCAATTAATGGCAATTGATGCAGATGTAAATTTTAGCAACATTTCTAAACTAGAGAAG
>Ga0208790_1000377_pt1 | contig 22461 bp, 44 predicted proteins | sample 10_taG_FD_184083 | JGI IMG/M metagenome (GOLD analysis project Ga0208790, IMG submission 184083) | Marine viral communities from the Subarctic Pacific Ocean - 10_ETSP_OMZ_AT15264 metaG (SPAdes) (version 2) | ecosystem: Environmental > Aquatic > Marine > Oceanic | place: Pacific Ocean | collected... | reverse complement strand
CATCACCGTCAAACCACTTGACGCGCACAGCGGGGCCGTTGGCAGCGTCTGGGTGGGAGCCTGCCTCCACAATAATGCCCCGAATTGTATGATACGAGGATTCTACCATGTCACCGACTTTCATTGATCACCACCAATTCGCGCTCGTCCCACCTTGAATTATTCCACTCTGGCAAATCCCATAAAATTGTGTAGGTGCGTGGGCCGCCTCCAGCATCGGTGGTGACGATCAGCCCAACATTGGGATGACCGTTACCCTGGTGCCTCATTTTAACCAGATCGCCAATCTTCATACATATAATATAGCACCCAAACGGGCGCAAGTCAACCTCTAAGTTGTCAAGTGATTGTTAGGTGCGTTAAACTTTTGTCGTCTTCCCGCTTGGGCTAACAATTGTTAGGTGCGTTAAACTTTTGTCGTCTTCCCGCTTGGGCTAACAACTTTTAGTGCGCTTCGTGACCACCACCCCACCGGATTGTTCTCTGATGACCACAGAACCCTGCACTCGATTCCTCTCGTTTCAGTCACCAACCCAACGCAAGAAATGTCGCGTTTCACATCAAGAAGCGCGACAACAAGATCACCGATGCTCGGGGCCCCGCTATGCTTCACTTATCACCTTCACGTCGGTCAGACCCGGCGTTTCTGAAACCACTATGAGTGCGCCATCGCCATCAAGCCCAACATACAACTCCTCATCGGGTGGTGGGTATCGCTCCATAATTAAAATAGGCTCTGACCACCCTTCGTCATCTGTTCGGGGAATGGTGGCATCGTCGGCTGGATCACGGACCCATGCTTGCCGCGTCAGTACAAGATCACCGACCTTCACTTATAACCTCCAGCGAGCCTTTGTTGTAGGTCGCTACCCTGCCATTCATCAACCGTACACCAACAGCGCCCAGGAAACCAATAGCAATAACAACCCCAACCTGTTCTTGAAACTGACACGCCTTCGGGCGCGCCAGATCACCGACCTTCATCGCTTATCACTTCCAAAGAGTTTTCTGCAAACCCTTCTGTTATCTTGCCGTTATCCCACAGCACATCAACAGTGCGCCCCAAGGTCGCTGCCCAATCGCTGCGCCCATTAAGCATTTCCACGGGGATTTCGTGGATTTCCATAATGACTCCCACGCGCCTGCTTTTCTTGGGCGCGTTTTCGCCTTTAAACTTTATGACACGTGTGCCTTGCTGAACCAGATCGCCTACCTTCATTTATTCAACCTTTTCAAGAATGATGCCATCATCAAAACCGCCGCGCTGATTGCGCTTCGCATCTGCGGTGCTGTGTACCATTTTCATATCTAAATTATATAGGTTTGCGAACGCTCTAAGTACCTCGTACATGTCGGCGGCCTCTTCGTAAGACGGTTCTTCTAAAAACTCGTCCGTCTCCTCGATCATCTTGTCTCGGAGACGATCACTGAACTCTTGCAAGTCAACACAGCCGCGACTTACACATGTCTTGCCATCTTCTTTAATTATATCAGGGATGTAATCCCTAACAAGTTTCATGCTGTCACCACTGTCTGATGAATTTCATACTGCATTGTATCATTCATCACGTCTGAATAATCCCACCAAGCGTGGACAATCTTCTGGAGTTGTTCGCTGGAATAGCCCATCAGATCCTCATCAGGATCACCCGGTATTGTGCCGTTCTCAATGTATTCTTTAACCTCGTCCTCGTCGGAGCTATTCCGCACGTGCTCGCGCACGCAGTCAATCGCCTGTATCAGCGCACCCTTTTCAGTAAGATGTGTGGTAAGGTATGTATCATTATCGTACATAAACGTCTCTCTCACAACCCAAATGTTCATCCTGTGATCTCCGTCTTGTTAACTTCGACCTGATAACCACAGGTGTTGTCCCACGTGAGTTCGCTCCACTGCTTAAAGATTTCCCACAGTTGTTCTTTCTTCATATCTCGCATCTTTTTCAGATGCCATTCCCATGGTTCCTCTTGCTCGCCGTCAATCTCGTCACAGTTCCAGCGATTATTCATAACAGAAATCGCAGTTTCCTTATCCTCAACACCCAAAAACTCCAGCACATCAGCGATGGCTGCGAGAGCAGCACCCTTTTCAGTCATGTGCGTAGAAGCGAACATGTCGCCTTCGTGGATGCCCTGCATAACCCAAACTTTCACCCTATCACCTCAAAAGCGGCTTTGTCTGCCCACATCTTGTAGTTTGTTTTTTGGTTGATAACCAACACTGTGCCTGCAATCTCATCGAGAGCGAGCCAGGTGCTATGGTTGCCCCACATTCTGAGTAGTGAACCAACTTCGATCATGTTTTTCTCCTTGTACCTATAATATAGCACCCAAATGGCACTAAGTCAAGTCAAAGAGTTGTCAAAGGGTTCCAGATGGCTTATCCATTCTTCTGTAATTTCTCCATCGTGCCAACGGATCTTAAAGCGCCGAGTCGTCGTGCCTATCGCATCTACCTGGCATAAAATAACGCCCGGAAAGCTCTTTTTGCTCTCTTCATATTTGCGCCATTTAAATGTGGCCGATGGGCTCGGAATATATCTTACAAGATCACCGGCCTTCATGTTGATTTACCTTCTTTGGATATAATCTAATATAGTCACTCACATACATTAGTCAAGTAAAGAAAATGTCAAGCGGCTATCTAACGGTACTAATGCCTTTGTTTACCGCGCCATTGAGCCCATTACGTACATCACTAATTGCGTTAGGATTATCGGCAAGCCAATTAATCACTAAGTAAACAACCATGAATTTAAATGCATAGTTAATAAATTTTTTCATTTTGCTTCCTCCTTAGTTGTAAAGTTCCAAAATTTTTAATAATTCCGCACCACAGATGCCAGCCGCATCCTTTGCCGCGCGTGGGACTGCGGCCTTCTTCATATAAAATTCATTCATTTAAAATTTCTTCGATTACGCTTTTTAAATCCATGGCACTGAGGCCCGCTAGCGCCTCATTGTTTGCAAGTAATTTTTTAATTTTATCAAACTTTCTTTCAATCCTAATCAAAGGATTAACAACCGAGATTCCCTCTCGCCGGGGATCGTACCCGTCATGGTAGCTCATAGTTAGTCAGCGCCCACCCTATCAAAAAGTTCATTAATATCGGCAGCAACATTCTTCTTAAACTTACTCAAATCTCTTTGCAGCATGTGAATGTCATCTGTTAGCACGCCAAGTCTTTTTTGTAATGCAACAATTGTTGCCTTTTGACGGCTAACGGTATTTTTAAGTGCCTTAGTGGCACCTGTTTCAGTAGTGGGCATTTTTTTCTCCTTTTTATTAAAAAATATATTCCACATATATCACTTATTAAACCTATGGCTGGGGCGGGTGGACTTGAACCACCAACCTTCCGGGTAACAACCGGATGCACTGCCAATTATGCTACACCCCAATAATTATTGGCTTATCCTCGCCAAATTCTTTCTGCACCAGTGCAGCGTCTTGGTTGTAACATGACCAGACTTAACAGTTTTAATGGTTGCCTCGTCAAGCCCAATGGACAATACTTCATATTCAACGACCGGGCGGTTCTTATTAAAATAAAAACCTGGCTCAACTACAACATCCATGTATTTTTCATATTCTTCCATATATCTCTTTTGTCCTTTTGTTAACATTTCTTCCCTTCTGCCCATTGATGAGTCTCCGTATCATCTTCGATACTTTCAATTTCTATTATACCCTTTTCTTCGCACATTTTCAAGGCTTTTTCTTGAGTTTCTGCGCCGAGCCAAAAAGTTATTACCACTCCTTTTGGTTTGTGGGCGCGTATGTCGCGACCCTCTTATTTAAATAGTTTCATAAAATGGTAGGGGAGGTGGGACTTGAACCCACGTGTGACCAGTTACTCTTTCTACCGCTTATAAGACGGAGGAGATACACCCCCATGTGGTACTCCGAGCAGGACTCGAACCTGCGGCCCTCGGCTTAGAAGGCCGATGCTCTATCCAACTGAGCTATCGAAGCCTATATATAATATAACCACGATAGCTGTTTTTGTCAAGCTACATTTGTCAGTGAAATGTCATCTTGTGAGTAAACAAGTTGCTCACCGGGTATAATCAAGACAAGACTGTGTCCTTCGGGGGTTTGCGAAAGAATCTCCTTCCACGCTTGGTTCTTATCATGGCAAGTTACAAAAAACTTTGTTAAATAATTTCCTGCAATATCCATAAAAATCGCTGTAAACCTCATTTCGTCTCCTTGCTTATCTTGGGTCAACCAACCAAAAGGGGCACTCAATCTCTTTTCCTTCATGGTGGTAGGGCTTGCGATCAATCTCCACCCATCCTTCTGGTGTTCCAACTATGCATATCTTGCCTTCGCAGCGATCAATAACACATTCTGGCGGCACCGGCTGGTCAAAAGCCATCAATAGCAATAAAATCATTTTTCGTTCTCCTTATATAAGATGGTGGGTCGTCAGGGGATCGAACCCTGGACCTGCGGATTAAAAGTCCGATGCTCTACCTACTGAGCTAACAACCCAATTCCTATTGTTATAATAACCTAATTATTGTTTGTTGTCAAGAAGTATTCGGTGGATTTATTAGTCGCATCGGATTTTTTAAGAGCGAGAATGGCGACGGGTACGGCGCGCGTAGAGCCATCAACCCAATCTCGCATATCAACACATAGCTCAGGCTCGTTCGGATAAACCGCAACTATTTCTCCTTGATGTGGCTGCTTCATACCATACGATTTAAAATAATAAATGTCACCAATATCGTAGCCCTCCATTGTGCTCTTAGCTGCGGAGAGTGGTCGTGGGCTTTTTTCAGGACACGTGCGCTTATTGTGGCCCGCATCGCCACACACTGAGCATGTCCTCATTTGATTTTATAACTTCCGCAAGTGTGACTGTTCAATGAAAATACAACCTTTTTAATACCCGCGTGCTTTAGCGCAGCATAGCACATAGGGCACGGCTTTGATAGTTTAAGGTCGCCACTTTTACCAACACGAACAACATACAATGTAGTGCCTTCGGTTTTGCTCTTGTCGATGCCCAAAATACAGCCAAGTTCTGCATGAACTGTGGCAACTCCCTTTTGTTTGACTCTAAATCGGTTGCCAAATGAGCAGAAGCTATCCTTGTTGGCGGAGGTATTGATTACGGACCCACCGCGCACCAAGACTGCACCGTGACGGTAATCTGGAAATTCAGATGTTGACGCAATTTGGCGTGCTCGATTAACATGCCGGGCGATGCGGCCACTAATCTCTAATATCCGTTCTGTGGGCGGTCCAAAATCATATTCCTTTGGTGTTGTTGTCATATCTATAATATAGCACAAAGCGCGCGTAACGTCAAGTCAAAGAAATGTCAAGACCCCCTATCCACCACTTATTACTTCAAGAACATCATGCGCCATGTGAAGATGTTTTATTGCATTATCCGTTTTTCTTCGTTTGTAAAGTAGCCCAGAAAGGCCGCTGATTTGAAACACCACCACACAATCTGGTTCTTTGTTGGAAACTTTTATAATTATTCCATATGCATATACTGGCCTGATAGGCCGCAACGTCGCTCCAGCCTCAAAGGCGTCATAGTCAACTACCCATCTTATTAAATCGCCCCGTTTTAATCCCACATATTAACTATGCCGTTCGCCGAACAACGTCACATACTTCAGACAGGTTCTGTTAATTCTTTACCAAGAACGTATGATAAGTCATCATATCCGCCAACTAAGTCCTCGTTTCCCTCGGCGCTTACTGTGACTATAATTGGGAAAGTTGCCCATTTAAATTTCTGCTGCAGCATCTTTCTATATTTTTTTGAAAAACCTGCATCAACAAAAACATATTCTTTCTCCGGGTAGCAGTCCATTAAATCTGCGCATGCGCGCAAGCATGATGGACAATCGGTAATGCCATAAATCTTAAAAATCATTGAATTTCTACATACTCTGCAATTTTATTAATTAAAGATTTGATCACAAAGACATATTCTGACGGCATGTCTTTTTGCGCGGTAACTATGTCCGCATAATCTGCCAACAGCGCATGCGACTCTTCAAGTAGCCCGATTAAACGGTCATTTTCAGCTTCTAAGTCATTATACCGCGCCTCTTGCCATGCTAGCATTAAATTTCCTCCTTTATCCTTGGTGTGTCTAATTGCTGCGTAGGCATCCAAAAAGGATTCTCGCAAACAATATTTTGTTCCATGCAGTATCTTACAATACTTTCGTGTTCGTCCAACTTTACTCCCTTAGTCTTGTTTTAAGAATTTTTGCACCACTCGCACCCGAGCGGAATAATATTATAACATCAAACTGGCCTTTTAGCAAGTTTCTCAGGCCAGTTAATGAAGGTTTTTCCCAGCCTTGCGGCGTGGACATGCGAACTTCGCCATGGCCTCTATTTGAAAGACGCAGGGCATCACGATATACAGCCTTAAGCGATGAGTAGACGCCTTCAAAGTTATCATCATGATCAAAAAGACAATATGTATAAATTTTAGTCATCGTGGTCTAATTCCAAAAGGATGCTGGTTAAAAATTCCTTCTGGATGTTGCAGTCGAGAATTTGCTTTCTAAGGCGCGCTTCGCGCTCTTTTAAAATTTCCAGCTGGATCAGGCAAAATTGTTTTATTTTGTCTGCTTCGTCCCCCATTTATCGGCCACACCCCTTACACCGAGAAACATATCTCTCTTCTCTTTCATTATCATTTAGCTTTATTTTTTTAAAGTTTTGAACTTTATCTTCAACAAGCCTGCCGTTATCTAGGACGCGGATTGTGTCACCCTTAAAGGCACCGCACACCACAATTGTTTTTTTGGGCACGTGCAATAAAAATTCACCAGGAAAAACTTTTGCATCTTCTGTTATTTCTTCAAATTCCATTAATCATCCAGTGTTTTTGATTTATCATAAGCATTATACTTTAAGCGTGTAAGTTTATTCAACACCTTGGCACGGCGCAACATTTTAAATGCAATATTTTCAGGAGAAAATTCCATTTCTTCACTTTCGAGACCGGCAGATCGCATACTGCGAATCTTATTTTTTATGCGATCAACATTTCGCATAACCTTTTCGTATTCGCCTTCTTTAAACATATCTCGCACAGCATTTGTTTGTTCATCAATGTCGTTTGCCTTCTTCAAAGCTGTTTCTAAATCAATTACTCTGTCAATTTGCTCCGGGTGAGTTGCCCATTCGCCATTCGTTATTGAATAAACGCCCGTGGAGTGGTGTTCCTCGTCTTTGTTTTCCACATATACCTCTACATCATATCCTTTAATTTTTATATCATGTAGGTCATTCCAGCGCATTCTGTGTGCATCAAAAAATGCCTTAACTAATTCTATATTTTCATCAATCTTTAAAAAGTTAGCAACGATATGTAAATCAACATCAGAATGTTTTGACCAGTTATAGTTTGCCAGTGAGCCCGTCAGCGTTATATCTTCAATTTGCACATCAATTGGGAGTCCCTCGATAAAGTCTTTTGCGATTTCTATTAATTTTGCGCGGATCTCATCGTGTAGCTTATCGTCTTTCCACATCTGCGAATCAAGTTCATCATGGATTCTAAATCCAGCCATGTCGATCTCTATTTCTTCCTCTAACTGTTTATCAAAGGTAACATGCGTTGGCATCTTTTGAGTATAGGGGGCGCTATTTTCTTGACCACCAACACCTAACAGTTCGTGCCGATCCTTAATATAGCTGCGAATTCGCTTTTTAAAATTTGCATCTTCTTTTAATAAACTAATATGTTCTTGCCATTCATTCATATTTAACCACCATCATAAATAGTTTGCTCACCATCTTCAAACGTCAGAATTGTTTTATTTGTAGGATGGGGCCTAATATGGACCTTTTCAAAATCTTGAAGAGAATCAAAGATAGCCAAGCCTCCGCGCGGAGGCGGGTAAAGCCAATGAACTATGCAGTGGCCGGATGCTAATAGGACTCCTTCAATAACAACACCTTCGCCAGATACGCCCGTTTCGTCTTTTTGGCGACAAACAGTAAACGTGCGGATCCCCTGTGGCGCGAGGCGAGGCGGGGGTTTTGGTTTTAAATCGCTGGCTGTTGCATCTTCAAGCCCCAAAGAAATTATATCAGGCATTAAGCATCTCCCATGGGTTTATCTGTAATCTGTGTTTTTTTTAAGTGGTCGTTAAGCATTTTTCGTTCTTCTGTGGCAGCTTTTCTTTCATTACTTTGAAGCAGCTCCAAAAAATCAACGACTAAATCAAGTTGTTGCTCAATGGCTTCGACGCGCTCTAAAAGTTCCTTAAGTTCATCGGACATAACTATTTTCCTCATTAATGTAATATGCTGGACCAATCAATTTCGTTTGTTGGTACAACGATAAGTAGATCCTCCATTACATCAACGCCATGTTGTGTTACGCCTATATCTAAAGCCATTATAATCCCTATTAAATTTCCCTGATGGTCAAACACTCCAGACCCCGAAGAGCCGGTCCACGCATATGATTGAAGAAAAATTAAACCATCGTCTGTAAAGCCAGCAATTGTGCCAGTGATTGTCAAAGGTCCAGCACTATTAGGATAACCCGTATAGTAAGTTTTGTCAAGTATTTTTGGATATTTGTCAAGCTGCAGTGATTGCGGCATTCGCACAGGGACGCGGTCCTCTATTTCTTCTATTTCAATAATTGCATAATCCATGCGCAAATCTACCAAAGTAAACTCTAAACAACTAGCCGTATGTTCAAAATATACAATTAATAAATTTTTACATGGACCCAATATGGCATGGGCGGCCGTCAGAACATAATGTTTTCCTTTATAAGTAAAGTATGTGCCGGTTGCTAGTGAAGTTGCGCTCTCATCTTCGGTAGGCGAAATTATGCGTACAGCGGACCCAATTGACTTTCTAATTGAATTTTTTCGAATGCCACGATATGCTGATGACGCCCTATCTGGTTGTGAAAAAAGCTTTTTTCTCTCACTGCGGTGGACAACATCATTGGGCTTTTTTAGTAACGCGGTGGCCCCGAAGAACAGAGAGAAGCACACCAGAGATACGCACACTACTTTTAAAAACTTTCTCATATGTGGGCGCGCCTCCCTTTTAGTATATATCTCCTAAATTTGATTTTGGTAACTAAAGAATACCGGCAACTCCTCTAAGCCCGATTCGATTGCATACCATACGTCGTCTTCATTGCCTGTTATTTTGGCGCGCCCATTCTTTCCGATTGCAACCACAACTGGTTGTTGTGGGCCGCGCGATATAAAATTTTGGTATCCGCCCTGAAATCCATCCATCGGCTTCCTAAATTCTCTCGACATCAGCGCCCTCAGTTCTTGCACCGGCACCATAACATGATACCTCATATAGTACGCGCTCATAGGCACGTCATAATCCATTACGCCGCCCTCTGCCCAATCAGACACTACATCTTCAATTGAAAGCCGCGGCGTAACAGATGCCTGACTAGTTTGATACAATGCGGCAATGTCCTCTTTAATGGTTGACGAGCTAGCTGCTATAAGATCCACTCGGTCGATTGAAATCACATTTAAGCCTTTGATGGTGGCAAGTTTCGGCAAAAGAATTTTCCTTATAAATTCATGTCGATTGCCTTGGCCTAGCAATGCAAATTTAACATTCAATGTTGCATAATACCTATTTCCGCGCCTAACAGACTCGCCAGAAGTTCGAACCGTAGTAATTTGAGGGATTGCTCTTATTTCAGTTTGTACTTCGGCCATTTCTCCCCCCAGTTCTGTGGAGATAGAAACGCCTATGTTCGCTTGATATTGGCGCAGATCGTAATTTGGATCTTTTTCTTGCAGAAGTCTGTCTATTCTTGCTATTTGTTGTTCCATCGACTCTCCCACTGGCTGGGGCTCTCCTATCGTTCCTTTCAGTGTCTCGCCGGGCTGCACTCCACCATACTTGTTCACGGTTCCACTGAAGGCTTTCATCTTCTTCAACTGATCTTGCACCTCTATTACCCAGTTCTTGGGCATGCCAATGTTGGCATCGTCGTCCATTTCAATGTTTCCAGATCTAGCCATGTTGAAGTGAGCATCTTTGATCGGCTTCAGATATTTAAACCACGCTACATATTTTTCTGGCTCACTCATCTGATCGAAGTTGTCTTTTATCCACTTGGTAATCAGAATGATTGCCTCGGCATGGACATCCCCGGCATACGCCGCGGCACCATACTTATCATCAATGCGCCGAATGGCAATGTTGGGCCACTTGCCCGACATAACATCTGCTTTGGTGGCATCTGCCAACGCTGCCGTCCCCTCCATCGCATCACGGATCGTCTGCATGGCGGCAAGTTCAACCATATCGGAGTTCTCGTTAAAATACTTCACAATATCTTTGACTGTCTGTACTTCCTCGGACGATGCTGTGTGATCTACACCAATAGTATAACGCCAGTTGATAGACATGTTGGGGTATGAGCCTTCGCCAACGTCACCGGAGCGCTCAAATCTCGTTGCTGGTTCAATGATGAAGCGCGAGTCTTTCGCCAACACAGCGCGTGGGGGAGGCGCATCGTACTCTTGACTAAAGGGAAGCTGCTCTTGGTCGGGATCAGAGGCTTCTTGTTCTGCATAAAGTTTCTCCAAGTTTCTCGCCATGTTGCGGTTAAGGTCAGGTGACTGCATCTTCCCACGCAGGATAGATGTACCAAAGATCTTCACCCACAACGCGTCTATGTGATGGTCGCGGGCTGGATCGCGTCCCCACATCATAATTTCCATCGGGATGCGTGCCGCATCTCCGCCGCTATTAATAAGAGTATCTGACCGTCTGTGTGGTCTAAACCAAAACTCTAGTCCTGATTTCTCGCTCCACACTTTCCAGTGATCCATGTCGTATGCAGCCATTTCTTCGCGGTCACGGTCGTAGGTTGTCTTGGCGATGTAGCCGTGCTGTGCCAGATTGCCCCGCACCTCGGCATGTTTCTCCTCGTATTCATTGTCAAACTGCTGCATGTTATCGCTAAAGTCTTCAAAGTGGCGCTCGGCCTCGTCGGCATCTTCAACGCCTTCTTGGTGGCTGAGGCGCCACTCTACACTAAGGACTGCCAGCATGGGGCCGGACGCCTCCATATCTCCCTCGTAACCTGGCGGGAAAGAGCTTTCTTTCATCTGGATCGACCACTCTACTTCTGGGTCGTCGCCCGGAAGATCCCAGCCGATTGTATCAAATCCCGACTCATCCTCAAACGCTCGTGCATCGGTGCCCCATGAGTTAATCGGGATGGGGCTGAGGCTGTCGTCAGTTGTCGCATCCGAAGTGGCGGTCCTCGGTCCCAGTGTCGGGATATAAAAACCCTCTTCTTCTTTAAAGCCTTTCCAGCGAAGTTCAATCTCCATGCTGGCATAGCCGCTCATGTATACATACGCGCCGTCGCCGCCGTGGTCCTCTGGTCCCTGGGACTCTGCTGATATCGACGTTTGTTCACCATCGTAGTTGTTTGCTATTTCACTAAGCATCTCGTCAATGGCTTCAATATCAACTGCGCCTGCAAAACTAACGTCGCGGTTTCGTGAGGATAGATAGTCATTCATCTCTCGGAAACCATCCCAGTCGTTGGAGTGCTCGCCGCTTTCTTGGACTGAGTTGATGTTCATGTTCTTAATGAACCAATCGATGTGATCCCAGGTCTCCTCCGGGGGAGCATCGTTAGAGCGCCCCTTGATCTGATAAAGGGTCTCGTCATCCCAAGTCATCGTGATATAAGACGAGGATGCCTTGCGCTTGCCTTTCTTCTTGCGCAGAGAAACAAGAACGCCGCGATTGTCGCCACCGCAGTGCCCCATGCGCTCGCCTTCAACAGGGCAGTTAGACACATCAAGATTGTACCAGTAAGAGCCATCCTCAAAGGTGTGTATGATAAAGTCGGGATCTTCTTTGTTGTTTAAGTCATCTTGAGCAACACGGTAGGCGTCCACCATGCTTTTTTCGCCTTTAATCAGTTCATAGTTGGTGGGCTCAGAGTTTAACCATGCGAACAGCAAATCGTATCTGTACCACCAATTTTGAAACTCTTGCTGAAAAAGTGCTTTAAAGTATTCTTGGGTGGATTCAACTTTCTCGCTGGGAATTCCCACTTTGCTCAAAGCCTTCACGGCTTTCTTAAATGCCTTGGGCCACGTGCCCATCGGCTTGGCGAGCACATTCTTGATGTTTTGAATAACGAACTTAACTTGCTCAGAGCGCTTTATCATCTCGTCGTCGTACTCTACGTGCTTGAAACTGCCGTCATCGGCAGTCCCATACGGTGTCGAGGTTCGGGCTTGCAGGGGGGCAATGGGGTCGTCGCTGCTGGGTTGCTTCTGCACATAGTCGCCGTACTGATCGATCAGATGATTAACGGCAGTAAACTGAAGGTTCTGCACGTTATCCGTCGTGAAGGCTTTCTTCCAGCCATTGCCTGTGTACACCTTCGCCTTCTCCGGGGAAGACGGCATTGCCTCTTCGATAAAATCGACGACATATTCGGGGAGACCGATGTCTCTCAAGCCCTCTACTATCAATTCTTCTCGGACATGTTTAAACCACTTATCCGTTGCAAAATCACTCATATTTAATTCCTCAACGTAATAAATAGTTTATTATCTCTTATAGTCATCTTCTAATCTAACAACATCATCAAGATATGGGGTGCTCACTTCAATAAGCTCAACGTATTTCTTGCCGGCGCCAAATCGATGAACTTGATTAGGCTGAACATGTAACGATTGGCCGGCGGGAATTGCTTGCACATTCCCGCCGGCATCATAATTTAAAAGAATTCCTTGCGTGACAAAAACAGTTTCCTCTTTAATTTCATGATATTGAAGAGAAAGCCTTTGTTGTGCGTCAATGTGCAATAACTTGCCGACATAATTATCCGTTTGTGCCCAAATTAATTCAAAGCCCCAAGGCTTTTCTACTATTGTCATTTTATCTCCAAAATATTTGTACCATTACTATCATAACCGACAAAGCTACACAAATCATTGTCTTTGTCGTGAACATACTTTCATTTAAAAGCCACCAAGTGAGTAATGGAAAAGTTAGATATGATATTCCAAAGCCTAATAGGCGCGCCGCCCACGCTTCGCTGGTGGCATCGACTGCGAGGCGCGTACCATACCAAAAACAAATACTAGCAGGAATCCCGTATACTAATGCCGCATGAATTGGCTTATTTTGCCACCATTCCCACACATAGTGAGAATAACACTGAAACCACACACATGCCTGCGCCACTGTGAAGAGGGCGCATGCCTTAACTAATTCCGAAATTTGCAATTATAAGCTCCTTTGCTTTAGTTTTGTCAGAAGTATCTTTTCCATATTTATCTAACATAATCATCTCATAGTCGCTGTAAAGTTGCACGACGCCCGGATGATATACATAATTCAAGATTGTGGGCGTTTTAAGAGCATCTACAGTCTCTTTTAGTTCTTTGTGATAAATCGTTGTTTCTTCTTGGCCGCGGGTAATCCCTTCTTCTAACAAATTGAAACTAAACTTTCCTACTGGAAAAAAGATGAAATCAGTATCTTTTATTTGTGAAACGTTCGCTAAAAAGTTCTCGGACTGATCGCAAACAACGTCAAAATTAATTTGTTTAAATCTTTCAAGGTGAGTCAGGGCCATAGGGGTATAATTTTTTTGATCTAAATCTCCAGAAGATATCATTCCATTTGATGAACACCGATTTAACAAAAAAAATAGGGCTGCGCGCATATAGGGATCCTTTTTTTTACTATAATCTTTTTGAAATACGTTAAAAACTTCTTGACTTTCAAACGGGTAAAAAAATTGGGCCATTTCAGAAAGCACCCATGGGCTTTCAAACAAAGATACCCAAAAATCATAAATTACATATCTATTGGTATGAGCGGTGACTTGGCGGCCGGCTTCTGCTAAGTTGATCTCCAGATCGCCGGCAAACAACAAAAACGACTCTACGGAACTATCCGCAGGGATTATGCGCTTAAGCACACTTAACGCCCTTGAGGCGTATCTTAAATCTTTAATCGGAGACTTCATTGGGTTCTTGAAGGGCGTGTTTCAAGCCTTGCAGCTTCTGCTGAAGACCTTCTATGTCTGGTGCTGCAGCGGGAACAGAATCATCTAGCTCGGTGCTCTCACCTAAAAAAACACCGTGCTCGTACCTAACGTACCCATCAATTATAGCAGATACATCTTCCAACATGATATCGATTCGGGCCATCTCTTCGCGTAAAGCGTTTACCTCTTTTAGTGTGCCGATTGTTAAAACACTCTGAACATCGGGCGTGCCGGCATTAATCGAAGTTAGCCGGGCTAGACTATTAGTAAGAAGCCTATACGTCTCATACTTAAGTTCCGTCTCCTCGACGGAATACTGAATAGTTATCCTTTGTCCCATATCATCCCCTTAAAAGTTGTTTGGAGCTATTTTGAAGCGCCAACTCGATAATCTCCGGCGCGCCAACCACAGTTATTTCAGTGCCGGTGTTGCCTCGATCAATTATGATTTTCGAAAATCTGTGGTCCGGGTCCAGATCGCTTGGCAGACGCCCTTGTTCATTTAACTCTCGCAAACGCCGCTCTTCACGAACCATCACTACATGTTCCGGGTTAACAAAGACTTCGCGCAAGGAATATTTAGCATTTGCAGTAACTGCGCCAGTGTTGCACACTTCGGTTAATTTAACTAACATTCTTCCTCCATGGGGTACACACATCTTCTCGCCACCACCGCTTCGCGGCCTTTGGCATAAACGGTGTATGTGCCGGCCTGCCATGGTGAACCCACTGGCGTTTCTTTTAGAAAAACCCCCACTATCGGCTTCTTGGTTTTATCAATAAAAATATTATTCTTGTCGAATAACAGAACATCTTGGGGTATGTGAATCAAATCTCCTTCTTGCATTTTATTCTCCTGTCTGTATAATGCCAAAATTAGTAGTAATTAGGGTCCCAGCGCAGCTAGCAGCGTTCTGAAGAGCAGCCTTGGTAACTTTAACTGGATCGATAATACCGTTATCAAGTAGATTGACCAACTCATTGTTTCTAAAATCCCAGCCCATGCCCTCATCTGCCTCCATTACTGTCTTAATCAACACATCCGGAGGTTCTCCTGCATTGAGTGCCATTTGGCGAAATGGTTCTTTACATGCTTCTTTTACGATAACCGCGCCGAGAGCTTGCTCTGAGTGGTTAGTTTCGATTAAAAGCTTTTTTGTTGCCTCAATGAGCGCAACACCACCTCCGCCAACGATACCCTCTTCCTGGGCGGATCTTACTGCCTCCAGGGCATCCTCAATGCGGTGCTTGCGTTCGGTCATTTCAACTTCGGTAGAACCTCCTACTGAGATGACCGCGACACCCGAAGACAAGCGCACAACGCGCGCCTGTAATTGTTCGCAATCTTGAATCGAAGAGGTTTGTTTGATTTGATTTTTTAAAGCCTCTATGCGCTCATCAATGGCCTTAAAGTCACATTTGCCGCCCACGATTACGGTCGAGTATTTGTTGCTTTCAACAAGCTTGGCCGTTCCAAGATCTGAAAGCTCTATCTCTTGCAATTTTTTGCCCTCTTCTCTCGCTATCAACGTAGCTCCAACTGACAATGCGAGATCGCTTAATAGATTTCTTCTTTCTTCGCCATAATAAGGCGCCTTAACGGCAGCAATCTTTAAGGTACCTCGTATTGCATTCATAATCAAGGCTGCCAATGCTTGTCCTTCGATATCCTCTGCGACAATAATAAGGGGGCGGCCTTCCCGTGCAATCATTTCTAGAATCGGCAATATTGGTTCTACCTGTGATATCTTATGGTCTGTTATCAGGAAAAGTGGTTCCTCATAGTTCATGACTGAGCGCCGATCATCTGTAATAAAGGCTGCAGCACAGTATCCGGATTCAATTTTAAATCCTTCGGTAACATCTATGGACGTCTCTAAAGAACGAGACTCCTCTATTGTAATAGATCCGTCTTCGCCCACGCGATCAACAGCAAGAGCAATAAGCCCTCCAATAGCAGCATCGTTATTGGCTGAGATAGCGGCAATATGAGTGATGTCTTCAGCATTTTTAACCGGGATTGCCATATTTGTAAGATTTTTTGTGATTTCTTTAACTGTTGCATCAATACCTCTTTGTAATTCAATCGGGGACGCGCCAGAAGCAATATATCTTTGTGATTCTCGTAATATGGCGCGCGCCAAGACTGTTGCAGTTGTAGTGCCGTCGCCGGCTTCATTATTCGTTTCAATTGCAGCTTGCTTAATAATCTGCGCAGACGCATTTTCAAATGGATCCTCTAGCTGCACAAAATGCGCAACTGTCACACCGTCCTTGGTAATAAAAGGGCCCTTGCCTGCTTCTTGCAGCAAAACATTGCGGCCGCGGGGACCGAGTGTGGAAGCAACATTGTCAACAAGAGTGTTTGCCCCATTCATAATTTTTTGCTGCAGAGAATTCCTGCTATCATATGCTCTACTCATTTACACCTCATGCATACATTATAATTATAACTCATTATCAAAAGATTGTCAATCTATTTATATAATAATATCAGCAATTCCAAGCCGCACTGCTTCTTCGGCATCAAGATAAATATTAACTTTTTCATTTAGCATTTTTGTAAGTTTTTTCTGAGTTAGCTTTGTGCACGACACCAAGGCATTAACATAATCCTCTTGCAACTGCTGAATTGCTTCAAGCTCTATTGCCAAATTTGGCAGTGAGCCGGCAGCGCCGGCGCTCACATTGTGGATCATTACGCGGCAATTTTTGCCAATTTTTCGTTTACCGGGCGTGCCACCGGCCAACAATAAAACGCCGGCAGACATAACCTTCCCCACGCCAATGGTGTGAATTTCAGTTTCTTCTCTCACAAGATTCATGACGTCGTATAGAGCGAACATGTCATCGGCTGAGCCTCCATAAGTTGAAATGTAAAATTCAATTGGCTGACGATCTTCCTGTTTCTCTTCGTTCTTGTTTACCTCATTTAGATAAAGAAGCGCTTGTACAATTTCAGCAACTTTTTCTTCTTGAACATCGGTAAAGAGCCCGATGATTCTCATATCGGGTTCCTCCTCTGGCGCGACGAGTGCAGATGGATCAACTAAAACAATCTTCTCTACCTTATCCTCTGGGTCCTTCGGCGGCGCTGATAATTTTTTAGTCACAGCGTCTAAAATCTTCTTCTTAATTTTATTAAACATAGTTCTCTTCATGCTAAAAACAATTTAACAATTTTTTTGTTTTTTTCCAGATATTCCATGGCCGAGTTCCAATCCTCAAACTGTAAAATCGGCCTAAAAACTTGTGGGTGTAGCGCTATTAGCGAGGCGATACTACGCCTCTTAAAAGAATCAACAATCTCTTCATGGGCGGTCTCGGCATTCTTATATATTCTATCACTAGGAAGCACGCCACATTTTTCTAATGTAGCTAATTTTTTAGCCCCAACGTACGCGTATTCCTGAATACAATTGAGCAACATAGACAATGCAACCACATGCATTATTTTTAGCGTTCTAATTGAGTGTCGCACACTACTAAAAAAATAAAATGTGCGGCTCGTAACATAGCCGAATGTAAAAATTAACAGGTATATTGCATATTGTTCAATGCCCATAACTTCCTCAAAAAAATAACCATCAGAGATCTCTGATGGTTATCATAATGGTTTGCGTTTGATTTGTCAAGTTTTACTTTACTTTGTTGTAAGGCGGTTAAATATTCTTTCGGCCAAGTCATTAACCATCTTGGTCTTTTTGTTCTCGCTGGCTAGCCGGCCGGCAACGCGACGAGCAACTTCGTTGACAACCTTGTCAGTGTTTTCGTACATGCTGTCGCGCATCCCGGGGAGTTCCTCTTCCTCTTCTTCCTCGCCGGCTTCCATTCCAGCTTCCATTCCAGCTTCTTCTTCTCCGGGCATGGGGGGTAGCTCTTCTTCTGCTTCCTCACCTCCTTCAAGATCGGCTCCCATTTCTTCTTCGCCTTCGGCGCCACCTTCCATGTCTACCTCAACGCCAACCATATCAGCCAACTGTTGTACAAGATCCATGAATTCGGACTCTTTGTCGCCACCTGGGCCCACATCTAGTTCGTCAGGGGCGCCAAGCTCTGCATCCATATCCATCTCGTCGTCGCCAAGCTCTGCATCCATTTCCATTTCGTCGCCGCCAAGCTCTGCGTCCATGTCCGGCAGGCCGCCGCCATGGCCCACCCGCTCGGGCTCTTCTTCATCATCCATTTCTAGCTCTTCCTCTTCTTCCTGTTCCTCAAGACCCTCATCGTACCATTCTTGCAACTTGGTGTCGCCAACAGGGCCGATGTTAGCAAGCTTTATGAAGCTTCGAATCTGAGCCTCAGTTAAAAGTGTTTTTCGAGCCATAGTAAATCTCCTTAAAGTAAAACTCAACATTAAATAGTAGTGAAAATCAATAAAGAACACAAAATATTTTAAGATATGAGTGTGTTCTTCTTCATTTTGTTAAGTGCCTTTTGTTCTATCTGCTTTACTCTCGCAAAAGATATGCTTAATCTCTTTGCAACTTCCCTTAGCGTCATTGGGCCATTTTCATAAACAGCCACCAAAGTGCAATTGTAGTCAGCCGGGTATTCAATATAATGCCGGCATTCCAATGTGTTGCAGCATTTTCGCTCTTTCATGCATTTACGCGCACATGCAAATAGGCCATCTTTTTTCATAGGTCTGGGTGATCGTCGGCGATTAAGTCAAAAATGTCCCCTACCTCATTATCAGTTAGAGCAAAGTCTTCAATCAACTGTTCGCCCTGTTCGCGAATTTGTCGAGATTTTTTAATTTTTTGTTTACTTAATTTTTGTTTTGCCGCAAGATAATCTTCAATGAACGCACAGATGTTGTGATCGCCCGTATTAACCCCATCGATAACTGCCCTAAAGAATTCAGCTTGTGTTAGTGAATTGTGACGTAAACGAACAATTAACTTAGCATGATCGTGATCGGCTATATTAAATATCAACCTTTTTCGATCCTTTCCATAGTTATCGAAATTCTCCGACATTACCATTTCCTCGTGTTAATATGAGTCATGCTTTCGCCCAAACCAGCAGTTGTCTGACGCACAAATTTTGCCTTTCGTTGTAGATCTATGAGGTTATGCGCGCCGGAATAGGAAAGCCCGCTGCGGATCCCGCGCTCAAGATCTTCCAGAATAAAGCGAACATCGCCACGATATGGTGCGCGGCTTGATATGCCTTCGAAAGAAGAGTATTTGCCGCGCCATTCAATCTGTGCTTCTTTCGAAGCCATTCCTCTATAAACTTTATACTTTGCGCCATTAGTTCCCTCGAAAACTTTGCCAGGAGTTTGACTTGTGCCGGCGAAAAGAGATCCACACATCACAGCATCTGCGCCGGCGGCAAGCGCCTTTACAATGTCGCCAGAGTTTCGGATTCCGCCATCGGCGATAATTTTCACATCGCGGTCAGTCTTTGAACATTCAAAAATAGTTTGAAGGCCCGGAAGGCCATGGCCAGTTTGTGTTCTTGTAGAGCAAATTGAGCCACCCCCAATATTGCAACGAATAGAGTCTGCGCCCCAATCGGCGAGATCGTTAACGCCCTCCAACGTAGCTACGTTGCCGGCCATAATATGAAGATTAGGTGCCATTTTTCTCAAATTATATAACGCCTCTTTCATTAAAACATGGTGTCCGTGGGCAACATCAACACAAATTAAATTAACACCTGCGCTTATAAGGCTGCGCGCGCGGTCTAAATAATCACCCGATGTGCCAACAGCGGCGCCAACGATAATTTTGTTGTTGCTGTTTTCATATGCTTTGATAATTTCCAACATCTGCTCTTCTGCCGTATTATAACGATGAACAATACCCAGGCCTCCGTGTCGCGTCATGGCAGCTGCCATCCGTCCACCGGTAATCGTATCCATTGGTGACGAAATAATAGGCATGCCTAAATTGATAAGCTTGCCCAGGTCAGTGCTAGTGTCTATATCGCCGCGTGAGCGAATCTCTGAGTATTGTGGCTGCAGCAATACATCATCATAGGTTAACGCTTCAAGCATTTTATTGCTCTGCTGCTGCATCGGTGTCTTCTTGTGCGGCCTGAATGAAGTGCTTATGCAGCGAAGCATATGCCTCTTCGCATTCGGCCATATGCTTTGCGCGCCGAATAATTTCATCAACATGATTGGTGTGCTCAGAAATTGCAACTGGATTATTGATTATAAGCTCGATTGCAGCGTAATGCTCCGTTGCCTTTGCACTTAGTTGCATTAGTGCGGCTTCAAGATTCTTTAACGACATTTTTTCTCCTATTTGTGTTTGTCAATAAATTCTTTGATATCATTTGTGCGATACCATGTATGTTCATTTGGATCGTCAGGGTCAGGCATAAGAGTAACCTTGGTCTTCTTGCCTCCTGTCTTTATATGAAAGAGCGTTGGAATTCCATAAAATCCATATTTTTGTTCCAACTCGCCATTGTCATCCTCCATATTAAAAGCATAAAATAGCACATCATTATATGAATTGGCAATTTCTTTATAGTAATCGGCCAAATTAAGACAATATTGACAATGAGGCGCATAAAATTTGATAACGACTGAGTGTTCCTCGCCGACTCCTCCATCAAGAATCATCATTAGACTTTTCTTGTCTATTCTTGCTACTATTGACATCTTCTATCCTCTCCTTTGTTTTTTGTATGCAGGCAGGACAGAACAATCTTACCACTTCTTGTCTCACAACAACTGACCACGATTGTACCATGTCCTTATCTTTTTTGTTAAATGTTTTTGTGCATGCGTTGCATGCTTCCGGAAGCTGATTAAACTGGAAAATTTTTTCGGCAAGTTTTTCGGTCGATTCTGTACCCATGCTCTTCTCCATTCTGCGGCGTTCCTTACGGTTCATCTATTCATGGCTCCAAATATCTGCGGTTGGTTGGTACCATCAAAAACTACAACTGCTGATGGGAATGGGGCGCTATTCTCGCTATCTCCAAATTTTAAACGACCTTTTATAAAGTATACTTCTTCGGCTCTCATAACATATTGATGCCAGTACTTTGTGTCGGTTCGTGCAGGAAGAAGCATTACTACTTTAGTATTTTCCTTTCGTGATTCCTCATAAGCTTTCTTAATCCACTTCTCGATGCCACGACCATATGGGGGGTTCACAAATGCAGTATGGCCGGACCACTCTTGTGTCAAGCCATCATCCTGTTCTGTAAAAAACTTGGCGCTCTTGGCGGTCGATGCAGATGCGCATGGATCTAAATCAAATGGCCCAAATCTCCAATTTAGTTTGTCGAAAAATTCTTGAGGTGTTTCCCAATTTCCTGTCTTGGATGAAAACATTACAAGTTTAGTCTCGCTATTCATCCGTACTCCCTAACGCGCCTTCTCCCCTATTGCTAATAGTCATGGGATAATTATATAGGGTCGCTTCTGTTGTTTCGGATGGTCGAAAATGTACCACGGGCGTCATGACAAGTTGTGCAATCTTATCGCCGGGTTTAAGTGTTTGACTCTCTACTCCTATATTGTGAAGATTAACAAAAACCTCACCCTCATATCCAGAATCAATTACACATGCACCCACCAACAACTGTCGTTTAGCTGCTACGCTAGAGCGATTCTTTACCTCTAACATATAACCGTGCGGAATCGCAAACTTTAAACCAGTGGGGATAACGCGGCTAGTGCTCGTTCCAATGTACATCTTGTTGTGGGGTTTCTCCGGTGAATAGTATACATCTAGCCCCGCATCTGAAGGGTTTGCGCGGCTCGGCTCGAAGGCTGACTCCCGCACCTTTGCGTACTCAACTATCATCTGGTTCCTCACCGGTGATAAGAGTAAAATTCTCCACTACCTCATCAATATTGTACTTTTGCTTATAAAGACGATATGCCTTTACTGCTGCGCGAATCTCGTCCGTGTTGAGCCATCCATTCTCACGGAACTCTGAGCGCAGATCACGCTTTTGCTCCTGATAAGGTTCGATGCACTCTTCAATAGCCGAAAGGGAGCGGATATACTCCTTAACGTATTGCTTTTTCTCTTCGTTTGTGTTGGCCATTAAGCCCTCCTTTGTTACATCTATAATATATCAAGATATCAGCTGCCTGTCAAGTGATTTATATAATTTCTATCTTAATAGTTTAAACGTCTTTCCGATTGCATAAGTCGAAAAGCCCCACTGTTCATCGTACTTCAGCTTTGCCATATATGGATGGTTAAGAAAGATTTTATCTTTCTCGGGCCGAACACCCCAACAGCGAATTTTAGCAGTTTCATTATTTGAATCAATCACTTCGACAATCCAATAATTTTTACCATTCTTGGTTTTTCTTGGCACAATTTTACGAGGAATAAACCAACAAACACAAAGTTCTGGATCGAAGTCACTAATGGGGGGGATATACTTTTCCTTTAGCCGACTAATTGTCTCGGCGCTAATCACCAAATTCATTGGAAA
>Ga0208790_1000370_pt1 | contig 22741 bp, 36 predicted proteins | sample 10_taG_FD_184083 | JGI IMG/M metagenome (GOLD analysis project Ga0208790, IMG submission 184083) | Marine viral communities from the Subarctic Pacific Ocean - 10_ETSP_OMZ_AT15264 metaG (SPAdes) (version 2) | ecosystem: Environmental > Aquatic > Marine > Oceanic | place: Pacific Ocean | collected... | reverse complement strand
TATAATAGTTGAAAAATCAAAAACTGGTAAAACTGGTGATATATATTCATCTATTGATTCACTAAATGACACAGAATTTGTGCTTAATGAAGGAGTGATTGGCGGTGATGGAAATCCCCAAGTTAATGTAGGTACTGAATCAAACTCTAATGTTGGCAATACTGCAGATGGTGCAGAATATTCTGGGGCACCTGTAACAGTCCCAACAGAAGAAGCAGCGATAGAAGGCTCTAAAGGTTTTTGTAATCCGTCCCAATTCAAAGATGGGAAACTAGCAGTACTAAAATTTGGTTTTACATAAGAAGGCGATGAAACATTAAAAGACACCGAACTTGTTCCTAAAGATGGTACTGATGGAGTTATCCCCGACACAATTAATGAAGATATAATAGGAGTACTCGCCATTGTCAACGATGGACTTATGTAAGACGCAGGTTGAGATGGTGGAGTAATTGTAGCGGGTGTAATTGTAACTGAATCATCCATATCTATAGACGTAAAAGACGGGGCTATTGGAGGAGTCGGTGATACTGCGTTAATAGTTAGTGCTGTTATTGACGGTGCTGCCGATAATGTCAAAGATGGGACACTTGCCGATAATACTAAATCATCTATGTTGGGTTTTGCGTCTAATACAAGATTGGGAATTTCATAAGTAGGATTGACTATATTCACCATTTCTTGTCTCAAATCATTTAATTGATTTAGTCTTCCCTTAACTGCCGTCCCCATAATAACAAGATGCTTTACGTCATCTGGGACACCAGTGACATCTGCATCATCGTAAAGTATTGATGGAAAAGAAACAACAGCAACTTTGCCACCACTAGGAAGTAAAGTGACTTTCCCCCCTTCCCTAAAATACACAGGATTTCCGTCTGTTGCCTTATATATTGAACCAGAATCAGATGCTCTTCCTTTCATAGCTGGGGAAATCTCAATAGCTTCATAACCATTTTTGTGAGCATATAAAAACTTTGATGTACTAACATCTACTCCATTAGACGAAGAAACACTTACAACCTCAGTCCCGTCATAACCAGTCCCACCAGTTAAAACGTCAACAGCAATAATTGCGTCTCCATCAGAAAAAGCCCTTAAAGAGCCTCCTACACCAGCACCCCCAGTTATACTTACTACTGGGTCATCTAAATAACCACTCCCAGGAGCCGTTACCGTAGCACCAGTAATAACTCCAAGAGTAAGAGTTATTGAAATAGTTGCTCCAGCCCCTCCAGCAGAATCAGATAATTCAGTTGATACACTCCAAAGCATATCTTCTGGTAAAATATTTATTACTTCCCTAGCTGTATCTGATGCCCACTCTGAAACAATAGTAGTATCATCACTGCCTATTTGCCCTATAAGAGCTTCAACTTTTGCTTTTACACTTGATAGTACTGGCATTTGTTATCCTAATTATTACCTAATTGCATACGGGCTATTAGCTCTTACTATTTTAACAACCTTTGTATATGCCTTATTTTTAAATTCCTGTATTCTTTTTAAACCCAATTCAAAATCCATTGCCCAATATTGAGCTACTTGTAAAAAATTTGGGTCTGGATTAACCTCAAAACCTTTTTGTATAGCTTTAGATACAATAGTTAAATGAAATCTTGTAGGAAGAGAAGGGACATCAGAAAGAGATGATAGGTCTGGGAGTTCTTCTTCGTAAACAATACTTACTTCTTTAACTTCATCTACTGCTGTTAGAGAAGTATTGTCATTAGTATCAGTTGCTAAATAACCAATTCCAATTTCTTCTCCCTTAAGCCACCAATATTTTCTAGAATTAGTTGAATCAGCCATTAATAACCTTCTATATGTTCTGGGTTTCTAACAAATTGTATCTCTTCTCCATCATAACTAACCTTTGTAAAAGATACAACATCTTCATTCAAAGTTACCCCAGAGAGGTCATTTATATCATAATATTTTGTACCAGAAACAGTATTAAAAGTAGATGTTTCTGTAACTCCATAGTTAGTTCTATCTGAAATTTCTTTTTGCGCTTGATTAAGCCAAATTGTTATTTGAGTCTCACCAAGTTTGGGATGATGCTGTTGCACCATTTCCACCATTTGTTTTAGTGTCATAACAAGTCCTTTTAAAAAATGCCTCCCCAGTTTCCCGAGGAGGCAAATTTGTTTAGCTTGAGTAATCTGCCTTAGGAATAACTAAAGCATAAGAAGTTGCAGCATCTAAGTCAATAGGACCACCTGTATTATTAGATAATACAAAAGTGATAGTATCAGCAGCCGTTACAGCTGCGCTTAGACTTAAGTCCTCAACATCAATGCTAAAACTAGCAAGAACGAAGTCGCCTAAAGCAGCACCAGTGATAGTAACGTCTTTAGCCTCTTCGTCTCCATCAGCAATGGAAGCAGCGTCCCATGCAACAGAGCCTTGTAGTAGTTTTCCGTCTGGATGCTTTGCAAACCAATATTTAGCCATGATTTACTCCTACAGCCATACTGCGTGAGTCTCAGGGGCTGTAAACTCAAAGCCAACATCGGCTTGAATTAGGTCAACCCTATAGTCTTCACCAGAGTTTTTGATTGTCTTGACACCTGGATACACAGCCATGTCACGATTGATTCCATTTGCTTTTAGAGCAACTGTATTACAAGCCTGCATGTTAGCACCAATCATCTTGACATTAGTTCCATCAAGGTGAATGTCTCTGACGACACGGATTGAAGAACCATCAACATCAAATTGACGATAACTTACACCAGCCATCTTTCCACGACCACTAAATTGCATTGAGTAATTAGGACTTGTTTCCAAGTTATTCTTAGCAAAACCACCAAGTTTAGCTAACCAATTCCACACAGCAGTTCCAACATAGAACACTGGGGATACTTTAGACGCAAGCGCAAAGCGAGGGTCATGTAATGCACTCATATCATCTAAGAAAGAATCAAGAGTTTTAGTAGCTGTATCTAGGGCAAATGTGTTACCATTATTGAGGACAAAATTCACAAGACCTTCTGTGTATGTAATTCCATCATCATCAATGAATTGTTGACCAAAATAACCAGCTTGGGCAATATCCCAATTGATTTCAGCCATTTTTTCAGCCCACTCATTCTTCCAAGGATTTTCCCCGAATTTCAGAGCTGTTGCCATCGCACGACCACTCATCATCGCAGTATTTTTGAAAATCTGAGTATAGCCATAATCGGTTGAGAAAGGTTGAGCTTTCCAAGTTGAGCCATATCCACTCAATTCCTTGTATGCTGAACCAGCGATGTATGTACGTTTAGGTTCTAACTTTTCAGCTATAGAATCCGAGCCTGTACCATGTGCCACATCAAGCATTACTGTATTGCTAACCAATGATGTTACATAATCATTAACACCACCAGAAACTGCTTTGATACACTTACACAAAAGGAATGTCCCTTGTGCAATTTGGTCAGCACCAGAACCATTAACAACACAATCGGCTGTTTCTATAATTCTAGCAAGTACATAATCTTGAACTACTTTAGCAGAAGTCCCAGTTGGAATCTTGATAACTTGATTAGGTAAAAACCAGTTAGGTTTAGTTAATGTGTCTCCTAATGCATACGTCTTAGATGTCCCATCAACATTAATCTTATTTGAAAGATTACCATGTATCTTGTAATCACCCATCATAAGAACTGCAAATGTAGAATCAGCAGCAGTAGATAACTGTGCATCATCGTAAGCATTATTAAGACCACCTGCGTTAGCTAACAAATGAGTATAAGCAGCATCTGTCCAAGTTGCCTCAGAAGATGTTAATGTTACATCTGCGATAGACGCAGCATTTATATCCATAGCAGCAACATATGCATATCGCTTATAGGTGTTAGTTGCTCGTTTAATAGCGTATTCAAACTTACTATCTGAGACAAACTTCTTTTTCTTTCCTGCTAAGAGGAGGTGTTGGAAGGGGTCTCGTTGGAAACTGAGTTTTGTGTAGGTGTTTCCGAAGTCGTATCGTCTTTGAAGGTCCCCCAGGTCAGGTGACGTTCTGCCCGAGCGTTGATTTTCGTTACCTACCTCAAAGTTATCAGTACCCCAAGGTTGCGCCTGAGTTGGCGCATCTATTGTGTGCGGATTGCCCGTTCCTGCTGGTTGGACAATCTTATCATAATCAGCCATAATGTTATTTCTCCTTGCCCGAAGGCAATTAGTTAATTAAATCGGAAAAACAACAATTAAATACTCTTGGCTAAGAGTAGAAATTCTCTATATGTTTATCCGAACAAGCCTGAAGAATCATTTTGACCAGAACCGAATATAGAATCGAACATTTGTTCTTCACTCGTTTGAGTATCTCCCATATTATTCTGGTTACTTTGGCTAGTAGGCATATTTCGGACATTTTTCATCTGGCTTAACATTTCTTGTTGAGTAGAGTTGCGAACATTAGCAGCATTTTGGTCACGATTCAACACGTAATTAATATCGTCTAAAGATAAAGTGTGTTGTTTCGCCCTTTCAACCATAGAGTCAAAGTTTTCTTGTGTCATATTATGTTTTTGCATAAATGCCACTTCTTCTTCTTTTCTAGATTGGGCTGCTCTTGCTTTTTCTGCAACTTGTCTTTCATTATCAAGAACCTGCTGAATCCTTCTATTTACAATAGCTCCAGTTTGCGCTTCTCTAACTTTAGCAGAATCAGATTCTGGGTCAGTCATCGCTTCCTGTTCATCATAGATAAAATCTTCATCTAATCCGAGTTGCTCTTGTACAGATTTAGCGGGTGCTCCACCATTTTCCAAATAATCACGAACATGGTCTACAAGACCACTATCATTCTTCATTGTGTCTAGTATAGGGATAAAAGGTTCAACTTGCTTATATTGCTCGCTTAACTTTTGTGCTTCCCTACTACTATCCTGATAACGCTTTTTCCAGTCTGTGTTACCGCTTGACTGAACCGTATTATCATCGGAGCCAACTTGCTGTTGCTGAGTTACCACTTGAGGGTCAGCTTGTACTTGTTGGGTTGCCTGTTCGGTTTGATTGTTTACGTCTTCGTAAGCAATATCGTTAACTTCTTTATCGAGTGCATTAAAAAATTCATTAACATCGGAGTCGTTTTGGACACTAGCAGGAGATTGTTGTTCAATCACATCTGTATTACCCAAATCAGAGTTGTCGATGTTAGAGTTATTATCTGACATATATTTACCCTTTTTAAGTTAAATTAATTTACTATTGTTCTTTTTTATTTTGCAAATCATTTTTTACCATATCTACAGCCATATCAATTTCCTTGCTTTTAGTAGCAGCTTCATTCTGCATAGTGCTCCTTAAAAGTTTTTGTTCACCTTCAGTTTGGACAAACTGCTTATTTAGCCCTCCCTTAACTTGTTCCTTCTGTTTGGTGATTTCCATTTCAGCTTGCATGACTTTACCCTTAATTCCAGCTTGTACAAGTTGTCTTTCAAGAGTCTCAATAGTACCATCTTTATCCTTAAGAGCTTCTTGAACTTGTTGTAGTTGCCCTTGAAGTTGAGATAACATAGATTTTCTCTTAGCAATTTGTTCTTTATTTCTTACATCTGTTTCAGCTAATACCGCTATATCATCAATGACACCAAATTTCAATAATTCTTTCAATTCTGCTAAGTAAGCCCATCTATTTACAGGTAGAGTAGAACCAGCAACAACAGTAATATCTGCTTTCATAGATTGTAAATCCATAGATTTGCCAATTGCCTTACCCATATCATTGTAAATTGGAATGTTAACTTCCTGTTCTCTATCTTCCTGCAAAGCACTTGGTTGTATAATTCTAAATCTCTTATTAGCAGAATATGTTGCTTGACAAAATTGCATTATTACTCTACCAGTTTGTCTTAAGGCAGGTTCAATACTATGTTTCATCCACTGCTTAACTCTTCGAGTACCATATTCATCCATAGCCAACATACCACGAAATGTTTCATGCTGTTGTTGAGTGTTCCCCTGCATAGATGAATAAATACCAGATAAATATTCCATATCCTGTTTCCCCTCTTGAACCATAGTAAAAAAGGCATTGGATAATGGCATTGGTGAGATTGGAGTTGGTGCTTCTTGCCCCTGTCTTTTAGGTAATAATGCTCCTGGGCTACTTGAATATTTTTCCCAAATTTCAGTATCAATAGAACCCTCATCATATATCCACCTTAAAGATGAACCTAATGATGCATTATGCACCATAATTTGATGAGATTTATTTATCTCAGTTTGTTTACCTATTAATGGAGAAACAGCAGACATTGGCATTGGTGTTCCAGTCCATTTAAAATGATAAGGGATAATAGGATAATCTTTTACCATCTCTGGGTATACCTTCTCATAAAGAAATGTATCTCCAACAACACAAGTTTGTTTTAATCTAGTATCATAAAATTTAGTAAAATCAACAATCATAGAAGCAAAAGTCTCATCTGCTTGTAATAATTTAAATTCCTTTTCACTAACTACTTTATTTTCTACTTTCGATATATCTTTTTGCAATTTAGACATATATTGTTGCTCAGCAGCCTGAAGTTGTTGTTGCATTAAATCACTTGCTTTTTTCATTTCAAGCTCAAATCTCTCTGGTAGCATTTTACCTTCTTGAACAGCTTGTTCCATCTGCTGTTGTTGCTCCATTAATTGAACTTGCATTTCTTGAGCCATCTCTTGCATTTTAACTTGAACTTGTTGTTGAATTTGTTTTAATTGTGCTTCATTTGGCATCATTCTATAAAATACATTTATAAAAGGAATCTTTACCCTTTCATATAATTCAAAATATTCTTGAACTACTTCTTCTTTTCCTTCTACTGGGTCTATAGCAGTAATATCATTATCATCATGATAAAAATCATGTGCATCACCATCTATAGAACGAAAAGAAGCTGAATCATAAGTTAAATGTTCACTTGAAGCCTTTTTAATCTTCGCCACATGTTCTGGGAATAATTTCATTATATGGCTTTTGGGAAGAATTTTTCTAATAAGAATAAAAGAAGCATCCCTAAATAGAATATCTCTACTTTTTGGGTCTACATAAACATCAAAAGGCTCAGGTTGTTTAATTACAACTTCACCCATACCATTATCCATATCAGCATCAATATCTATAAGCATATACCCTAAAGATTTAGTAATACAATTATTTATAACATTAGAATACAATGTATCACCATCAGATAACTGCCAAACATATTCAGCTAAATCACTAAAAACAGAAGCTATATCACTATCACTTCCCTCTTTACCTATGGCTTGCCATCTTGGATTATTTGCAGTTGCATAGAAATTGAGCATCTCAACAACTGGGCTAATTCTATTAATTGTAAATGTGGGCATACCCTGTTCTTCAAGGTCTTTTTTATCATTATGAGATAATTGATTATCATTAGCATATTCATATCCCTTTTGGTTTACCTTCTTCCAATTCCATCTTGTTGCTGAATCTGCTGAATTAAATAATGCTCTTATCCTATCAGCTGCTTTAGTTTTTGCCATTCTATTCCTCGTCCATATAAACACTATTTCTACTTTCTAATTCACTATTAGGAGCAAAATGCTGTATAAATTTATCAACAATACTACCTTTTGCTTGTCGTCTATAAATTTTATAAGCTTTCTCATAAGTTAGAAAATCACCATTAGCAGCTTTTTGCTTTGCGCTACCATATTTAGCTTCAGCACTTGTTTTATAATTAGGATTACCACTTTTCCCATATCCGTGGTATCTATCTGTCAACCCATGTACAAATTTAATACCATCAGCTGTCCTAACTGCATATAGACCAACTTCATCTCTACCCATTTCATCATCCCAACCTATTATTTCACTCAGTTCTGCGTCTTCAGGCATATTGTCAATAATATAATTAAAGTTCTTTTTATGTATATCATATCCCCCTTCTCTAAGAGCTGTAGGATAACTTTTTTCTCCTGCTATGGGCGAAGTTGTGTTGCTGTTATATTCACTACGTTCTATTTCTTGACCCATCTCAGCCCACTCTGGATGATTTGCCATATTCTCTCGTTCTTGTCTCTTTCTATTTATATGAGCTACGGCTTTATTAACACTTTCTGGACGACTCTCAAGAATTTGGTCCATATCATGACGTAATTCAGCTTCATAATCATAAGCCATTTGTCTAGATGCATCGCTCTCTCTCATATCTCTTTGTTTATTTTTTGCTATTCTTGCGTCAGCTGCTTCTTGGCTTTCGCCTTCATATCTTTCGTATTGTGGCATATCTATTTCCTTTTTTAGTAGTGGTTAGTCTAACTACCCACTTATGCAGTTATCCAATTTTTGGCTTTAGGCTTTGGCTTAAACCATTCTCTTATCCCACCCTTATTCTTTTTACTCTTTACAGTTGGGGGAAAAGCGTGTAAAGTAGCATAAAACAATGTTTCAATAGTATCATCATGAGCCATCTTTGGTCCAAATGTTGTTATTTCATGTATTAAATCAAACATAGTTTCTCTTACATATATATTGCCGCCACTAAAGCGTCCAGATAATCCAGAATAAATCTTGTTACGCTTCTCTCTCCCCCCAGGTTTCTCTGAAATAACAGCAATATCAAATTTGTTTGTAATTCTTCTTCTATCATTAAGGGCTTGGAATACACTTCTATTCATAGCAACATCTTCTACTGTACTGCTTAAACAATGATATTTTTCATGCATATCCATTATATAATCAATAACACCCTTTTTCCCTATAATTTTGTCATCTGAATCTCTTTGAGCAACTGTAGGTATACTTCGGTGCCTCTCATACTCTAAAACATAACAATGATTCTCTGGCGTGATTGCAACTGTCATGATTACACTAAAGTCAGATGTTTTTGTGTTTATGTCTGTCGCAGGGTCACAGCCAGAGAATGTATTTACTGGAATTTTTTCACCATCAATCATTATGAAATTCATACCATTCTCATGTATATAAAAAGAATCATGATACTTTATATACTTCCTCCCCCATACAGCTTCATCTTCATTCATTACTTCTAACTCATATTCTTGATAATATCCATGTATCCTACCAGCATGTTGATATTCCTTTTTAATCCTATCAAGTTTTTCTCTTGGCATATAAGAATTCCATAAAACCCCTCCTTCCATTTCTGGCTGTGTGGATTTATAATGGATAACATCCCAAGTATAATCATCTTTATTTTTTGCTTTTAAATATGAATCTAAAATGTTTTGACATAAACTATCAAAATGAACAGGAGTCCCAGCAAATACAAGCCTCCCATTGACATCAAGAGCAGGCTTGACCCCATTATAAACAATGTTCTTAATTTTCTCTCTCGCATCAAGAGTAACTGTATTAGTTTCACTTTCTGTATCGTCAAGTGCCACAATATCATATCTTTTCCCTAAATAGTTTTCACCACGAACACTTGATAAATTAGACCTACTAATTAATTTAGCATTTGTAGAAGTTACAATATCAGTCTCTGTCCACTTAGCCCCAACGATATTCCCAAAATAGTATTTAATTTTTTCATTAGTTTCTAAATGCTGTTTAATATATTGAAGATTTAATATTGACTTTCTATGGTTATCACTTACCCAAGCCAGAAACATTAATTCATCTGGATTTTTAAATAGTATCTTATGCAGTAAAAATGTTTTAAATAATTGAGTCTTAGCAGAACTACGAGGTAGTATAAGAGCCAATGACTTTGTTGTAGGCTCTAATAATGCGTCTGCTATTTCATAATGGAATGAAGGAGATTCAGACTTGCCAAAATCCCCAGGAAGGAATAATTTACCAAAAGCAATTAAATCTTGATAAGCTAAAACTAAGTGTTCTTCTGCATTTGAAACATTTTGGGAGTTTATATTAGCCATATACGCCCTTAATTTAAGCTTATATAATAAAAATGGTCAAGTTTTCTTCTGTTTTTTAACCTTATTATCTTCTTTTGGAGTTTTATCGGGCTTTACTGCATATTTTTTATCTAAAAACTCCCTAAATCTAACCTCATTACCTTCCATAGCAATATATTCATTAAATAATGTCTCAAAGGTCGTTAATCTTTGTATTGTATGTTCAGTACCTCTGTATAGGTCTTCTATTGCTCTTCTTAAGTCATGCTTGGTATATGTATTTCTTTTCTTCATAAATTGTATTTTTTTAAAGTCTCCTCATTAACTGTGCGATTTATCATACATTCATTCAAAAATTCTCTTAACATTTCGCCTCCCTTAAATTGTGGTGGTGGATATATATTATCTTCATTCGTACAAAAAATAACACATATCTTCGCAAGTTCTTCATATGTCATTTGATGATTATTGACAAATACAATTTTGTCTTTAGGGTGCTTATTTCCTCTTTTTACTTTTATCACTTCTAAGGTAGTTTAAATATTCACAGGCAACTAGTGGATTAAATATTGTAGTAATTAGCCTATTGTCATCGTCATCGTATCGAGGGTCTATAATAGTTACTGGGCAATTAAAGATATTCTTATCATCAAGCCCAAGTTTATCAGCATAATTATCCATTATCTTAAAAGATGCAACTTGTAAAGCATGGCTAATTAAACCAGAGGCAGGGTCTTTAATAACTTGATAACCTGAAACATGAGTATGTCCACAGGTAAGGATATGGTCTTTCCATCCCATTTGAGCAGCTTTTGCTACACCATGAGCAGAGTTCCACATACTATTGCCTTTCCAAGTATGGCGAGCATTTATTCTAATCTCCTTTCCATTGGGGAATACAAGATTCATTCTCGCTCCCCATCTTTCATACAAACCCTTATGGTCTCTCATAATAAATTCAAGAGGGTCACCGTCTCCACTCCATACGTCATGGTTACCAGCAACTAAATATAACCAATTTACTTTATTAACAAAGTATTCAGTTAGTTTCCATGATTCTTTCGCAGAAGTCGATTGTTGACCATATAAAGTAGCCAACCTCCCAATCCAATTATTTTGAATGTCTCCAAGATTACCGCAATACATACCATCGGTTTCATTGAGAACATCCATGTAACGAATAATTTGTGATAAATCAGTTCCATCGTCATCAACATGAGGGTCTCCAAAATGTGCAATACCTATTGGACCAGATGTATGTATATCAATATTGACTAATTTCTTAGTTTCTTTTGATTTTAACTTTTGGTCATATTGCTTTTTCCTAAAATTTATAATGTCTTCTATAGGAACCATGTCGGGGTCACGGTCAGCAACTGTGAATGGAGAAGCCTCAATAATAGTCGGATTTAATGTTTTCTTACTACAAGCATTACAATGCCAGCATTGTTTTTTGCTTTCTCTATAATAAGAAAAGCCATCTTTCCTCATTGCTCTTGCACCACAGGTAGGACAGCCTATTACATTACCATCATCATCCTTCCTAAAATCGTCTACAACTTTATCATTAGGATTCATCTTGTTCTCCGTAGATTAGTCTTCTGTTGAATTAATAAACTTCTCTTCTATTGTTGGTTTCCAATCTCCGTGAGCAAAATTAGAGGCTGCGGTTGAATCATCTCCAAATTCAAATAATTCATTTCTTTCCTTAGCGTGTTCATAAGCTTGGTGAACTTCTTCATCTCTTTCCATGCTATACCAACTATCAGCATCTTCATCGTAAAATAATGTAGGAAAGGCTACCCATCTACCACCTATTTTCTCATTTCTCATCCAAACAGTATTAGGCTTGCCGTCAGCATCTATAAATTCTTTACCACCTCTAAGATTCCTAGCTCTTAAATTCCTAATATCCTTATCATCTCTCTTTAATGCACTCCTAAGTTCTTCCTGGGTTTCTGGTTTTAATTTTTCAATACCCAATCTATCAAGTCTCCATTGTGCCATATTTGGGTACATTTTTCGCAATTCTTCTTTAGTGGTATCTACAGCAAAATTACCAGATTGTACAGCTTTTCTTATTTCCTTTTCCGATTGTTTATTCCCCATCAGATACCCCAACATCAAGTAAGGGTCTCTTAATATCTTCTAATTGCTTATCAGAAAACCCTTTGAAAACAGCCCCTGTCAATTGGGTTACTTTAGTACTAGACTTATCTTCTAAATCAAGTATATCAGATAACTTCATAAGAGCCTTTAATCTAGTATCATCTCTCTCTGCGTCATCTGCCATTATTTTTATAGTACCTAATACATATTCTGGGGTAATACCTAAGTCTTCCATTACTGGTTCGAGTTCTTTTTTCATAGCTGTTTTTATTCTCTCTGTTGATGTTAAAACTTTAGCTGCACTTAATGCATAACCTTCATCATTAGTAGGAAATGCTTTTAGATATGCTTCTTGCATTGGCATACCTGTTGATAAAAAACTTACAAATATCTCTTCTTTCTTTGTTAATTTCTCCCTGCTTAGTATATAATCTATAGAAAATTTTCCACCAAAGGAATAAATATTATCCATCTTATCACTGGGGAATTTAGCACCATCTACGCAAGGATAAGTACCAGTGCAGGTGCCTATATTATATCTTATTCTGTCTTTACCTTTCGCCCTTCCCATCTTACCTTTACGAAGAACCTCCATAACAGAGCCATCATCGGCTATTACCCAATCCCCTATCTCAGCGGTCTTCCAATCGTCGGTTATTTTTTCTTTTGTGTCAGATGGGACTTCATCAATATTGTCATATACGATATAAGGTATTTTATTTATCTTGTATCTTCTCATCATTATACAAGTCCCAATTTTGCCCAATTAACTCTTTTATAAGTTGGTTAACAGCATTTGGTATCATATACACAACACCATCTAGCTCTATTGGGCTATGCTCTTCGTTAAATCGAGACAAAACATACTCCTGACCCTTTTCAGACATGTTCATTATTTCTAAGATTGCTTTAGCCATAGCTAGAATATACTAAAAAAACATTACAGTATAATAGGGTTTTCATTTACAGTTTCTACCTCTACAGCCCCTAGTTCTTTTTTTTATTTAGTAGTTTTTATATTTAAGCCTTACATCCCATCCTCCCACCTTGAAATTAAGGTTAATGTCAAATAGGAGGTATGAAAATATATAAAAAAAAATGAAAATATGAAAGATGTTTTAAAAATTGTGTCAAAATGCAGTGTATGGTTTCTTTCTGATAGTACCCCTTACGGTAGGGTTTCCACTAACGTGATTACGTTATTTTTGATTTAGTTTTTGATGATTTATCGTTATTTATTCATAATAATAGGAGTTTATATGGCATTAATCCTTACCAGCTTGTTGTCTGGTATTGTAACTGAAGAGAAAGCAATTGCCCTTGCTACTCAGATATTTGCAGCTATTGAAGAAATTCGTGTTAAACCACGTAGGATTCAATTTAAGCTGAAGACCAAATATATTGAGATGATAGCTGTCTTAGAGCGTCGGTCCGAACGATTGGGTTGGACTAAAGCTAATGAAGTTATCAAGAATGGTAAAGCTGCACTTAAAGAGATTCTCGATGAATTAGAGAAGCTCACCAGTTGGGATATCTGATGATTGGTTGATGAATTATCGTGTTTGTTTTGGTTTCTGGGTTAAGTTAAACATTGGGTGGTTTTTTATCTTTATTTGCCACCCTTTGTTTTCTTTTATATTACCATTAAACTGGTATTACCATACAACAACTGATAAATGATATACTTTATATATATGTAACTTATACCAAACAGTTAAACTTCAACTCGTCTGAGCGAGTATAAATAGGTGTTAGGCTTAGAGCGTTCGAAAGAACTCACATTAGATAGGAAGTCCACAGGTGATAGCGTAAAGCAAGTAGCCCAAAGGATAGTGTGATTTTATTTCTATATCTGTGACGAGCAGGTGTGGAATGTAAATAACATTTTAACGATACGATGTGGTCGCACAAAGTATGATGGTTGCAAAAGCCATGAACGGTTGGTCGGTGGGATAACACAGGAAAAGTCTGTCCCGTCAGGTAAGGAACACGTTTTGTTTGAGCTATCCAGCTCGCGGAGAAACAACTCGTTAGTACGAATACTTGTGCCCCACTACGACTGTTCTATTTAATGTATACAAGTCAGAACAAAGACTATAACATCAAGGTTTTTTTAACCAACGGGAGGAGCATATTATGGATGGATACATCTATAAAATGTTTGAAGCTATGCCTTCGACATCTTCTATCAAGTCAAGTGAGTTTTCAAAACTTGCTTATCATGGTGAAGTTGTAGCAAGCAATAGTTCTTTTGCTGTTGATAAGTATAAGAAAGATTATCCATCATTAAAGGATAAAACACTCTTTGCTTTTCAACATAGGAAGTTCAACGGTTTCAAATAGTATGTCGGGCTGTGTAAAAGCAGCCCTAGCAGTCTAGAAAGGACTATAACCAAAGATTTTACTAATCAAGACTAAGGGAGGTAATATGTCTATACGATTGGATTACGCCACTAAAGTGTGGTGTGTTGTGCTTGATTGCACACGGCAGGTAGTATTTATATCTGTTTCTTTGCAGCAATGTAAAGAGAAGTACCCCGAAGCTTTACTGTATGGTAAAGAATAGGGCAAGCATTAGACCTGGGATGTCATTAAACTCAACCAAAACTTTGACTTGGGATGTCGACACAAAACTCATCCAACACATAGATACGAGGACGCAGTATTTTAATTGCGGATGAATCGTCACGACTGGGTAGCCACCAGTGGAAATGAAAGGATATTGGGATGTGACCTTTTACTATGTGGACTGGTGATTCTAGGATACTTAAATAATTGTTTTCTAGAAGCAATAGTCGTGGATACACGCCAAGGGTTAATGATGTAGAATTTACATAGGTAACCGATATCTGTTCGGTTATCTTAAGTTGTACGCTTACATTGCCCTTGATAAAATTTGGCTAACAGTCCATAAACTGTACGGGAGCATATTCTCGTTAAGATAAACTTAGAGATAAGTATAAAGTTGAAAGCTCGTTAGGTTGGGTTAGTAAGCGACATCTTCGGGTGTTTGTGTATGCAAGTGCATATTGTAATTATCCTGCGTAAGTCTCTTTGAGCAGCGTATGGTTAATTATCTTGGCTTGGAATGTCAGGTGAGATGGTAACATCAATAAGGAAATGTATAGATTCTGAGGAAAGTACAACAGCTGCCCTTATAATCAGTCCCTCATGCTGAATCCTAGCCGTAAGGAAGGATATACAGATAAGGATAACCATGTAAAGTTTGATTTGTTGATTAAACAACATAGAGATGCCTCGTAGTATAGATTCCCGAAAGGGAGTAAGCTACAATTTGGAGCAGGTATTTCACCCCTTCCACAGCCTTTCAATTGCTTGACACAACTAACTGTCTAAGTAACATAAATGAAAAAGCTTAAGTCTCTAAACGGTTGGACCATAGAACACTAGACCCTTGAAATACTAGGGTGCTATCCGCTCGCAAGGCTGATAGTTTGTGATGAAAGGTCAGGTTGGCTTCATAAGTCATTAGGCGGACGGCAGTCTAGCACTGAACTAATTAATTGCAGAGATAATCCAATCTGTAAGGCGTGATGTCCCTAAGATGTTGTGTTTGATACGTACTATGAGCAATTGTAGTGGCTAAGCGGGAGAACAGTCAATGCCCCGAAAGCGTATTATTGGTAGTTAATGTCCAGGACTACCTAAACTTTTTATAATTAATGTTGGAGGACAACAAATTGAAACATTTAATAATGTACCAAGAAGATTTAGTTAAGTCGGCTAAGTCTTTGAAGAAGTATTTAAAACGACTTAAACCCACTGATGAATATGTAAGAGGCTATAAAGATGCTAAAGAGATGATAGATGTATTTATGAATGATGTGATTGATGTATTAAAAGCACAACTATATTGTAACGATTGTCAAGAATATCCAGCAGAATATACAGTTGGATTAGGTTTAGACCCATGTAATTTTTATTCTGGGGATAATCTACATGAACAAGAAGAATATATAGAAGTATGTGAGAAATGCTATAATAAAAACTATAAAAAACGAGGTAAAAATAATGAGTGATGACACTAGAGTAAATGCTGCTGGTAAACAATTGATTATGGGAATGACATTTGAATTTGTTATATTAATAATTAAGCTGTCTCAAAGACTTACGAATGTAGATGAATTAAGCGAAAAAGAAATGGAAATAATCCAAGAAACTGTTTGCACTCTACAAAGTCTTATAGGTAGAACAATTGAGGTGGACAGAGAAGATATAAGATTAGGTGCTATGTTGGCTACAAAACATGACAACATGGAAGGCTTAAGAGAGTATTTATCTGAAACTATGGCGGAGAGTTAAAAATACGGCTTCGAGAAGAGCCGAGATGGGAGTGTTTTCTTCTCAAATTGTTCCTCCAACCGACAAGCCCGAGGAATGCTCCCAAATTTTGAGGTAAGATATGTTAAATAAAATAAATAGTTTTATAAATATGTATTTTGAAGTAATTGTAGTTGTATTGTTTTTTATAGTTGCGTGTACTTCAATATATAGAATATGGGTGGTTTTTTAATGAATATAAATAAAATAATTATAGATTTAATAAAATTTCTAACTATTGTATATGATAGATTGGATATGAATGAAGTTGAGGAAATGCACAATATTATTGGAAACCTTAAAGATGTGCAGTCAAAAATGTTAATCATGGGTATAAAATTAGGACTCAGTAATTATGAAGAAAATTGAACTAGGTGACAAAGAAAGGTCTAACTATACACAATTTAGACTTGGGAATATAACAATCAAGGAAATAATGGATAAATATCCAGATAAAGTAGTTGATGTTTATACCGAGGGAAAAGATGCTGTAATGGTATTAGATACTTGTAGAATTAAATTTACTAACACTGAAATAACAAAAGGAGCCGAGGATGGCAAGGACAAATAAACAAGTGGATAAAAAAGTAAAAAGTCCACAACAGTATGAATCAACAGATTATGGAAAATTTAAATTTGTTGAAGCAAATCGTGACTTAAATGAGCATCATGTCAAGGAAATTATGAAAGAAATTGAAAATAAAGACCTTCGTGATGAAGCACCTGTTAAGGTGAATGAAAATTATGAATTGATGGAAGGGCAGCATACATTTGTAAGCTGTGAAAGACTAAATTTACCAGTTAAGTACATTTTTAGTCGGATGACGATTGATGATATAGGCAGATATAATGGTTCTCAAAGACCGTGGAATTCTGTACAAGTACTTAGCCATTATTGTGTGAGAAATTTTGAGAATTATCTCATACTTAATGATTTCTATAAGAAGTATAAATATCCTATATCTACGCTTCTTGTATTATTATCTGGTGAACATACCAAGCAACTTTTCAAAGACTTTAAGTTTGGTAAGTTTGTAGTAAGACAAAGTGTTGGTCAAGTACAAAATATCTTAGACAAAATATCTGAGTTTAAACATTTTAATGATAAAGTGTTTAGACATAAGACATTTGTGTTAACATACATAGATTGTTTGACTCACCCAGACTTCGACCATGATAAATTGGTACACAAAGTAAGCATTATAACAGAGAAATTTGTTAAATGTGATACTCAAGTGGACTATCTTAGAATGATAGAGGATATTTACAATTACAGAAACCAAGAACCAATTAGACTATACTAAGGAGATAATATGGGATATGATGTATATGGGTTAAACCCTAAAGTAAATAAAGTACCTCCAACTATTTTGTCAAAGTTTTATGATGAAAATGGTTGGAACAATTGGGATGAGATGAATGAGAATGATAAGAAACTGTACTTTGAAGCACAAAATGAACACCAAGATGTCAATCCTGGGGAGTATTTTCGTGCTAATGTATGGTTTTGGAGACCAATTTGGAACTTTGTTTGTGCATCTTGTGATGATTTCTTATCTGATGATGACATAAATGCTGGGCTTTCTAATAGCGGAGATGAAATTTGTAAAACAAAAGCTAATAGAATAGCAAGTAGATTAAGAAGATTAGATAAACAAGGTATAATTCAGACGTGGGAAGATGAAATGATGGTTCCTTTCAATGAAGCTAAAGCCTTTAACAAAAAAGTAGATGCTGAACTTGATGTTTTTCAAGACAAAATGAGAAGCAAATATGGTGATAATATTGCCCCAGCTGGTTATGATGCTAATGATAAAGCTACATGGGACAGTATTTACTCTAAAAGAAGTTGGGCATCCAGCTATCCTCCATCAAGAGACGAAATTGTTAAATTTGGAGTCTTTTGTGGTGAATCAGGAGGTTTTTCAATATGTTAAAAAGCTATAAAGGTGATAGAATGGGAAAAGGAAAGTATCTAGAAGCAAGAGTAAGAAGATTATTAGCTGAAAATAAAACTTATCAAAAGTCTGATTTAGCTTTAATCTCTAGAATATGGTTTGAGGATTTAAAGAGAATAAATCATGATAATGTCAATGGAACTACTGCAATACAATTCCTTGAATTACTTAGAGATGGCTCTTTAACAGGGCATGATTCGGTTACTCGATGCAGAAGGAATATACAATCAAATCATCCAGAACTTCGTGATGAATCTGTTTACAAAGGTCGTGCAAAAGTGCAAAAACAGATGCTCAATGAAAGAACATACTGGTAATAACAATAGCCCCTAAGTTTAATTATTATTAAATTTGGGGGCATTTTTAAGGAGGAATACATGATAAATGTAGAGGGAATTTACGCCTCAGAATTAGAAAAAGAACAAAAAATTAACAGAGCTAAGTATATAAATCACGAAGGGTGGTTTAGTGCTTCTTCTGCTGGTTCATGTTTCAAGAAATTAATGCTAAGAAAAGAAGGAAAGATAGAACCCAAAATGGATGACAGGGTTATGAGATTATTACGTCTTGGAACAGTTGTACATGAAGATATACAAAAAGCAATAATAAATAGTGAAGAAATGGCAGATGATAATTATACTATAATAATGGAAAAAAGACTTGAAATTCCTGAATTAAATGTAGTAGGACATCTTGATATAGGAATAGTAGATAAAAAAACTGGAAGTATAAAAGTAGTAGATATTAAGACTTGCGCAAGTTATAAATGGCGAATGAAATTTGGTAGAAATCCAGATAAAAAAGGAAATCCTAATTATAATATGCAACTTGCAACCTATTTAAAAGCATTTAGGGATGAAACAAAAGCTGATGGTCTTGCCTCAATGTCTTTATTGTGGTATAATAAGGATACAAGTGCTATGAGAGAAGAATATGTTGAATTACCGTGGATAGATAGAGCAATTGAGTATTGGGAAGAATTAAATGAATATAGCGATGGAACTACATCTGATGATATGGTTGTAGGGGCGTATGGTGTCCCTATGGAAAATTGGGAATGTCGTTACTGTGGCTTTAAAGACATACACTGTAAAGGAATATAATGAAAATAAACAAGCAATTTGAAAATTATAAAAAATACGCAGTTAAAGAAGGCGTTATAACCGTGTGTAGATTTTTTGCAAAAGATGATTCAGATGCAGAACTATACAAAAACAAAGTAAGGAGTAAACGTGTCAGGAACAACTGAAATGACAATTAATCAAAATGGTGAATTATCTTTAGATATGATTAATGAATCATTAGGTAAAATAACAATACAACATAAGAAAATAGGTAAGATAGAAACACCTAAAGGATTAGTAAAGAAGAAGCAAGGTTTTGATTATGTTGAACTCAGTTATATGAAAAACATGGCAAATGAACAATTTCCAGGATGGTCTTGGACTATTGTTAAGGGAGAAGCATTGGGTAGTAATGCATATGTAGTACATGGCAGATTAAAGTGGCTAGATAATGGATTATGGAGAGAAGGTGATATGGTTGCAGCCCATAGAATACAAACAAAAAGAGGTACAGATGAATTTGTGGATATTGGTAATGATATTAAATCAGCCAATACAGATTGTATGAAGAAAGCTCTTAATGTTTATATGGATATAGCAGCAGATGTTTATAGAAGTGAAGACCCAACTCTTGATGACAATCAATATGAGAAACTTGTGTTAACGGCATCAAAAATAGATAAAGATACTGAATATACAATAGTAAAAAAGATAGAAAGTCAAGAAATAAATACATCAAATTATAAAGCAGCATTAGCAAAACTAGAAAGGTTGTCTAAATGAAACAATTAGAATCTACAATGCAAGAAGGATTATTAACGGAAGGAATTGAATATTCTGTTGGCACTAGTGATGGAAAGATATTCAACAGAGTAATATATAAGGGAACAAAATCATTTGGTGGAAAAAACATGATGTGTTTTGAAACTAATAGAGGTTCTCAATTATCTATTAATCCAAGTTATAATTCTTTTACAATCGAAGAAAATGGGCAATTTCCAATGCCTGAAGACCTAATACAAGGAGAAAAATAATGGGAAAACTAACAGTAAATGAAGCAGCTAAATTGCAAGAATCTGGTGTCCTTACTAAAAAGGCAGTAGAAGAAATGCAAGAAAAAGGACTTGTGTCTACAAGACGTAGAAATAACAAGAGATATCTAAAGACCGCAAATGGTACTTATGTAACTCCTCAGTTATATTTTCAAGGACTGGCTGGCAACAAATACAGTGCAAAAATGACTGAATTGAAAAACAAATTCAATGAGTTAGCAAATCAATACACAACTGAAAAAAAGGTAAATAAATGATAAACTTAGCAGATACAACTTACAATGAAGAAAGAGATGGGATGATTCCTATTGTTGCTGGAGTATACCCAGCTCATGTTTGTGGTCTTGAAGGAAAAGAACTTCAAACTAAAGCTGGAGAACAAACAGTTTTCAATGTAACATTTCTCGTCTCAGATGAAGTAGCAAACACACAAGTACCTAAAATGGTAAAAAATGGTGATGGCGAATTTCATCAAGCTTCAGATAAAGACGGTACACCAACTCAAATTTCTGGTTCTTTTATGAAGGGCAAGAGATTTAGTTCAACTGGTATTTGGTTAACTCCAAACCCAGAAGAAGGACATGGTTGGAAAAATCGTAAATACAAGGAATTCTTTGAAAATTTAGGCGTGATATTCCCTAAAGACAAAAATGACAATACTATGTTAGCCATAGTAGAGGAAATGGATGTCGTAGGATACCCATGTTTTATTAAATTGGGCAAAGAAGAATATGAAAAAGATGGTGAAACAAGAAGTGTATGGAAAGTATTTGATGCATTTCAATGGTCTGATGGTGTTAAACTAACATCTGATGAAGTAACTGGAGACGATTTACCATTTTAATCTGAACTCCGTATGATGTAAAATAATGAGGGGGGAATGTATACTTTACGTGTTGTTTCCATTCCTCTCTCTTATTTTACTTAAATTAAAGGTCTAAATATGGCGAAATCTATGCAAGTACCAGTATTAGTCTTTGAAAAACAAGAAGATGCTGAATTAATAATGAACGCTCTACATAATCGTAAAGAATACGAAAAAGATAAAAAACAAAAAGCGAAATATGATGAGCTTTTACATGAACTTTATAAAATTAATAAAATCTATGAAAAAACTAATAACTCCTAAAAAAATAAAGAATCTAGCGGCTAAAGCTTTAAAAGATAAACCCGTATGGAAGCCATCTAAGGGTCATCAGTATTTAAAAGACTTAGAGCCTGGGGATTTCTTTACTACAGGAAACTTAACAGGAGTCTTATTGGAATGCGATACAAATGCAAAAGTAATTATAACAGATTCAGATTCAGAACAAATGACTGGTAAAACTATTATTGGGGCAGAAACGGAAGTAGTTAAACTTTAGGGGTTGTAAAAAAAAGGAACAATTGAAATGGTTCTTCTGGTTGGCAAACTAGAGACAACCCCTAATAATTTAAGGAAATTATGGGAAATTATTCAAAACCAAGTTTACGATATTGTATTAATTGCAAAAAAGTTTGGGTTATAAGCACAACTGGTTCAATATTATTTTATGACCATTTGCCTACTTATGGACTAGAAAGACGAATTTGTAAGGCGTGTGATAATCGTAGTACTGAAACATATGAACGTCAAAGGAGGACAAAATGATAATGTTTGATATAGCAGAATGGATAGCAAATCTATTAATATTAGGTATTGCTGTAATAATGTGGGCTATTGGTATTTTTATAGTTGCTATGTTGGTGACTATGTGTAAACAATGGATAGATAATTTAAGGGGAGAAGTAAATGAAGAAACTTAAAAAAAATATTGCAGGAAATTTCAAAGGAAAAGAAGATATCTTTTGGATAAAAATTAAAAAAGGAATTAAAAAGTTTTTAGAACCCGCATTTAAGGAGAAATAAAATGAATAGATACTATTGGGAAGCACTTTTCAGCGTTGAATATTTCCCATATTGGGAATTTACAATGATAATGATGTTAGTACTTCAACTTAGTCAATTATGGAGACTTAATAGAGTGGAAAAGAAAATAGATGAAGGAACTAAGCAGAGTGGGTAAGATGTCTTATATACATCACCTATGCGAAACAAATAATAAAAAGGAATTAATAGAAGAATTGGGAAGTACTCAAATGGCTGAAGGATTTTTAGAAGCACATAAAGAAATGAGAAATAAAGCACATACTGTTGCATTTGGTAAATTAAATGAATTGGTTGATAATAGCCTTGATGAATATGAAAGTAAATGTTGTAATGCTAAAATAATATATCACGATATATGTTCATCATGTAAGGAGCATGTTTAATGCCAACTCCATTTATGTGTCATTGGTGCGATAAGCCAACATTAGAAAAAAGTGGAATATGTATTAAATGTGAACAATCTTATGAAGAAGGTAA
>Ga0208790_1000357_pt1 | contig 23110 bp, 29 predicted proteins | sample 10_taG_FD_184083 | JGI IMG/M metagenome (GOLD analysis project Ga0208790, IMG submission 184083) | Marine viral communities from the Subarctic Pacific Ocean - 10_ETSP_OMZ_AT15264 metaG (SPAdes) (version 2) | ecosystem: Environmental > Aquatic > Marine > Oceanic | place: Pacific Ocean | collected... | reverse complement strand
AGAACCAATGCCAATTATAACACCTGTTACTGTATCTAAAGGAAATACTTCTGTAGCAAGTCCTAAAGCTTCAGCATTATGGGGGCGTAGATAAATGTCAAAAGCAAGTGCAGCATTAGCATCGAAGATTTTTCCACTTACTATTACTGGTAAAGATGGACATGTTCAACGTATAGATGGTAAAACTTTAACTGTAAATTATTATGAGAGTTTGCTATCACCTAATATTACGGCAAATTTAGTCTTTGAAGATACTGGTAATTCTATGAAATATAAGAAAGCATATGATAAACAAGAAAGATCTGGATCAATTTATAATGCTTTACCAATAACAGGTGGAGAGGAATTAAGTTTTAAAATTAGTGGTAAGTTGGGAAAATTAGATTTTACTAATAAGCCACTTTATGTAAATGGTGCAGTGAATTTGGATCAAGAATCTCAACGTGAATCTGTTATTCTCGATATAGTATCAAAAGGTGCAATTTCTAATCAAGAATCAACAGTTTACCAAAAATATACTGGAAAAATTAGTAATAATGTTAAGATATTAGTAAATCAATTTCTACAGACTGATGTAGAAGTAGATTCGACGGCAAATTCTTATAGTTTTGTTGGAAATAGTAGTTCTGTTTTTGATGTACTTTGTTCGTTAGCATCAAAATCTATGCCTGATAAGGGGAATCCTGGATTTTTCTTTTATGAAACTAGAGAAGGGTTTAAGTTTAAATCAATTGATGATTTGATATCACAAGGTCCTATTGCAACATATTATAAGTCAGGTGTATCAAAAGCTAATTTGGATAATGATGAGAATGATTTTAAAATATTATCTTTTTCTGTTGTTAAGAATCAAAGTTTAATTAATTCTCTAAAATCTGGTATCTATGAGAATCGTACTATTTTCTTTAATCCAAAAACATTTAAAGAGGAAGAGATAATTTGTAAACTTAATGAAGCAGGTGGAAAAAATCAAGGAAGTTCTAAATCTATTACCTTGGATACATCTTTGGGAAAATCTGCAGAATTACCATCTGTAAAAAGTTTTACTAGAACTCATTATGATATTTTAGATGTTGGTACACTTGATCCAACTCCTTCAGGTGAAGAGACTACTGGGGCAAAAGATTGGCAAGCACAATCTACTATGAGATATAATTCGTTATTTACACAAATGGTGACTTTACAAGTTCCTTGTAATCCAGAATTAAAAGCAGGTGATGTGATTCAATGTAATTTTGAGATTCTATCAACAGATGGTAAAGAAATGGGTTCTTCTGATCCTGTACAGAGTGGAAGTTATTTGATTCTTAATTTATGCCATTCATTTGATAGGTTGAGATCATTTACTTCTATGACTTTAATTCGTGATACTTACGGTCTATACACTAAAAACGGTAAATAATGAAAAGTAATCTAGGATATGCTACACATGAATATAGTTGGTTTATAGGGCAAGTGCCTCCTGATCAAAATCAATTTGTAAAAGGAGCAACTTGGATAGAATCTCATGGTAATCGTGTTAAGGTAAGAATACCAGGTAAACATCCAAAGAATGCATTAATTCCAGATGAGGATTTACCGTGGGCAATTGTTGCAAAACCAACTTCACAAGGTAATTATAGTGGTGGATCGATAGGTATATGGGGTGGTGAATGGGTTCTTGGATTTTTTATGGATGAGTCAGAACAAGTACCTGTTATTACTCATGTTTTAGGAAATAATCTCGTTGATTTTGAGATTACAAAATCTAAAGATGGAAGTACTTCTTTTGCAAGAGTTAATAGATTTAATAGTGAAATGAACCCTAATGCAATTCAAGTTGTAGGGGGAGTAAAACCAACGTCTCCAGCCAATGTAACTAAAGAAGATATGCCATCAAAATCATCAAAATCTGTACTGTTGAATGAACAGTCATCTAAGGAGTATGAATCCACATTCAAACCACCAGTAGAGACCACTTCAGAAACTGTTACAGTTACTGATGTAGAATAAATAAACATATCAAAGTATATTCGCATGACAGATTCAGCAAATAAACCATCAGATAAGACATTAATTAAGCAGGCTAAAGAGGCAATTTCTACAGCTGAAAAATTAAATGAAAGAAGTAGTGATTTATGGTCAGCTGAGGAGCGTCAACAATTTGAAGATGCGCAACAAAAATTTGATGAAGCTAAGGTGGAGTTGAAAAAGAGACATCCTAAATCCAAGACAAAACAGACAGATGGTAAATCATCAGCATCTAAAGGTGCTCAAGGTGCTGAAATAATATATAATACTCCTGCTTATGCAGAGATTGTAGCGCTAGTAAACAAAGACAGACCTTTGCCAGATCCATGTGGTAAATCTGAATTATCTAAAATTAGTATATCTCTTCAGAATTTTTTTGAAACACTCAAAGCAATTAAAAAGCATGGAAATTTTTATCTTCAGAATGCAACTAATAAAGTAGGAGATATTAAAAGATTAGTCAAGAATACATCAAAAATTATTGGGTCGGTTCTTAAATCATTAATTCAAAGAGCACGAGATTTTCTATTAGATCAAATTAGATCAGCAATTTCAGCAATAGTTGATATGTTATTCCCAACAATTGCTAAAGTTTGGAAAAATACCATAATAGGACAAATTGTTAATACTATTCTATGTAAGTTCAAGGATATTATTGCAGGTCTTGCAAATCTTGTTCAAGACTTTTTGTTTGAATTGATTGGTAAAGTTGTAAATATTCCTTTCTGTGCAGCTCAACAATTTACAAATGCATTAGTTAATAATGTTGCTTCTGCAATTGATAAAGCATTAGGACCAGTTTTAGATCAGATTAGTAATCTTTTAGGTGGAGTTGGTAAAATAGCAGGATCAATTTTTGAAGCAATTGATTTTGTTCTTGGATTTGAATCTTTCTTATGCACAACACCAAATTGTCCTGAAATTAAGAAGTTTAAAGCAAGTCCATTTATTAAAGGACCAACACCAGCAGATCAAGATAATTTTGATAATTTTCTTCCTATTCCTGACGCAGAAGATATTTCTGGTGATATAACAGGTTATATTGATAACTTATCAATTTTTGGTACAAAATTAGGTGATACTGCTGGAACAATTGATTCAAATATCACTCAATGTAATACTGCTGCATATGAATGTGGTCCTCCAAAAGTTGAAATCTTTGGTGGAGGTGGTATTGGTGCTTTTGGAAATGCTGTTGTTGATATGGCTGGTAAGATTGCGGGTGTTAATTTAGGTTCTGGTGGTTCTGGATATTCAAGTCCTCCTTTTGTAACCTTTATGGATACATGTAATAGAGGTAATCATGCTTCTGCATATACTGAAATTAATGATGAAGGTGAAGTTATAAGAATTATTATGGTTAATCCTGGAAATGGATATTTAAATGCTCCAGATGGTACGAATGAATTTGAACCGGAAGAAGATTATATAGATTCACTAATTGGTACATTACCACTTCCTAATCTTGGTATTGGAATTCCAACACCAGTAGATACAATAGATACAGTAGATAGTGATCAGGTAAATGATTATATTATATGTTTAGATGAATTTCAAGTAATGTCTACAGGTATTGGATATACTGTTGAAGATGAAGTGATTATTACACCTGATATTCCAAATTTGGAAGCAAGTGTTCAAATGTCTGAACAAGGTCAGATTATAAGTATTCAAATTTTAAATAGTCCTTGTGGATTAACTGTCGTTCCTACTATAACTATAAATAGTGAGACTGGAGCAGGTGCTAAAATTAAACCACTATTATCATTTACTAGACTTGGAGAGGATTTAGATCAAGAAATTCCAGATACAGTTGTTTCAGTAGATATTGGTACTGATTCTGATACTATTGCTACTTTAGCTGAAAGAAATATTGTTCGTGTTATTGATTGCCCTACTGATACCTGTATAGGTTGTAAATAAATTATGGCTGAAGATAAATTTTTACCAGAATATACTGTAACTGATAATCCATATGGAAGGATGACTTTTGGACCAACTGGTCCAGAGGATAAAGATGATGGCGCAGAACTTACTATTGCTTTAAAAGGAGGGCATTATAGACATTATAATCAAAATGGAAGTCAACTTGAACGTATTCCTGGTTCATCTCATGAAGTATGTGGAATAGTTGAGCCTGTATCTGAAAAATCTGAAGATGAAAAAGAAGTTGTATCTAAATCAATTACTGCTGAAAATGGTGATATAGTACTTAATGCAGAGGCAGGTAACATAAAATTAATAGCTAGGAACATTTATATTGAAACTGCTGGTGATGGTAGTGATGGATCATTTATGTTGAAAGCAAACGATCATATAACAATAGTTGCGGGTGAACAAATGACTTTGGGAGCACCTAAAGTATGTTTATCAGCTTCTGATAGTATTTCTTTAAATGGTCACGGGTGTTTGTATATTATGACTACTGATATTGTTCAGGGATCACCGTTAAATGCTATTAGTAAATTATTAAATATTGGCTCTGGTGCATCATTTCTTAAGTCTTTTATTGATGGAGTTACAAAGACATGCAAATAGGAGGTAAATTATGGCTTGGAATGATATAGAAGTTAGACATTTAGATGTTTTTAATTCCATTGTTGGTGGTGGACTTATATTCCCTAAAATGTTTACAGAACCAGGAGGTGGAGTTTTATCAGCACATAAAGGGCATTTTGGTGGAGGTTCTAGTGCTATTCCATATAGTGCATCATTAATTGCTGGACCTTCAATAGCAGTACCACCAGCTATACCAACACCATTAACTTGGAATTTCTTGGGTTTAGGACTAGAAACTGGTGTAAGAAATATACTTGGAGCTGATATAAAAATAGGAACATGTATAAGCATGGGTGCCTTAAGAATGTGTTATACTGTTCTTAAAGGATCTGTAGTTGCAAGAGAATATAAGGTGATGCCTTTTTATAAAACTACTGCAGTGCGTCAAATTCATAATGCTAGTGTTGGTGAACTTAGAGGATTTTGGTTTCATAATGATACACCTTTAGCATGTATTCATTGTAGTCATTCTGATATAAGAATTAAGAAAAATATAACTCCATACAATAATTCCCTTAATACTATATTGAAGTTAAACCCAATTTCTTATGAATGGAGAAAAGAACTTCTTCCATCAGATTATTTAAAAATAGGTCATAGAAAAGATGGTAAACAAATTGGATTGATTGCACAGGAGGTTGAAGAGATTATTCCAGAAATTGTTAAAGATGTGCAAGTGACTAAAGATCAATCATGGAAAGGAATTGATTATGAAAAAATCACTACAGTATTAATTGGTGCAGTTAAAGAACAGCAAACACAGATTGAAGAGTTAAAAGAAAGAATTTCTGTGCTAGAATCTGAATAAATAGGGAATAAACGGATATGGATGATGCATTAAAAAATAATACCCTTAAAATTGTTGAAAGAGATCAAGGACAGTTTGATACTGTATATGATAGAAATTCAGATATTGATGCTCCCAAAAAAGTTGAGAAGGTTACTGTTACTGAACAGGAGGATGGAACCTGGACTAAGGATTCTACGGAGGTAGCAAGTAATCTTAAAGATGAACGTGTTATTCCTGAAAAGGAGTCTCAATTTGAGGGTGATGCACAAACTTTGCGAGATTTTACTGCTATAACTGATAGAAAACTAATAGGAATTGCAAGTCAAATTGATGAGAAAAAACGATTAATAATTACTTTATCAACTGCTGCTGGTGCTGCACATTCTACTGCTTCTGGATTAAAAGGATGTTGGTCTACTGCTGAGGTAGGGAGTCCAGTAATTGGAACAACAACACAATGGACTAATATAAAAGAAGAAGTAGAATGGATTAAAATATATGATAAGATGGCCGGTGCTAATGTAAATTCAGCTCCTAATTATGCAGTAGAAAATCCTTTTGATCCTGATAATAAAACAGCACTTGATACTGGTTCTTATGTAAATGTTGGATATGGATATTCAAATGCACCAGAAGATGTTGTATATATGGATGCGAGTGAGGTTATTACTGGATCGGATACTGATGGGAGTGGTGCTGGTATAGGTACGAATGGTAGGTTTGATCTTAAGACCTCTGGACCTGAAAATTCAGCTGGACCACACGATGCTACCTTTGGAAATTGTGCTGCTTTAGCAAGTTCAATTGCTAATATTTACGGTGAAATCCTAACTTTAAGATCTGAAATGAATACTGTGAGGGGTAAATTAAATATAGTCAAAGATAAAAAGTTAGAAAAAGAATTGATGAATTGGGGATGTAAGAATATGAGAGCAGAAACTGTTGGTGGTTCTTCAGATCAAACAGCTACGACGGATGCAATAATAGAATTATCGAATTAAAACTTGACATTGAATATAGAATAATGTATAATTGATGAGTAATTAAGGGAATCATATGGACATTGAATGCGTTGAGAGTATTCTAGTAGATATTTGTAAAAAGACTATTTTTTTGACTAGTGATGAGGGAAGTAGTAAAACAGTTCAATGTGATACTACGGAACAGTTTATGAATGTAATGAAAGTTGTTACGCATAACGCAGATCCAGAAATGATTAAATATGTTGATGTTGCAGAAACTGAATAAGGTTTGGGGTAGTAGCTCAGCAGGTTTAGAGCATCGCACTGTCACTGCGAAGGTCGTGGGTTCGAGTCCCATCTATCCCGCTTGATGGAATGTAGCTCAGTGGTAGAGTCGGGAGCTGTTAACTCTCTGGTCGCTGGTTCGAGCCCAGCCATTCCAGTTAGCCACAATAGCATAACGATAATGCAACCCACTTGTAATGGGTAGACTGTAGGTTTGAATCCTACTTGTGGCATCAGGGTGAGTGTCCGAGTGGTTAATGGAAGCGGTCTGTAAAATCGCTGGCTCTGCCTACAGTGGTTCAAATCCACTCTCGCCCATAAAATAAATAAGGGAACATTTGCCTAACTAAATAGAATATAGCAATATTTTAGTAGTCATAATCCCATGCCTCTGAATAAATTAGATAATTTTATCAAGAATACCGAGGGTCGTATTCTTTATGTGAGTCCAAGCGATTTAGATTCTACCGATAGTATTAGTAATCAAGGTAATTCACTTGCTCAACCGTTTAAAACTTTACAACGAGCATTAGTTGAGTCTGCAAGGTTCTCTTATTTGAAAGGAAATAGTAATGATTTAATAGAGAGAACAACAATTCTGTTGATGCCTGGTGAGCATGTTATTGATAATAGACCTGGATATGCACTGAGAAATGTTGGTGGAATTGCAAAAGTAATTTCTCCTGATGGTGGATCGGAAAGTGCGGCATTGGATACTCTCACACTCAAACTAGATTCTAATTTTGATTTAAATCAAGCAAATAATATTCTTTATAAGTTCAATAGTGTTTATGGTGGAGTTGTTGTACCTAGAGGTACATCTGTTGTTGGTCTAGATTTAAGAAAGACTAAACTTCGCCCGTTATATGTACCTAATCCAACCGATGTTAATGTAGCAGATTCTGCAATTTTTAGAATCACTGGTGGGTGTTATTTTTGGCAATTCTCCGTATTTGATGGAAATGAAAATGGATTAGTATATACAGACTCAGCAGATTTTTCAGTAGATAATAAGTCAAAACCAATATTTTCTCACCATAAGCTAACTTGTTTTGAGTATGCAGATGGTGTCAATGATGTGACTAATTATAATCTCACTGATCTTGATATGTATTATGCGAAACTTTCGAATGCATATAATATAGCATCTGGTAGAGATATTAGTAGTAAGTATCCTTCTGATCCATATGGATTTGAGAAGCAAAGACCAGAATGGGAAATTGTAGGTGCATTTGCTACTGATCCAATTACTATTTCTACTATTGAAGCAGGTAGTGGAGGAACTCCAACTAATCAAGTTACTGTTGTAACTTCTACGGAGCATGGATTCCAAGAAGGAACTCCAATTAAGATTGAGGGAGTTTCTCCATCAGATTATAATATCTCGACGATGGTTCAGAGTGTTTCAGCAACCAATCCAAAAGAGTTTACATATTTACTGCCAGAATTTAGAAAGAATTTACCAACACCAGGAAGTGCATCTGGTGCACAGGTATCAGTTGAAACTGATACTGTAAGTGGTTCCTCACCATATATCTTTAACTGTTCATTACGTTCTGTTTATGGATTATGTGGAATGAAAGCTGATGGTAGTAAAGCATCAGGATTCAGATCTATGGTTGTTGCCCAGTTTACTGGTGTATCATTACAGAAAGATGATCGTGCATTTGTAAAATATAATAAGGCTAATAGATCATATGAAGGCATTTCTACCACAAAGAAAACCGGAGCTTCTCTTGCTAATGAATCAGCATCTTCAAGTAGTGCTACTGTCTATCATTTAGATTCTAATGCTGTTTATAGAAATGGATGGGAAAATGCTCATATTAAAATTACAAATGATGCTATTCTTCAAATAGTTTCAGTATTTGCTATTGGATATAATAGACATTTTTCCGCAAATACTGGTGGTGATGCATCTATTACTAACTCCAACTCAAACTTTGGACAATTATCTCTTACTGCCACAGGATTCAAGAAGAATGCATTTACAAAAGATAATAAAGCATTCATTACTAATATTATTGCACCTAAAGCAATTACAACTACAGAAGAGAATATTGATTGGAATAGAATAGATGTTGGGGTAACAACTTCTGTTGCTAATAATAAGAGATTGTATCTTTATGGATATACCAATGAAGATATTGTTCCTCCTGTCTTAACACAAGGATATCGTGTTGGTGCAAAAGTATCAGATAAATTATACGTAAATTTTAGTGCTATTTCCGGATATGGTACAAGTGAAGCAAATATTTTAATGAGTGATGATATTACAAGTAGTGTAAAGGAATATAAAGTAACATCAGGTCCATCATCGAATAGACTTTCTATTCTATCTAATACTCTTACTACAGGAGAGAAAGTTCTTATTAAGAGTGATGATGGAGATCTACCAGAAAATCTTGAACCAGAAACAATTTATTATGTAATTGATCAGGGAGATGATAATAGGATACTTTTAGCATCTTCTAAAACTGATGCCGAAAATGGTACACCAATTACCATTTATGGTGGAACGAATCTTCGAATTTTAAGTAGAGTTAGTGATAAAGTTGCTGGAGATCTTGGGCATCCAGTTCAATGGGATGCTAATCAAGATCAATGGTATATTAATACTAATGCAGGTAATGACATTTATACTGCTATAACACAAGTTGGTGTTCAGACTTCAATTGGATTGGATGCAAGTACAGAAACTTCTTATATAAAAAGAATATCAGATTCTAGAAGTTTAGATGAAAAGATTTATAAATTAAGAGTTGTAATTCCTAAAGAACTTCCAAATTCTAAAAATCCAGAAAGTGGATTTATTATTCAAGAATCTAGTACAACTGGTGTAAGATCAGATACTGATTTTAGTCTTAATTCAATTTCATTATCAGATTATGAATATGATAGGAATCCAAGATTCATTGGTAGCTGCACATTCTCATCTACAACAGTTAGTGTCAGAGCAGAACTTCCACATGATTTAGATGTTGGTGATCAGATTATTGTTAAAAATGTAACTGACTCATCTAATCCTATTGGTGCTGCCAGTAGTGGATATAATGGAACTTATGAAGTTGTAACAGTTCCTAATGATATGGAATTTACATATACAACTGGTAGAGCACTTGGACCTGCATTGACTAATAATATTAATAATAGAACTACATCATTACCTAGATTTGAAAGAAATGATTTGCAATCTAATCTTTATATTTATAGAAATCAAGTAATTTCTGAATATATTGATGGACAACAGGATGGTATCTATCATGCATATGCTTTAGGTGCTGATACTACAATTCCAACAGAATTTACTGATTATGAGTATAGTCAGAATGTTGTTGATTTGTATCCTCAATTAGATAGGGATAATATTGATGATAGTCCATTATCTGCTGAATCATTTGCTTTAAGATCTCCTCTAGGAAATGTTCAAACTAGTGATCTTAAAAAGAGTATTACAAGAAAAGCATCTGAAATATTTGTTAAAAAATTAGATCAGGATCTTACAGTATCATCTGAAGGTGCTATTAGTAGTGGTAAGGCAATACTAACATTAACAAAGAATCATGGATTATCTGGTATTGTAACTGGTACTATTACTGGTGGTTCGGGACATGTAACAGGAACATATTATAATGTAAAACTTTGGAATGAAGTTGGATTATCTAGTTGGGATGGTGCTACTGCTGTTGTAGGTGTTTCTGGTGGTGCAGTTAATGTGGTAGATATTCAATCTCCTGGTTCTGGCTATCAAGATGGAGATATTTTATTTATTGATAAGGATGTAACAGGAGGATCTACTGCAAACGCAAAATATACTGTTGCAACTGCTGGATTAACAGGATCTCTTCTTCCTACTGGAAGTATTGATTTGCAAAGTGGTATGGTTGTTCAAGTTACTGGTATAGGAACAACTGCTACTGATTATTATAGAGCAGTATCTATTCCTACAAAGAATCAAATTTCTATTGCAAAAACAGTAGGAGATCCTAATAGTTGTGTAGGACAATCTATTATTTCTATAGGTGCTGTTGGAATTGTTACATCTGCTACCTATAATTCATCTACGGATACTACAACTATTGTATGTCCTTATGCTCATGGACTAGTTGCTGGTAATAGATTTAAACTTACTGATTCTAGTGATAATAATCTTGGAAATTATCTGGTACAATCTAAAGTTGGTATTAAGACGTTTACTGTTAGTACAGATATAACCACAGCAGCAGCTAATGGTTATATTCTTAAACATGGTTTATCAGCAAATGATGGAATTTCTGATAAGAGAGAAGAAAATATTGCTGCTAGAGGAATGTCTCTATATTGTAATGAGACACTTAAATTTGATGGTTTAGGATCTGATAATACAAAACTCAAAGTAAGTAGCCCATCTGCCGGTATTGGAACTGCCAAGAGATTTAAACTTGGATCTTATATCCAAATTGATAATGAGATTATGAGAATCTCTAGTAATACTTTAACTGGAATTAGTGGTAATGAACTTACAGTATTGCGTGGTGTTTTAGGAACAGGAATTTCAACTCATGAAGTTGGATCTTTCATTCAAAAAGTACGTCCAGTTCCTGTTGAGTTCCGTAGACCGTCTATTCTACGCGCATCTGGTCATACCTTTGAATATCTTGGATATGGTCCTGGTAACTATTCAACTGGACTTCCACAACTTCAAAATAGAACTTTAACCGAGCGAGAAGAATTTCTTTCTCAATCACAAGAAAGATCTGCTGGTGTTGTTGTATATACTGGTATGAATAGTAAGGGTGACTTCTATATTGGTAATAGAAAAACTTCATCTGCAACTGGTGAAGAAATTTCATTTGATGTTCCAGTTCCTACTGTTACAGGTGAAGATCCTGCAAGATTAAGTGCAGTGTTTGATGAAGTTACTATTAAAGAAAGACTTGTAGTAGAAGGTGGAGATTCAGGTCAACTTCTTTCAGAATTTGATGGTCCTGTAACCTTTAATAATGAGGTTAAATTTAATGATAGTGTAGTTTATGATGGTGGACTTAAAATTAGTTCAACAGAACCTTCAACAAGTAGAAGTACTGGCGCATTAGTAGTTAGTGGTGGAGTTGGTATTGGAGGAACAGTTAATCTTGGTATTGGTGCAGATTTTCGTCTTGTTGATGATGGTCAGATTACACTAGGTAATGATAATGATTTAAGCATATATTATGATTCAACGAATAGTCATAGTAGAATTGTTGCTACCGATACATTAAGATTACAAGGTAAAGATGTTAAAATCTTAAATTCTACTGCTGGTGAAGTAATGCTACAGGCTTTAGAAGATGGTCCTGTACATTTGTATCATAATAATGGATTACGTTTATCAACTTCCGGAGTTGGAGTTACCGTATATGATCAATTAGATGTTACAAGTTTATATGTATCTGGTATTACTACATTTAGTGATGATACAATAATAACTGCTGGTGGACTAGATGTTGCTGGTATAGTAACTGCTACAGCATTCCATGGAGATCTAATTGGTAATATAACAGGTACTGTAACAGGATCTGCTGCACAGATCACATTAGTTAATGAATCTACTGATACAACTTGTTTCCCACTATTTGCTCCTGGATCTACAGGTCCACAGTATCCTAAAACAAATGCTGGCGCATTAACATATAATGCAGGTTCTGGTACTCTTAGATCTACTGATTTTGTTGGTAATTTAACTGGAAATGTAACTGGAGATCTAACTGGAGGTGATATATCAGGTAGTGGTGTTAATATAACTGCATTAAATGCATCTAATATTTCTACTGGAACTATTAGTGTTTCAAGATTAGGAAGTGGTGCTACTAGTTCTAAGTTCCTAAGAGGTGATAATACTTGGCAATTGCCTGATGCATCCACACTTAAAGATGGTGATGGTACTACAAGAGTAGAAGCAAATACTGGTGGTATACAAGTTACAGGTGTTTCTACATTCTCTAGTCATATTCACCTTGGTGATGATGATAAGTTGTATTTTGGAAATAGTTTAGATTTACAAATTTATCATGATACAACTAATAGTGTTATTAAACATACTAGTAGTTCTTCTTCGGGATTATATCTATCGAGTAATAAAAAAGTTGAAATAACTGATGGAGCTGCTAGTAACATAGGTCTTCGATTTAATAACGGTGGAAATCATGAAGTAGAATTATTCTATAATTCTTCATCAGGAGGTGCTGCACGATTAAAAACTACTGCTACTGGAATTGAGATTGGAAATTCATCATTAATTGGAAACATTCTTGCTTGGGGTGATATTACTGCTTACTATTCATCTGATAGAAGACTTAAAGATAACATTTCACCAATCAAACAAGCACTAGATAAAGTCAAATCTATTAGTGGTAATACATTTGATTGGAATGAAGCATCTGGTAAAGAAGGTAGTGAAGTTGGTGTAATCGCACAAGAGGTAGATGCACTTAATCTTCCTGGTATTACTACTCTTCGTGATAACGGTACTTATGCTGTTAGGTACGAGAAATTAGTTCCTGTGTTGATTGAGGCAATTAAAGAATTGTCTGCCAAGGTTGATAACCTTGAACAAAAACTATCAGATAAATAACTAAAAAGTCATAAGATGGCAAATTATAGAAAGTCCTTTAATTTTCGTAATGGAGTTCAAGTTGATAATGACAATTTCATAGTCAATGCAAATGGACTAGTGGGGATAGGAACTTCTATTCCGACTGAGGTTTTAGATGTTAATGGAAATATAACAGTATCTGGTGTAGTAACAACAAGCCAATTATATGTAATAGGTGTTTCTACATTAACAGGAAATGTAGTAGTTGGTACTGGTGTTACTATCTTCTCTTCTTTAGGTATTGTAAGTGCAACATCATTCCGAGGTGATGGTACTCAATTAACTGGTATAGATGGTAGTAAATGGAAAGTTGATGCAATAGCAGGTTTAACCACAATGTCAGATGTGGGAATAGGTACCACAGATCCTGTTGATAAATTTCAGGTTGGAGAAAATCCAGTAACAGGTGTTGGTGTTGGTATTGATTCAAGAGGACAGGGATATTTTAGTGGAATTACTACTGCTGGTGCATATTCAACATCTGGATTTGTAAATACTGGAGATTTAAATGTAACTGGTGTTTCAACATTCACTGGTGCTATAGATGCTAATGGAGCATTAGATGTAGATGGAGATACACAGGTAGATGATCTTAATGTTGCTGGTGTTGCAACATTCTCTTCTCTTATAGATGCTAATAATCGTCTGGATGTAGTTGGTGGTGCCAATATAGATCAAATAAATGTATCTGGTGTTTCTACCTTTATTGGAATTGTAACTACGAGTACTGATTTATTTGTTGGTGGTGATTTATATGTTAAAGATGATATAGAATTTGATGAAGTTACCGCAAGACTTGGTACATTTACAGGTACATTAGATGTTTCTGGTAATATAGATGCTAATGGAACACTAGATGTAGATGGTGATACACAGGTAGATGATCTTAATGTAGCAGGTGTAGCTACGTTTAGTAGTGGGATTGATGCTAATAGCACATTAGATGTTGATGGTAACACAACATTAGATAATCTTGCTGTTGCTGAAGGTGCTACTATTGTAGGGGGCGCAACAATAGATCAGGCTAATGTAACTGGTGTTTCAACATTCACTGGTGCTATAGATGCTAATGGAGCATTAGATGTAGATGGAGATACTCAATTAGATGATCTTAATGTTGCTGGTGTTGCAACATTCTCTGCTCTTGCAGATGTTAATAACCGTTTAGATGTAACTGGTGGGGCTAATATAGACCAGTTAAATGTTACTGGTGTTTCAACATTTACTGGTGCTTTAACATTTACTGGTGCTTCAACATTTACAGGAAATATAGATGCTAATGGAACACTAGATGTAGATGGTGATACACAGGTAGATGATCTTAATGTAGCAGGTGTATCTACATTTGCTAGTAATATAAATGCGAATGGAAATATTGTAGGTGATAACTCAACCAATATATCTGGTATCAATTCTATTACTGCTGTCACTATATTTGGTGAAAGTATTAAGATTGCAGTACCTAGTGGAGGAACTTCTGGTTTATCTACTTTTTATGGTCTTGTTAGGTATGGGAACGAGAATGTTTCATTCCCTTATAGCACAAGAAGATCAGTAGATTTATTAAATTATGATAGTGAAAATGTTAATTTCTATTTGGATGCTAATAATATTGGTATTAATACGGGAGCTTTCTATTGGCATAAGGGTTCTAATGGTTCGAGATTAATGACTCTTACCTCTGAGGGTAATTTAGGTATAGGTATTACACTTCCAGAATATCAATTACATGTTTCTGGTATTGCTACTTGCACAGATTTTTATACTTCTAATAATGCTACTATTAAAAATGATTTATCGGTTGCTGGTGATATAACTGTTACTGGTAATTTAGAATCAAATGTAAAAGGTGATATTCTTTCCCCAGATGGAACTACAATTTTAGATAATGGAACTGGTAGTGGAGAAAATTCTCTATTTGCGGGTAATATAAATGCAACTACTGGTCTATCGACTGTTGCAATACTTAATACAAATAATTATATAGGCATAGGTACTACAAATCAAAGAGCAAAGGAAAAATTACTTATATATGAGACTCCCGAATCTATAGGTTCTGATGCTTTACCAGCAGGATCCTTTGTTGAATATGGTGTTTATGTAGGAATGTCTACATTTATTGCTTCGGCTGGTGTTCATACTTCTATTGATAGATTTACCGTTAGTGAATGGGATTATAAGACAATAGAATATACTGTACATATTATACAGCCTAATGGTAAGATGCAAGGAGAGAAAGTTCTATTCATTCAAAATGGAACTACTGGTTTCTCTACTAACATTTGTTCTATTTCTAATTCTAGTAGTATTGTTTCAGTTGCCGGAACTATTAATGGTACTGAATCTGAATTAATAGTTACACCTGAACCTACTATGACTGGAATGACTACTTACAGATTTGTTAGACGTACACTATTATGAGTTTAATTTTATACGGAGGATTTAATTAATGGTATTACATAGTAGTGGAACTTCAATTAAGTTTACTGATATTGAAGATGAATTTGGAGTTATTAATGGTACTAATACTCGAAAATTAGGATCTTATAGGGTTAGTGAAACTTATGGAAGTCTTACTGCACCATTAGATGATGGTATTCCTCAGTCAGGTCCAATTAAGTTTAGTGATTTTTATAGTAAAAGATTGAATATGGTTGTTAATTATTATGATGGTGCACATGAAACTCGGAAGCATGGTAAAACCACATATGATAATAATGCACCTGGTGATGTAAGTGTTGTTGGCCCTGGTGATAAATCACGACCAAGTGCTACAGGATCATCATCTGCAAGTGGTGGTTCAAAGGTTATTATTCATGTAAATAAAGCAATAGGTTCAGTAGTTGATAATAATTTGCAATATTGTGCATTAAGAACTGGTGGATGGGATACTGGTACTGTATTAGAAGTTAATGTTGGTTCACAAGGTAAGATTATTGGTGCTGGTGGTAATGGTGGTGCTGGTGGCTCTGGTAGATCTGGTGGACCCTGGTCTGGTTCTAATGGAACCAGTGGAACCAGTGGATTAGGTATTGAATATAATGGAACTATTGTTAAGGTTGAATCTGCTGGTGTAATCCAAACAGGTTATGGTGGCGGTGGCGGCGGTGCTGGTTCCAAACGACAAAATAGAAGAGCTGATGGACATGCTGCTGGTGGCGGCGGTGGCGGCGGTGCCGGATATCCGGCTGGTGCTGGTGGTACTGCTGATGGTGGTGATGGTGGTAATGCTGGTAATCCAGGACATACTGCAACAGATACCAATGGAAGTTTAGAGATTGCTATTGGTGGACATGGTGGTGCAGCAGTAGATCGTCGTGGCGCACGTAGTGGTTATGGAGGAGCTGGTGCTATTGTTGCTTATGAGGAAACTACAATAGCTCAAGGTGGTCAGTCTTCTAGGGGAAGTCAAACTGGTAGTGGAGGTAGTGCAGGATCTGCTGGATCAGCAATCCGTAAATCTACTAATGAAACTGGATTTACTCTTACCATTGCTGGAACTGGTGCAGTAACTGGAGAAAAAGCAAATGAAGCAGCAGGAAGTGGTGGTTCTGCTTTAGGAGTTTTATGATGTGATTGGAGGTATACGAAAAGTAACAAAAAATAGTACCTACAGTTTGAAAAGATTATAAGTACCTTTGTAGAGGTTTAAGGGATACGCTATAATACTTTAAGGGACCGGTGGGACCACTGGCACAAGCACTCCATAAAACGGGGTGCTTTTCTGCTATAATATGTACATATTCATGGAACACTGTGCAGTTACGTCCACATCAGGAACGTGCTCTGGAAGTGCTAGCAAGCAAATCCAAGGGTCAGGTCATCATTCCTACTGGAGGTGGTAAGACTCTTGTAGCCATTAAAGATGCTGTAAGACAGTGTGAAGAAGGAAGAAAGACGATTGTAGTAGTCGCACCACGTATTCTATTAGCACGACAGTTATGTGAAGATTTTAGAGAGTATGTAGATGCCAAGATATTTCACTGTCATTCAGGTTATAGAGGATATGTGGGTGGTACTAATTCTGAATGGATAGCACAGTGGCACGAACATGAGAAAGATCATAATAGAATAATCCATACAACATATCATTCTTTACATAGACTCCAAGAGGCAGGAATAAAGGTAGACACGATATATTTTGATGAGGCACACAATAGTACTCAAAGGAATTTCATAGAGGCAGTAGAATACTTCTCATTATATGCAGATAGGTGCTATTTCTTCACAGCAACGCCAAAATATTCATATACTCCTATGAAGGTGGGTATGAATGAGTCTGACATATTTGGTGAGGTAATCTGCAAGGTACCTGCACCTGAATTGGTAAAGAAAGGATATATCTTACCACCTAAAGTGGCAATACTCAAGCACGATGTATTAAAGAAAGATGAACTGACTCCACATGTAGATTGTGAGAAGATTATTGGTACTATTAAAGAACACAGTGTTAAAAAGGTGCTTATATGTGCCAAGGCAACAAAACAGATTGTTAGATTAGTATCACAAACTGATTTTTGCATAGAATTAAATGAGATGGGGTACAATTGGATGTACATCACATCTAAAACTGGTGCTGTTATTAATGGTGAGAAAGTTAGTAGGGAGAAGTTCTTTGAAGTATTGAATAGATGGGGCAAAGAGGATGATAGAAAGTTTATTGTGTTACATCATAGCATATTATCTGAAGGTATCAACGTGAGTGGACTTGAGGCAGTCTTGTTTATGCGTTCTATGGATTATATCGGTATATCACAGACAATTGGAAGGGTTATAAGAAAAGGTAGCAAAGACAAAACTTATGGATTAGTATGTGTTCCTATATATTCCAAAGTGGGTATCAGTACTGCCCGTAGAGTACAAGCAGTTGTTGATACTGTATTCAATAAGGGAGAACCTGCTATTAGTGTTGTAAAGAGATGAAAAAAGTTTTATTTCCCTCTAATTTTTATATGCAGTATGTAGCTCCTAATGCCAAGGAGATAATTGATGTTATTAACAGTTATGAGCAAACATCAATTGATAATACGGGTTTTAAATGGGGTGAGCAATGTTCTTTAAATAGGATTCCATTAAAATCAGATGATTGGGTTTCTTTACTTAAGCCTAGTTTAGATCTATTGGCGAATGATTTTAATGTAACGTTTGATTTTATCTTATCTAGTCCCTGGATAAATTTATATAGAAAAGGAGATCATCAAGAAGTTCATGATCATCTGACATCAGAAGTTGGTGTTCGTGTTGAAGATTTTGTTTGTGTATTTGCTGCAAATGAAGGAGAAGGTTTTTCTAAACTTTATTTTAGGGATAGATGTGATATGGTATTAACACCAGGAGCACAATCCTTGATATCAGATTATTATAGTGTGTGGATGCCAGATTTAAAAGCAGGAAATATTATATTTTTCCCATCTCATATGCTACATGGTGTATCTCCTCAGAAAAGTGATATTATAAGAAAGACTGTAGCATGTAATTTTAGTATTACTTCAGTGACCAAAAAAGAAAGTGTCCACTGACATGCCATTCATTCAGTAAATAGTTTATAATAGACACATACCAAAGAGGAAACTCCCATGCGCTGCGAAGTCAAACTGTACGTTGCAGGTACCGTCTTCTATGAAGAGGTTCATGCAAAAGATTATCAAGAAGCAAAGCAGGTAGCACTGGCACGTAATCCTAATGCTACTGTTGTTAGTGTAAATGCCAAGTTCTAAACAGTATGACGGTCAACCCCGTAAGGACTGGACTAGGGATAAGTGGTTGCAACATGCTTATGTGCAATCACATAATCCTTGGTTGGATGATGATGATAGACAGTATTGGAAAGATAAAATAAAGGAGTTGACAAAATGAGACAAACTGATTATAGAAAGTTTTACACTTGTCCCAATAAAACTATTCTGGATACTAAATGTGGTACTCCTGAAGGTTATGTAACCAAAGATGGAATGTGGGCAGCTGTGCCTATAATAGGCAGTAAAAAGATGCAGATTATATACAATGGTACGTTTCCACATGTTGCTAAAAATTATGCGTCTGCTAAAGCATACATAATCAGAGAAGTTAAAAAGGAGAAGAAAAAGAAATGAAGGATCAGAATGCAATTAGTGAGAAAGAGACCAAAGAGGAAAAGTGGACTAGAGCGCATGCACTCTTTCTTGAATCATTATATAAGGCAGATCATGAATTGCGTGGTTGTTCTCACAATCAGAAATGTTATCATGAACTCTTAGAGATAAGAGATGAAGTGATAGAACATGTTAGAACAATACATAATCCACATGCACCAGCAGGGAAGTTCCGTGGTGCTGAATCAGTTAAGTCTATTAATGGTATTAGTGTTACTTTATTAGGTGGAGCATTAGGTAAACATTATATGGAGGATTGGTCAGAAGAGCATCTGAATGAGTGGAAAGAATATGTAAGTAGTATTGCCTAGGCATAAATTTTTGTAAAACCGAACTTGCATTTGTGTGCATTTTATGATAAATAATAGGGAGAATTAAAGGAGGCAAAATGCATTAAAACTCCTTGTTATGTGTTTTACATTATGTTATTTTGTAGTATCTGGAGACGATTATGCACAACTTAATCCCATTCAATCAATTAGCAGCCGAGGAAACTTTTAAGACTGATAATGATATGATCGCAGAATATTACGAGTGTTTAATCGACTGTGAAGATAATCAGTCTACTTGTAAACGAATCTGTAAGGAGGTTCTAATTTAGGTTTAGAGTCTATTTGTAGTAAAGTTAAGAGTTAAAATGCTACCTTATTCGCATCCGCCTTAAATAGTCCAAACGTTAACAAAATTTAATAGTAAAAAGAAACTCTCGTCACCTACTAACAGACGGGAGTTTTATATTATGTGCTATAATATAGAGTATGTTATAATTGACTACATAGATTAAAAAAACTATGGAAGAAGAATTAGAACGTCTTAAATTAGAAATTGAATCTCTTAAAAAAGAATTAGCAGTTCTTCGTAATCCCATGCACTTACAATATACTGGAGAAGTGGTGGATGCAATGACATCACATCAGTGTGATTTAGCAGAGACAGAAGAAGATAAGGAGAGATGTAGAATGGGTAAACTTCCATTAAAAGGAGGATGAAATGAGTATTTTAGATTCAATTTATAGATCTATTATGAATATCAATGTTGGTAGTCATAAGGGAGAAGATTTTAATCTCAATCTCAATAACTTTATTGATGATTTAAAAAAGAAAGGATATGTTTATAATGATATAAGAGATTGGTGGGAACGTACATGGACAACTAATGAAGGAAAGGAATCTATTCAGGAAATATATAAACAAGATAATGATGGTTGGAAGAAATTAATGATTGGTTATGATGATAATATATTTTATGAAGAGAGGATAAATGAATCCTGATAATATTGAATTGCGTAATACATCGCAACTATTTGAGTATGAAAAGATGTCAAGAGAGATTGATGAGTGTTATGATGTTGATACACTCAAACAAATGTGTAAGTTTTTAGTGAAGTTAGAAATGAAAACAAGAGAGACTTATAGTATAGTATTGCATGATGTATTAGGTGATAATGATATACTTAAACACATGCCTGATTTATCAACCCCAACGGAGTAAAAAATGAGTAATGCAGAAACCCCAACAGGAAAAACGAATATACAACCAGGCACTTATATTGATGAGGATGGATGGACTCAAAAGCTACCAATTAGTGATGCTGAATGTATCTTAAGATGCCTTAAGAACAGCCCTACAGGCATAGAGAATGATCAGGTAGCGTATTTAATCAAATCAATAGAGAATGGTGAAGTGGTGCATATGAATACATACGACCAGAGTGGTAGAACCAGTAAGAAAATTGTGATAGAGTATGATGTAGGGACATATGAGAGAACTAAGAGTAATGATTAATGCCTAGAATGAACAATCATACTAAATTGGTATTTGCATTAGAACATGTAGCACATCTTGAAGATCTGTTACATGAGAATGAATGGGACAATTATCTCATTCAACCATTAAATACAATTAAGTTTGAATTAGAGCGACAACTTAAACACGAACAATTTAAACGGAGGATTCAATGACATTACGATCATATACAATTGAAAAGAAAGGCGATAAGCGTAATCAGATTTGGGAATGGGAAGAAACACCTGAACTAATAGCAGCAGTAGAACAATTGCAGAAGTCTTCGCAGGTGGTTAAGGATATTGCATATGTTGATAGACCGATACATATTGGTAATCAAAACTATGCTCCTTTAAAAAAGAGAAATGCATAATCTGTATGAGGAGATGATGGAGATGAGAGATCATCTCCTTACTAGAATAGAAATGCTTGAAGATGATGTAGATCGACTCACTCAAGAGAATATGGACTATGTGAAAGAATTATATTGTCTTGAGCGTAGTTTATATCATCATATAGATACCATAGTTGGAGAAGTAACAGAACTTAATTTTAATGAAGGACAAGAAAGCAGCAAAGAAGATTATCAAGAGGGCAAAGAAACATCCTGAATTGTACACAGAATCCGATGTAAGGTATGCTAAACTAGTAAGAAGACGTATTAAACGTGAGGAACGAGATGCAGAACGTAGACTCCTTGAAGATCAATCAGAATGAAGACGGATCTTATACTATCGATTGGAATAGACAAGACCCTAATTGGAAATGGTTAAATAACTTGACATCTAAAGAGATTCAAGTTATCATAGAACAAGCAATCAAGTATGATCAAAATGACAGAGAACCCTGAATATAAATCATATTCTATTCATCATTTGGAAGAATCAATTAGAGATGCTATGGAATCAGAATGTACTCCTCAAGAGATATATGATACCATAGTTGGTATGGTTAAGAATAATATGAAATATTATAAGGCATGTTATAATGATAGTATTAGATTACTGGCTTTGTTAAGAGGAAATAATAACTCTAGTATTAAAGTTCATGATAGGGATTGGACTCAAGTAGAAGATTTTACTGTAACACCAGGAATTCAAGTTACATCATCAGTTGATGGTATTACTACTGAATGGAATGATTATTGGAATGGTAATGTTTATGGTAAAGAGTTTAATGATGCACTTGAAAGGTATGGGTATGTATATACACCACCAACAGAAGAAGAAAGAAGAAGATTTAAGTTGGATTCAGGGTTTCTACATAATGATGAGGATGATAATTAATTATGGCACTATCAGAAACAGTACAAGAGTCAATGCGTGAAGCAGAGTCACATTTACGCAATGCATTATCATTTGCAGCAAGAACCGAGAGACCTAATACAGTTTCTCATATTGCTAAACTCATTGCAGGTATAGATAATATCATATCTGCTGAAGAAGTTATATCTAAATTGGAAGAACGTGAACCTGGTAGTACTGGCATGTTCGGTATACAGTTTAATCCTGAATTGTACGATGATGACGATGAAGATTAACAATCATTACGCGAATAGAAAGACAATATAAAGAATTGTTGTTTTTGTTATAGATAATGTTAAACTATCAACACATTTCTCCAAAACTAATGATTAATTTAGACGACAGATATCATTCCTATCTACACAGTGGCAAGAAATTCACTATTGATGGTGTTGGTGAACGTGTAAAAGGTTATGGTTGGAGTGATGATGGAAAGGATATTATAGGTCATTATGTTATCACTGAGAATTATAAGTTACATTATAATATGGATGCAATCTTTGTCAGGATGGAAGCACTTAGGGAATTAGAAACCATAGCATCCAAATAAATAAAAGTGACTAATTCTAAACTTGATAATATGACAACACAAGCACCGCACGAGTACATTGAATCGGATGGTAAGGAACACATCAATGGTGGTATGATTGAGTATAGTAAAGAAGATCTG
>Ga0208790_1000356_pt1 | contig 23162 bp, 29 predicted proteins | sample 10_taG_FD_184083 | JGI IMG/M metagenome (GOLD analysis project Ga0208790, IMG submission 184083) | Marine viral communities from the Subarctic Pacific Ocean - 10_ETSP_OMZ_AT15264 metaG (SPAdes) (version 2) | ecosystem: Environmental > Aquatic > Marine > Oceanic | place: Pacific Ocean | collected... | reverse complement strand
TAAATTTAATCTTAATATTCTATAACTCTCCAACCCTTTAATCTTTTTATTCTTATCAGTCTTAGGATTTCCCTCTCTAAAACAAAGTTTATTTGGTCTCTTCCAGCTTAATATTTTTTTCATTTTTTATTACTCCATTTTTATTTTTTATTTCTTTAAAAAATTTATCACAACTTTTTATATATGCTATACTCAAATCTTTTTTATCATATAAAAAATAGTTTAATAAATTATTATGTTTACTTCTTACTGTCATTTATTCTCCCATTTATTTTTATCTATCATCACTATTAAATGTACCTTCTTGTTCATCCATTGTAGGTAGTCTCTCAATTTTTTCTCCACCTCCTGATGTATGAGTAAATTCAGTATCATTTATTATACTGTCAATTATATTTCCATTTTTTCTATTGAATCTTATAATTGTTTCTCGTTCTTTTTTAGATAGTTTTTTCATTATAAGTGTCTCCATTTATATATTTATCTCTCAACTTTTTTGTTTTAATATCATAATAGTGTGAGAGATTTCTATTAGATATCTTTGTACTCTCCCATAAATTTTTAACAATCTTATTTTTTAGATTATTAAAATGTTTTCTGGTAGAATAATTTTTTAACATGAGATTTTTTTCTATATCATTGTATGTATAATCACTCCCATATTTCTCATGCAATTCTATTTCAAATTCTAAAAATTCTAATGCATTATCAATTTGTTTTAATTGGTTCTTATACATTTTAATATTATCTTTAGCAAATGATTTATCTTTTTTCAATTCATCCATTGCAATTTGTTTTCTCCAGTTCATAAATTATCCTCCTATTAGTTGTTTTCTTTTTTCATTATTATTTTTACTTGCAATCTTATCATTTAATTTATTTAATTCTAATCTTACATTGTCTATTACTATATTCCAAATTAATCCTAACTTGTTTTGTTTTGTCCAGTTCTTAGGTTCTTTAATATAATTTGTCCATTCCTCCACTAATGGAAATTGTTTTGCAAATGCTTCTATTTCATATGGTCTATCTTTATATTCTATATCTGATTGTACTCCAATATCTTTTTTCTCCCATCTATAATGTACTCTATTATCTGATTTCCATATTCGTTTACTTAATTGTCCAGTTGAATATTGTTTTAAGTGTACCAGTTCATGAGTAATTGTTTCAAGTCTATTTAAAAAACTCATATCAATTCTTATATACATTTTAGCAAATCTTACTGGTACTGTTTTTGTAGTTGATGTAGTCTCTAAGTATCCTGATGTATTTTTATCAAATGTATTCTTTTTTCTAAAATAAACTTTTAATTTTAATTTATTTTTTAATCTCTGAGAAATTAAATTATTTAATGTGAAGTTTATTAAGTTACTATAAATTAATTCATTAAGATATTTTTCTCCAGTTCCAATATTTCTTTTATGAAACATAAGCATATTTAATTTTTTCATAGTTTAATATCCTCCCATATTTATTTGTTTATTATTTGTTTATTTTTTGTCTGAAATAAGGCAGTTATTTACTAAAATTATAAGCTACATTTACAGCAAATATTAAAAATAAACTCATACTTAAATATATTTCATTATTAACCATAGCAAATACACTTGTTAAAATTAAGCTTAACCATAATATTAAATGGTACATTTTTATTCTCCTATTGGTTGTATTATTTATTTAAATCAATTAATATATATTCTCCTGATTTAATTTTTTTCTCTGTTTCTTTTTTGTTTTCATTTAAAAATATATTTCTATATTTTCCAGTAGTTTTTGAAAAATCCCATTTATTTAAATCTATATAGGTTTTACCATTCTCAATTTTTACAATGGTTGAATTGTAAGATTGAAATATACTACCTCCAGTTGTATATATTCTATACTGGTTTTTTACTTTGTTTCCTCTGTTATTTGTCATGTTTACAACATGGGTCATTTTTTTTCTCCTATTGGTTGTATTATTTATTTTCTTTTTGGTCTATTTTTTGCACTTTTTTACAAGCTTTTAAAATTTTTTGTAAATCTTTAATTTCAAATGCTTGTAAAATTTTACTTAATATTTGATATTGATACTCAAAATTTTCTATTTCTCTGTATTTAACATCAATATGATTTATTAATATATTTTTTAACTCCATATTTCAACCTCCAGTTGTATTATTTATTTAATATAATTCTTTTAATTCTTTTTTACAATCTTTAATTGTTTCATAACTTTTAAAAAATTCATAATCTTTTATAGTCCAGCAATTTTGCTTTTTTGCATTATCTTTTAATTTAAAACTATCAATAGTATTATCAAAATGCTTTATTATTTTAAAAGTTTCATTTTTTATTTTTAAGTATCTTATAGATTTGTTATCCATATTTCAACCTCCAGTTGTATTATTTATTTAACTATCCAATAAGTGATAGTTTTACCATTGCTAGATATTTTTACATCAATTCTTTTATTTAATTTTCTAGCTGTTTTTGTTAAATTTCCTAAGTAATTTTTAGCCCACTTAACAAATCTAAAAGTTTTTGATTTACTCATATTTTCAACCTCCAGTTGTATAGCTTAATTAAAAGCTAGTTATATAAATTTAACTAAAATTCCAATAACGATTATCTTTACCGCCCTGAAGTGAAACACCAAGCGGATTATAAATTGGACTTTTAGCTGGTTTATAATATTTACTAAAAATAATCGGATTAGATTTTAAAGCTTTTTTGTAATTTCTCCAAGCTTTACGATTTTTAAAGTATTTGTAGTAATTATTTTTTGTAATATCCATAAAAATCATTATGCATAAATGATTGCCTTAATATACAAAAAAATGAATATAATTTAAAATAAATTAGTAAGGATTAGCAACGTTTCTGGACCAAATGTGTTCTAAATGTGGCTTTTAGTTGTCCAATTTCTTAGCTTTTAAATGGTTTTTTTGCCAAATAAAACAAATCAAAAAAGAATTATAAAAGTTTTTAGAAATAAAATAGAATAAATAAGCTTAATAATTTGTATAAATTTGTAAAAACCGCCTGCAATAAATAAAGATTACTTTCAATAAAATAATTAAATAAAGCTAATTATATTTATAATAGTTGTTTAAATATCACAAACGACAACCGCCCAATTATTGAGATTTTTTTAAGATTATAGATTGAATATTGCTGGATATTTTAAGCTAATAGAATTGATTTAAAAGCTTTGTTATTGCTGGATATTTGTTGGATTTATTGAGTGTGTTTAGATTGACTAATATAAGCTAACTGAGTTGTATTAGTTGTAAACTAGATAATATATTTTAGTTATATTTTATATATATATTTATATTCTTTTAGATTATGGAATATTCTATTGATAATGATTACTATTCGCAGGGTATACCATGTGCCATATGGGGGATGTGGGGTGTTTATATACTACTCATACAAAATTAAGAGTTTAGCTTGTAAACTAGATAGAACTCGCCCAGCTACAAAGACTCGCATAGAGACTTGCTATATTTCTGGACTGACCCAGATAGATATAGGTGCTTCACCCCCTGGAGGGTATACTTATATTATACAGGCACTCCTGCAGTTGTCAACTCTAAATGAAAATAAATGTTGTCAACTAGCTGTAAACTTGTTATAATAATAACATGGTTAATAATTATTTACCTTCCTTAGATAATAAAAGGAAGTTGACAGAACAACAGGAAAGTTTCTTGTCAGCATTAAGTACAGAAGCAAAGGGAGATATTAATAAAGCTTTAGACATAGCAGGTTACAAACCTGGTGCATCTTATTCAGTAATAAATAGTCTGAAAGATGAAATCATAGATGTCGCTACAAAGATTCTAGCAAAGTCTGCTCCACAAGCTTCAAATAAATTAGTTGAGATATTAAATAGTGATGACCCAATACCACAAGTCAATGCTAAACTTCAAGCAGCCCAGACCTTGTTAGACAGAGTGGGTGTTGCTAAGAGAGATAAGTTAGATGTTACCCATAACTCAGGTAGTGGTATATTTTTATTACCTGAAAAGAAACCGATTATAGAAGCAGAAGATGTAGAGGTTATAGATGAAGAGAAGAAATAGTTCTACTATACCTTTTGGTTATAAGTTATTAGATGATAATAAAACTTTAGAGAAAGTTGATAAAGAAATATCAGCTTTAAATGAAATTAAAGATGGTGTTAAAGCTGGTGCTTTTTCACTACGAGGTGGTGTTGAAATATTGCAACATCAAACAGGTCGTAAGTTATCTGCAATGGGATTAAAGAAAATCATTGATAGAGAAGACTTGACTGATAAACCAAATGGATTGTTAAGTAGAGATGACAAGACAGTATAATTATAGCTTTGAACATAAAGCTAAACTAGCTGCAAGAAAAGCAGTTAAAGAAAAAGAAAAAGAAATTAAGAAGTTAAAGAAGAACTTAGAAAATAAAACAACTAGACTTAAAGCTAAGAAAGAAGCTTTAGGTGTAGTACAAAGAGCAGAGACTGATAAGGTATCTATTAAAGGTACTGTCATGACAGAAGATAAGTATGATACTTTACCACAAAAAGTTAAAACTCTTTTAGAAGAAGAAAAAGATAGAATAGTATTTCAACCTAATACAGGTCCACAGACAGAATTCTTAGCTGCACCAGAGCAGGATGTTTTGTATGGTGGAGCTGCAGGTGGTGGTAAGTCATATGCTATGCTAGTTGACCCATTAAGGTTTATGCACATTAAAGAACATAGAGCTTTGTTATTAAGAAAGTCTATGCCTGAATTAAGAGAATTAATTGACAAATCAAGAGAACTTTATCCTAAAGCTTTTGCAGGTTGCAAATTTAGAGAAGTAGAAAAGATTTGGAAATTTCCTTCAGGAGCAACATTGGAGTTCGGTTATCTGGACAGAGATGCTGATGTGTATAGATACCAAGGTCAATCATATACCTGGATAGGGATTGACGAGCTAACACAGTATCCTACAGAATTCCCACTCCAATATTTGCAATCACGATTAAGAACAACTAATAATAATATACAATGCTTTATTCGGTGTACTGCAAACCCTGGAGGTGTCGGAGGGAGTTGGGTTAAAAAAAGGTATCTAGACCCAGCACCTCCTAATGAAAGTTTTACAGGACAAGATAAGATTACAAGAAAATTTATACCAGCTAGATTAGATGATAATCCTTATTTAGCTTTAGATGGTAAATATGAAAGGATGTTGGAATCATTACCCCCAACACAAAAGAAACAATTACTAGAAGGTAACTGGGATGTTTCTGAAGGAGCTGCATTTACAGAATTTGAATATGATAAACATTGCATAGCTCCTTTTGCTATTCCTAAAACTTGGGAAAGAATAAAAGGAATTGACTATGGTTATGCAGCAGAGTCTGCTGTGATATGGGGAGCATTAGACCCACAAGATGAAACATTAATTATTTATAGAGAACTATATCAGAAAGGTTTAACTGGTCTAGACTTATCTAAAAGAATTTTTCAATATGAGAAAGAAGATAAACTATCTGTTAGAGGAGTGTTAGATACTGCAGCTTGGGCGAGGACTGGAACAACTGGACCAACAGTAGGAGAAGTATTAACTATGGCTGGTCATAAACTTAGAAGAGCTGATAAGAATAGAATTCAAGGCAAGATACAAATACATGAGAGATTAAAAATAAATGATAAGGGTAGACCTAAATTACAAATCTTTAAATCTTGTCCTAACCTAATAAGAGAAATACAAGGTATACCTATAGACCCTAATAAACCTGAAGATGTTGATACGAAGGCATCCGACCATGCTTATGATGCTTTAAGATATTTAATTATGTCTAGACCAAGAACTACTACTCCTTATGAACATATGAGACAAATTAAAAGATGGACACCTTCTGACCCTACATTTGGATATTAATATGCCTTTATATACTTTTAAAAAAATAACTACTAATGAACAATTTGATAAAGTTATGAGTTATGAAGAACTTCAAGAGTATGTTAAACAAGAAGATATACAACAGATATTTAAATTAAATATGTTTAGATACTCTGATAATAATGGAGAGAAAGACCAATTTACTGATTGGGCTAGGAGTAAAGAAATAAAAGGTAATGGTGGTTTTAAAACCTATGGTAAAGCCAGAACTGATTATGATAAGAAACAGGATGATAAAAAGAAAAATAAAAATAAATAATAGAGCTAAAAGAGAAATTGATAGATATCCTCTAGTAGCTGTATACTGGTTAGATATTTGTTCAGATGCTTCATGGCAATCTTTAGAGAATTGTAAAAAAATGAAATTACCTGTGTGTGTAACTAAAGGACATTTATTATCTCAAAAGGGTAGTATTACTAGAGTATTTGGAGATTATTCATTAAAGAATGAAGAGACAGGTTCTATAGATGAGATAGGGAATACAACTATAATTCCTAATAGTGTTATAGTTGATATTAAAAAGATTGTTGACAAGGGTAGATAATAACTGTATTATTATACATATTGGTATAAAGGAAGCTATTTATGGAAATTAAAAATGATTTGGTTTCTCAAGTTGAAGAAACTGAAGAACAGAATATTGAACCATTAGTTGCTGAGATTCAAAGCAAATTTCAAGCTTGTTCTAATAAAAGACAAGATGATGAAAACAGATGGTTACAAGCTTATCATAATTATCGTGGACAGTATTATAAAAATGTTCACTTTACTCAACATGAGAAGTCTAGAGTTTTTGTTAAAGTAACTAAGACAAAAGTTCTAGCAGCTTATGGACAAATTATTGATGTATTATTTGGAACTGGAAAGTTTCCATTAATTATTCAAGAAACAAAAGTACCTGAAGGTATTGCTGAATATGCTCATATGAATCCCATGAAAGAACAAATGGGTGATGAGAATATGGAACCAACTCCTTCAATAGAAGGTAATTTAGAATACGAACCTGGTCAACCTATAACAGAAGAATCTTCTGACTTAGGATATCCTGGTGATGGAAAAGATTTAGCACCAGGTGCAACATTTAATTCATTAGGTTCTAAATGGTTAGGTGGTCTAGAAGAAAAATATGAAGAAGCAGATTTATCTGAAGGTCCAGCTAAACTTCCAGAATTTCCACAAATAAAACCAGCACAGATTGCTTCAAGACAATTACAAAAATTAATTGAAGACCAACTAGATGAATCAAATGCTAATATTATTTTAAGAAGTGCAATCTTTGAATCTTGTTTATTAGGAACAGGAATTATAAAAGGTCCATTTACTTATAATAAAACTTTACATAAATATAATTTATCAGGTAATGGCAATGCAAGACAATATGCACCTGACATTGTTAAAGTACCTAAAATAGAATTTTGTAGTATATGGGATTTTTATCCAGACCCTAATGCTAGAAACATGGATGAATGTGAATATGTTATTCAAAGACATAGAATGAACAGACATCAATTTAAAGATTTAATTAATAGACCATTTTTCAGTAAAGAAAAAATAGAAGAATGTTTAATCATGGGTCCTACCTATGATAAAAAAAATTGGGAAACTCAAATAGATTTAGAAAATAATTCTTTTGGTGATATAGAAAAAAATAGATTTGAAGTTTTAGAATTTTGGGGAACTATAGATGCAATGACTGCTAGAGAATATGGTATAGAAGTTGCTGAAGAAATAGAAGACTTAACAGAAGTTCAAGTTAATATATGGACTTGTAAAGGTAAAGTAATTAGAATGGTAGAAAATCCATTTAAACCTTTTAGAATTCCATATCAAGCTTTTGCTTATGAAAATAATCCATATCAATTTTTTGGAATAGGTGTTCCAGAAAATATGGATGATGCTCAACAAATTATGAATGGTCATGCAAGAATGGCAATTGATAATTTAGCATTAGCTGGTAACTTAGTATTTGATATAGATGAATCTGCTTTAGTTAATAATCAAAGTATGGAAGTATTTCCAGGTAAGATTTTTAAAAGACAAGCAGGAGTTCCTGGTCAAGCAATATATGGAATTAAATTTCCAAATACTGCTACAGAAAATATGCAGATGTTTGATAAGTTCAGACAACTTGCAGATGAGTCAACAGGTATTCCATCTTATTCACATGGACAAACTGGAGTACAGAGTATGACAAGAACAGCATCAGGTATGTCAATGCTTATGGGTGCTGCATCATTAAATATAAAAACAGTAATTAAAAATATTGATGATAGTTTAATTAAACCTTTAGGAGAATCTATGTTCCAATGGAATATGCAATTCTATGAAGGTGAGTTACCTATCATTGGTGATTTTGAAGTTAAAGCAACAGGTAGTTCTTCTTTGATGAGAAAAGAAGTTAGAAGTCAAAGATTAACAATGTTCTTACAAACAATTCAAAATCCACAAATTGCTCCATTTGTTAGAATCTCAGAAGTCATTAAAGAGTTAGCATACTCTTTAGATTTAGACCCTGAAGAAATTATTAACTCTAAAGATGAAGCAGAAATTCATGCTAAAATAATAGGATATCAAAATGCTAACCAAGGAAATAGCCAACAAGCTATTGACCCTAGTCAACTCGGAGGAATGGGTCAACCTCCAGGAGTACCTCCAGAAGGTGCAGGACCAAACAGTACAGGAAATGGCGAAATCCCAGGAGGTTCAGACAATCCACCAATGCCAGGGCAGATGGAATTTTCTGGAACGACTGAAGAACCTGCCTAATCAAGTAAACGATTTAAGAAAAAGTGTTGACTAATAACACTTCACTTGTTATAATAAAGACTAAGGAATAGAATTATGAGAAAACCAATCAATATGGCTACAGGTGGTCTAATGAATAGACCTATCGGTTCAAGAGAAGAAAATAAAAAAGATGAAGCTATATCTCCTTATGATGTTGATAGTCCTAAATCTACAAGAGCAGGGATGCCTTCTAGATTACTAGGTACAGATAGAACAAGATTTGAACATGGTGGATTTCATACTAAAGCAGAAGTAAAAAAATATTTAGATAATGTAGATAATCAAGATGAACTTAAAAAAATGAAAGATGCTCTTGATATAGATTCTTTTAAAAAATCTTTATTAGATTTTTATGAAAAAAAAGAAGATTCAAAGAAACCAAAAAAAGAAAAAAGTATAGCAGTAGCAAAAGGTGGATTAATGAAAAGATTAGGTTATGCAGGTAGAGGTCCAGTATTACATCCTTCTGATATACCAATATTAGAAGAACATAGTGATGAAGGATTACTTCCATCAAGAGATAAAGTAGCTGGTGGAAATGCTGCAAGAGATAGTTTAATAAGTAAAAGAATTAATAAATTAGAAGCTGAATTAGAAATAGCTGATACAGGACAACAATCTGAAATTATAAATCAGATTAAAAAATTAGAAACTATGAAATCAACTAATATTAAAACTGCAGCATTAGGTGGTTACATGGATGAAAATGATATTGCAGAACAAACACCTTTAGCTTTATCAATTGGTGGACAAGCTGCATTTGATGAAAAGTATGATAGAAGAAAAGATTATAAAGCTTATGCAGAAGGTGATGAAGTAATTGCTGAAGAACCTTTAATGGCACCTCCAGGAATGGATTTAGCAGAAGAAGATGCTATAGCAGAAACAGATATAGAATTAGCTGCTGAAGAAGAAGTAGATGATATTTTAGATACATCAATGTTATCAGAAGCAGAGGAACAAATTTTTGAAGAAGCAGTAGAAATGTTTCCAGAATTAGAATCTATTGTTCCAAAAATAACAGCAACAGAATTTACAGAGGATGAATTAGTAGAAGGACCAGGAACAGGAACTTCAGATTCAATCCCAGCATTGTTATCAGATGGAGAGTTTGTCTTTACAGCAAAAGCTGTTAAGAATATTGGTATAGACAAATTAAGAAAGATGATGAAACAAGCTGAAGAAGCTTATGACGCAGGTATAGTAGAGCAAGAAGATAATGCTACTATGGCTGCTGAAGAAGATTCTTTATTAGTATAAAAGAATTCTAGGGATGGTACCCTTGAATAAACGAGCTACCTTCTAGAAATAGAAGCCCTTGTAGCTTTGTTTTCAAATTAACAACAACCCCTTTTTTTGCTACCTTCAGTAAAAGAAGCCCAAAGGAGGAAATTATGAGTAATGAAAACGAAGGAAAAACTAACGAAGTTGAAGCGAACCCTTATAACAGGAAGAAATATTGGCACACAGAAAATGTAATGCCAAAACCATTTGTTTCTGCAGATACAGGACCAGCTCAGCCAGACCCTGAGAAGAAGACAGGATTTGACTACGCAAGTAATACTACAACAGATAGTGTGAACCCTAATGTCTTATCTACTTCTGAATCAGCTACTTCGGATAAGGTCTTACAGGAATCAGCATTAAATGTTGAAGCCAAACCTTATACTAAAGTTGACTATAAAAAAAGATATGATGACCTAAAGCGATATTATGACAAGAAGCTTGGTGAGTGGACATCTAAAGAAGGAGACCTCAAATCACAGATTAGAGAGAACCGACCTAAGTATACACCACCTAAAAGTGTTGACGAATTAAATGCTTTTAAAAAAGAGTACCCTGACATATATGGAGTGGTGGAAACTGTATCTCACTTGCAGTCTCAAAATGAGATGAAAGATTTGCAGGAAGAAGTTAGCTCTTTGAAAAAGCGAAACGAAGGTTTAGCTCAAAGAGAAGCCCAATTAGAGTTAGCGAGAGTTCATCCAGACTTTAATCAAATTAAAGAATCAGATGATTTTCATAACTGGGCAGACTCACAACCCATGGAAATTAAATCATGGATTTATGAGAATAACTCAGATGGTAAACTTGCTGCAAGAGCAGTTGACTTATATAAGAAAGACCGAGGACTTGGTTTAGATAAAAAAACTACCAATACTAAATCTAATACTGCAAAAGGTGGTGCAGATTTGTTAGTAAAAACTACTGAACAAATCCAACCAACTAATGCTGGTAAAAAGATTTGGAAAACATCTGATGTCAGTATGATGTCAGACCAAGAGTTTGAGAAATATGAAAAAGATATTTTGATAGCTCAAAGGGAAGGAAGATTATTTAACGATAAATAATTAACTTTCTATTTTTATCAACAACTAACCAATGAAAAGGAGTCATAATTATGGCACATTTCGCAGGTGGTTCAACTACTAACTTTGACGCTAGTGTTGCAGGTCAAACAAATCAATTTTGGGTACCAGCAATATACTCGAAGAAAGTTCAGATAGCTCTTAGAAAAGCTGCTACTGCAGAAGCAATCTGCAATACAGACTATATGGGAGAAATCAAAAACTTCGGAGATACTGTTAATATAGTAAAAGAACCACAAATAACTGTAAGTGATTACTCTAGAGGTTTAGCTACTTCTAGTACAGCACTAACAGACCAAGAGCTTGTTCTAACAGTAGACCAAGCTAAATACTTTCAATTTCAACTAGATGATATTGAGAAAAGATTTTCTCATGTCAACTTCCAATCAGTTGCTTCAGATAACGCAGCATACAAACTGAAAGATGCACTAGACACTAATGTTCTAGCAGCTATTTCAACAGGTGCTACTGTTACTACTGGCATGGGTACTACTGGTACTCCAATTGATATTGGATTTGGTTCTAGTGAAGTTGACCCTCTTAACCAAATGTCATTAGCTTCTAAAGAGCTTGACGATGCTAACTGCCCTGAAGAAGGTAGATGGTTCGTTGCTGCTCCAGAGTGGTATAATGAACTAGCTAACACTTCTTCTAAACTTTTATCAGTTGACTATAATGCTGGAAAAGGTTCTTTAAGAAATGGTCTAGTAGCATCTGGATTAGTAAGAGGTTTTCAAATGTACAAATCTAACAATTGTCCAACTAACGACTTATCAGGTGCTACACCTGCTGGGTCTGCAACAGCTCCAGAAGCTTTGTTCGGACAAATGAGTGCAGTATCTTGTGCAACAAATCTAAAAATAGTTGAATCTCTAAGAAGTACAACTACTTTTGCTGATATCGTAAGAGGACTTATGGTATTCGGTAGAAAAGTTCTTAGAACTGATATTGTCGGCAAAGTAATATATGTTGCTGACTAATATTAATTAACTATTAATATACTTTGATAGGGGGTAGCAATATCCCCTATCATTTAATTCAAGTAATAATAAAAGGAATATTAATGATAGAAAAATTAAAAGTAGTAGCTTCAGAAGCTAAACATATTTATGGTGAACATAAAAAAGTTGTTATAGTTGCAGTTATTATATTAGTTATCGCAATAATATTATAGTAGTATGGCAAAAACATATTTGGCAATGACTAACGAGTTGTTAGTTGAATTAAATGAACCTGAACTAACTTCAATTAGTACAGCAGTCGGAATTCAAAAGCAAGTTGCTAATTGTGTAAACAGAGCATACTTTGATATAGTAGATGCTGTAGATGATTGGTCTTGGTTAAGTACCAGTAATCCTCAGAATGAATACTATGGTAATACTTATGTTGAGACTGTTGCAGGAACTAGATGGTATTTATTAAAAACTGGTTCTGCAAATATAGATGCAGATTATGATTCAGTTAATTGGAACGCATTTACTGCTACAACAGAAGGTGTAAGTGGAAAGTCAGCTCCTTTTACAATTAATAAATTAGCTTTTACTACTCTTACAGTATGGAGAGATACTTATGCAAAAGCAGAAGAATTAGATAAATCAGATTCACAAACTTATGGAACTCCTTTAAGAGTTATTAGAAGTTCAGATGGTAGAAGATTTGGATTATCTCCTATACCTAATGAAGTTTATAGAATTTATTTCTTTGCTTATAATAGACCTTCAGAATTATCTGCAGATACAGATACAGTTTTATTTCCAACACAATACAAACCAGTTTTACTAGCAAGAGCTAGATATTATATTTATCAATTTAAAGATAATATTGCTCAATCGCAATTAGCTTTAGATGAATATAAAAAAGGATTACAATCAATGGCTGATGCTTTAAATTCACCACAGCCACAATATATGTCAGATGTAAGATTTACATACTTACTACCATAAGGATTAAAAATATATGCCAACTCAAGGTGCATCAATTACAGTTGCAGGAGGACTAGATTTAGTTTCAAGTTCTCATGCATTATTTAGAACTCCAGGTGCAGCTACTAAATTACAAAATTTTGAATCTTCTACAACAGGAGGTTATAGAAGAATAAATGGATATACAAAGTTTGGTGAAGGTAGTGCAACAATACCTTCAGGTGTTTCTACTGAATTAATTGAAGGATTAGTTCCTTATGCAAATGGAGTTGTTGTTTGTCAAGGTGATGATATTTATTGGGGTACTGATGGAATTAATTGGACTCAAATTAATAAAGATACTTATAAAGTTCAAACAGGAACAGTATCAGTAACTGCATCAAGTGCTGTAGTTACAGGAAGTGGTACAGCATTTACAACTGAATTTGCTGTAAATGATAGAATACAAATTAATAGTATTAATTATAGAGTTTTATCTATAACAAATAATACAGAATTAACATTAGATTATTCTGTTGTTTCTAGTGCAAGTGGAGAAGATGTTTATAAAAGTGGTATGTCTTCTGCAGATTTATCTAGTGCAACAGTAGAATCAAGAACAAATCAAACTAATTGTCAATTTGTTAATTATGAATCTGAAGGTATTTATGGTACCTTATATATAACAGATGGTAATAATAAGATAGCAGAATTTCAAATAACTGTTTCAGCAGGAAATAATGTATTTCATTTTGAAACATTAGAAAGGTCTTCTCCTGTTAATCCTAAAAGATGTACTATATATGCTGAAAGATTAATAGTAGCTGGACAAAGTATTTCAGATAGTACAGTTGCTTATAGTGAAAGATTAGAACCATATAATTTTACTGGGTCTTCAGCAGGTACAATTGATACTGGTGATGTTATTGTAGGTATTAAAGTCTTTAGAAATACTCTTGTTATCTTCTGTAAAAATAGTATATTTGAGTTGACAAGTCTTGATTCTACCCCTATACTTAAATCAGTAACTAAAAATATAGGTTGTGTAGATGGAAACACAATTCAAGAGATAGGTGGAGACTTAGTTTTTCTAGCACCTGATGGATTAAGAACAGTTGCTGGAACAGCTAGAATTGGTGATGTTGAAATAGGTTCTATTAGTAGAAAGATATTACCATTAATAAATGATTTATTAACTAATATAGCTAATTATACAATTAGTAGTATGGTTATAAGAGAAAGAAGTCAGTACAGATTATTTTATTATCAATCTGGTCTACCTTCTTCTGGACAAAAAGGAATTATAGGAACTTTTAAATTTGATGCAAATGGTGTTCCTGCATTTGAATGGAGTCAAACACAAGGTATGGAAATTAAAAAATGTAGTTCAGCATTGAATCCATCTAATACAGAAGTACAATTTGGTGCAAATGAATCTGGTTATATTTATACATTAGATTCAGGAAATAATTTTGATGGTTCAAATATTAATGCAAGATTTCAAACACCAGATATGGATTATGGTGATAATGGTTTAAGAAAAAGTTTATATGCAGTTAAAGCAAATCTTGAACCAGAAGGAACAAACTGTAATGTAAAATTAAGAATTAGATATGATTTTGAATCTACTGATGTACCACAACCAGGAGAATTTTCAATTGGTTGTTTAAGTAGTGCAGCAGTATTTGCAACTTCTTTATCATCAACCAATGCTGGTAAATTTGGAACATCAACTTTTGGAGCAACAACTTTACCAAGTAAAAGAGTTTTAGTAACAGGTAGTGGTTTCTCTAATAGTTTTAGATTTTATACAAATGATACAGATGCTTCTTATTCAGTTAATGGAATGTTTGTATCGTTTATAGCAGGAGGAAGAAGATAATTTTATGGCAGGATATACACGACAAAGTACTATTGCAGATGGAAATGTAATTGATGCAGTATTATTTAATGATGAATTTGATAAATTACTTGCAGCATTTGTAAATACAACTGGACACAAACATGATGGCACAGCAGCCGAAGGTCCTGTTATTTCTGTCCTTGGAGATGCAGGTGTCGCTACACCATTAAATAAAATTTTAATTGATACAGCTAATAATCATTTAGAATTTTATACAGATGTAAGTTCTGCAGCAGTACAACAATTAAGAATTGAAGATGGAGCAATCGTTCCAATTTTAGATAATGATATAGATTTAGGTACAGGTTCTTTAGAATTTAAAGATGGACATTTTGATGGTACTGTAAATTTAGATACTTTAGTTATTGGTACTTCAACAGGTGTAACTTCTGTTGATACAGATTTAACAACTGCTTCAGGTAGTGATGATACATTAGCTTCAGCAAAAGCAATTAAAGCTTATGTAGATGCAGTACCTATTGGAGATATAACTTCAGTTGTAGCAGGAACTGGTTTAACAGGTGGTGGTACATCAGGTGATGTAACATTAAATGTTATTGGTGGAACAGGTATTACTGCAAATGCAGACGATATAGCAATTGATAGTTCTGTTGTTACATTAACTGATACTCAGATTTTATCAGCTAAAACATTAACTAGCCCAGTTTTAAATACTGGTATAAGTGGTACAGCTTTCTTAGATGAAGATAACATGGCATCTGATTCAGCTACTAAAGTTTCATCTCAACAATCTATTAAAGCATATGTAGATACACAAGTTGCTACAATTCCAGTTGGAGATATAACTGCAGTTGTTGCAGGTACAGGTTTATCTGGTGGTGGTACTACTGGTTCAGTAACTTTAAATGCAGATGTTTCAGCATCAAGTACAAATACATTTACAAATAAAACTATAGATGCAGATGGTACTGGTAATAGTATTACAAATATTGAAGATGCAAATATTAAAGCTGCAGCAGCAATTGATGCAACTAAAATTGCAGATGGTTCTGTTACAAGTACAGAGTTTCAATATATTAATTCTTTATCAAGTAATGCACAAACTCAAATAGATTTAAAAGCTCCTTTAGCTTCTCCAGCTTTAACTGGAAATCCTACAGCTCCTACACAATCAGCAGGAAATAATTCAACAAGACTTGCAACTACAGCTTATGTAGATAATTCAACAGCATCTAGAGACCAATTAGGTGAACTAACAGATGTTACACTTGCTAGTGAAGCAGATGCTAATTATTTTATTTATGATAATGCTGCAAGTGTTTGGAAAAATAAAGCTATAAGTGGTGCATTTACTTCAACTAAAGAAGGAGTAACTACTCTAGCTTCTGGAATAGATGCTACAAAAATAGCAGATGGAACAGTAACAGACTCAGAATTTCAATTTATTAATAGCTTATCATCTAATGCTCAAACGCAAATAGATACTAAACAAGCTACAATAGATTCTTCTAACAGGTTAAATGCCAACCTAGTTGGAGATGGTTCAGTAGATAATACTGAATTTGGTTATTTAAATGGTGTAACTTCAGATATACAAAGTCAATTAGCTACTAAAGCTTCAGCAGGTTTTGCTGTAGCAATGGCAATTGCTTTATAAGTTCTGTTGACAATTTGATTAAAAAAAGGTATAATTAGGATAATTCTATGGCACAAGATTTTGAAAGAACTTTACAACGAAACATATCCAATAGCTCTGGTTCTCCTACAACTTTAAGAGCATCAGCAGATTCTGATGATGCTATCATTGGTGTTAGATGTGTTAACACTTCAGGTACATCAGTTAATGTTTCTGTTTATGTAGAGAATAGTACAACTAATTACTTCATTATCAATGAAGCTCCAATCCCTCAAGGGGGAAGTTTGGAATTAATTGATGGTGGTTCTAAAGTTGTTTTAATGAGTGGAGATGCAGTTAAAGCTTATGCTTCAGCAGCTTCTTCTGTTGATATAATTACAAGTGTTGTAGATACTATCTCAGCATAATAATTTAAGGAAATAATTTCTATGGCATATGTTGGAAGAACTCCCAGCAACGCAGTATTAACTTCAAGTGATATTGAAGATGGTGTTGTTATTGCTTCTAAAATTGCAACTAATGCAGTTGAAACTGCAAAAGTTAAAGCTGATAATATTACAAATGCTAAAACAGAATTTACACCTGGCTTAGAAATTAAAGGTGATGGTGCAAGTGCTGCTGGTAAGTTAACTTTAAATTGTGAACAAAATACTCATGCAGTACATATTCAAAGTCCTGCTCATTCAGCAGGTGCTGGATATACTTTAACACTTCCTACAGGAGTAGGAACAGATGGACAAGTTTTATCAACAGATGGAACATCAACAAATCAATTAGCTTGGATAGATGCAGTAGAAGTAAAACCTACTGTAACTGCAGTAAGTGCAGTTATTCCTCCAAGTATCGCAACAAGTGTTACAATTACAGGAACTAATTTTGCAAGTGATTCTACTCATGTACCAATTGTAGAAGCAGTAAGTTCAACTAATGCATATACAAGAGCTTCAGTAGTTTCTTGGACAAGTGCAACCTCTATCTCGGCAACCTTCAATTTAGCTCTTGGAGATTACCGAGTTAGAGTTGAGAATCCAGATGGTAATGCTGGAATGTCAACTAACGCAATTTTACAATCAAGTACAGCTCCTACATGGACAACTGCAGCAGGTTCTTTAGGAACTTTTGCAGCAGAAGCAGCTATATCAGAAACAGTTGTAGCTAGTTCAGATAGTGCAGTTACTTATGCAAAAACTTCAGGAAGTTTTCCTGGTGGTGTTACATTAGCAACTGCAACAGGAGTTATAAGTGGAACAGAAACTGGAAGTTCAGCAACAACTACTTATACTTTTGAAATAACTCCAACAGATGCAGAATCACAAGTTGGAGCAGCAAGAGAATTTACAATGACAATTTCTCATGGAGCATCAGGAGGAGGACAATTTAACTAATGGCTAGTACATATTTAACAAGAACACCAAGTAGTGCAGGAAATACTAATATATGGACTTGGAGTGCTTGGATTAAAAGAAGTGGAATATCTTCAACTCAATTTTTAATGGGTTCGTCAACAAGTGCCTCAGATTTTGAAGATATAAGAATTGATAGTGAAGACCAAATTAATTATGTTAGATATTTAACCACTAAACAATGGGGTTATAATACTGCAAATAGATTAAGAGATACTTCAGGATGGTATCATCTTTGCATTAATAGAAGTGGAACAACCATGAAATGTTTTATTAATGGTGTACTAGCAACAAAAGAAAATGAAACCACATCTACTGCTACAGGTGATTTTAATACAACAGATGAATTAAGAATTGGTGGTAGACCTGATAGTTCGCATACTTTTGATGGATTAATGAGCCATGTTTATTTTATAGATGGCACAGCTTATGATGCTGATACATTTGGAGAAACAGATGCAACAACTGGAGAATGGAAAATAAATACTGCTCCTAGTGTAACTTATGGAACAAATGGATTTTTAATTTTAAAAGATGGAAATACAATTACAGACCAATCATCTAACAGTAATAATTTTACTTTAGGTGCAGGTACTCTTACGAATACAGAGGATTGTCCAAGTGATGTTTTTGCTACATTAAATCCATTACAAACACCAACTTCTAATACACCAACATATTCAAATGGAAATACAACAAGTATTACCAGTACAACATCAGGTGCTTATAGATGGGGTGGTGCAACAACATTAGGTATGACAAAAGGTAAATTTTATTGTGAAGCTAAAGCTACAGTTGATGGAACTTATTCAAGAAATGTATTAGGAGTAACTGGAGATGCAAGTGAATTAGCAAGAGGTAATTCTTCTGTTTATGGTGCAAATTATAGTTCAGGTTGGTATTCAGATGATGGGGGAGTAAAACTTAATGGTTCTGCGGCTTATACAGCATCAACTTACACAACAGGAGATATACTTTCAATAGCAATAGATTTAGATAATTTAAAATTATATTATGCTAAAGGTGGTACTTGGCAAAATTCAGGAGTTCCAACTTCAGGTGCAACAGGAACAGGAGCTTTAACTCTTACTGCTGTAGCTTCTACACCTGATGGTGCTTATTTCTTTTGTCAAACAGATGATACAGGTACTACTTCTCCATCAAAATTTGAATTTAACTTCGGTAATGGTTACTTCGGAACAACAGCTATTTCTTCAGAAGGAACAAACGCATCAAGCATAGGCAAGTTTGAATATGATGTTCCTACAGGTTACACAGCTCTTTCAACAAAAGGATTAAACGCATAATGGCATTTTCAACAATAAATAAAAGTTCAGAGCATTTTAATACTAAACTATGGACAGGAACAGGTGATGCAACAACAACTGTATCTGGTGTAGGTTTTCAACCAGATTGGACATGGATTAAAAATAGAGATGTAGGAGATGACCACGCATTATTTGATGCTGTTAGAGGAGTTGAAAAAATATTATTTTCAAATAGTACAAGTATAGAATCCACAAATACTGAAAGTTTAACTGCTTTTAATTCAGATGGATTTGTAACAGGTAATCATAGAGGAACAGGTGGAGATGCAGGTAATAAGATGGTTTCATGGAACTGGAAAGCAAATGGAGCAGGTTCATCAAATACAGATGGAAGTATAACATCAACTGTATCTGCAAACACAACAGCAGGTTTTTCAATAGTTAAATATACTGGAAATAATGGAGCAAGTGGTACAGTTGGTCATGGTTTAGGTGTTAAACCAAAAATGATAATTACCAAAGGTCTTACTTATGCTAGTAGTTGGGCGACTTACCATGAAGACATAACTGCTGACTACTGGTTACAATTATGTGAAACAGATGAAGCGACAGATAATGATACTATATGGAATGATACAGAACCAACTTCAACTTTATTTACTGTAGGTTCATCAAACCAAGTTAATGATAATTATAATTACATAGCTTATTGCTTCGCAGAAGTTCCAGGATATTCAAAAATGGGAAAATATATTGGTAATGGAAATGATGCTAATGGAACATTTGTTTACACAGGATTTAAAACTTCTTTTGTTCTGATTAAAAAAACAAGTGGTACTGATAACTGGACACTATCTGACCATAAAAGAGATGTAGATGTATCTCCTAATTTTGCAAGATTAGCAGCAGACACTTATGCAACAGAAGCTGATAATATTACTTGGGCAAGAGTAAATAAATTTTCAAATGGTTTTAGACTTGGTGGAACTGATTCAGTTACTAATGAATCTGGTTCAACATATGTCTACATGGCTTTCGGACAACCAATAATTTCAAATAGTGGCGTGTGTACCACAGCAAGGTAATATAAAATTATGGCAATAATTAAAATTAGAAACCAAGCAATAGATTTAGACGCAGCAGAGATTCCAAATTTAGATGCTAGTAAAATTACTTCTGGTACTTTAGCAGACGCAAGAATACCTAATTTAGATACTACTAAAATTACTTCTGGTACTTTAGCAGACGCAAGAATACCTAATTTAGATACTACTAAAATTACTTCTGGTACTTTAGCAGACGCAAGGTTTCCTACAACATTACCTGCTATTAATGGTGCATCTTTAACAGGTATTCAAGGTGTAAACACAGGTTTGATTGTTCCTTATGGTAAAGATGATGTTCCTACTGGATTTTTAGCTTGTGATGGAGCAGCAGTATCAAGAACAACCTACTCAGATTTATTTACAGTTATTGGAACGACTTGGGGAACTGGTGATGGTTCTTCAACATTTAATGTACCAGATTTACAAGATAAAGCTCCTTTAGGAAAAAGTGGCTCTAAAGCTCATGCTTCAACTGGGGGTGCTGAAACTGTTACACCAAGTGGTTCTGTTTCTGTAAGTGTAAATAACCATACTATATCAACTGCTCAAATGCCTTCACATAACCACAATAGAACAAGTAATTGGACTGATGACTGGGGAGGAGGTGGTAGTAATAATTTCATTGGTGGTGACCAAAATCGTTCACCTGGTTCAGGTGTCAATGCAGCTATGCCTAGTAGTGGTTCAAGTAATTCTCATAATCATGGCTCATCAGCTTCATTTAGTGGTTCGAGTTTATCGGTACTTCAACCATATGTAGCTTTAAAATATATAATTAAAACTTAGGAGAAAAAATGAATTTAAGTATTATAATAGATGATAAATCAATCGTAAAAAATAATAATCATTTTACAGTTGAAGATAGTACTTGGTGGAACCAATTTAACGATATTCATGCAATTCAAATAAATGAAGATAATAGTATTAATGAAGCAGAATTAAAAAATGGTGATTCAAGACAAGCAACAACTTCTGAAATAAATATTTTTAAAGATAAAATAGCTGAATTAGAAGCCAAGCAAATCCAAGACGAAGAAAATTGGAATAATTCTTGGGAGCGAGTAAAGATAGATAGAAATAATTGGTTAAATAAAACCGATAAATACATGATTGAAGATTTTGCAATTTCAACTGAATTAAGAAATACATATAAAACTTATAGAGAAAACCTTAGAGATATTCCTAGTACCTATATTTCTAATGAACCAAAAGATATAGTTTTTGATGAATTTGGAAATGTAAAGGTAAATGAAAATATAGTTATAACAAAACCTAGTGAATAATGGAACAGAATAAATAATATGGCTTATATAGGAAGAAATTTAGAACAGTTTAGCAATGTAGAAAAGTTAGATGTTATAACACCAGCTACTGCAACAGGTGCTGGTCCTTATAACTTAACTCAAAACAGTACAGCTTTTACACCAGTTAATGCTAACTCATTAGTTATATCAATTGATGGTGTAGTTCAATATGGAAATTTTACAGTTAATGAAGCTACTGTAACATTTGATGCAGCATTAAGTGATGCAAACACTTGTGATTTTATTTATCAAATGGGTATTGGTTTAATATCAACACCTGCAGATGATACAGTTTCTACAGCTAAATTAGAAGATGGTGCTGTAACAGGTGCTAAAGTTAATTCAACATTTGATGTTAGTGCAAAAACAGTTACATTACCAGCAAGTGTTAGTGGATTAGGAACAGGAATTACAAATGCTCAATTAGCAGGTTCAATAGATGTAACTTCAAAAATTACAGGTGTTGTACCTACAGCTAATTTAGGTACAGGAACAGCTTCAGCTTCAACTTATTTAGCTGGAGACCAAACTTATAAAGCTCTTTCAGAATATGACGATAATACAGTTCAATCTAATATCGCCCTGTTAGGATTTAAAGTAGCAACAAATGGCAGTTTAGCAAAATACAATTTACAAGACCAAATCATAGATGAATACACAGATGCAACAGGAGTAGATGCTTCGGCTTCTACAAATGAAATTTTAACTGCTGGTGTTTATGCAGGAAGCGCACAATCACTTGGTGGTTCTACTACTAAAGAATTTGCTGCAACTGACGCATCTTGGTCAATTGCTGCAGGAAGTGTAATTGACAAAATGTTTGTAATTGGCGGCGGTGGTGCTGGTGGACAAAGAAATGCAGATGGTACAAATGCGGCTGGTGCTGGAGGCGGAGGCGGCGGTTGGATTGGTGCTGTAGATTGGACAGTTCCTGCTGGTATTAGTTCTGCTAATGTTACTATAGGTGCTGGAGGTACTGGTGGTGGTGGAAATACTGCTGGTAATCCTGGAGGCACATCTTCAATTGTATTTGGTAGTGAATTAACTATGACTGCTACTGGTGGTGCTGGAGGTGCAGTAAGTGCGCCTAATTCATCTGCTTCTGGTGGTGCTGGTGGTGCAGGAAGCAAATCTGGTTCAACAACAATAACAACATTAACATTAACTGGAGGTAGTGGTGGTAATGCACAAGGAGCAGGTACTGGAGGTACTGGTAGTGCTGGTGCTAGTGGCACATTAGATTCAACAACTTATTATAGTGCTGGTGGCGGTGGCGGTGGCTCTGGTGATGGACAAGCTGGTGCTGGTGGTGATGGTCAATCAGCTTCATATTCTGGCGGTGGCGGAGGTGCTGGTGGAGATGGTGAAACATTAAATTCAGGTAAAGCTGGAGGAGCTGGATATGGAACTGCTGGTGAAGGTGCTAGTACAGATGGTGGAGAAGATGCTGGTTCACAAACTGTAGATAGTGTTACTGTTAATGGTGGTATTGGTTCAACAGGTAGTACTATTAGACATTATAATAACGCAGGTGGTGGTGGACTATTCGGCGGCGGCGGTGGTGGTATCGGTGATGGTATTGGTGCGACAACATCAGGACATGGAG
>Ga0208790_1000355_pt1 | contig 23171 bp, 25 predicted proteins | sample 10_taG_FD_184083 | JGI IMG/M metagenome (GOLD analysis project Ga0208790, IMG submission 184083) | Marine viral communities from the Subarctic Pacific Ocean - 10_ETSP_OMZ_AT15264 metaG (SPAdes) (version 2) | ecosystem: Environmental > Aquatic > Marine > Oceanic | place: Pacific Ocean | collected... | reverse complement strand
GCACCATTTCCTGAAGCATGTGCAGGGCTTCCGGCCCGAACACTTCCAAGAACTCATCGATTGCACGCTGCGCGACTTCAGGCTCAAGCTCGTTCTGGAGGGCAAGAACGGCACGGTCATAGATCGCCCGCTCCCTTGGGTTCTGCGGCTCTTCAACCTGCCGTTCACTCAGGCGAACCTCCACATCATCCTGCACCTCAACCGGAGCGCCCTGCATTATTCCCGTCGTTGCAGCAACACCAGCAGGCATCTCCGCTGCCGTCTCAACATCTATGTTCTCCTCAATAGTCATTCCGCCAGTTCCTTCTTGAGCAAAGTAGCTGAACTGCGGATCGATCCCTGGCTGATAGGTGGCCGGGGGCAGGCCCGTGAAGCGTTGGTTCCCAGAAAGCGCAAGCATCCTCTGGCGCTCTTCCTCCGCCAGTCTTTCCTCTTCAGAGGTACCCGGAAGCGCGGGGGCCGCTAGCAGCCTAAGATCATCCTCGCCTGGGCCGCCCTGCTCTCCAGGGTTGGCATCGGGTGTCGCCGTATTCTGATCGGCATGTAAGCCCATCGAACTCCGACCGATGGCACCCATCCCCGTACCAAGGCCAGGGATTCCGGTGATTGCGCCAATAACAGTTCCAGCAACAGCGGCCATATTTATGCTGTCCTCTATAGTGGGCTGACCCGTCTCAGGGTTCACATGCCCCTGCGGGACAGTGTAGTCAAAGAGGCTCTCAATAAATCCCTGGTCCTCGTCCGCCGCCCGTGCCGCAATAACACTCATTTCATGGTGATGGGCCTCCGGGGGAGGAAAATCAACCAAGCTGATCTTCCCACTTCCATATCCAGTCTTGGGCGCAACTGCTGGAGGGGAAAAGGCTATCCCTCCGCCCGTTGGGCTGGGGCCGCCCTGTACGTTTCCTATGCCGCCAGAAGGGTCCTCCCCCTGCTCTGCCGGGCTTGTTCCTGATTGCGCATAGAGCGTCGGCAGCCCACCGCTCACGGTCTTGCCGTGTGTGCCTGCTGCGAAGTAGGTGAGTTGCGGAGAAACGCCGGGGGTATAGCCAGGGGGGAGCGTCCTACGGCGTCTCTCCGCTGGCAAATATGGTCCTTGATCGTCGTAAGTGCGTCTGGCGGGAGGCTCGTATTCTTCTACCGGCAGCGTACCGCCAATGCCGATTGCGGTTTGCAGGGCGGGGGTGGCAAGGTCGCCCACTGCAATCTTGCCTGGGGCGGCTTCACCCCAACTAGATAAATCAACCTGCCCCAGACCCTTGCCCGCAAATTCCAGACGCTCCATTGGCCCTGCGGCCTCGTAGGCAGAGCGAGCCTGTGCCGCCCTTACAGTGGGGTCGAACACCCCAGCCGCTGCCTGCCGTAATTGTTCCGGCGAATAGGATGATTGCAATGGACGGAATTTCGCCGACTGGGCCTGAAGTGCGAGCTTGCTTGGCCCGAAGAGTGGACTGGGCGTGGCCGATCCCGTGGTAGTCTGTAAGGATGGGTCAAATCCCTGCGGCATAGGGGCCGCACCACTCGTGATGTTATCGGGATAAAAAGGAAGACCCCTTCCTCTCTGATGAGCATCGTACCAGTGCGCGGGTTCTCCTGCCCACCCCCCGCCAGCAGAGGGGGCCATCAACGGACCATACGGCCCTGCCGTTGGAGTCCCAACGCCGGGGCCAGTAAATACCTGCGGAACCGCAGGATTAGCAGGCGTCATATCTTGCAGATTGGCGTCCCACCCCGGCCTAAGTGCCGACCACTTGTCGGGGGTAATGCCCTGTGCCCTAAGAGCAGTCTGCGTCTCTGCGTTAAGGTCGGTAAACGACACACCGGGCCTGCTTGCCATATCCTGAAGAGCGGCATCAGAAATCGCCGCAGTCCCCTGTGCATCAGCCGCAGCCCCAGCCGAGCCTAACGAACCCGTCAATTGACCCATGCCATATGTACCAATGCCAGCCGCCAGCCCCTTGCCAAGCCTTTCCGATGTAGTGCCTTCAGAAACAGCCGCCGTCGTAACGCCGGAAAGGGCAGCCGCCGCCAAAGGCGACAAGGTGCCCCCGCTCATTATCCCTGCCCCGATGCTAACAATGGTTGGCAGCATTGCTCTGAGATTGAACATCTCAGGCAGGCCGGTTTCAGGATTGGTGGTGACGCCGTTCGGGGTGAGGGATGCGAGGCCAGCGACTTCTTCCGGAGCCATATGAACCAGCATCGAATCGCCGTAGCGACCGCGATCCGCAAGACCGGCTAGGCCTCCACGCTCCCTCCGGACTGTCGGGAAACCGGCAGCAGTTTCAGCGTACCTTCTCCCCCGTGCCTTTTCCCCAGGGGACAGCGCGGTTATAACTTCACTAGCTGCGTCCAAAGCCGCTGCTCTTGGAGACAATCCACCAAACGGACTATTTTCACGAAGCCTGCTAATAGCAACTTCAGAAGGAAGGGCTTCATCAAAACCAGCATGCTCCTCTGGGTTCAATCTTCTCAAGTCTGCTGGCGTTATCCTTGGTCTGTTGAGACCGGCTGCGCGTTCGGCGTGCTTCAGCCGCAATAGCTCCTCCTCTGCGCTAGTCTGGCCCCTATACTCCCTAAAGTTGCGCATGGCTTGGGCTTCAGGGGTGGGCGGCGGGAACAGTTGAGGAGGCCATCTAAAGCCAGGATGGGGCAATCCCTCCAGTCTATCCTGCTCTTCCTTAAATTTATTCCAGGCCATCCAGTCCTCTATGTTGGCCAGTCTTTCTGCTTCAAGCGCCTCCAATGTATCAGGCTGCTCGCCTCTCGGCTGGGACAAATCCTCCACCGCCGCACTACTTCTGTCTTCATCACCATCAAACCACCCTCTAACTCTTGTTGTGGCGCGGTCTATTACTGATGGTCTCATACCTTCAGGCCGGTACGACTCAGAAGCACCAATGATGCCAGCCCCCCCAGCAAATTCCGCAAGAGTTAGCTTGAGTTCCGCCGCCGACATGCCAAGCCGAGCCGCAATGGCCGGGATAGACGCTCCCGCCGCAAGCGCCGCTCTGGCAATCCCCGCTATCGCAACAGGCCCCGCAGCAGCAAGCCCCGCCGTGATCGCCTCCGGAGACATTGTGTCCTTTTCTCCGGAAAAGCGTGTAAGGCGTGAACTACCGGGGACGCCGCCTGCAAGCTGGTATTCAAGGTTCGCCAGACCCGTTGCCTCCCTGGCCCCTCCTAAAGTGCGGCCTTCTGTGCCTTCCTGATATGAACCAAAAGAATGAACTCCTGCCCCCAGGCCGGGACGTGGTCCGGTCCCTACGGCATAGGTATTGCCGGAAGAAGCCACGTCTCTTTCGCTTTCCAGAAGGCTATATCTAGGGACATCTTGGCTGGTTAGCCCCAGGGTCGGATCATTGCCGAAGTAGTTCCCTTGATATACTCCAGGCTCCAGTGTGGGATATGGCCCCAGTCCTACAGGATAGGTATTTCCGGAAGAGGCCACATCCTGGGGGCCTTCGGTCAGGACTGAATAGTTTGGAGCGCCAGGATCAACCGGACCGAGAGAAGGGTCATTGCCATAGTAGTTCTCGGCCCCAGGCTCTCCTGGCTGGGGAAGAGTGGGGGGGACTGGAGGGGGCGCATCAGGCGCAACAAGCTCAACAGGCGGCGGCGGTGGCGGCGGAGGGGAATACGGAACATTATAATCTATAGGTGGCGCTACCGGCTGCGCGCCTACTGGCTGCGCACCTGCCAGTGCCACCAGTTGCTCGGCCCTGACCAGATCAGCCGCTGCTCTTGTTTCTGCACTCGCTGGCATGTCTCACATCCTTACGATATCGAAATTGTAACAGTTCCCACCGCAGTCGTACCAACGGTTGTGCCGCTGTACGAATCTCCTGACCGGATAATCTTCAAGGTCCCGCCATCATCAAAAATATCTCCGTCCCGCAAAGCACCTCCGGTCGTCGGAAGCTGCGTGGCCGCCATCTTGGCCGCACGCATATCCCCCGGCTCTGCGCCCTGCAAAAAATGAATCTCAATAGCCCGAACCAGGGACTCCATATACAGTCTGTCGTACTCCGCTGGCGGCAGCGGTAGAACCGGCAGTAATTGCTTGTCTACCACCGCTACTTCCTGCCATCGGGCCTGATATCAATGCGCGGAACACCGAGCTTCCATGCGATATTTGTGCCTGAACTCTCAACTCGGAAGGCCGCCTGCCTGCCCCGAACCCTGACAAATGCCTGCTTCGTGAACTCCTGAACATCCACCATTTTCGTGCCCGTGATCGTGGAGGTATCCGCAGTCCCGAAAGCGCTTCCCGAAAAGTTTCTGGGCTTGAGCAAGAAGCTAACGGCAGGAGCCGGGTCGGTGGAGCCAAAGAAGGAAACATCTGGGATGATCCTGCTGATGAACTGGAACCTGTCGCCCTCTCCGATTTCAAAATCAGCGCTCTCGACATAGGCCGATATGCCGGAAGGAGATGTTCCCTCTCCGTCATTCAGACCAAGTTCGTGATTATAGATTTTGAAATCAACGGAATTGGCTCCTATGGGATAATCCCTTGACGAACTATCCAGCCAAGCCGTTCTCGACAGTGTCCCGAAATACCAGCAATTCTCGAACGAATTGTAAATCACATAGCGATCTATCTCGTCAGCATCGGCACTACAATAGAACCACAGAACCTCGCCAAAGTCCTTGATCGTTCCTGCTTGAATCTTCTGCGCCTGCTGCAAATTTATATCACCGAAGACGTAGTCTCTCACGGTAGACGGCAACTCCTGCACACGCCCCGTATAGACAAAGAAGTCGCGCAGTCCCATCCAGTAGACTGCCCCATCCAGAGAAGCCACCGCATTCGGGGCTATGAGCGTTACGTTCCTTGAAAGAACATTGTGCCCAAAGGTGAACGGAGGTCCAACAAAGCGCATGCTAAACAACGCTTCCTCTGTCCACACCAGAATTTCCTGCCGCGTGTCATAAGCCCTGACGATCTGCGAACCGCTGTTGAGCCGCAAGTCTCCAGCAGTGTTTTCAGTTGTCGGCGTCCAATCAACGGCATTCTCCTGATCAGACCAGCGAATAAGCAACTTGTCCTGTGTGCTTGAGCCTCTGTCATTGCAGCCAAAGGCAAGCACATGACGGTCGTTGTTGCTGACCATGACCTGTGTCGCAACTGTCGGCGCATCGGACGCTCCCGATTCATCAGACAGTGCCCCGGCGCGAGTTGACAAACCATCCGAGGAATCCCAGTAGTAAACGCCGCCGTTCCTTACATTGAACACAAGGTCTTCGCCAAAATTATCTCCAGACCACAAGCGTAATTGATTCACGGCTCCAGCAGATATTGTTGCCGCAGACCCCCATGTGCCGCGACTCCACGTCCCGGCACCAAATCCAGTCCCCTGCACAGCAGTATCAAGCCCGACATTTATTTCGTAGGCGGCGGTCACGGAACCGCCCCCGCCAGCAGTCGAACCAGACGAGGCGCTCCCCGCCGTCTCTACCTTGTAGGCATTGTCGCTGACAATTTCCGTGATCTGATGAGTGGTATTGATCTCACCGGTTGTTATCCCATCGGTGAGGGTGGCCCCAGCAAGGGTGACAAAATCATTCAGGACAGCGCCATGGGCAGTATCCGTAACGGTTATCTCGCCGCTACCAGCATCCCCTGTCGTGATGGGATTGGACCCCAGGCTGGAAGTCTTACGCAACGGCGTGATGTTATTAAAAGTTCCGCCTTCCTCAATGTAGAACCTCTGGGAAGAGCCAATGGCAAGATAGTTGTTCTCATCCAAACTAATAAAGTTAAGCAGGAATCTAATCTGACCATCGGTGGTATCGTTACTGTATCTTTCCCAGCCGCCAATCTTTTGCGGAAGACCGGAGCGAAACCTTACCTTGTCACAATCAAACCAATGCCCGTCAGAAGCAAACCGGGTTTGGTCTCTGAAAACCCCTGGAGGAAATGCGAGTTTTTGAAGAGGCATGGTGCTTCCAGTATCCTAATATTGGCCCGTCAATATCCAATCTATCCCAGTGCATCAGGAACATATGCGCTGATGTCATCTGTATTCTCTAGCGTAGCCAGATGTGTCTCAACATCAGGAGGAAGATCACGCAAAGCAACCTTCTTAGCAGCGACGGCAGCTTTATCCAAACCATCTGGATGTACACCTTCATCAGCTAGTTGATATTCGAGATCAAGGTCTTTTAGTTTACCGTTACGAACACCACGGATTTCTTCCAGCCGCTCTGTGCGGGCCTTTGGGAGCCGCCATGCGTGTGTATTCAGAAGTGGCCGACTGTCTGGAATGTCGTTTCCATCTTCGTCTTGTTCTAAAGGTGTTGTGCGGACCTCGACGGCCAGCGTGTCGGCGGCGGGTACGATTGCAGCTTTGGTTTCATTGCCGTCGTCATCATATTCAGCGGGGATGGTAGCTGCCGATACGGCGTCTGCGATGATACCGGAGACTGATCCGGCGTCAGCAACGCAAGTCACCGTGCCGTCTGCATTAATTATTAGCTCATTACTCATTTTCTAGTTCTCCATAGGCTACGACGAAGACCCAAGTATCATCGGTGTCTGTGCCCGAAAAGTTTTGTGTTTTAACACGCAGATAGCCAGGAAAATTACTGTCAACTAAATTTCTTGTGCCACTTGCGCCCATTGCGAACCAAGCATAATTAGCGTCCTTGAACGGGACGGCAAAATCCACCCGGTATCGACCCGTAGCAAGGTCGGTAATGCTTTTCACGTTGTAACTAGCCTTGAATGCAATCGTGCCTGTACCAACAAAATAAACCCAAGCCTTCGCCTTCGACAGATCAACGCCCTTCGGCAATTCACTAGCCATCCCCCGCACCATCTCGTTGACCTGCCTTTGGTCAGTGGCCGGTGCCGTGACGTATGCATTGGCGCTGTTCTGTTCAGCCCGTAAGGCTCCCCACAACTTGCCCTTTTCAGATGATCCGGAATTGACGGTGGGTTTGCTGTCTACCGCTAGACCATCAAAGATCGTGATGGCGTCTGTCTGCGTGACCAGCACCTTGCCCGTCAGTGGATCAACATCGACATCCAGTACGGCATCGGTGCTGCCGGATTGCAACAGACATTCGGCAGAGGCAACGAACATTGGTTTTTCTGCATCGTACATCTGACGGATTTGCGTGGCTGTTGGGACTGTCGTGGACAGCCGAACTAGAGCAAGAGTGCCGTTTGACGCAGGGTCGGTGCTACCATCGGCGTTGGCCCCAATGCCTAATGGCAGGTTGCCGCTATCTGAAAGTGAACCAGTATCCGTGGTGCTTGTCTTCTCCAAAACGCCATCGACATAAATGTAACGCTCTGTTGAGGACGCTTGAACAACGTCAACACGATGCCACAGATTATCAGCGATATTCGATATGCCCGCCATATTGTCCGTGGCAGTCGCACCATCTACCTGAAACTGCACAATACCACTCGACAGGTAAGTGTTAAATCGGATGCTGTTACCTGAGTTGGCAATACTAAGCAAATATGGGGTTCCACCGGAGGAACTCATTTTAACCCAAAAGGCGACTGACAACGACCCCGTACCTACAACATCCCAATTAGAGTCACTGGCTCTAGTAAGATTATTCGATGCGCTAAACCCACTGTACCCCATCAACTCCGCACTGGTTTCCACCGCCGCTTCGGTGACCGTGCCGTTTTCGGTGAGGGTGTTGCTATGTGCGCTCCGATCTGTCGTTTTGCTGTTGGCAAGCCAAATTCCCACAGATGATTTAGCAAAAACGCCAGTGTTGTAGGTGCGCGTAATCATAGCGTTCGTCGGCGTAATCCCTTCCCCGCCCGCCTTTATATTTTCGTTTAGGTTCGAGATGGTCAGCCCGCTGGTCGATGCGTAGGCCAGCTTATTGCCGACAACCGATAGTCCGTCGTCTACGTCGGCGTTAAATCCTAGATTATCTGCGGAACCTGCCTGTGCTACTTCGGCAAGCTGGGGCGTATCTGCTGTGATTGTTTCGATGGTGCTGTTGAAATAAAGCACATTTCCTAAATTAACGAATAGCCTTCCATCATTAAGAACTGCGTTATGTCCTGTACCACCTCTATCAAAAACATTACCGTCGTCCTTGATGATCGAAAAGGCGGAAGAACCACCAGAATATGATACGGCAAAGGTAGGTAGCGGGCCGCCAGTGCGCGGGTCGAACGCCGGTTGCCTGCTAAGCCCCGCTCCAACAGCATTTACAGTATTTACTGGCAGCGCCGGTGATGTACTGGTAGATAAACTTTTCGGATAGCCAGTCGTTCGTTCAGCCCATGCGCCGGAATGTGGGTCGATGATGGCTATACCATCTTCGGAAGAGACTATAAGGTAGCCCATCGAAGCCGCTATGCTCGTAGGTGTAGCAGCAGAACTAAGATCAACCGTTGCCAATGGTGTAGTGCTTATAGCGCCAGCCGATTGTTCCGTTAAATCCCAGATGTTGATCTCGGTATTGCTTCCCTCATCTTCGATGGTCGCCAGCATCAGGCTGGAAAATACTGATGCCTTGCTCCAATGACCCGCCCACGGACGGCCATCGACCGAGGGACCGAATATCACCTGATCGACAAAATTGGCATTCGTCTCTAATACACCTGCAACTGCCCGTTCCGCATCCGCCCCGAACCCGGTAGCAGTGCCATTGTTCGTAATAGTTGCACCGCTATTAACATCAAGAGTCGAGCCAGAGAGTACATTAAATGTATTGGCCGTCATGGTGAAGTCTTCGGCACCAGCGATATCGAACCGGATGGTGTCGTCGTCGTCACCGCCCTCTTCTACCTGTATCTGCGTATCGCCATCTTGGTCTGTAATTTTTACAGAGGATACAGCAGTGCGAACAGCAGCACCGGAACCGGCCCCATCTGCATAAATCCAGGCGGTTTCACCATTTTGAACAGTGGCGTTCGCGCCAGTCCCTTGCGAAAAGATCGCATTACGATTGGCTGATAAATTGTTATAGACCAGATACGCCTTATCCTGATCGTTTGGCGAAAGCGTGATTGTGTTATCGCTGCCAAGATCGGAACCTGAATCCCCAAGCACCAGCACACGATACATGCCATCGGTCAGTGTCCCGTCCGTGGTGGTAAGGGTCGTGGTTGATCCGGTTAATGTTAACGCACCGACGCCACTGATGGCGCGGTCAATGATATCCATGTTGGTATTGACGGTCCCGCCCCATGTACCGGACTGATCTCCGGTATCCATTTTTTCAATACCCTGGTTCGCTGTATATGTACTTGCCATTTCAAGCCCTTCTTGTGATCACGCAGCTATTTCTGTCCAGCTAGGTGTTTGCGATCCATCGACCGCCGACCAGCGAGGAGTTTGAGAGTCGTCTACCCCAGACCAATTCGGCGTCTGCCCATCATTAACCAAGAACCAATCTATAGTTCCCACCGATGCAGTGGCGGCAATTCCGGTAATCTCAACCCCTATGCCAATACCAACCGAACCGACTGATCCTGTAGCGGCAATTCCCGTAACCGGAACGCCCAACTCCACAACAACAGAACCGACGCCTCCGGTCGCAGCAATTCCAGTAACCGGGACACCTAACTCTATGACTACACTGCCGACACCACCGGTCGCCGCAATGCCGGTTACAGGGTAAGCCGTCTCTATTACGACAGAGCCAACGCCTCCAGTGGCGGCAATCCCCGTAACAGCAACGGGTCCCGGCATACCCCACGGCCCGTCGCCGTATCCTACACGCCCCCAACCGCTAATAGAGGCCATTCTAAATTACCTTATGCAATCCGTATGATTGCGTCAGTTGCGCTTGCAGTCGGGAATTGAACAGTGAAGGTACCAGCAGAAACTGTCTTGTCGCCACCAAAGTCCAGCACGATGATCGCCGGATTGGTCAAGGAGATCGAAGTCGTATTCGGCGCTGTGTTGTAGATCAATGCTCCCCGCGCCGTGAAAGATGCCGTCGCCCATGTTGCGTCGGCAAAATCAACGTAGGCCGTGGTCCCGCTTGTGGTCGGGTCCACCTTCGTCAAGGTAGCACCTCCCGCCGTGTACGCAGTGCCTGCCGTATTGGTTGTTTCGCCTGACGTACTATAGGCAGTCGTTGTCGCATCAAGAGATGCCGTGCTGAGATACAGCGCAATCTTCATGGCATCACCCGAAGACAGATCGAAATCATGCGCCCCCAATAAAAGCTCTTTCTTAAATGTCGTGGCCATCGCCTGGGTAATTGACATCTTTAATAACTCCTAAGTAGTTCTGCCAGTTCCGAATAGCCGCCTCTGACAGCCAACTGAACACAAGTTTCTCTTTCTTCTTGCATTGCCTTTAAGACATACGCATGTACTACATTTTCCAGCCGGGCGCGGAAAACTGCGGCCTGCTCTTTTATCTCTGGGGCAGCACTCTCGCTGACCTGAACAATCTTGTTGCAACAAAGCATGGTGATCTGTTCCGCAGACAGGCCCCCATTAACGCTGGTAACAACAGTTGGCGAGCCAATACTGCTTTCTGCCGCAAACATCATGCAGGCCTGTATACAGGATTGCCGTTTCTGTAGCCGTCCCGCCTATCACTGTATTCGCCCAGCATCTTGGCCTGCATGAGCGCTTCCTGATAACGCATCAGATACATCTGCATGATGTCCTGCTCACCCTTCATAAAAGTATAGGCCTCCACCAAGCAGCCATACAACAGGGCCTGTGGGAGATTATCCCCAAGCCAAGTAGTCGTGTTGGTTGAGGAAAGGCCGTTCGGTTTGTATTTATAATGAAGCTCCATCGTGTACGCCGCATCCGGCACAGGAGAAAGGATGAAGGTGGTGTCATCGAAATGGGCATAGTGTTCGGGCTGCCCTGTCGTGTCCATGTCGGGGTTTGCCTCCCGCATGAAGGAAACATCCTTGGGCAGCAGATAGGAATAAACATTGCCGCTGCTTATGAGCGCCAGCGAATGGGAGGCCAGAAAATCAGAGGGCTTACCCAGATAGGAATTTGAGGCCGTCGTCGTTCCGGTAGAGTTTTTGCGAAAATACGGAAGATCGATATCAAAGAGAATGCGAAGCTCCGCCTGATTGATGAACTCGTCTATCTGATCGACAAAGGTGGTCTCGTTGTTTTCCGTGTAATCCTTGATCGCCTGTACGAGTGTTGAATAATTCATGGCAACCCCGCTAACTTACCGACACCGTAACAGTACCAACCCCACCAGTTGCCTGCGTGCTGGTCTGGCTGGAAAATCCATACAGGGCCGAGAGGCCATTGTTGTCACCGACCGGGTTCCAGTTCCACGCAGTCCTCCTCTGCGAAACCACATTCGTATCAGTTCTGGTGAACGGCAGCGTCTGCGGATCATTGATCGGAAACTCACCAAGAAAATTCTGCGGCTGATCCTGATCAAGCATTGAGAGGGAAACTCTTAATCCGGAATCCTTGCCATCCACGATCTGTGGGTAAAGGTCCTTCAGCTTGTAGGTGAGGCCGCTGCGGTCACAAATCCCAAGAGCATATTTCCCAACCACTCTATTGCTCATATCACAACCACCCGTAGCCGCCAGGAACCAGTTGTATCGACGCCTTCACCCTGTCTTCATCAGCGGCATAGCCGAACTGCTCGTCATAAACCGCCTTCAGCAGCGGAGTTCGCTGCGCAGTTTCCGGCCTTTTCATGGAAACATAATAGGCCAGCCCTGCGGTAAGCGCCGGAAGCCAGCGATCCGGAGCGTCATAAGTATTGGTTCCGGCTGTTCCTGCATCCTGTATGCGCCTGATGCGCCAGTAAACCAGCGTATAGGTTTGCGCATCATCGGGCACCGGCCACAATGTATACTGAGGAGTTGTCGTCCTCTGGATGTAAATCTGTAGAGGCTTGCCTTCTTGCAGCTTGTTCGGCAACTGGGCGTAACTCATCGGAGAGATGCGCGTCACCGACGTATCGGCCTGATTGTTGGTTTCTCCCACATCCGTGCGAATCATCTGATCCAGAAAATCAATTGTCCCTGGCGGGAAGTCATAGGTCGCCGTACCAGCGGTGATGGCCTGCGTGCCCTCCTCTATTGTCCACAGGTTCAGGCCACGATTGATCCATTCGATGGACATCAGGTCGAGGCTGCGCCTCGCCGTCTTCAGGTCATAGCCGCTGCGCATCTCCGCACCGGCACGCTCATAGGCCTCCTCACAGATATCAACGATATCCAGAGTAAAGTCGCTGGTGCCGGAAGTTGCCATCTAGGCGTACCTCTTCTTCTTTATCTTTTTGCCAGTTTTCTTGGCGTACTTGGTCGCATCATCCTTGCCCTTTTGAGTATAAGGGAACTTTTTTTTCTTCTTACCCTTCCCAACAGTTGGCATCACGCTCTCCTTCTGGCAGCTTTCCTGCCCTCTGACATGGCAATGGCCACGGCCTGCTTCGGGTTCGTTACCTTCGGACCCTTCTTGCTGCCGCTGCGCAGCTTGCCTTTCTTGTACTCCGACATGACAGTGCGGACCTTGCGCTTGCCCTTACCGCCCTTCAATTCTTTCCCGGTCCGTGCCCTGGAAATAGCCATGATCTAAATGCCAGCCTTGGCGGCAAGCACCCTGTCCACCTTTTCCTCAAGGCGGTCGAACCGCTCCAGAATCCTGCCAAGGCTCACCTCGACTTCCGGCTTGGTGACATAGGTCTTGGCAACCTCTTCCCTAGTACTGGAAATCTGCTGCCGGATATCAATGATCGATTGGGACATACCGCGCACCCACCAAAAGAACGAACCGGCTATCCCGGTCAGAACAATATTCCAGATCAGAGCAGACTGTTCCGGCATACCAAATCCCCTCAACAAGAATTTACCGGTCAATCGTAATATTTAACCGCTCGGATCACTATCTCGTATGCGTCTCCACTGGCTTCGGTGCCCAGAGTTGACAGAAGGATGTCCCCATTGGGGTTTGTCCCATACATCTTTATTCCGCCCACGCTGCTGAAATCCTGATATGTCCAGCCGGGATTCAAATTAAGTGCGACGACATCCGTATCTGCATCATACCAAAGCTGGACGCCGTCAAAGCCATAGACCTGTCCCCAGACCTCCTGAATGCGAACCTCATTGCAGGAATTACCGCGTGCATCCGTGGCCAGCGCAGAAACATCGATCTTCGTGACCTTTGCCTCACCGGTACTATCGGAAAGGTTGGTAAGCTGAACAACCAGTTGCCGCTCACCATCTTCAATTGTGGTTGTGCTTACCGCATCAGCCATGAGAATCTCCTATAAAGAAAGAGGGGGGCGAGATGCCCCCCGCCCTCATTTAGAACCAGCCTTCACCTTCCCGGCCAAAACCAGCGCCTTGTAGGCAGCGCTCCCTTCGGGGGGAAGCTCTTCCTTCTTGGAAGGCTTCTTTGCTGAAGCAGCAGAGTCCTTTTTAAGTGCAGCCATGGATCACCTATACCTGATCGCTGTACTGAACCATGCCATCGGTCTGCCTCTGAGCCGCCGTGAAGAGATAATCACAGTCAACCTTGTTGGCAGTGGCTTCGCCAGCAACCGCAGCAACCCATGTCGTAAGCTGCGAAGTGGGAATGTTGTCGGTGGTCGTAACCTTCAGGACCCGGTCAACATAGAACTCGACCTTACCTGTACCGGTCACCACGAAGCCCAGGCGACGATCACCAGAAATGGTGCCACCAGAAACGGACCCATCCGCCAAATCAACGCCCGTATCCGTAGAGGTCTCGGTGCCGCCGCTATCACAAACGGCCTTAATGGAAGCATCACCGTCCGTTACGAGGAAACCAATCTGGTTGTTTGTTGCAAACGGGACGCCTGTCGCCAGGGTGCCATTCTCACAAAGACCGACGAAAATATCCATCTGATCCGCATCAGTCGAAACAATGCGGGTCTCAAAGTACAGCTTCTTGCTGGCCTCCGCCTGCCATATCTCGTTACCTTGCAGGGATGCGCCGGTATTATCCGAACCCGTCCCGGCAATCTCATACCAACCGCCAACAGCATCAGCAAGAATAGCGCCCGTGCCGCTGGTAAGCTGCGAATAAGTCCAGTCATTCGTGCCGTCAACGGCAATGCCGGTGAAGTCGTCAAACTGAACCACATAATCGGGGTTCAGTTGCATCGGCAGGTTCTTGAACCAAGTGCCGCTGCCTACGGCGCGGCCCTCGCCGCTGTACATCATCGGGCCGGTAAAACGTGTCGTTCCCATGGAACTACCTCCTTACGAAAGGATTTGCCCTGGAGTCTTCGTAAGCGTCTGCTGGGCCAGTCGCCAGGGCTGTTGCTCCCAGTAAAATGGGAGGGACGCGAACGCCCCTCCCGGTAACATTACGCGCCAGGAGAACTGAAGATTCCCAGCGGATCACTGACACCAAACGAATACCGCTCGCGAGCCTTGTAGCGCACGTTACCCGTATTGAAATCGCCATCCATGGACGTGGTCATGGGCGCACGCTCAAAGTGCTTCATGCCATTCGGTACGTCCGTAATGATGAACCAAGCATTCGTGTCGGTCAGGTAATGGTTAACCTTATAACCTTCAGGAATGGTGCCATTGTTCTTGATGGCATTGATGTCGTTATCAGCCGTCGATGGACGCAACTCGCTGTCCAGAATACGGCTTGCCACGAACATCAAGTCCGGTGGAACAATAATCCGACGCGGGCGTGCCGCAATCAGAAGGCCCCGTTGGTCCGTCCATTTGGCAATCTGAATAACCGCAGACTCCAGGGAAGTCTCATTCAGATCGGTGGCCGTTGACGGGGTATTGGAATTGGTCCCGCCGGAAGCCAGTGGATGCGCGGTATTGAACAGCGTTACACCGTCGCCAGACTGATAGCTGCCGCCTGATTGCCCGTTATTAAGCGGGTAGGCAGCCTTGGTCTGCTTGGTGTAGGCCATCGCACGAGCGAGCGCCTTGGTATAGCGGGCACTGAGACTGTCATAGAGATTGTCCTCCATGGCCTCCTCGGTGATCGCAAATCCCATTGCAATCGTTTCGTGGTTATACCTTGCGGTGAAAGTTTCCTGCGCATTGTCATACGAAATGGCCGAACCCTCGTTCTTGACGGGAGCGGCATCGAAACCGGCCAGCGCAACCTCTTCTTCAAAAGATCGGTCGGAAGATTCCGTTTCGTAGATTTCTGCATCTTCGCCTTCGTACTTAGCGTACTCCAGACCGAACAATGCATTGATCCCCGGCAGGAGTTCTTTAAGCATTTGCGCTCTTGATATAGCCATAGCTCAACTCCTTTCTATATACCGGTTGAATCTTGTAGCTGATGCGCAGCACAAGAATCGCCCGTGGCATCGCCAGGACCGTTGAACTTGCACAGAACATCCGTGTAAGTATCGCCAACGACCGAGTTCGGACCATCGACAAAGCCGATGAGCTTTACTGGCAAAGTCTTGGTTGTTGCAAGGGAGCTTCCATCGATAGCATTCTTGCTGGTGCCAATCGATGTTGACCCTGCGGTTTGAACAACCGCAAAATTATTACCCAGGCCAGTTTGAGCAATCGACTCATCACTTTGCGCCTGGAAAATAATATTCGGATCATCAACCACATAAGCCTTGATGTCGGTAGCCGACGTGCTGGCCGTCCACATCTGGGAATAGGTCGGTTGATTGGTGCCGGGGTCAGTGTAACTGCACCCGACAAAAATCCCTACGGGAGTCAAGGTCCCCGTACCGGTGTCTTTCTCGACAGTACCGGTACTAACGATCTTGAGGACATCTCCGTAGAAAATGCTGGTTCCATAGCTATTGGTGACTTTGTATTGCCGTGTGGCACCAGAAAAAGTGCCTGCGCCAAGAACACCAACAGGACGGAAACCATAAGGGGCTGCTGTAGTAGCCATTTAGGTATCCTCCTTCCAAAGGACAGGGTTAAAGCACAACGGACAAAACCTAGAGAGGCTTTGCTCCGCCGCCGAAAGTTACCCGCGTAGACGATTCATTGAGTTTCGGCATACGCGGATCATCTTCCCGCATGAAGTTATGATTAACCGATTCGTGCTGCTGACGAGCCAGATTGGCAAAATACTCTGACCGTGCATTGTAGTTCTCCTCACTCGTCTTACACAAAAGAAGACCACCGACTTCGATGTTCCCGACATAATCACTGCCTCTATCAGAGGCCATCATCATCTCCGGATGATCCTCCGCTCTCACAGGCTCCCAACCTTCACGGAATCTCTTGGACGCATTGACGTTATCCTGATTTCCCATGATGGAAGTTCTGATCCAGCGAAAAACCCACCCGCCCTGCGGTGCAGGATCGGGCAATACCTGGGGTGGCTCCCAAGACTTTTCTCTCTCACCAGCTTCGCGAGAATCGGTTTCTCTTGGTGTGCGCTCATCTGCCGCTATGTCAGCCATTGGCTATCTCCTTCACAACCTGTGCCGCATATTGTTCCGGCGTTATCCCAAGTTTGCTGGCGAGGCGAACCTGAGAGGAAGATAACTCCACTTTGCTCGGCTTCTTGCCGCCGCGACCTGCGGGGGCGACCACCGGGGTCTTTCGAGAAGTCGGAGGCCCACTTCCAGAGGATGCTTCCTTCTCAAAACTTTCGGGGAACTTATCTCTAAGCTCCCTATCCACGATGTCATAATATTCCTTATGAACCAATGGATTATATCCCTTACGAACAAGCTGTTCGTGTACACCTATCGCAAAGCCCGTCAATTGCTCATAGCCGGGTCTTTGAAACCATGAATTTTTCTGCAACCAAGCAACCGCCTTCGGGTCCGGAGGCGGCACATGCTGTTGCGGCTGTGCCTGATCCTGGGCCTCCTGCTGTACTGGCTGTTCATTATAGGCATCGGGCGCAGCCACATTATAATGTGAGCGCTCCGCATGCAGACGAGAGACATCCGACTGTGCTTCGGCAATGGCGTCGGCATCGCCGGTCTCATAGGCTTCCTTGAACCTCGACTTGGCGGCATCCAGTTCGACATCGTTTTTCGCAGAAACCTGATCGTACAGCAATCTGCGGCTGTTTGATAACTGGTCCTTTAGCGCCTTGTTTTCCGACTGCACGTTCTGCGCATAGCGGACTGCCTCGTTGTTCTCACGCAGTGCCGTTTCCTTGTCACGGCGCTCGTTGTGAAATTCATAACGCAGCGTGTCCATGCGCGACTTGACGCGCTCGGACAGGCCGGGAATGTCCTCGTCCACATTCTCCGATACCTCTCCCCTCGGAGGCCGGTTACGGTCCTCTTCAGGGGTATCGTCTATTACCGAAACCTCTATGTCAGGGGCGTCTTCCGCAAGAACGTCGATGGGATCGGTAAAGTTTCCGGACTTCTCTTCGGTGAAGAGATCGTCCTGGGCTTCTTCGACTGCTTCCGGTTCGGTACTCATGCCCGTATCACTCCCAGTGGATTCTCGACAATGGCCTGGGGCACATCATCGGTGATAAGCCTGAACTTCTGGCCATGAACTTCGATGCGGGTTCCTGAATATGACCGCATGACAATCCAGTCGCCCTCCTTGCAATAGGCCCCGCTGGGAAATTTCCTTTGAGGGGTTTCCGCATAACAGTCGGGACCCAGCGCCATGACATAAGCCGTAATGCTGGCCGTCTCTTCACGGTCCCGCACATTGTCCGTAAGATAAATGCCGCCTTCCGTCTTCTCCTCCTGTTCAGGCAGCGCCACCAGAATATGATAGGAGCAGGGTTCCGGTAGCTTACTCGCCGCCTTCTTCTCCTTCTCCTCGCTGAGTTCAACAACCTTTTTATCGGACACAGGTATCTCCTTGCGTTTTCGCTCTGAGCGGGGGTAACGCTCCCCCTGCGCATTTGTTAGCCAACTGGCGGGCAGTGACGATCTGCCCCGATGTTTCATGTGAAACATTCACCATTCATCCCGATCCGTCTTCGGCCCTTCTCTGTTTTTCCATCAGGTCCAGCATTTCCCTTTCGGCTGTCGCCAGTCCTTCTATGATGCCAACCATCTTCTGGTATTCGTCAAAAGACTTAGCACCGCCCATTGCAAGATCGTCGGCCCTTTCATTCATCAGGTTCCGCAATATCTTTCGATAAGCCGAAAATAAAGATTGATCAAGCAATATTAACTATTCCTGTTTCTCTTCGTGTCGTCATCCAGAAGGGCCTTTGCCACTTCCGTCGAGAGCCGCGCCCTCTCCAGAACCGCCCTTTCCTCTGCTTCGGAAACTTTCAGGGCCGCATTATCCTGGGTTTTCGCGATCTCAATGCCCAGCTTGACGCCCTCAAGTTCAGCATCCTGGGCCATCTTATCGCGCTCAAGCTCCTGGGAAGAACGCTCCTTCTCGGCATTGAGCATGAGCCTTGCCCTGTCGGTCTCGGCCTTCCTCTGAATGTCTGCCTGACGAAGCTCAAGCTCCTTCTGCTGTAACTGGAACATCGGGTCTTGGGCCTGCTGCTGCGCCTGCTGCTGCTGGACCTCGGCAACATTCTTGTTGAACAGCCTCTCAGCCGCTTCCGCCACCAGCCGCGACAGCTTGACTTCGATGTCTTCGGGCAGCGGTTCGTTCGGCGGCGGCAATTCCACACCAAGCTGCTTTTCGATCTCCCGACGATACTGGAAGCCAAGATGCTCCTGTATGTGGGAAGACATCGCTGCGGCAATAGTTCCGGCCATCGGACTTTGGGAGACAAGCTGCTGTATCTTCGGGTCCTGTATCGCCGCCATATGCACCTGAATATGGGCCTCATGGTCCTGATAAATGAATGCCTTCAATGGCTTGCCGTTCAGCACATCCATGTTCTCGCTGACCGGATCACGCGGCTTCATCTCCTCACTGAGAGGAATGATCTTCTCGGCGTCCTGAATGCCCAGAACATCCAGCATCTGCCGGTGCAATTCTGGCAGATCGTACATCTGCGGTGCCGACTGGGATAGCTGGAGAGCAGCCTGATACTGCATGATGCGCTGGCTCATGGTCGCGGCGTTCGGATCGGACACCGGAATGACATCCACGCGGCCATCAAAGTCGTCGCCCTTTATGGCCTCCTTGTCATCGGCCTTGTATTCGTATTCGTCTTCCGCGTAGTCGCGGACGATACCGGCAATCAGGGTGAACTCCTTGCGCATGGCATCGTGGAGCCTCGCCTGGATGGCCGACATGACTTTCATTGACCGCTCAATAAGAGCCAGGGTGGTGCCAACCGGGGCGTCCTGTTTCATATCCGCCAGCTTCAGATCGGTGATCGAAGCGAAGCGCCTGCCTTCCTCGACAATCTCTCCCAACAGGGCGTGCAGAACATTGCTCGGTTCCTTGTAGGGCAGGAAGGTGATGTTATCTCTTATGGCTCCGCCAGGAACATCAACGTCCCTGAACTCACCGGGCATGATCGGAGAATCATCGCCCTTGATGCGCAGTCCCCTGGACTTCAGGCCTCCCGGCAGGTTCGACAGGGTTCCGGCATCGACAAGCTGCCTGAGAAGCGAGGTTGCCGACTTGGCAATGCCGCCAATCAGGTGGATCAGGCCAAAACCGTAGAACCCAAGACCGGGCATGTACTGATAATGCACGAAATGCAGGCGCTTCATGCGCAACGCATCGTCCTCGTACCAGTTGCGCCGGATCGACAGGACGGAACTGCCCCCCTTGACCATGGTCACCACATAAGGCAGGGCGATACCGGTCTCGTCGCCGTCATCATCGGTATCCTCGTAGCCTTCAAGGTCGAGATCGACGTGCATCTCCAGCAAAACATAGCGGTCATCATGCTCGTAGGTGGGATTTTCCCCCTCAAGCTCGTCGTATTTCTCCTGAATATCGGAATAATCCGGCGCATTTGGCGACAGTTCGATGTCGCGATACAGGCCAGCGACCTGTAACTTGCGGATATCGTTGTGGCTTTTCCGCATCATGTGGGTGTAGCGGGAGGCCGTCAGGAGATCGGACGCCCCGTAGCTGACAACGAAGTCCTCTGCCGGAACGAAATGGGAACAGACACGACCCATGTTGGGATCGTAATAAACCTTCTTGAAGGAGGAACCGGCCAGGGGCAGGGAGAACAGCATCTGCTCCGTTTCCGGCCTGAACTCCGTCATCTTCTCGGTCAGCAGGTAGTTCATGTGCTGCTGGATACGCTGCGCCTGCTCTTCCTTCTGGTCCGTTATCTCGCCAATAATCTTGGTCTTGACGGGACCGGAGGCAGGGAATAGCTCCATGATCGCCTGTGACTGGAAGCGGACCACGGCCTCGGTCAGGATCGGGTGATAGACACCGCAGGCTCCCGGCCATGGGGTTGTCCTGTCGTCGGCCTTCAGGCCAAGCAGATCAAGTCCCCTCGTATAGGTCCGTGCCCAGTCGGCGCGGGAATTACGGTCGCCTTCAAACTCCCCGTTCAACTGAGAGGCCAGCCGCCCCAACACGGTGTCCTCCATATGCTCGGCCAAGTTGGAATCGAAACCGTCATCACCGCCGGTCTCTCCGGAGCCGGGATCAAAGTCAATGACGACACCGCCGTCATCGGTGGAGATCGCCACCGCTTCTGGATTGACAACAGCAACCTCAAGCGCGGACCCCTCGGCGTCCACGTCAAGACCCCGAAGCTCTTCCTCCGTGACCGTACTGTCGGTGCGCGTGGGAGCCTGGGCGATGCTCTTGTCAATTGCCATTAACTAGACCTTCTTGATGGTCGATACCCAGTCAGCCGGGGGCTTCTGGGCAGTATCGGTAATCTGGTCCGCATAGGCATAGAACTTGGTGCCCTTGGTAGCAGCGCCGGTTCCCTTGATGGGTATCTGCTTGCGGGGAACCTGCTCACCTATGGTGCGCCCTATCACTCTCGGCTTATGCATATCCGTCTCCTAATAATATTCCGCCCTCTGCGCGGGCATTTCCTGATCTTCGTAATCGGAGGCAACGCGGAGGAAGCCGCCCTGCCGGAAACGCAGAAGCGCCTGCGTGCTACTATCGACAAGGTCGTCATGGGTGCCCACCGGAAAGGCGGCGAACTCCTCAATAACTTCTTCCGCCCAGTTCTTCTTCGGTGCCCAGACAATGCCGGAAGCGAACAGATCGCTGACCGCGTTTACTCTGGCAATCTTATCGTTCCCCCTCGACGGGGTAAAATCGCTGACCGGAATACCCATCTGCCGCAATTCAAAGATCAACGGCGAACCCGCTGCCTTTGCCTCAACGATGCAGGCGTCCGGCTCCCACTGGTTATAAGTCTTCTGGGCCACCTTCTTCAGTTCAGGAAACTCCATCCTGTCCTTGAAAGCATCCAACAGGATAATATTGGCAGCATCCGTGCCCAGATCATCGGGCCGATAGAAGACGCCCCATGTGGTGCAGGCCGAATAGTCAGACCTCTGAGTTTTCAGGAAGGCCGTATCCCATGACTGGATGATAAACTCGCAATCCGGAGGTTCGTCCTCTTCCCAGACACGCCACCAATCCCGCTTGATCATGGCCTGCTCTTCCGCCGTGGGGTCCTGCTGATACTGGGCAGACCACTTGGCGGCGGGCAGTTCGGCCTTCAACCTCTCCAGTTCATCCTTAGACCAGTATCCCGGCCACAGGGAATTGCCTGATGGCAATATAGCGGGAAGCTGTATGACCTCCCATTCGTCGGAGCCGTCCCTCTGCTGCGAGGACTTCAACAATTGACCGGTCAAATCCCGCTGATGCCAGCGGGTCATCACGACAACGATGGAGCCTCCTGGCTGCAACCGCTGACGGGGACCGGAGGTGTACCACTCGTAAACCGGATCAAAGACTGCCGGATCAGGAGACTTGGCTTCCTGTTCACTGTGTGGGTCGTCAATGATCAGCAGATCAGCACCCTTACCGGTGACAGCGCCGCCAACGCCGATGGCAAAATACTCGCCTTCCTCGTTGGTATTCCAGCGGCCTGCGGCCTTGCTGTCTTGACGCAGCTTCACACCTGGGAAAGCGGACTGAAAATCTTCTCTGCCGACGAGGTTCCTCACCTTGCGGCCAAAGCCCACCGCCAGTTCAGCGGTATGAGCAGTCTGAATAACCTTCCTTGACGGGTCTCTGCCGATAAACCATGCGGGCAGAAGATAGCTGGCGAACTCCGATTTTGTATGACGCGGCGGCATGTTGACAACAAGCCGCTTCAACTTGCCCTCGGCCACCCGCTCAAAGGCGTCGGCCATGATCTTGTGATGCGGGCCTTCGATGAAGGCTGGCCACACGCTCTTCACGAACGGCAGGAAGTTCCTTGCCACCTTCTCGCGGTTGGTCGCCTCTTCAAGGCGCTCCAGCAGGCCAAGGATTTCCTTCTGCTCTTCATAGGGAAGGGCAGCCGCTTTCTGGATATAGGCATCAAGCTGCGGATCGGATGTCGCCAAGAGGGAGGCCTCTCCACCAAATATGGTATACGTTTCCGTGTTTGTACCATAATGTGCCAATTGACACCGGTCTGTCAATATTGGCCAGCCAACTTTTATTTATGGAAAGGCCGTTCTACTACCGGCGTTCAAAAGACGTGAAATCAAATCTGGGATACACGTCCGCATCCCGCGACCAGACTTCATAACGGCAGATATGTGCGCAGGGTTCATCCCAGATGGCGACCGCGAGGGCGCGATCCGGTTTACCTTTTTTGCCAAGATAGTCTTCACGCCAGTCCATCATGGCGAACCGGCTGGGCCGGTACTTTAGGAACTGCGCCCGTCCCTTCTTGCAGGCCCACAGCCGCTCCGAACAGACCAGGGCCATGGACATCACGCCGATGCTGAAGGCATGATCGATGAACTCCCTTATTTTAGAAAACGGCGGGTTGGTCATCAGGATTGGCGACATCGGGGTATCATAATCAAAGAAGTCCTGCCCGGTAGAAATATCCGTTTCTATGGCCTCGACACCATGGGAGCGAATCGCCCTGGCAATCCGGCCATCCCCGGCGCAGGGTTCCCAGATCGGGATCGGCGGTCGGGCATTGCCCAGCCTGATGGCGTTGATCTGCACGTCGAGGAACTCCCGCGCCATGCGCTCCACGATTTTCTCTGGGGTGGGGTAAAAATCATGCTTTGCTCTCATGGATGCTGCCCATCCTGAACGGGACCGCAGATTGAGCGAGCCTGACCGGCATGTTTCGTAAGTTTTCCACGCGCACACAGCAAATTCACGATCCGGTAGGCCCCTGACTTGTTTTTTATACCGAGACCATCGGAAATTTCCTGATAGCTTGGCCCATAGCCATGGCTCTCCCAGAAATTCAGAACAAAATCAAGGCATTGCTTCTGACGTTT
>Ga0208790_1000354_pt1 | contig 23252 bp, 26 predicted proteins | sample 10_taG_FD_184083 | JGI IMG/M metagenome (GOLD analysis project Ga0208790, IMG submission 184083) | Marine viral communities from the Subarctic Pacific Ocean - 10_ETSP_OMZ_AT15264 metaG (SPAdes) (version 2) | ecosystem: Environmental > Aquatic > Marine > Oceanic | place: Pacific Ocean | collected... | reverse complement strand
TATCAAACTTAGAGTCCTTACCTGCAGGTGTGTTCCTCTTGTTTCTTGCAGATGCTTTTGCTTCAGCAGAACCAGTGTCTACTTTGGCTTCGCCTATGGAGCGGAATTCGTTAAAACCAATCATCTTACGTTAGCAGCATACCATTTTTCGAAGTCTTCACGTCTCTTATCACCACGAGGTGGCATAGCACCAGATGCTTTACGCTTCTTCTCTGCTTTACGCTCTTCTGCTTCACCCTTCTCTGGATTACGCTGATAACCTTCTACCTTAAACTTGCAACCATACTCCTCACCTAATCTGGTAAGATCTTTGGCAATTCTATCCCAAAGGATTGATTCTTCAACTTTCCAACGCTTTAGATCTGCTTCGTGCTCTGCTTGCTTCTGCTTCTGAACAGTCTCAATGTACTCATCAGAAACTTCTTCCTCAACACAGTCACCTTCATGATGCTTACCACACTTAGAACATCCTTCTAGAGCATCAGTAGTCATACCCTCTTCAACACTGGTAATCTTACCACCTAATACTTTCTCTACTTGCTCAATCTTTACATTTGGATCAATTACAACCTTATTCTTTACAGTCTTTTCCTTTACTATAGTCTCATCATCAGTTTCATCAGTAACTACCTCACGAAGTTGATCTCTCCAATTAGAATAACCTTCATTTGCCCTCTTTTCTTTCTGGGCATCATAAAACTTCTTTGATCTATCAACTTCTTTCTTAGCACCTTCCTTATCACCAGCGGATGCTTTCTTACCCCTAGCAACTTCTGATGCCTTAGCTGCATCTAGCAACTTATTAGCAGAAATTTCATCCAAGTTAGTGTAAATGCTACTTAACTCTTCAAGAGCTTTCTTACTACCGTAAAAATCCATGGTATCAAAGTACTACTTTTTTCTATGTTTATTTATGAAATTCTTAATACCCGTAGTTCCAGTCATCTTCATTGCGAGTTTTCTATACCCATCTGTACCAACTAAAGTGTTTGGTTTACCAGGTTCTCTATCGATATCATCAGACTTTTTCTCGCTGTAAGCTTCTGATACATCACCTATCCAGGACTTAAACATAATCTGATCTTCTGTAACACAGATTAGATGGTTAGCACCACGACGAACAATACGTCCTCTTAGTCCTGTATGGTCTTGCTCTATTAGATCACCTATATTAAATATTCTCTTGTGGAAGAAATGCTCACGCAGTCCTTCCCAATCAAGTCTAGATGCAATCTGCCATAGAGATTCTTTGACTGCCTTTGCTTTCTTAGATACCTTCCTCTTAAGAGCATTGAAAATACTCTGTGCTAATTTATCATCAACCTTTGAAGGCATACCAGTAAGGAAAGTCTTAAAGTCATCATCTGCTGCTGCCTTTCTTATCTTAGAGGCAGACATTCCCTCGACGCCCTCAGCGTCGGGATCACGGTCCCCTGCAGAGATAACGTTAATGTCCTCAAAGTCATAGAGGTCACCGTTGTATTTGTCGGCGAGTTTTTCGAACTCGGACTTTCGGTCAGCACCAACCATGATGTTGATACTACTGTATCCGTCTTCATTTGCTTTCTTTAATACATTGAATATGGTCTTCATACTTCCATCATTAATGATTCGTTCACCATGATTCGGATATAGTTGTCTCATAAATGAGATTTTTTCGTCCGGAGTTAATGGATTCTTCTTATCATCCTGGGTACGTGACGGATATATGTTGTAATCTCCACCCTTTGCTGCACTCTTGGCGGCATTCAAAAGTTTTTCATGTCCAACCGTAGGAGGATTGAATCTACCAAAAGCAACTGTTACAGTTCCTTTGTCTTCATCTTCTTCGCCTTCATCTGGTGGTGCTAATTTCCCAGTCGTACCACCTTGTGCTTGAGGTTTTCTTGTTTGTGTAGGATTTGGAGTATGTCCTTCTGGTTTCTTTCTAGGGTCTTCTGCTTCAGGAGATCCCCTCTTCTGGGAAAGGACTAATTCACCCTTCTCAGTGTGCCCACGGTAGTTGCCTTCCCTATCATACCAGTTTCCATGCCCATCACTAACAAACCCAAGGCGTCTTGCTTGCTCGACGGCTCGGGATGTACGCGGGGCTTCAGATAAAAATTGGAGAAAAGACTTCATTATTATATCTTACCGTAATTGTATTTAGTCAAGTGACTCTGCAACTAATTCACCAAACAATAGTTTCTTCTCTATAAGATTTCTGATGTATGTTATTGGACCCTTAGATTCTTCTGGTTGCCTTCTAAGTCTAATTGATATTATCTCTTTAATTTTACCACTCTTAGGAGATTTTCCAACAATATTAATCTGTCTATAACCATTCTTCTGATCTCTTATTACAATATCAAAATCTTCTACCTGCATCAAGATAGATTCCATATCATCAAAACTATAAAGTTTAGTATGTCTGCCCAAATTCAACATCTCAACATGTTCTTCATGTCTTGTTGCAAAATAATCAAGTGCTTTTGCTATTTGTTTAATTAGTTTTTTTCTACTTTCATCTCCTTTTATATCTTGCTTAGCCTTCTTATATACTACATCATATACCATATTCAGAGCACCTTTTAAATCATGTTTTACCTGAGATAATTCATTCCATTTAGGTTCCAAAGCGTTTACAGTACTTGTATATCCAAATACTTGCTTCCATAATTCTTGTTGAACATCAAATGTCATTCCAGAAACCTGTCCAAATTGTCCTATATCATCTACTTTCATAGAAAGATTAATATTAACAGGTTGAAGATCTCCTTTATAATCAGTTATTTTAACTCTCGTATCAACCTTAGTTCCTTTTTGATCACTTAATCCATCTGATATTACCTCGATTTTATCGTATCTTCCATTCTCATAAACGATCTTTGCCCACTTAGAAACCTTACCAGTATTAACATAATTACAGGCAGATTGCAAATATACCTTAATAGCCTTACTATATGGAGCTTTAGCATGCTCCCTCATTAATTTACCATATTCAGATCTTGGTTTCACAGATGCTGTTATAGCAGATAAGTTAAGAGAAATATAACAATGAACATCATCCATTACCTTTACACCTTTATTCTTTGACTTAAAAGTATCTTCTACAAATTTTCCAGTCTTACCTGGATAATTTTTAATACCTCTACTACCCAATCTTTTCAAGATAGTTTCTACATTATTAGGTGTAACCCTACCTGTCTTAAAAACAAACCTTGCACAGATAGCAGCAGCAATCACAGCCTCACCAATATCACCCTTACTTGGTTTTCTTGGTTTATCTATATCACCCATAGATAATCCACCTTTTGGAGTCTTACCACCTGTTACTTTCAACTTAAGGTTACAAGCTTCTGTGCTTGCGTCTTTTTTCTTCTGCACAACTAATTTCATAAACTCAGCCATTATAGCTCTATTAGCTGTTGATTCAACTACTTTAAAAGATCCCTTTTTTGTATCAATTGTCTCACCTCGACCCATTGAAGCTTCAATTGATTCAATCGTAGCCTCCATGTACTTAACCATTTCAGTCCTAGGAGTGGTATCTCTAATCGCAGCCATCTCTTAAATACTTTCTAAGTATTTATTGTACCCTACCTATTACACATCCCTCTTTAACTTCAACATCAGGTGGAACTATAATACAAAATCCAATACCAAGATTAAATACCCTCTTCATTTCCTCTTCTGGTACCTCACCAGCAAGCATAATCTTATTAAAGATAGGGGGCATAGACCAAGAGTTCCAATCAATATGTGCAGTCAATCCTTTTGGTAAACACCTTGAAACATTTTCCAGAATACCACCACCAGTGATATGTGCCATACCAAGAATAGGAATCTCTTCCTTTAACTTAACAATCTGTTTTGCATAGATTGTAGTAGGTGTCTTCAACTCCGGAGTCTCTTTATACTTAATCTGATGCCTCCATAGCATATCATTAATCATACTATATCCATTACTATGCAACCCACTACTCTTTAAACCAACAATCTTATCACCTTTCTTTATAAGACTTCCATCTATTATCTCATTCTCTTCTACTATACCTGTACAGAATCCAGCAAGATCAATATCATTAGCAAAACGACCATGTTCAGCAGTCTCTCCACCTAATAATTCTATTTCTGCTATCTCACATCCTTTAACAATACCCTCCAATATCTCATCCAATCTACCATCTATCTTCTTAGTAGAAATATAATCTAAAAAGTATAACGGTTTAGCACCACAACAAATTACATCATTGACACACATCGCAACGAGGTCTATACCAATAGTTGTATAGTCATTAAAAACTCTTGCTACGTTTATCTTAGTACCTACACCATCAGTACCAGAAACTAATACAGGTTTCTCATACCCAGAAGGTATTTTAAACATACCACTGAACCCACCAATAGCAGGAGCAACCTTTTTAATCCTTTCTACAAAGGCATTCCCTGCTTCAATATCTACAGAATACTTCACACATCACCTTCTTTTCTGTTCTCTGAATAATGAACATCAAATGCTCCTTCTGGATAACGAGCACTTAGCTTCTCAACATTCATCTCCATCAACTCATCAAAGGTACAATCAAATACCATACATGCCTGAGCAATGTACCAAAGAATATCTCCCAACTCACGCTTCATATGAAAAACATTTTCTTCGTTGTATGGTTTACCCTGAAATACAATCTTCTTAACTACTTCAGTAAACTCTCCACCCTCAGCACAAATACCAAGAGCAGCAGTAAGCAGACGTTCAACAGAAACATCTGAACTTAACGCAAAGCATCTCTTATTGAATTCCATATACTCTTTGGATTCTTTGCTGGTAACAGCATTAACGAATTCAAGATACTTTACTGGGTCAACTTTAGAATTTGAAGTCATTGAATTTCTTTTCTTTATTAAAGGCTTTATCCGCTAAAGCATCATACTCCTCTTCTTGCCCACTGTCAAGTATATCTGCCTGTGCCTTTTGCTCAACATCATATAACCTCATCTTTGCTCTATCAATACCAACTATAAACCTCTTGTTAATAGTAGGATCATTATACCTATTCTTAAGTTGCTTAACCATTATCTGCCCTAATCCCTCAAGTTCTTCAGTGCTGATGAGGGCAAACATAAGATCAGCAGTAGCAGGCAAACCAAAAGACTCCGAGGTGTCGGTAAGATCAACATCAGAAGAAGCAAACCCGCTGCGAGTCGTCTGTGTCGCACTAACAATCGGAACATTCGCTTCCACGGCAAGCCCACGAAGTTCTTCCGCAATCGCTTTAATATACGAATAAGAGTTAACCGTAGCGTTACCACGGTATCTAGAAGATGCACAAATATTAAGGTAGTCTATGAATATTATATCAGGTCTGAATGATTTTTTCAGGGCCAGTTCATTTAGTAATGATTTGAAATGTCCTGAGTGTGCTGATGCTGTTGGATACTCCTTAACAATCAATGTCCCCTGTGTCTTCTTAGCAAGAGCAGTTACCTTACTCTCAAACATCGGTTTAGGTAGATCAGTAATCTCCTGAATGTTTACATTTAAAAGGTTTGCATCAATACGTTCAGCAATTTTCTCCTCTGCCATCTCCAAAGTAATATAAAGTACGTTAGATCCCCGCAACAGACTGGAGCTAGCCATATGACACATGAACAAAGACTTACCAACACCTGTCCCAGCAAGAGCGATGTTAAGAGTCTTATTAGGAATACCACCTTTCGTAATCTTGTTAAAATATTCAAGATCAAACGGAATCTTATCTTCCTTCCTGTGGTACGATTCGTACCTTGCTTCATAATCTCTGAGGTAGTCATGTCCTATGTTGTTATCAAATGAAACTGCTAATGCATCTGAAAGAATCTTTGGTATACCATCTCTTCCTTCCTTCTCATCTTGTCCATCAGCAAGTGCAATAGATTTCATCAATGCTAAGTAAATAGCACGATCTCTACACCACTTCTCACTAGTATTAACCAACCAATCTTGATCAGCAGGAGCATCATCAAGAACTCCTATCAATTCCTTTATCTGCTTATATGAATCCTCGTTAACATCATTACGTTTCTCTACCTCAATATACAATGCTTCCTTACTAGGAAGTTCATCATACTGAGTAATAAACTCAGACACTTCCTCAAAGACTATCTTCTGAGAAGGTTGCTCAAAGTAATCACCCTTAATAAAAGGTACTACCTTCCTAGCATAATCTTCATTGTGAAGCAAACTTCGCAGAACCAATAGTTCAACATTATCCATAGTGTAGATAAGTACTCATAATATACTTGGTGTTACTGATAGGAGGTTGTCCTTCATGAGGATATTCCCAAGTAGGTGAGAAGACAGTAACATATCCTTTAGTAGGTCTAAAAGATACCCCGTGTTGAGAAAATATAGTCTGTCCCCCAACAGGAACAGAGTTCAAATAGAATAGCATAGCAAGAGCACGTTTTGCTGTAGCATGACTAGAAACATCAACGTGCTCATCAAAACGATCTATCCCTCCAACACTATATCTCTTAACCCTAAATTCCTCAAGGAACTTAGATGGTGGTAAGAACTTTGCTGCTGGTACATCATTCTTAAAAAGATTAATAAGTTCAACAACATATGCAGATAGAGTTGGAACTATCTTAGCATGGTGTTGGTTTAAATTCAACTGGGTAAAAGTTGGTTTTGATTGATTGTCCACACGTTCATGGTGTTCACTATCCTCCTCAAACAACTCAACTAATGAATCACAAATAATATCAGGTAGTATCTGATAACTACGAACCACCATAACTAAACTCCTGCTTTGCACACTCATCAAGAGCTTGCATCACTTCCGGCGTAAAATACTTTTCAGGATTCTCATAAAGCACTTTCGGGTAGACCTTACCTTCTGGCGTCTCAATTCGGTTTCCAACTCGTTTAAATACTTCGTATTTTTCTCCAAGTGAGAGTAATCCGTAATAGGGGTCCAACCCCCTGTCAAAGGATAGTCGTACTTCGACACGTTTCCCCTCCTTACTCAACCGTGATTTATGAGTCTCCGCTTTGATAATATTTCCAATGACTTCTTTTCCATCCTTATCCTTTTTCTTTCCGAGATAAATGATCGAACTCGCTGCATATTTAAGTCCCGATCCTCCGCCCATCTCCTTAGTTGGTATGTAAGCTCCGACAACATCGTAGGTGTGGTTAGTAACAATCATTGGTATTTTAAGCTTACCAAGCTTTAATGTCAAGATCCTGAAAATACTCTTAACAATTTGAGCACGTGTCATATCACGTGTCTCCTTGCCAGCACTAGCATCTTCAATTTCCTTAGTCGTACTTAACATCCCTAAGGAATCAAGTACAAACAACATAGGAGGACATTTATCTTCTTCTCCTAACTTATCTAGGATCTTTATACTTTGCTCTCTGAATTCTTGAACAGTTGTTACAGGAGCAATGATCATTCGAGAGGAGTCTATACCCCTATCTTCAATCATTTTCTTTGTTATTGCTGATTCAGATTCAAAATATATAACACCGGCTTTAGGATTATTAGCCAGGAAAGACTGCACAATGCTAAGAACAAAGAAAGTTTTACCCGTGCTTGACTCGCCCGCAAGTGCCGTAATCTTGTTCGCAGGGATCCCGCCATGTATCGAACCTGATACCAATGCATTAAAGATGTAACAGCCAGTATCGATAAAGCTATCACAGTCGCCTGCTGCAACACCGTCACTAACCACGCTAGCATACTCATTGTCAATCTCCTTTACTATGTTTTTGAGGAAGTTCATTGTTAAATACCTAATAGTTTCTTTTGGCGTTCGAAATATCCATGGAGGATCCAGGAAGAGCTATTAAGCTTATCATCTCCACCCACAGCCCAAACGAACTCTACACGGGGGTCTGTTCCATACTTATCGTATTCTGGAGTATTGTCTTTTCCCCTGTCACCACCGTTAGCAAAGACTACCGTCTCGGCAATGTCAAGACATTTTGCAACTGCTCCACACGCGCTATCATCGTCATCTTCCCATGAAATAACAGCATCAACCATGTCCAGATGACGGATAATCTCCGCACGTTCCTTCCATGATTGAAAATACTGTCCTTTCTTACGGGTGAGCCACTCCTCCGTATTGATACCTACAACAAGATAGTTAGAGAGATCTTTTGCTCTCTTAAAGTATGATATATGTCCGCTGTGGATTGGGTCAAACCCACCAGTAACCAAACTCACTTTTTTAAAAAACATTAGCAGGGAATACCTCGCTCTTCACGTAGAATTTTTTTATAAGGTCCGTCAGGATTTTGCTCCCGAACTTCTTTCACCTCCTTTAAAAGATGGTATAGTCTAGCGTCCCCACCTAAGGCAAGGGCCTTAACTATTGTTGTTAAATCAGAATCGTTAATAGGTAGATCCATTTAAGAAAAGAATGCCTCTAAGTTTGCAGTTTTTTCTGTACTCCATCCAATGGAGTTAAGAATGATTCGGAGTGGTTCTAAAAATGACTTATCAAACTGTAAGTCACGGTCAATATACTGATCCAATCCTAACTCCTTAGGAAAGTCCTGTATAAATGATATCACATTCTCATGAATAGGGTTAGGTTTTGCTAGATAACAAAATTTAATCTTTTCGCCATTTTGAATAAGTGAATATTTGTGATCCAACTTATTAGCTTTTACGTAGTGATTATAGAGTAATGCTCCACGGCAATGTATCGGTGTCCCTTTCTCATATATCATGCTCACACCTTTATACTTCTCCACGTCAGAAACTGAACGCGGAAAAGAGATTTCTTCAGGTGGCATCGACTTAAACTTCTGACGGCAGTCATCAATAAACTCAATGACTTCATCTTCAGTTCCTGTCATCATAAGGTTGAAAGCATCCTTCAACATCTGACGGCAGGGAGCAGGGGTTGAAGACTTAACGGCTTCAATTCCCATTACCTTTAATTTAGGACTCTCGTAGCGAACCCCTTCGCTATCCCACACGTTTAATATGTATCTTTTTTTAGCAGTCCAGATTCCACGATCAGCAATATTCTCTCGCTTCATGAACATCTTCTGCTCATAAGCATTTACATAAGTCGCAAGTTCGGCATAACATTTTTCAATGTATGGTTCGATCTGATCCTCACACGCTTTATCCAAGAAATTAACAACTTTTGTCTTATCTGGAATCTCGTCTTCACCAAAGATAGTCTGAACAAGATATCCCAGATTGAGATATATGGAATCAGTGTCAGAAGCGATAACATAATCCTTTTGTTCTGTCTTGAGCAATCTATTTAGATACTTATTCATCTTATTCTCAATCCATCTGATTGAGACTTGCCCTGATAAAGTTATTGCTTCAGCATTCTCTAACTTATAATATCTAAAATAATTATTACCAATAGCACCATAAGCACTGTTAAGTTGTATCTTCTTTGCCATCTGAATATTATTACATCTAGCAATCTCCTTCTCTAACTTCTTACTAGGTGCCTTCTCATACTCCTGTCTAGCAGTAAGCATCTTCTTCTTAAATATAACTCTCTCACTATAAATCTTCTCCATCAACTCTGGTAAGAATCCCTTCTTACTCTTATCATACTGTGCTCCATTAGCACAAGTTGCATAATCTTCTGTAATCTCAACCTCCTTTTTTAGAAACCTCTCAACGCTCGCGCTGGGATGTCTAGTCTCCCTGAGGGTTTCCGGACTGATATTGTATTGCATAATAAGATGAGGATACAGGGAATTAAGATCAAAGCTAACAACCCAATCATAGCTTCCCGCTTTCGGTTCCTTGACATAGGCTCCGGCATACTTGTCCGTCTTCTCAACATTTTTCTTTGGAGGAATAACAATATTCCTCTTCTTAAGATAATTATATATTATTGAATCCCACGTCCGGACTTGATAAAACACATCAGTGAAGTTCACCTTTGCATCATATGCCATAGTCAGGGCAAGTTCAATCAACTTCATCTTGTCCTCAAGTCTGTCAACAAGTTCAACGTCCACCACGTTGTACTCAACAAACTTCTGCCAATTCCCTGTGTAGAAATCCTTAAAGGTATCAAACTCAGAGTGATCTAGTTTCTTTTGCCCTAACTCTACTTCCGCAATGTAATCCAAACGATAGGATTCTCTATTAGTATAAGTGAATTTCTTATACAAGTCAAGGTAGTCAAGTTGTGTAACACCTCCTATGTCCATTTGAAGATGTTGTCTACCCTTAATATAAACTTCTCCTTCTGTCACCAATCCCCAAGGGGATAGACGCTTCATTAATTTAAGTCCTAAGACACGCTTCAAACGCCCTGCAATGTATGGTATATCGAATAACTGTACATTCCACCCCGTAACAACTTCAGGGGTGTGCTGCATCCACCAATCAATAAACTTATTGAGTAACTCAAACTCATCCTTACACTCAATATAACTATGGTTCTCTTGCTTAATCTGGTATGGTTTAACACCCCAAGTTATAATGTTTTTAGTAGAATAATCCTGTATGGATATACAAAGAACCTCCTCAACACAATCTAAAACATTAGGAAATCCCTGCTCTGCTGTCGTCTCAATATCAAGAGTAACTAATTGAATCTTTGATATATCAAACTTAATCTCATCCTGCGGATACTTCTCAGAAATATACTGATAGATATACCTTTCATTGCCGTAAATATTAAACCCTTCTACATCCTGATACTTCTTAAAGAACTCACGACAATCCCGTACATATCCTGGTTGGATAGGTTCTACAGGTTTTCCATCCAGAGTTCGAAATTTACTCTTGCGTTTTGAGTCCACATAAAGTGTTGGACGCCACTCCTCCCTATTGGTAAACCGTTCCCCATTATCGTATCCACGAACAAGGAACTGGTTCCCAACAAGTTGAACGTTAGTATAAAATCTCATTCCGTCAAATCTCTACATGGTCCTGGACCAAACCACGCTGTACCTTCACACCCATGTTCTTTCCACCACCAAGGATAATCACGCTTCGTTCCCTCCTGAGCCATCCTATTGATAGGAATAATCTCAGCAGGTGGCAAATCAATTGGAATCATCAGTCAAATACGTCTTCGTATTTTGCTAGGAGGGTAGTCTTGGGATCAACCAAGGTTAATATTTTATCAGATGATATCATCACTTCGTTCTGATTTGTTATATTAAGTAACCAAGGCTCCAAAGTATTCTGCTCCTTGATCACATAAGGTTCTACCAATCTACAATCAGGTTCTCCCAACTCCGTTGTTACTTCCTGTATCTGGGCGATAAGGTTGAGGCCGTTTGTAAGGACTATCACTTGTACGTTTTCTTTCTTCAATGTCATTGATTTTGTCCTCGTAGGATTCTTTAACTTGGTCAACAGGTTCTACTAATGTAACAACCCAGTCTGGATGGATAGGTATCTCAGTATCTTTGGATAAAGGCATCCAAGGAAAAAACGTTAATGAAGCTTTCCCTTCTGGAGAACCTGTTCTGGATATATCAGACTGGTTTAACTTAACAACGTATGGATAAGAGGCCAGATATGCAGTGACACTGTTCTCACCCTCCACTGCTAATTCTTTCCAGTCGGCAATAACGTCCTCACCAGACTTGAGCAATGCTAGTTTAACACTCATGGGTCAACTCAACCTCCAAACATTATAAAGGATCCCCCAACAAAAGTCAAGGGATCCGATATCTCGAACGAATTTATTTAGAGGAATTCTTTACGAGTATGATGGTCAGGAACTATTCTCCCCAACTCAACCACGAGGAGTCCGTCGTCAAAGCTGACGGATCTAACCTCTGTATCCTCGGAGAGCGTCCATTGTCGCTCAAAGGAACGTCCAGCCAATCCTTTGTGGACAAATTCTCCAGCATCTTTTGATTCTTCTTTTTTGCCTTCCACATATAGTTTTCCAAACTCCGTGAAGACTTTGATGTCATCTTTCTTAAACCCGGCAAGGGCGACTTCGAGTCTCGATTCGACATTGTTTACTTGGATGAGGTTGAATGGTGGATAGTTAGACGTGTGTGATGTTGGAACATTAAAAAATCTGTCTAGGTAATCATCATTGATTCCTATGCTGTTCTTCATGATCTTATCCATTAGCTCTGGAAGATCAGACGAACGGTACCTTACTAGGTTACCCATAATAGTAGCTCCTTTAAAAGCGAGTTTGTGTTTTGTTGTCCCTTACGGCGACATACTAATTATATCACTTACCTAGTCTACTTGGGTTCGGTTAACTCTATAAGATGTAGGTGGGTATCCACATAATCTGTAACATGGTACGTATAACCGCCCATGTTTTTAACTGCTTCTCCCAAAGAATGATCATTTCCTCCCTCTTCCATCCTATCACCAAAGAAATATAATTCATCATCTTCATTAAAATCTCTTAGTATCTGACTCTTATCAGAACCTTTAGGTCCAATATCAAGTCCAGTCTGTCCTCCAACAGCAACAGTTAAATCAGGAAACCGATCCCTAATTCTCTCTGCTATATCCTGCCTCTCATTAGTTTGTTGATCCCATCTAACATACCTGTCTCTACCAATAAAAGGATCCTCTGCTCTACCTAGGATAGTAAAATTAACACCACCAGGTCTATGTTCAATATGATTCCCATTACGAATAAGAAACTGACTAAAATTTAATTCATCATATAAAAAACCCTCTACATCAGAAGGCAATGACCATTCATCTCTATACACATTCTTATCACCCTCATACACATCACTACCAGAGCAATTATATACTCTCGTACAATTATTGTATATTTGTGGAGTGACTTGCTCTACCGTCTTCTGTCTATCACTACCAGTAACTAGGTAGGTATCATTATTGTATATGAAATTAGTAAAGTATGATAAGAATTCAGTGGTAATCATTTGCCGACTGGGAGTAAGAGTCCCGTCAACGTCAAAGATGAATTTTTTCACTTCCTAATTTCCACCCCATAGCACATTTGTTGCATTTGCCAATGTCTTCCATTGTGCATTGCCAACCACTGTGACATTCATCACAACCTTTGCCACCACATTCATTACATACTGCATGATATTGTTCAGATAATTTATTTTTCAAGTGTTACCTTCTTTTTACCAATGTTGTACTTAGTTTCTAATGTCCACTCATCCTTTTCTTTGAATGCAAGAACTTTAATTTGATTAAGAGGTGCTATATCACCAATAGACTTTGGATTTACGACCTCAATAAGTCCCCAATCAGATAGTAACTGAGTAATGCGATTACGTCGCTGTACGTCATTAGGTGTAAGATTAGCATGCTTTCCATCTAATGCGAATAGTTCCTTAAAGTGAACGATGTAATACCTTCCTTGCTTATGCAAGATGTGGCATGATTGATATAACTTCTTTTCCTTGCGAGATGCTACACCAATTCTAGTAAGAGTTTCTCTAACTTTCAAGAAATCATCAGGTTCATTTAACTGAACCTCTACCATAGATTCCTGACTCCAGTTAACCTCTGGTTCTTTGACCGTGCTCATTTGTATCCTCCAGTGTCAAGTCGCTGCTTAATAAACGTCAATTGGTCTTTAGTTAGAAGTCTTAAGGCCTGTAGAGCTTTTTCGTTGGAGTAACCATAATATTTTTTAACAATATTAAGATTTTCAACTTTATCTTTTCTTAACCAGGGTGAAAATCTCTTCCGTTTTCTCAGACTATTTAGATAAAATTGATATTGCATGTCCTTATCCATATGGTTATGGAGGTTCATCTCATTTGCATAAAGAACCGTGTCGAGATGTCCACTAAGACAACGATTGACAATGTAAGGAGCGTAATCCTTAATAGCATCTGGATCATCATATGTTAAATCATCCTTAGTGAAATTGATAGAGTTCAACCAATCTTTAAGTTCAGTCATTATTCGTCAAAAACGTAATCATTTTCACCTGATGCTGGAACCACAATACTACTATCTTCTGCTACAAGTTCAATCATCTCAGAAGGCATATGGGAAGTTGTCTGTTGAGAAGAATAAGGATCAATATGTTCTGCTAACTTCTTAGAATCTCTCTCCAAATTAGCAAACCTCATTTTGTTAAAACTAACAAACTCTTGTTCCTTCTTCGTAGTATAGTGTAGCACAACTGGATTAAAATACTCCATATGCTTCTCTTCAAGCCATCCTTGTGTAACATCTTGTACAGAGAATAACCCCGTAGAAACTCCAAGACGACTTAACATAACCCACACTCCATACTCATCAACTATCCTTTGATTAGGAACAGGAAAGAGAACTTCATTTGCTCTGAATTGTTCCATCAATTGTGATAGTTCATCTAAAGATTCCCTAATCTTCTTATGGACACTATTATTCAACAATACAACACCAAGACAATACTTATACACCTCTACCTTACCACCCAAATCGTAGATACAAGCATCAACCAAATCTAATTGATCCCTTATATTCCTACCACCACCAGTGGTTGGATCATATTTAAATCCAAACTCTTCTCTACCATATACGTCATGAACACAATAAGTATCAAAAAGATACTTAGGATCCTGATAGAATATAGTATCTGAATCAACGTATAGAAGGTTGTGATCCTTATTAAAATACTTTAGATTGTACCACCTATGAATTGACCATGCATTTAGCATATTATGATCAAATCCTTCCTCAAATGGTTCAACCCTTACTGAATAATCAAGAATGAAATCATGGGGAATAAAAGAAGGGTCGTCACAAAACAAATAAACAATAATTTCATTGTTAAAATCTCTAATAGAACTGATACTATGCTCAAGACGTTTCAGTTCATGCTCATTGATGTGAGCATGCTTACTCATCTTATAAGAGTAGAAAATGATATCAACATAATCATTTCTACCACGAAGTTTGTTCAACTTCTCACGTCGATTCATCGGATAATCTCCAGGTCTGCTCCAGGTTGCCAGAGTTCCAATTCTCTACGAACTCTACCTTCCTTTGTTAATTTATCATATCTCTTGGAAGCCTTCTTCTTCCACCACTCAATTGCCTGTTGAGCAGTGTGTCTAAAGTCACCAAGATAGTACCTCTTCTTCTCAGTAAGAGACATAGCATGTGTGATGCTATCATTAAACTCTTTTAACTTCTCTTTATCCTTAAGAGACTTTCTGATAATAGAAATCATCTTGGTTTGAATTTTAATTTTCTTAGAAGACTTATCTGCGGAGATAAGACGTTCATTGTTGTTTCTAACATTGAACCAATTGAAAAAATCACGGAATTCATCATCATGGAATAGTGGAAGGAACTTACTCTCAGTGTCCCCTATATGCCTCAAGAAGGGTTTCAAACCATCGTACATAGACATTCCCTTGGTTGTCCCATAAAGGGAAGTTGTCTCAAAATATTTTATATCTGTTCCATACTTATCATCAAACTGTCTTTTCAACTCATATGATGAAGCTAACAGTGCTAAAAGTTTACCTCCCAAATAATTATATCCAAATGGTTGTGTGGGAACAATATTAAACCCCATCACAAAATCTCTATTAATTTCTTTTAATGGAACTACCTTATCAAAATAATTATTACGTGGTTTACTATTAATCGTCGGTGAACCAAACCTAACAACACCTACTATCTTATTTGTTTTCTTCTCTGTAACTATCCACTTATGAGTTCGTCCAGGTATTGCCTCTTCAACAGCATTAGATGCTGTAAGATTTAATACCTCAGAATACATCCACTGATTATACCTATGCGTCATCTTTGCACTGTATCAACCACATGAATCTCAAAATCCATCTGATTAGGATGCATATCAAATGTATTAAACATGTCTTCCTCGGCACTAAAAAGATACCCAGGACGATCAGATATCCTATCCCTCTTTACATGCCTGAGATAATCATCAATACGGTGGAACCGAGAATAATAATTAATAAACCTATCAGCAGCATAGATGGAGTCAGATTCACTTAATAACATAACGATTATCTTGCCTTTCGAGAGAGTCAATCAACTCAAACACACTACCAGACATTAAGCGATAACCCATTCCAACATAAAGTTGGCCAACAAATACAGAAACAGTTGCTGCACCCCAGAATAAGTAGTAGAACCTAGACTTAACCTGGTTTCTTTTCTTTTCTTTTTTCATATCCTTTATAGAATAAGTCATGAGTTTAATACAACAATAAGTCTGATAACCATAAAAATGATAAGAACATAATATGTCCACATAATCCACATCCCCACCTTGTTATGAAGGGAACCTCTTTTATATGATGGATAACCTTGTTGATCCCAACCATCCGTCATATACTCACTTGGATCAATCTTTCTTTTCATTTGAATTCACACTCACACATTATCTCAGTGAGCGCAGCCAAGAGGTTAATTTCTTGGTCAGCCACGAAAGCAATCTGGTACTGGTACTTGGAAATGATAAGAACAGCAACAGGGATACTAGGAGGAACCACTGACTCAGTGAGAGACTCATAGATACGGCGTAAGATAACCCCAGGATCGTTATCAAGGTTACTGACAACCCACTTACGAACTTCAGTGAAGTTCTTCTCCTTGAGTTTTCGTATGAGATCTGATGTTTTGACATCACTAAACTCTGCTAAGATCGATGTATCAATGGTGCCACTACTAGAATAGCGTTGACACTCATTTAAGACTCTCCTCCAATCCGGAAAGTGCTTATTGATAAGTTCTGCGAGGACTTTCTTATCAGCTTGAATCCGCTCTGCGTCCAAGATCCCGTTAAGTCGGGTGAAAAATGAAGCCGCAATTGCCTGCTTTTGTTTTCCCGTGATTGAAAATTCAACGACTGCACAACGTGAATGGAGGGGTTCGATGATTTTGTTCTTGTAATTGCAGGTGAATATAAATCTGCAATTGTTGTAGAACGTCTCAATATTGGCTCTAAGTAAGAGTTGTACGTCATGAGTTGTGTTGTCAGCCTCATCTATAATTATAACTTTATGAGTCCCAGTTGCAGCAAGGGAGACAGTAGAAGCAAAGTTCTTTGCCTGATTCCTTACTGTATCTAAGAACCTACCCTCATCAGAACCATTGATAACAATGTAATCTGCACCTAACTGTTCACATAAAGCACGTGCAATTGTAGTCTTACCACAACCAGCAGGTCCAGAAAGAAGAAGATTTGGTATCTCCCCTTTCTCAACAAACTGCTGAAAAGTATCTTTGATATTCTCAGGTAGGATGCACTCTTGAACAGTTTTAGGACGATACTTTTCTACCCATAGGAAATCACTCTTCATAACTAGAATCTGGTTCTAGGGCAATGTAATATGCTAAATCATGCTCACGACAAGTAAATTTTGATATAAGTTTAGAAGAAACTATTACATCATAAGAACCAGGAATCAATTTGATATTCTCAACCTTAAAATTAAAAACAAAGTTTCCTTCTGTCTCACCTACAACAACTGCATAGTCGTTAGAAGTTTCATTCTTCTTATCACGAACAACAAGTTTAACTGCTCCATTCTCACCAATAACTGCTAAATCAGGAAGTTGGTAGATACCTGCTGCCTTAAGCAATTTGTCTAATTGTTCAGTCGTTAATTCAAAAGATACATCCTCACTAGGAAGGTCAATTGACTTCTCTGGTGGGGTAATAATTACATTAGGATCTGCAAAGAAATACTTTGAGCGAGATCTGCCCTCCTTGATAACAACAAAGTTATCATTAGTAAAATCCAATTCAGGATTATTATGTAAGGACAGTCCATTCAAAAATTGATTCAAATCATAGATACCAAAATCCTTTGGTAACTCTTCATTGATAGTTGCCTCAGCAAGAATGTTCTTCATCACTGAAATAGTGCGAAGAGACTTACCTTGCTTAAACAAAATGGACTGATTAATATTGCTGAAATTCTTCAGCAAATTCAAAGTTGAATCAGAAAGTTTCATAACCATGGGTCGGAGTTTCATCGTTTGCATTTCCACTGAAATAGTACAGTAGTAAGCAGTAGTGCATTGCTTTTAGTATATCACGTTTTGCCTGCCCCTTCTTATCATACCGACTCAAATACTTTATAGCATTTGAGCGGCAAAAGGACTCAGCATCACCTACGGAATGGATAAGATCAAGTGTCTGGACATTAGAACCTCCGTTGGTATAATGCCCACTATAGGTTGAACAAACATAATCAGAAAGATCTCTGAGTCCCTTGTCCTCCTGATACTTCTTATGTCCATGAATATCTAGATTAGGTTCAGGTTTTTGAATAACCTCCTTATCAAGTGATCCAGGTTGACGACGGGTTACCGTTTCTCCTCCATCAGGTGATTCATACACATAATTTCTTGGATCATCTGGGTTAGAGGTATACTCATAACCTCCATTCTTATCCACCCATTCCGCTCCTTCATCAGCAGAAGTAAATTCATTCATAATAGGATACTCTTTGTCCATGTCACCATAAAGTTCTTCATAGGCTAACCACCACGCCATATCATAACACCTCCTTTGGGTTAATGTCAACCTCATTATCAACTTTGTCATACAAGTCAAGGAATGCTTGCTTGGTTTGATCATCAAACCTATTCAAACAAAGTTGGATTGCCTTTACCTTATCTCCAAATATAGCATATGCTTGAACAATATGCACAAGACGACGAGTGGAGATAACCTCATCAATCCCACCATCATAGAATGTCTTCCTGATGATGTCTGCCCAATCAGCAAGACGTGCACAGAACTTCTCATCAGGACATAACTTATTAAGTATGTTAGTTTCTGTCTTAGTGTTAGGATACTCCTGTTCAAAAGTTAATGCGAAGCGTTCAAGGAAGGCTTCGTTAAGCACATTAGTTCCAATGAATCTTCCATCGTCAGATCCTTTACCTTTAGTGTTAGCAGTCGCCACCACGTTGAATCCTGCTGCTGGTTTGATGTATCTCCCAATCTTCTTAAGGAATACTCCTTTACCTTCAAGTATTGACTGGAGGCAGAGGATTTTGTTACTGGCAAGGTCGATCTCATCAAGTAGCAATATTGCACCTCGCTCAAGTGCTTCAATGACGGGGCCATTGTGCCAGACGGTATCCCCATTAACAAGGCGGAAGCCCCCAATAAGATCATCTTCATCTGTCTCTATCGTAATGTTTACACGAATAAGTTCCCTATTTAACTGAGCACATGCTTGCTCTACACCAAAAGTCTTACCATTACCAGAGAGTCCTGTAATGAAAGATGGATAGAAAACACCAGACTTAATAATCTTCTTAACTGTATTAAAGTTTCCAAAGGGAACAAACTTATCATCTTTATCTGGAACCAATGTAAGGAAAGCAGGTTTTACATATGACTTCTCAATACTCTCAACTACTTCCTTTACTTTAAGTTCTAAATTATACCTTCCTTTACCAACACGAAATTTACCAATACGTTTCAGTACAGTAGATTCTGAAACACCATGAGAACGACAGTAACCTTTAACATCAGCATAAGTAAACTCTTGTCCAAAGAGCGATCTTAATTCGTTAATAATTTTGTCTTCAGTCATCTCAGGATTAGCAGTAAACATAATGTAGGTCTTTCAATGCCTTTATTATAATAGTAAAAGCGATAGTTTAAGGGAAGTAGTAGACAGTTTGTTTATCGTCCACCATAAGGATCATTTTCAGGAGTGAATTCAGGTTCATCAACTAAACCCTCCTTCTTTAATTTCTCATAATTATAACAACTATCAAAACTTAATTTGATTTTTGGCAAACCTGCCTGTTCCTGAACTTCATCCAAGAACATCTGGGCTCTTTCTTCTTCAGTCATGCTACTAACTCCACGAATTCGGTTAAAATTTTACGATTGAACTTTGATTTATTTAAGGACTTCTTAAAGGCACTTCTAATTTGTGCCTTAGTAGCATTATCATCAGGATCAAAATCAACATCATTTTTCATCTCTTTACTAGATAAAGCAAAGAACTTAGTATAATTTGCAATTTCTAAAACAGCTGACTTATTCTTCCTCCACTCCTCATAAATCTCTGGTTGATATCCAGGTTTAAACCAACGTACCATCTTACTAAAGTCACCATTACCAGTCAAACGAATACCAATAAAATTAACTTCTGGAAAACTATCTTGAAGATTCTGAATTAATATACCAGTACCATCCATCCACTCTTTCATATGATAAGTAGTTCCCACTTTACGATCCCTAAGATAAACCTTATTATGTCGTATAGTTCTCTTGAAAATTTTCCTCTCAAAACTACGTGGATTTTCTGTCTCACAACCATACCCCAATGGTTCAGACTCTCCATCAGTTAATATAACTGTTTGAACTTTCTGCACCCCATACTTCTTCTTGAATATTGGTATTATATCATGAAGTACTTGAAGAGACAAATCTAATGGAGTACCACTCAAATGGAATCTCTGAGGAACGTCCACCCATTCCTCAATATCATGAGCCATACCACAAGTTATACGCCAGAAATTCTTTACTTGACGTTCAAACTTCTTAGCATTTCCTTCACTACTCAAGAACTCCAAAAGACGATAACTATCATCAACCCATAAATCACCCCTCTTAGGATCTGGAATCATAGAAGATTCTCTCTGACGATAATAAGTTGGTGTTTCATCTTCAAGAAAATAACAATTAGTAAATCCATATACCCTGAATGGAATATTCACCTTCCTACAAAACCACACTAAGTTCAACAACTGCTTAACAGTTGAACCTAAGGTGGGAGTCATTGAACCACTCCAATCCAATAAGAAAAGTAATCCATGATTTTTACCATCAGGTAAAACAGTTATCTTCTTAAAAACATCCTCATTATATTTGTAACTATGAAGTTTTGCTGTATCCAGTACTCCAGTCCTAGCAGTAGCAGCACGAGCATAAGCATCTGCTGACTTCTTACATTCAAATTCCTTAACAAGATAGTTAACTTCCTTCTCAGATTCTTTCTTATATTCCCTTAGAGCAGCATCTACTCCATCCAAATACTCCCCTTTATTAATAGGTTCTGCATAGATGCGATCCCAAAACTCTTCTACTGAATCACTTATATAATCATTCTTTACAATTATCTTCTCTAATGGAAACTTAGGACGTTGAATATAAACATAGTTTCTTGTTGGTTGTTGAGCAAGTTTCTCCAGATTACCACCCAAACTCTTCTGTGTCTCTACATCTAAAGAAGTATCAGGAAACTCAGAAGTATCACTATCACTATCACCCCTATCTTCCACATCATCATCAAAAGAAACGTCATTATCGGAAGGAATATTATCGCCATCATCATTAGAGTCGCCAATCCCAGGAGATTCAGAACTCTGGAGAATATTTTGTTCGACTCCTTCTCCCTCTTCAATGTCCTGTTCTTGCTTACAGAAATTATATAACGCTTCTGCTGCTGCGAGGGCGTCCTCAAAAGTTTCACTTTTCTCAACGACATTAACTATCTCCTGTTCTTGTTGGGTAAACTTAAGTCCTAAGAAAGGACCAATCTTAGCATGAAGATTAATTTTATCTGCTAAATTAAACTTATCTAAGTCTTCTCCATCTATATCAAAGAAATCCTTATCATTGAGTTCTTGATACCCGCGATAGAATGTCTTTCCAATACCCATGTATTTACGCTTCATCATCTTTTCGACTCTAACATCCTCACACACATTTACAAACTGCTGTGGTGCCTTACACCTATCGCTCCAGTCCTCATTAGGTGTGAATAGTGCGTGTCCTACCTCATGAGCAACTAAAAGATCAAAGACAGTATTACTAGTATCCCAAATAGGTAAAGTTAAAACGCGAGTATCTACATCAAACTGAGCAGTCTCTACTGCTCTATGCTCAACAATTAAATCTTCGGTAGCCAACAACTTTGCTAAAGTTCCCTTAACCTCTAAATTAACGTCCATAAGTTGTTCTCTTGTATACACATACTATAAACGCTCCCAGGGCGTTTGGGAGCGTTGAGTAGACGGTTTATCAACTGTCTGCGTCTAGCACGTGCCTGTCGCAGTGCCTGGGGTTTAAGGTGGCGCTTCACTTCCTTCTTGGAGTGGTGCTGCCAATTGGGGACTTTCATTGTCCTGTAGTGTATCCATAATATTTATTGTAGGGAACCATCCCAAACTAGTCAAGTCAGTTGTGTCAGCACACAAAGTGTCCGGCTCTCCTGGGGTATCCTCTTTAACAGGCAATTCTCTTCCCATAGACTTTGCTATATCCATTACTGGAACTGATACACCAGTACCAATATCAATTGGTCCAACAAATTGACTAGGTATTAGGTATGCAATAGCACGACATACATCCTTAACATGAATATAATCCCTACTATGTGTAGTAATATACTCTGCAGTATCCTCCTGGAGCATTCTATAGAGCATATCAGGCCTACTATCATGTTCTGCCCATACGTTAAAGAAACGCATCCCTACGCTATTAGGAGGTGCCTGAACCTCATTTACCTTCTTAGTGATAGCATAAGGGTTTTGCCACCACTCACGCGCTCCTGCAGAACTCGCATAGAGTAACCTAACGTTATTCTCTCTACAATAATCAAATATAGGTTTCGACTTCTCTACATTATTCTCCCAAAACTTTTCAGGGTTATTAATACTATCTCTAAGTGCAGCAAATGCAGCAAGATGAATAATAATATCATAATGTTCAGCAAACATACCACCACTAGGAGGTTTAAAATCACCAATATCATCTGGAAAATCTAATCCCTCAACACATTCTCCATAACCGAGTCCATACTTAAGTTCATTAAAGACATAACTGCCTATGAATCCTTTGTGTCCTGTTACTAATGCTTTCATGACGGCATTATACGAGAGAACCCTTTAACCTTCTCAAATTTTATCACGTTATCAAACTTATCAAACATACCTTCCTTATGGGATATAACAAAGATGTTAGCACCTTTGATAACAAATCTGATAATCTTAAGGAAGTCTTCATTACCAGAACCGTCAAGAGAACTATCAAACACCTCATCCATTATAAGGAGATTGGTATTTGTAGAGTTCTTATAAGCAGCAATCTCACGCCACGTAAAGAGTAACGCAAGATCTATCCGCATTTTTTCTCCTTCAGAGAAACTTGCATATGAGAAGTCTTCATGTATGGGAGATTCTATACTCTCATTAAACTCCTCATCGAGAGTGAAGTTAATGTAGAAGTCCATCATTTGAAGGTATCTATTTACTTGCTGATTAATCAGTGGAAGATACTTCGTAATGATTGTCTTCTTAACCCCACTATCCTTGAGTAAACCAAATGCAAAGTCGTGCTCTGATATTAATTCTTTTTGT
>Ga0208790_1000350_pt1 | contig 23291 bp, 25 predicted proteins | sample 10_taG_FD_184083 | JGI IMG/M metagenome (GOLD analysis project Ga0208790, IMG submission 184083) | Marine viral communities from the Subarctic Pacific Ocean - 10_ETSP_OMZ_AT15264 metaG (SPAdes) (version 2) | ecosystem: Environmental > Aquatic > Marine > Oceanic | place: Pacific Ocean | collected... | reverse complement strand
TTTGCGATTTGTAATCCAGCAGATATCTTGCCATAAGTTTCCTGCTGCTTTTGAATTGCCGCTCTATCTGCATCATCTTGCTCTTTCTCAATACGAGCATTCTTATTCATAAGATTTTGCATCTTAGCATTGTAGATTCTCTGTATCTGTTCGTTTGTCATAATTTATTTCCTTTATAAAACAGGATATCCTGATGGGAATTGTTCTTGACTTACTGTACTGCCTGCCCCTATTGATGTTACTTTTTGATGTGCATAAAATGATATACCGTCTAAGCATACTTCCTTGGTGGTATCAGCGTCAACACTATCATCAAGATTAATTATACTTCCAAACACTCTTCTTATAACTCCACCTGATGTAATTCTTATTTGCTGTATATATATGTTGGCATTTAATACTCGACTGACAAGTCTTCGTTGCTCAAATTGGGGCCTATGCCCTTTTGGCAATGTTACAATATCGTCTGTAACTGTGTTTCCACTATCTACGCCACCCCTTAAGTGGACAAAACCATTTTGGTCTTTACAGTATTGAGGTGTACCATATGTTGCATCCGTTGCCCAGCCATTTATAAGATTCATATCTATCCAATTTATTCTAAATGTTGCAATCAATGAATTTATATCAAACCATCCACTGTTTGTCTTTATATAACACCTCAGGCCTACCGATGTAACATCTCTAACCGTAATGTCTCCGACTGCTCCCTCTGTTTGACGTGGAACATTCCTACCCATGGTAACTTTATTGCCCTTTAGTTGGTCAGTCTTTTGATCACGTTTAGATCGAGGTGTCTGACCTACTACAATTCCTGAGCTTGCAAATACTTTACCCATTATCTAGTCCCCAGAGGTCTATATACAAATGATATATTGTATAATTTAAAATCAGCGCCTTCAGGATATGCAGCGTCTGGATTATGTAGTTTGAGCTGGAATGTATATGCATTGGTTGAATAAGTAGTTGGAACAAGCTCAACAGTCCTGACTGCCCCACTTGTACTCTTAAAGCCAAGTGCCTCTGTATAATAGGTACTGCCACCGCCTGCCTCTTCTAAGTCATCTGTAGCTTCCCCAGATATGCTTTTATAAATAAGATCCGCTTCAATATAAGAATTAGCACTTGCAGAGTAAGTCACATAGATACTTCTTAATTTCTTTTTAATTCCTGGAGCGTCTAAGTGAAAGTCTTTCGTTAATAATAAAAAATTAGTTGCCACCCCAAATGTCGCACTATCACAGCTAGCGCTATCTTGGTATTTAAAAAAGTTTGGAGTATCCGAAGAGTTTTCTTCTGCAGCAAACACCAATTCATTATCCCCAGTCCATACCATATTTGTCTTATATTCATCTGTTGTGGTAAACTCTTTTGAATAAGTCCAGGATCCGTTCTTAAAATCATGTATCCATGCTTCTACATCATTAGCATCTGTTACCGCAGATTGTGGATGTACCACTAACCATTTATTGTCTGGATGATATCCAATGGTTGGCACATTGGACTCTGTGACATTGAGCGCGCGAGGTCTAGTTGTAGTATTAGTCCTTTGTAATTTATTTAATGTAAGATCTGTTATTTCTTGACCATCGTATAAGAACACACCGCCAGAATTGACCCAAGCCACCCCATACTCTGTCATGCACGTTTGAGATGGATTTTCTACGCCCATGTTTTTATGCTCAGACTCTACAAATTCTTCCCCAAAACCACCACCTATATTAACAATGTATAAAGCTCTCTTTTTAAACTGGAGTATTCTATCTGCATATGCCTCAAGCTTAACTATCTCATCTCCATCTCCCGCGGCAACCCTCCTAACATAAGGAAAGTCTATTGTAGCAATTTCTGGCAATATATCATATTTATTTACTGGAGACCCAATCATACGATCTCCATGAGCTCTCCCGCTTTGATATACATTCCCTACAAATAAACGACCTCCTGCTACAACAGCCGTCTTGTATCTAGCATGAGTATTCACATCTGCAGGATATCCAGCATTAAATTCATATGTAAATGCCTTTGGGGGAGCTGCAAACAAAAAGCCTCCGCTTGTTCCTGATGCTGGAGTATTTGTTAATTGACTAACATCATCTGCCTCTGCATCTGACATGACAACCTCATTAGCTACTACTTGTACCCATGCGTCAAATGTTTGACCTTCGGCCTTTTTGCAACCCTTTTCAAAATCTATCTCTAAAAGCTGATACAGTATGCCTGGGTCGCCTGTAGTGTCTTCGTAGTAAATACGGGCTCCTGTAACACGCTTGTTTATAAGATATGCATTTCGAGTATCCACGCCCTGCGTATCGCTTGACGAAGAAGCGTCCGCATAATTAACAACAACTCCCAAACCTAATTCATCTGCAGCTGCAACCGCAATTGTACTCGAATTAAGCTTATTAGGCTGAGATTCTTGCTTAACCTCGTCATATAATGCTGTGCAATATAAATGTATTGCCGCACCATCCCATGTTGCGTCTTCATTTGTTCCATCGTTCTTATATGTTATTGTAAGTGTTGGACATATTGTGCCATCAACAGTAGCATCGGACGATGTTAGTTGCACTAAAAAGGGCATTGTATATTGAGGCAGTACTGTGCCCATATCTAAAGCAGCACCATAAGTAACTGGTGGCCTTGGATGGGCATATGAAGAATACCATTCTGTAAATGTCCCTCTAGTGCCAGCTTGAGGAAAATTTTTGCGCCTTACAACTCCACGCCACCTAGTATCTGGCATTACATAAACATCATCATTGTCTGTATCTACATCAACAACGCTAGGAAATGATCCTGTCATATTTCTAGCAGCCGTTAAAGCTTGATCTGCAGTTATCAGTGCCACCATTTCCTGGCCTGGAGCATCGGCTGATGTTTTTCCTATTATTATGGTATCACCAGGTGCAATATCAGCATCGAATCCTGCATCTGTAGCTACTAGCTCAAACCCGCCAGGGTTAGTGTCTGCGAGAAAATCACCAGTAGCACCAGAAACTAAATCGCCTCCAGAGTCAACAGATGTAAAATTCCCTGGAGATATTCTTACTGTTCCTTCGGCTATAAAAATACATGGTTTGATAGATGCAATTCTATTATCAGAAAGCGAACCGCCAAGCTCAATCATATCTGGACGCCATGTGTGCAGGGCAGTATCGTATACATCAAATCTATTATGTTTATCTGCAGCCAATCTTGACATCATAATAAAGTAATCTGTATTACTTAAAGCTAAATTTGTTCCAGCATCTGTTGCTCCACCCGCCATATCATAATCATGTGAAAATGCAAATAACCCATACCCAGACTCTACATCAATATTGCCAGAAGCAGCAGTATCGCCAGTTCCAAGAGTATACAATCCTTTCATGTCACCAAGAACAATTACTGTGCCTGGTTCAGGTTTAAAGCCTTGACATATAGCTAATTCATTATCAGCGATGTCTAACGGATCGACGTATCCGTTAGCACCACCGCTGAAATCGTTTAATGTGAAGGTTTGCTTAGGCATTTAAGTCATTTAACACCTTTTTGATTTTTGCCCATGCTTCGTCGTCCTTCTTGGTTTTTGTAACCTTAACGGCAATATCTCCAACTTTCATTAAGATTGGAATAAGACCGTGCTTCTTTACGTACTTAGCTATTGCTATTTTTAACATTTATTTCCCCACTATTTTATAGAGTGACTTTTTGATTGATGTCCAAATGAGGTCATCCCATTCAGACGGTGAAAGTGCAACTGCTTTATCAATTGCCATTATTGCGATTACAACATATTCCCAGTTATTTGTTAGAAATTCCATGATTTTCTCCTTATAGTAATTTATTAATTGTTTTTAAAACTTCTACTTCCTTTGTTTCATCAAATTGGTGATAATTTCGCCATATAGCTTGGTTAGCTCATCCACCCTCTTAATAATATTCTCTATCTTGCTTTTCCAAGATACAGGCGGGTGCGAGTCTTCTTCTAATTTTTCAATTCTCTTAAGTAAGTCATTTTTTTCCATTTCTAAATAACTTTATCATTATATCCTTTATAACATTCATACCAGTCATCGTCTTCTTCACCTCGTCTTTAGCCTCCCTATTGCTGTCTATCAGTTTCACTACAATATTGTATAGATTTTTTATGTCCGCAGTCACGTCCTTGGTAATAAACTTGATTAGATACATTAGCGCATACCCAAGGCCTATAGCCACTGCAACTGGTATTCCCAGAGTCTCTATTATACCAAAAATATCCATTTAGTTTGTCCACGTTTTAATCTCATTTTCTCCAAATTCTATTGTAACCCAACCTGCACGTACAATTGGAAAAAAACTATACCGTGCATAGTCAGCGTACTTCAAAAAACTTCCACCCCGACAATACCATCTCCTGTGCAACCGCTCCTCGTCTCCATCTACCATGACACTATCAATTGGTTTTGCATATAGTTGGTGATTGTGTCCAAGTATAAACACATCTCCATCACTATAGACCGCAGCCATCTTATCTAGCTCCAAGTCCCCATTCTTTGCGCCACTCTTTCCATGACCTGATACCATATACCATTTCCTATCATTAATCTGTATTTCACTGTAACCAGGCATTCTAAAGTATGGAACCATCAGTCTATCTGCTAAAAGCTTACATACATCTACGCCTAATATATTAACACTCCTGGTCATATCGTGATTGCCGCCCCTAATAAACAATAGCTTATCTGCAATCTTCTCAATTCTTTTTACAAATGTGAGGTGCTGTTCGTCTGGCTCCATCACTTGACCTCTTTGGGATATCTTATAATTAGGAGGTATAAACTCTATATTGTCACCATTTAAAAACCACCTTGCATCTGGATCGGAATCCACTTCCTCTATAAGACTGTTAAATTTATCATAATGATGCTCTTTTGCGCCATGATGGACATCTGTAGCACAATGGATCTTGACCGACTTATCGTATGAGACTTTGAGAACCTTGCCTGGCTCAATGTCCATACATGGCTCATCAGTAACTAAGCTCTCATTTGGTGCATAAAATATCTTTCCACATGACTTACATTTATACTGATCATTGGTCTTTCTGTTTTTTGCGAGCTCGGTTATGCCGCTTGTACAGTAGGGACATATCATTTCATATCCTTCTTTATTTTAACTACAATATGGATAAATGTTGCTATTCCAATAAGTATCCTGATTATTTCTGGAAGCTTATCCCAAAGTGTAATTAGTATTCCCAGCGCACCCTCTAATGCTGTCCCTATCGGAGATTTTAACACATTTCTCAACGTATCCATTATTTATTCGCCTTAATAAAATGTTCCACAGTTCCGCGTCCTTTCTCACTATTGTATACTCTCTTCCAATATTTTGCTTGAGCTTCAATATCATCCATTCCTGGAAGGGCATGCTTGTCGCGTCTATACTTTAAACGACAAAATGCAACCTGTAATGACATATTTGACATGAACCTCATTTCCGCATCCTTCTCATCATATCCCAAACCATATATCTTGGTTTTAAGCTCAGGCCTATAATTTATATAGTTCTCTATTGTATCATACATCGTAAAAGGTTCTACCTGCCAAAACCCAATAGCTGGGTTATTACCATATCCTTCTAGCGCTCTATAGCCAGACTCAGCCATTCCAGTCTTATATATCAAGTCTCTGGCATCTTCCGAATCCATATGTAGATATTCTAGTGTCCATTTTATAATTTTTCTTATTGATTTTTCCATTAAAAGTTTGCTCCAAAAAATGTTGAGTTATCTGTTACTACTATTGGTGTATAGTCTACTTTAATATACACATAGCTTACTCGTATCGGATGAAATCTTGCTGGTCTTGAGGTGTTTTCAAGTTTTACTTGACAATTTTGAAGTCCTGCATAATCCCAATCTGTTCCTACACTTTTAAAAGTACCACTTGTCCCAACATATTGTGGATAAGACCCATCTTCTGTTGTAAGAATTTTTGATACTACACCAAGCGATATACCTGAACCTGTTATTTGTATATTTAAAGAGCTGTAAGTATGTGGAGCACCCACATCAACTACACCCACAAATGTATAGTCTGCCTTCATATAAGCCCCTACAGTTACATCCTCATCAAAATCAATATTAGCCTCTGCTACAGAAGGGTTTGCCATAGTAAATGTAATTTCTTGATTTGCTGAGGCCTGTTCATATATATAGCTTGAAGCTCCGTCATCAGCAGCACATGAGGCTTCAAAACTTGCACCACCACTATTAGTCCACTCATTAGTGCCTGTAGTTCCATCTGGTAGCATAATAAAAGAAGCCATTAGAAGTTTAAACTCGCTACTGCAAAAGCTGTTTGATTATCAGCATCCCAATATATGGAAACTATATCCGACTTATCTGCTGTTGTTGTAAGTGTTGGAGCAGAACCACCTGCCCATCTAATTTCCCCATCTGTACCATTTGCACCAGCAAGGTTATCACATAAACTTGCATCAGACGCATATGCTGTCCATGCGTCAGGATGAACTAATCTGCTCCCACTTCCATCTTGTATTAATACTAATAGAAAGTTACCAGAAGTAGCTGGAAATATAAAATTTAGTGTTTCAGAAGCACCTATACCATCAGTTAATTCCAGTTCATACTTATTGCTAAGTCTAAAATCAATATCTGTTGAGTCATTTGCTGTATCTCCAATTACACCAGATGTACCAAACACTCCTGCTAACTTATCAAATCCTACTGCACAATTATCAAACTCAACATGGCCATCTGCCGCCACTTTAAGATGAGCATCAGCACCAGCATCGTCTACAGTTGTTATAGTTGTTTTCCCAGCTGTATCACAATAAATAGCAAAATAATCATCTACAGATGAACCAGCAGCTTCAAATAAGAATAATCCACTTTTACTTGATGCTGTAGTAAAACGAGCAAATTCAGTACCGCCATCTTTAAGATAAACCTGTCCATCATCTGCATCTAAAGTAACATCACCAGCAGCATCTAAATCAATATCACCACTTGATACAATATCAAGGTCAGTACCATCTCCCACTATATATTCACCAGAATTACCAAATTCTATATTTTTACCTGAAGCAATAAACAAAGAACTAGCAGAAGCGTCAATCCTCGCAACCTCTGTAGATGTGCCATCAGCTATATCTCCTTTAAATATAGTGTCACCTTGTATATCAAATGTAAGATGAGCAGCCTCAGCATCATCACTATCCACAGTTGCTATTGTAGTTGCTCCACTAGCAGTTGTACTTATAGAACAATAATCATAAGCATCGGCAGAACTTTTCATTATAATGTCTGTGCCACCATCCATTACCGTCATATCAATACCATAAGTATTGCTAGCATCACCTACATCATCAATAGCTACATTGATATCTAAACCAGTTTGAGAAATACCTCCCTGTGCATCGGCTGAATCTACATTTATAAGAGCCCCTGTCATCATAACATTACCATTAACATCATTTGTGGCAGCATCTGCTAAGAAGACGGCTAGACCAGTTGTTTGACTGGTCTGACTATGAGCGGTAACTCCAGATTTCGCATAATTTATAACTGATAAATAATGGTTGAACTTATTGGTAGTAAGGCTATCATTTATATCTAGGTAAAGAGCTTGCCCACTTGTTAGAGCAGTAGCCTCAACCTTTAGAGCACTAGTTGTAGTGCCAGTATGTGTTACCTTAATATTCCCATTGACTTCTAGTGTAGTATCAGGGTCAGCCACACCAATCCCTACATAACCATTAGTATGTATTCTCATTTTCTCAGCAAGTGCATTTAGAGAACTACCAGAGCTACCCGCATTAGCAGTTTGAAATATAATAGCTCCACCTACACCTGTACCCTTGCCTTGACCACCTTGAAGTGTAAGTGTCCCACCTGCTATATCATCTGTAGTACCAGCAGTGGTGCTCCCTCCAGAAATAGTTAAGGCTTTTCCTACTGTATCATGAGTATTTGTAATGGCACTATAAGTAGTTGCAGTGGCACTTCCTGCCGTACCAATTGAATGTGCATGTCCTCGTGCAGTTAGTGTACCAATAATCAAAAGATTACCATCTGTATCAATTTCTGCAGTAGTTTTGGTATCATCTTTAAATGTTATAGTTCCACCATCCGCATTAAGTTCTATATCTCCATCTACATCTAAAGTTAAATGAGCAGCAGTTGCATCGTCATCTACAGTGGCTATTGTAGTAGCCCCATGTGCAAGTACGCTTATTCTAAAATAATCTCCAGTATCAGCATCATCCCTTATAACCATTGCAGGATTTATTGGATTAAAATCAAAAATATTCCTATCACCTTCATCCAATACATATACATTTCCACCAGCTGGCTTTAATACAATATCCCCATCTATATCTAAAGTTAAATCAGCAGCGGTTGCATCATCGTCTTCAGTGGTTATTGTCGTTGCTCCATGTGTAGTAGTGGCAATACTAAAATAATCTCCAGAGTCTGCACTACTGTTAAATTGTAAATCTGTAGCTCCATTAGTTACAGTTTGTAAAATACCTATGATTGTATCAGAGCCTGTTATAGTTTGTTGAATTCCATATGCTTGACTAGTTCCATTGCTGCTTCCAGTAACTGTTTGCAGGAGCCCAGTAACTGATGCACCGCCATAATCTTCTGCCTGTGTCAATGTGGGAGTATTATATATACCATACATTACATTACTGCCATCTGTAGCAGTTATATTATCGCAGTCAATCCTTAAACCATATAAGTTATTATTGCTAGTTGAAGCCTCAGTCTTATCTAAATCAATATCAAGTCCTATATATGTTCCTGCATCAGTTGATGTGACATCTTTATCTATAGTTAATGTTCCAGACATTGTATCATCTGCATCATTTGTTACATGATTAGTAACAGCTATAGTAGCACTATTAACTGTAAATGCTTTTCCTGAAGCTAAGTCAATACCATCATCATCAATAGTGGCAATATCTGTACCGTCAACATTTAATGTAATCTTTCCATGGTGGTCAGTCTCTGAATCAGTAGCTGTACTAATCTTAATTTCTTCAGCAGTTTTATTACTGCCACCATTAAGAACTTCTATTTTCAAGGCTTCTGCCGCACTAGTCCCTATTGAAAAAGATGTATCTGCATTATTAGCATCATGAAACAATGTTATATCTGAGAATGTCATAGCTAATGCATTTGCAACTGAGCCTATTCCTGTTAAATTAGGCATAACAGTTATCTCATCATCAAGATATGCAGCTAGGGTAGGTGCTGTTATATACCCAGTTTGACTTACGTCTCCATCGCCAGCAGTATCAACTAGAAATACAGCACTATCACTAATTGAACTAATTGCTGGTCTAATAAGCCTAATATTACTATAAGTTGCAGCATCTGTTGCTACATAAGATTTATCTATAGTGAAAGAAGTAGTTGACACATCTGCATCCAATACTGTATGAAGGCCATTGTATTCATCTAGTGCGGTTAAATTACAAACAATTTTTATTGAATCGCCATCAGATAGTCCATGAGGCTCGTTTGTGGTAATAAGCGTATCAGCAGTGCCACCAGCACCAGCACCTGCAATTGCCGTAATACGTAATGGAGAAGGAATACCAATATCTCTACCCCTAACCAGACACCAATCTGAATCGTTAAGGCCATACGTAGGAACTAATGGGTCAAAAAATATAGGCATTATCTCATCACCTGTTTACAATCTCTTTTACTGTGCCACCAACTCCCTCATCCCCATCTCCAACAGTTACTGTATGAAGTATGTTTTCCTGATTTTCAATATATTCATTATATGGAAGTTGGAAAACATTTGTTGTTAAATGCTCTATTATAGCATCTGCTATACTAGACTTACTAGGATTAGATGGTAATGAAAAATCTCTCCACTCATAATCATTTCGATATTCATCTCTTATTTTTAGAATCCAAAACTGAAAAGTAGAATTACCCCCAGCTTCATCAACTGAGTATATTTTATCTGCCCTTGAAATAGTACTCCTGAATACAGCTGCTTCCGTAAATAAGGATAATCCCTTGCCTGTACTATGAGTAACTTTTAATGGAAATGGCATTACGTAGTCCTCACTCTATAATAATAAGTGCCTGCACCTATCAGGTTTGTAAAATATACATTAAAATCTTTAGTCGCTCCAGAGCCAGTACCAGTATTTGCCCAGGAAACTGTCGAACTATGCAAATTTGTCCATGTCTCCCCTACATTGGAAAAGTCTGATACAGTATCTCCCTGAAATTGAGTTAATGTGCCCATTCCAGATTGAATGGCGAAAAATACACGAGTATTATTTAAAGTTGTAATTTGCTTATAATCTCCAAAATCAGTCCATCCAGTTGTTTTAAGAGATTTTCTACCTACACCAAAATTAGTATCCATATCAGTTGAATCTGGAGCAAGACCAGTGCCAGCAGGACAAGCACCACTACAATCATCGTCTTCTTGTCTAGTCGCTCCCCATACATGATATTGTCCGAAGGTTGCAATACAATCATGGCCATTATCATCAACACTTGTCTCATGCCATTTAAAAGTGTTTGTATCCCATGATATTGTCTTAGTTCCCACTAGGTCGCTTTTAAGATTAAATTGATCAGTTACTGTATAGTCAGCTGTAGTAAAGAATATTGCAGAATTGCCATTTCCATCATTATTGGAAGTTGTACCATCACCACTGAATGATATTTTTGGCTGACCTGATCCATAGCCATTATTAACCTGGGCATCATATGAAGCTCGTCCATATAAAGCCTTATCTTGGGTAATAGGAATTACAGAAGTATAGTGACTACCACCACCACTTGTTGTACTCAGCCAAACACCTGTATTATCTGGGTCATAGGTTGGGGGCGGGGCAGAACTTATTTGAAATTCATCACTATAGCCAAAAGTATTGGCATCATCCACATCTACTATCTTTATTTTATAATTAGTAGCTGGAGTTGGATTTTGCCATTGAGGGCTTTCATCATAGCCATACCCCACTGTCCAATATTTCAGCCCATCATTAGCTGTGCTATCTATAATATTAAACTGTTTTGACCCTCCTCTCCACAATTCAAGCCCTACATTATCACAACCAGTAATCCCTAGGTGCTCCCATCTAATATACTTCCCTACCGTTAGTGGCCAATTATCATCTTCTTCAGGCTCTTCAACATCTATAGTCGTCCCTCCCTGGGTAATTCCAAAAAAATTACTCTCACCATATACAGATGAGTCGGCAGTCTTTTCTACCCTAATCTTATAATTAGCAGCAATAGCTTGGCTAGCCCCAATAGACCAAGTCCATTGACCAACATCAACCTCGCTTGCATCAAGAACAACATCGGCTTGGCTTGTTTGTTTTAAAATTATCTTAACAGCTCCAGAATAACTACTTGAAGTCCATGCTATAGACATATCTGTGCCTTGCTGCCATTCCGATGACTCTGTTGGCTGATTTATACCAATAGTTGCTGCTGTAATTTCAAAAGCATTGTCGCTTGAGTCATTATATGTTGAATGACTAGAATCTTCTACCTTAATTTTATAATGACTGGCAGCATTCTGTGCTATAGGAATTTCCCATGTCGCACTATTCTCACTATTATCTATAGTTGTTTCTATATCACTAGAAATAGGTCTATCTGCCTGTATAATCCATGTGTCTTCAGCAGCATCGGCAGTTAACGATGATGCAGCAGAAAGCGTTAGAGTCCCAGCAGCTACAGCATCAACTATATGCGTAGTATTGTTTGCAGCTTCAGATGAGCCACTAACAGTTAAAATACTTCCAGCCGTAAATCCTGCGGTAATAAAACCATTACTACTGTCTGTTATAGTATCTGGATTAGAGTTTACTGCTGCATATGTCGTACCAGTAACCAATGCAGCTTTTATAAGGAATAATTTTACATCTCCCGATCCACCATAGGCAGTCCATTTAGCAGTTTGAGTAGACCCTGCTCCATAAATTATACTTGGGTCAGTGGGCTGGGCAACTGCGTATAAAGGTTGTATAATTGTAAAAACTTCATTACTAAAATCCCCTGCATATTCACCTTCAACAGTAGCATCCAGATCACCATCATCACCATCATCATCTCTTATATATATTTTATAATCAGCAGCAGGAGTAGTTCCTGAAGGAATTGTCCAAGGATAACTACCAGTACCTGTGGCACTACCATCTGTAGTTGATGCAACAGTCGCAATATCTGTATATACACCAGAACTAGCTTTATGTAATTTTATAGTAACATTGCCAGGAAGATTAGTAACAGACCATGTTATTGTATGAGAAACTCCTGCGTATAAATTGGAATCACCTCCATTTGGAGATGAAACCGCTACAGTTGCAGGCGTAAAGTTAAGAGCATCAAGTTGAACCCATCCAGATCCAGCAGGGTCTAACTTTTCAACCATATATGTGCTCTGTCTAATATATACTTCTGGGCCACCAGCTTGCCCCTCTCTATAATACCAATCTCCTACATTCGGCATCAATGCTTCATAATTACCAGAAACAACAGCAGCTGTACCTCTACTGAAATCTTTTAGGGCATCTAATTTAAGTGCTTTTGTAATTTTATTTACACCCATTATGTATAATAGGTGTATCTCACACCCTCTCCACTTACAGTCGAATCAATATATATTAAATTTAAATTGTTTATTTCTAATGAATAAGTATCTCCAGACTCCAATATAATTCCTGTTCCTGTAGCTTCAGTTGCATCAACGCCAGTAAAGCCTACCGCTATAAGCCCTGTATTGTCAGTTTGGGCTTGTATATCTACCTTCTTACATGTCGTACTTGATGCCAATACTACATCAGTGCCAGCAGTTGATACAAGCGTAACTCCATCTGCACCACCAGTAATATCATGCCCTACTCTACCTATTGCATTAGTACCTCCTGATATTGAAGTTACATCAACATCTCCTATATCTACTCCATCATTAGCTGAAAGTTTTCCAATTGCATTAGTACCAGCAGGTAAGGAAGCTACAACATCTACTTGCATTTCACTACCACTTATTGCATTATCTATAGTCTCTACAGCATTTTTAATTGCATTCGTATCTGAATCTATAGTGATGAGTAATGCTTCATTAGCTGCATGGTCAACATTAGCAGCTGTTAGTAAAGTTTCAATAGCAGCAGCATCAACTTGAATAGCCTCAACAGCTGTTTCAATAGCCTCTGTATCTACTTTAATAGTATCTAATACAGTATCAATAGCATCTAACACTGCATTATCTGTAGAGCCTAAATCAACAACGCCAATAGTATTAGAGCCAGCAGGTAAAGATTCACCAAATTTAATATCTCCAATATATGTTCCGTCAGACTGTGCACTTATAGCAACAACATCAACTTGCATTTGAGTATCTACAGCAGCCTCTATAGTTTCTACAGCACCTTCTATTTCAGACAAGTGCGTTATTATTGTATCTTGCTTTGCATGAGTAGACAAAGCAGATGTATTTAAATTTGTACCAGCATTAGCAGTTACAGTACCAGTTACAGTTCTTGCAGCACTAGCTTGAGTAACAGTAGCAAGAAGATTGCCTGCGGTGTCATTTGTCACAGTAACATCATTATTACTTCCAAGATCAACTACTAATGGTGTCATTGAAGCAATCCCTTGAACAGTAATCACATTAGCAGATGCTGACCCTGCTGTGCCAAGAGAGGGTTGTTTAGATTCTGTAGCAAATCCAGATATAGTATTAACAGCCACAGTTCCATCTACAGTTATAGTATTTCCACCGTCTTGAATATTTACAGCAGCAGCACCAGATTCGTTATCAATAGTTACATCATGTCCCTCAGGCAGTGGTCTTAGGTTGTCAGCTATATATCTTAACTGCCCATGTATTGTACCATCTATATCAGCTGCTGTACCTACTTCTCCAAAATGTTCATCATTACTTGCAAGAGTAACACGAAGAACGCCAGCTGCTACATCACCAGTACCGCCAAGAATAGCAGTACCTCCATCAAGGAACATGTCAACATCACCAATATCAATTGTAGCACCTGCAACTAATGTTGCATTTACATCAAGCTTATTATTAGTAACTGTTGCAGCCTCGCCATCAGGATCTATAATAACTCTACTTGTGCCCGATCCTATGTTAGCCATCAAAAGCCTCCTTGAGACCCGCCATTTCTATGTTCTCTATCTTCTTTTTGAGTTTAACTCTAGCAATCTCTTCAAAAAATCCAACCTTCCATCTTTTGGCCGCCTCTTGCTGTCCCTGTATTGTCTTTTTAGAGCGCTCTATCTGACCGTCTGCTAGATCTTTTGCCTTCATAAGCATATGCTCTGCCTGTCTACATTTGGTTTCCCATTCTATGAACTCTTGCTCCTTCTTTGCTATCAAAGAATCCATAACTTCGTCTTCTTGCTTTTTATCTCTCAAGGCCTCTTCTAAAGAACTAAATTTTGTATTGAGCTCAGCCATTTTAATTTCATACTTACCATCAACTGTTTTTAAGGCCTTCTGCTTAATCTCAGTTTCTGCATCAAGTGTAGAAAGTAATTCTTTATGATCTTCTTTCTTCGCAGCAGATTCTGACCGTAATTTCGATAACTCTTTTTTAATGCCATCAGCCTCACTTTTTATTTTCTTTAATTCTTCCGCCTCGCCCTTCTTATCAGACTTTAATAGTTTAAGTTCTCCTTTAATAGAAGACACAACAGCCAGGTCATCATTCATCTTGGCGACCTTCTTATCTAATATCTTTGATTCTTTAGTTAGATTGTTTAGCTCGGATTGAGCAATATCTTTATCGGTAAGAGCTACTGTGAGCTGTTTTTTGAGCTTAGATAGCTTGACACGCTCTTTACTGGCCTCTGTTTTAGCTCCTACAGCATCACTTGTAGCAGATTCTATTTCAGATACTATGGATTTGAGCTGTTTATTGGAAGATCCTATTTCCTGCTCAGCAGACAATAAAGACTTCTTCTTGTCAGCTATATTTAGCTCTAGCTTTTTATTAGCCCTTTTAAGCTTATCGTTAGCATTTTTAATAGCCTTTTTAATATCATCTTTACCGACAGGGATCCTGCGCTTTTTATTCCCAAACATTTCTGCCATAACTACTCCTTAATGGAATGAAAGAATATCTAACACTTCATCAGCATCTGTGTCAGCATCTGGAATTGTAAAACTAAGGCTAGTAATAGTCAGTCCAGTTAGTGTAAATGGTAAATTTTCTCCATCTACTATAATCTTTTTATTAGCATCTGTCTCACCATTTATTGTAAGTGTAATACTGTCTGCCGCGTCTCTATCACCACCCCTGCTATATATTACTACCTTTTTTGCAGGATTTGCTGCTGTAATGTAAGTCGAAGTAACGCCTGGATCGTCTATTGTATCACCACTAACATCTGTTGACTCATAGTTCCACGATGTATAGGCTTCATAATTTGTAGCCTCTTGTACTGTAAAGGCGTGTAAGCCCGTTGTTCTTGCCATTTTAACCTCCTGCCCTAAGCCATGACTGGCGTGAATGGGCTGTTATTTGATTGCTGTTTCGTCTGTTCCTATTCTACGAGCACCCCAGACCTTTGCGCTCTCATTTCTTTCTAATAAGCGCTTGAACTCGCGCATGTTATATTCTTTTTGCTCTAATTCACCCCTATCTTCTGCTATCTTAGCCTTTACATAGTAAACCAAGGCTTTAGTTAAGTATTCTGGAAGATCTATAGTATCTGATTCATCACTTAAAGCATCAATATCTGTATAAGCAGTTATACCACTTTCAGTTACAGCTGCTCCATTATATTTAGTTTCAACTATCCAGTAGTTAGCATTTAAAGTATTTATTTTATGAAGCCCATTCCATTTCTGAGATCCTTTTATAACTATATGTGTAATTGCAGCATCTGTTGATAGCCCTGAACCTGTAAACTTTAATAAACCAGAAGACTCATCATATCCAGTAAGAGCGGTACTCTTATCTTCTATATCATTAATTCTATATCTTGGACTATAAGCATATTCTATCTCTATACCATCTGTAACCGCTTCAGTTGGACTTTTCCATAATACATCGCCTCTTGCTCCTACAGAGTTTAATCCTGGTTGAGACAACGTCTGCCCACTGCCAAGCGTATAATCATGCTGAACAACAGCAAGCTGTCTCCCTCTTATATAGTAAGCATAATATTTACTAGATGCCATCTGCGTCCTCCGTTGCTGGTGGGTTTATAGCCCTTGGTATACTTCTGTACTCATCTGCCGCATTGCCATGATTCTTACATCGAATATCTATAACTTTAATCATATCATTTGGAAAATCATAAAATCTTTGATTCTCAGCGACATCAATACGTTCAGTAGTAACATGAGTTTCTGCCATCATATTCATCTCATCTAACCCATCTTTGATATAGGCGATGGCGCGACCTGTTTGGGTCATGCCAACACGCTCCATAAGTTCTTTAACCTTCACTCTTCTCCTCTTCAGGATGCAGTTGTAATAATACTTCTAATGCACCTTGAGCTTTAGTAGCCATTGTACGATGATGCTCTGCTTGTCTAAGATGTTCTTGAAGTTGAGTCCTCAAAGTATCAATAGCTTCTTTAGCTTTAGCATCTGTATCTACAGGCTCTGCTACGTTATTAGTTTTAACTTCTTCTACTGTTTCCGTCTTTTTACTCATTATTACTTCCCTTCGTGTTTGTTATATGTTATGTTACGCACTTTCAAGTGCGGTAACTTTAGCTGATAATTCTTGTACTGCTTTTACTAATACGTAAATGAAATCTGTCTTTCTAATTCTAAGAGTTTTATCTTCATCTTCCCCCTCTTTAACTGCTCTTGGAAATATCTTTTGTAACTCTTGAGCTATGATACCACATTTTATAGGCAAGTCATTTCTCTTCCACTCAAAGTCTACCATTCTTGCTCCATTTACAATCTCAAGACCCTTAGTAACTGTATCAACAATATTCTTCTTTAGTCTTACATCTGAAGCATCAGTGAGTCCAAGATTTCCACTATCAGAATCTAATTCGCCAACAACACCTCCACTGCTTTCTTGAAATTGTATATAGTGTGTATCAGAATCAGCATGGGCTGTATCTCCAGCCATAATAATAATACCATGTGCAGTAGAATCTCCACTAGCATTGTCAAATCGTGCAACATAATTACCAGCCGTACCACCAACTACATGTAAAGGTTCTGTTGGAGCAGCAATCCCAATACCGACATTGCCATCCTTGTCAATAGTCATTCTTGGAGTAGTAGTACCACCACTTGGAGCAGTAAAAAACTGTAAATAAGAAGGATAATCGCTACTAGACCAACCATCTGCAGCAAAAGCTTGAATTTGACATCCAGTGTTTGTTCCACTAGGGTCTGCTGCGGTAAATCTTATTTCGCCAAGAGATTCATCTGTAACTACCACAGCATCTTCTCTATGTAGTGAAAAAGTAGGAGTGGTAGCGTGTCCTATTTCTAATTGTGTAGCTGGTGAAGTAGTCCCAATACCGATATTGCCACCATAAGGATTTAAAGATATGTCATAAGCAGCATCACCAACATTGTTAGTACCTTGTATATATCCCCTATCACTACCAAGACCTCCAAAGTACATAGACGATTCTGTACCAGTAAGATATTGTATTCTAAACTCTGATTCATTGTCCACTTCATTTAAAGCATCAGCTCCACTACTTGTATCAGCTGATAATATATGTAAGTTAGCTGTTGGTGAAGTAGTCCCAATACCGACCTTTCCAGCATTTGTAATTCTTACTCTTTCCGTATTAGATGTACTTGTTTTAGTATAGAATGTATGATAACCATTATCATCAGTGGTATTCATAATTCTCATGTCATTGCCATTTTGCTGAATAGCACTAGTATATGTAACACCACTAGCTATACTTTTAAAGTTTAATGTACTTTGTAAATGATCTAAAGAATATAGCCCTGCTCCAACTTCACTTGCACTTGACACAACAAAATCAATATCTGGTGCAGCAGTCCCAATACCGACTTTTCCACCATCTTCTATAGTCATTCTTGGACTTCCAAGTGTAGTTGAATCGCTACCATCTTGTGTGTAAAACTCTAATCTTGTCGGGGCATTGTTATCATGTGCTGTCCAATTACCATCTGCTTGAGCAACAATAGATGCTCCTACTTTCTGAGTAGCATCTCCATCTAATCCATGGAATAATATACGCCCAAGAGTTTCATCGTTATCAACATCTGTGTCAGACTGGTCATAAACAAGAGATATTGTTGGTAAATCATCACCCTTTACCTCTAAATTATAATTTGGTGAAGCAGTCCCAATACCGACTCTATTAGTGCTAACTGCTATAGGTAGATTCTCTGCTTTCCCTGTTTCAAGCCATTTTGCCGAGTGATCATCTCCTAAAGTTTCAGTATCAAGCTTTATTAACTGCTCATATGTCGATGCTATTGAACTTCCTGTTAAAGTTGCCATTTCAGATATCCTTACTAATGCGTTATGCTCTTTTTGCTATTAAATATTCTACTTGAGTGGTCTCACCTGAGTTACACTTTACATAGACCTCACTACATTCTAAGTCAGTAGTACCCCTTAGGCATACACTTCCTTGAGGTGGAATTATAATATCGTAATCATTTACATTATTCCCTGTCAAAGACACCACCACCTCATCGTCATAGGTTGCGCCATCGGCATTGCCTAAATTCTTTACATATAAAAATGCACAGTCATTACCATCACTTGATAATTGAATTCCTGATGTGCTTACAGTTATTTTTCCAGATTCTCCTGGATGTATTAAAACATCTTCCCAGTTAACTGTTGTAAACTCTTCCCAGTTCTGTATAAGCGGGTGGGTTGCACTTGACCATTGATCTCCCCATTGAGCTGCATTTATTGTTGCAGTTCCTTTTCCTCCAAGAGCTTTATTTACAGTGCTTACATACTCCGTGTGCCTTATAGATGTTTCTTCCCCCTCAACTGATTGAGTTGGAACTACATAAGTGCTAAACGGTATTCTTCTTCCTGTTGCCATTATTTTGTTACAAAATATTCTATTGTTGAGTCTTCACTGCTTGCACATTTTACCTTAACAACTGCTGATGTGTCAATCTCTGATGCAAAAGCCTCTCCATCTGACAATAATATCTGATAATTACTATTATTTAAAGTTATAAGCACATCATTTCCACTGCCACCACCAGTATTCTTAATGAAAACAAACTCATGGCTGCTAGTAAGTGCGGATGAAGCAGTTGATGTAATAGCCAAACTATCTTCATATGTTCCAGTAGTAGTTATACTAGCATCTGTATCACAAGTCCCAGTAAGTTTTTTACCGACATCGCTATCAAGATAATATCTGCCGCCAGATGCTATTTGCTCTTGTGGCGTACAATGATTTTTATATCTTACTTTATAAGTCGTCGCCATTATTCGCCTCCTGGCACAACAAATGCACTGTAATATTCTTGAGTATAAGCGGTATGCCTATCTTGCAACCATTGATACCTTAATGTTTCAGTTGCTATTTTTTGAGCCTGCTCTTGAACTTGAGCACTCACATCCGCGCTGTACGAATTGATTTCAGATGCATAATGAGACACTTCGCCTTCATTTTCTGTCTTGTACTTTGCTATATCTGAATTAAATTGATCTAATGCGCGTTTAAATCTGAGATTTATCTCTACCCCTTTTGCGCTTGCTAATTCTACATCCTCATCTGTTTCGATATATGTAAGCATTTGATCTATTTCATCGCTAATAGATCGACCTCCAGCATCATCAGTGTCTGGATCCTCATATGTAGGAATTGATGTTGCTGTTGTGGGCATGTCTGGCGGAACTGCAGTTACTGAAAAGCTAGATAAGCTAGCCCTTATAGCTCCCATCTTAGCCCCTATAGATTTTATTGCCGCGTATATTCCAACCAAGTGTTCATATTCGGTTGGGAAATTATCTATCCCACTTCCTACAGTATCACCAAATACAACACCCGTATCATAAGATACCTGAGTCACTACCACATCATTATTCCCAGAGCCAGCCGCTGGAACCGTGCGTATTAGCCCATCTAATTCATAATAGCCAGGACTTGTCTTTGAACGATAATTTAGACTATCTGTATCTGTTGCGTCATACCTGTCGCCTGGGTCTATTGCTGTACACTTTCTCAGTATAGTTGTGCTATCATGCTCCCTAACAACAGATAATATTTTTCCTGTTTTAACCACTGCATCAGTTTCGTTTGATGTTGCAGTAAATTTGGAAAGTTCTGCAGGACGAGCCTCAATCATTCTGTTAACAACGTCTTTAACGCCATCTACTAGAAATGCTGATAACTCAGTTTGAGTTGGGTCGGAGGAACCGTCGATTGCGATTCCAGTTAATGCTTCTACTTGTGTTTCAAATGTTGCCAATTTTCTTCCTCTCTAAGGTTTGGTTTACCGTGAACGAGACATGGACTACCCCGACGAGGAGTCGAGATGAACGCCTTGCGGGGCAGCCCTTATCTACTTTTTATTTACTAAGATACTGAAAAGCTAGCATCATGTGAACCATGACCGCTAACATACCAATAAGTACCATCACAAATAAAGTCAAGATGGTCTCCTACCGCCCCTGCTGCTTCTAGTACAATAGTAGTACCAGCAAGAGTTAAATAGGCATCACCACATTCTGCTGCACCCTTTAACAGGGCAGTGCCTTCATTAGTTGCGATTGAACTATCGGCTGTTGTGTCTGTCATTATGAACTTAAACTTAAGTCCAGCTTTAACTGCTGGTAAAGTTATAGTTCTAGCTACAGTGCTGTATACCATGTAGACCTTTCCGCTATCTCCCATATCCAACGTATGAGTTGAGGCAGAAGCATCATTCATGTTAAACATGTATGCACCTTCTTCATAACTTGCTTTTCCAGCTAACTTAGTTCCACTTCCATCAGCCATTATCTACCCCCTTACAGTTGTGCATCACCAAATGGCGTTACTACTGAAGAACCAACAGCTGCTATTTGACCACTCACTGCCCAACATTTAGCCGCTGAAGCATCAAGGATTGCAACAACTTCAACTCTTGTTCCTGGTGCTCCACCCAATGTTGCCCCATCTAAGGTAATAAAATCATTATTACCATCAGTTGCTGCACCATGGGCTATAGCCTTAGCTTCTGTTGTTGAAGCTCCGATTATACCACCCAAGAATCCCTCATCATTAGTGTTTGACTGTATTACATGATCAGATGTCGCTAGAATAACACTTATAAAGGTGAAGCGTACTCCTAGATCAGGATCAGGCAGTGTGAACTGAGAAGCTCCTGCAGTATCAAAAATGCAATATGCACCACTGTCTTCATTAGTTAATACAACAGTAGTCCCGCCATTTAAGATAACTTGCGCCTTGCCCCTGCCATAGAGAGCCATATCACCATCGTTTTTATTTTGTCCATATAATGGATTTGCCATGATTAATACCCCCTATTTCCAGATAGCATGAGATTCGGCCATACCGAATTCCATACCAGCTTCAGTTAAGATTTGATCAACTCTACGATCAATACCACTATTTTCAAGTGTTTGCACACCTACATAAATACCAGTATCGCGGTTTATACCATTGCCAACCAGTGGACGATAAAAACAGTTCTTCATGTTCATAGCAAGAATTTTTACAGGACTTCCATCCAAATGTACATTACGTACAACATTCATGTCACCATAAACGGTTGAGATTGTTGTTGTGTCCAGACCGAGCACTTTTTTACGACCTGTTACAGCTAGGTCAGCGCTAAAGTTAGAAGAAACTTCCATGTTGTTCTTGAAGTATCCACCTAATTTATGCAACCAATTGTAAGTCTCTGTATCACAGAAAAATACATTAGCTGAGCTGCCATTATAACGAGGATCTAGATAGTTAGACATATCATCTAGGAAGTCGTCTGCTGTTTTTGTAGCTGTTGTTAACGTAAAGATATTACCATTAGTCAACACATAGTCTACAGCACCCTGAGTATACTGGATACCGTTATTAGTATCAATATACTGAGTACCAAACAATAAGTCAGCTTCAATATCCCACTTATGTTCGATTAGCTTTTCTTTCCAGATTCTTGCCCACTCATTACCTTCGTATCTAAGAACTGTTGCACGAGCAGTATTGGACATAGCCATTGTGGTTTTCCAAATCTGAGTTGCGCCAGTTTTTAGTGAGTAAGGTTGATCTTTCCAGGTTTCTGGGAATCCAGATCCCTCTTTATTTGCATTACCAACCACATAGCATCTTTGCTGCTCTAACTGAGATGCAATAGACTTATCATAATCCTGGATAGTAGTACCCTTTGGGGTATCAGTATCAAATGATGCAATCTCTACTGAAGCAGCTGATGAAAAAGGCGCTTTAATGACACTAGTTTTTAGTACAACAAACTCACTGCCACTATCAGCAACAGATTCAACCTTAACTATTGCATAGTTATCAACTTCTCCGCCACCAGAACCAGGTGATTCACCTGCTGTATGTGTATTGATTTTAACTAATTGACCTTCCATGAAGAACTCTGGTTTTGTGTTGGAATCACCTACTGATATATCATTATTGGACTGGCCATATACGTTCTGGCGATTGCCAGCTGATGAATAGTCAGTTCCCATTTTGAAATAATAGGTGTCACCTTGATCACTTTCTCCAGAATCCCATGTGGAATCCCCAGAGTTGCCTAGAGCAGATGTTGCTCCATGGTCTGTTACATAAGCATAGCGCTTATGATATGAACCTCTCTTCTCAGTAAACTGAAAATGAGGATCATCTGTTGGTTTTTTATTTAATTTCGATACGAATCGAAAAAACGGGTCTTGTGCTATTGCTAGCTCTGAAACTCTATCACCAAAATTATACTTTCGCCTTAAATCGCCAGTATCAATAGTGCCGTAAGTTGCACCAGTGTCAAGATTCAGACTAGAAGTCGTACTGCCCGTATAAAATAAATCAGCCATTTCTGATCTCCTTTATATTTGACCTGGCAAACAGAAAAACCTATCTATTCACCAAATACGTTGTCTAGATTATTGTCTGCTTTCTGAATTAAGTCGAATATAGAGTCATTATGGTCACGATCTCCAGGATTTTCACCTCCAGCTGCGCTGGCTGTTGCTGGCATAGACTGCACATTTTTCATTTGATCTAAGACTTGTTGCTTAGAATTGTTAGCAATCTTAGCGTTTGCCTTATCGCGATTCTTAAGATAATTTATATCATCCCAAGAAAGTTGATGAGTCTGCGCCCACT
>Ga0208790_1000347_pt1 | contig 23389 bp, 17 predicted proteins | sample 10_taG_FD_184083 | JGI IMG/M metagenome (GOLD analysis project Ga0208790, IMG submission 184083) | Marine viral communities from the Subarctic Pacific Ocean - 10_ETSP_OMZ_AT15264 metaG (SPAdes) (version 2) | ecosystem: Environmental > Aquatic > Marine > Oceanic | place: Pacific Ocean | collected... | reverse complement strand
GTGCTCTGCATTGAGCCTTGGGTGAAGTTGGGTGTTACCAACTCCGCTCTTACTACCGAGGGGGATAGCAGTAAAAAGAGAATTAACCATTTTTTCATTCTTTCTTTTTATCTATCATGGGACAGTTAACAGGAGTGATGCCATTGCCTTTACCTTTAGAATTTGCTGTATTCAATCCGAAGCTAGCTAAAGCCCCAGTAAAAATACTAGCAACAAAAGTTATGTCGGAACTTCCAGCTTTTTTAATAACTGGTAATTCAACGTAGTTTAAAGTAATAATAAAACCTGCCCAGACAACAACACCTAATCTAACAAATGTAGATAGTATTTGTATCTGAGCTTCTTGATCCTCTATTCCGTCTTTGAGTTTATCGAGGAGTCCTTTTTGTTCTTCCTTTTTTCCTTCCATTTGTCTATCTTTTTCTGTAAGAATGTTTGAACTTTCTTTTTGATTTGATTAAAGAAAGGAGTTGCGAGAGTTGTAGTTGCAACAGCAGCAACAGCTGCATATGTAGCAGTCATCACCACTTCTGTTGTAGGTAATGGTAACTCTATATTTATACGAGGAATTGTTAGTTTAGGAGGTGGAGGTTGTTCCGTCTTTTCCTCTTCTTTCTTCTTTATGCCCTCAGGAGGCCTCAGATCGTTCGGAGGGATGTATATAGGTTTATATGACGGAACATGACCTGTAGGCACCTTCAAACGGATCCCAGGGGTCTCTGATGGCGTAGGGAGCCTAAGGGTTGGTATATTTATCTTACCAAGGCTTTCCGACACCAGTTGTAGGGGTTTTTTGTTCGTTTACACCACTCTCTACAGCTGCTTCAATTGCTGCTACAGTATCAGCTTTATCAGCATCAAGTTTTGCTTTAACCCAACCTAATACAGTACTTTCTGTTAAGTCTGCATACGGTACAAGAGTATCTGGTTTTGGTAGATCTACTTCACCAGTAGCTCTGAATTTATAAGTACCATCTTCACCGTTAACACGGTAGATAACTTTTGATACATACCCGTCAGCAAGTTCGCGTTGTAGGGTATTGACTTGCCATGTTTTAGTTGCCATTTTTTTTTTATGAAAGTGGGTTGTCGTCTTTTACTTTTTTAACGGCTTTCGCCCATTCACCAGTTGCATCTACTTTACCAGCAACTAGATCTTTGTATAGGAGATCGAGTTGATCCCCTATATCACCATAGGTACGTTTTCTTGTTCTACGTACACCTTGGTTGTTTTGTAATTTCGTACCTTCTGTATCTGCAGTAGTGAGTTCACTATCTGTAGGTTTGGTTATACCTGATACATTCCAGGTCCTTATGTAATCACCAGATCCATCATTTTGTAAGATGATTTGTTTTATATCTTCAGTGATTGTTTCTGCTTCTGTAGCACTTTTCCCTTTAGTTATAAGGTGTGCTTGTATTTGATATGATAAGTGTGCCATAGTTAACTTACTTTAAATCCTTGGAATGTGGACATAGCAAGACCACCTTGAATTTTAATATTTTCTGTTGCACCTACTCCATTATTATGCCTAACATAGACTTTAATTGCATCACCAGCACTTAATGCCATAATCCCTGACCAAGCTACTGTAAGTTCAGCACCGTTTGCAGGTGATTTGTTGTATACAAAGGATGGTACATATTCTGCATAACCTGATCCAGTATCTTTATATATTACACCTTGAGCTTGCTTACCATCATCAATACTATCTATTGCAGCTGAGTAAGAAATCCAATAGTTACCACCTTCGTCAGTTGGTACTGTAAATGCGCTTGAAGCGAAAGCAGAATCAGAATCTAATACTTCAGTATCAAATGTCAAAGCTGTATAAGTAGCATTAGCAATACTAGTGCCATCAGTATCTGTAGCTGCAAATGCTGGTGTATTACCTGCAGATATACCAGTTAAGTTAGCACCACTTCCAGCGAATGACGTTGCAGTACATACACCAGTAACAGTGACACCACCAGTTACAGTTTCAAGCTTTTTGGCGTTATCATAGTAAAGGTCACATGAACCATTTTCATTAAATATAGCTAAAGTTTCAGCATTACCTACTTTAGTGAAATTGACACCTGTATCTGATTGTAAATATAGACGTCCGTTTGTAGCTGTTACTACACCATTAGTACCGTCTGAGAATATTTTTAAATCTGTACCGGTACCAAAATCTGCACGTTTCTCATCTGCGAAATGGATACCAGTGCTTGTAGTTTTAGTTTGAAGAACGTTATCGTAATAGAGGTCTACGGATCCATTAGGGTTTCTATCTATAGCTATCTCATTAGTATTAACATAATCAATTAATCTACCTGTCTTGTTTACAATAGTTGAGTTACTACCATCATGTTCAATTACTAAGTCTTCACTATCACCTAAGCTAACTTTTACACTGTCATTTCCTCTAAACTTACTAGTTGCTACAGCATTACCTGTAACAGTAACTCCACCAGAAGTAGTTTCTAACTTCTTAGAGTTATCGTACATGAGATCACAGGATCCATTTTCTGTTATATACAACAGTGCTTCATTAGCAGCAGGGTTTTCAAATCTAATATCATTAGATCGTATTGCTAGATATCCTGTGCCTCCATCTTCAATCCTAGAATTAGATCCATCATGGTAGATTTGTAGATCATTGCTATCTCCAAATCTTAACTTAGTACCATCTGGTATATCTATCTCATCACCTTCACCTTGAATAGTTAAAGCAGTTGCACTATTTGTCTGGAACTTCATTGTAGCGGTAGTACCACTAGCTCTAGCATTGAAAATTACACCTTCATCTGCTGCACCAGCAGCTTCAGTTACTATTGCTAATCCTCTTGCTCCTGAACCTCCTGATCCAGAAAATATTGCTTGTGTAGTATTGGTTCCAGCATCTACAGAGACTGAACCACTAACACTAACTCCAGTACTCGTTGTCTCAAACTTCTTAACATTATTGTAATAGAGCTCTACGGCTCCATTCTTAATGAATTTAGCTAAATATTCACCACTATCTGTATCTTGTAAGTGGATTTCTTCAGCACCTCTTATTTTTAAATCGCCTGTGCCGTTATCTATTATGAATGAATTAGATCCTGAATGGTATATTTCTACACCATCACTACTAGTACCAAATATAGCTTTTACATTATCATTAAAAATTAGTGCGTCAGCTGATACATCCCATAATATATCCTTACCTGCATCAGCTCCATTATCAAAATGAACATCTCCTGATACTGTAAGTCCAGTTAAGGTTCCTGTTGAAGTTATATTTGTTTGAGCCGCTGTTGAAAGCGTACCACCTAAAGTAGTAGCACCTAATGCTCCACTACTTGAGTTATAAGTTAATTGACTATCTGATTTGGGACCTAATGTACCTGTAGCTGCTGTAACAAATACAGGGAAACAAGTTGTATCACTTGATTCATCAGCAACAGTGAAAGTACCAGCACCACCAGATGCTACGTCATCACCCCACTCAACATCTGTACCATCTGTTTTTAGTACCTGACCATTTGAACCAACAGCTAATACAGCTGGATTACCTGAAGCATCACCATATATGAGTTTACCTCTAGCAATACCTGCTAGTTTAGCGAGGCTAACAGCATCATTAGCTATATGAGCTTCATCAATACTTCCGTCTACATACTGATCACTATCTACTGAGTTAGCAGACATATGAGCTAAGTCTATTGATCCATCTACATATTGATCACTGTCTACTGAGTTAGCAGACATATGTGCAAGGTCGATACTACCATCAGTATAGTGCTCGGAATCAATAGCGTCATCAGCTATCTTAGCTCCAGTTACAGCATCAGTAGCAATAGCAGCAGTATCTACAGCATCATCTGCTAACTCACTAGCTCCAACAGCATTAGCTGCTATATCTGCCGCAACAACTGTATCTGCTGCAATATGAGCAGAAGTAATAGCACCATCAGCTATCTTAGCTGCTGTGACTGCATCGTCTGCAATTTTAGCCTCAGTAACAGCACTATTATTAATTTTAGCAGTAGTTACTGCATTACTGTTTATATGGTTAGCGACTACACAAGGAGATGCTAATTTACCTTGAGTTATATTGGAATCTGGTATCTTAGCTGTCGTAACAGCGTCGTCTGCTATTTTAGCTGTAGTAACGTTAGCATCTGCTATATGTGCCGTATCTATACTTCCATCTGTGTAGTGTTCAGAGTTAATCGCATCATCTGCAATCTTAGCTCCAGTAATAGCGTCTGCAGCAATCTTAGCTGTAGTAACATTACCATCTGTAATCTTAACTGTAATGATAGAATCACTTGCTAGTTGATCACGATTAACAGCAGCATCACCTATCTTATCGTTTGTTACTGCATCGTTTGCAATTTTAGCTGTAGTAACGTTAGCATCAGTTATAATGGCAGTAGTCACAGCATTAGTAGCAAGCTCAGCTGTATCTACAGCAGCATCAGCTATTTTAGCGTTAGTAACAGCATTACTAGCTAACTCACTAGCAGTTACAGAATTACTAGCTATCTTATCAGCAGTTATTGCATTGTCTGCTATATGGGCTGTATCTATACTACCGTCTACTAATTCAGATGAATCAACAGAATCAGCTGCCAACATTGCTGCTGTAACTGTTCCTGTATCTCCTGTCGTTACTATCGTACCAGTGACATTAGGGATAGTAATAGTTCTATCTGCTGTAGGATCTACTACAGTTACCTTTGTTTCATATGCATCATCTGTTGCACCTTCAAAGGTAAGTGTACTATCTTCAGATAAAGTGATATCACCGTTTATTACACCACCAGTACTAGTGATTGCTCTTTCTTGTGCTTCTTCCGAGGCATATAAAACCTGTAAATGGTTATCATTTAAATCTTCAGATTTTATAGCTGATCCAGGAAAGTAAGTAGCACTTGCGGTGGCGACATCTGTCTCACGAAAAACTCTGACAGAGACACCAGTGCCTGGTGCTGAATCGAATGCTACAGTTGTTGCGTTAGCTAATGAGAATGCAGTATTTAAAACTCCATCAAGTGAACACTTAACATCAGCTTCTTTGATATATGGGAATGTAAAGGCATAGTTGGTGGTACTATTATTGCCTGTGTATTTGTTTTCGGTTGCCATGTTTTATTTTATTTTGGTAAGTTGATTAAGTTTTCCACCATTCGTTGGTTTTTATCACCAATATTTCGGGCATCTTCAATCCGACCCTGTTCTATATAGTTATTAATTAACCTTTGTTGTGTAACGGTTTCCCAAATATCAGGACGTTCTCTCCTCATTATTAATTCTGCATTTCTTTGAGCGTTCTTCATGATATTATCAATTTCACGGTATATAGGTAATCTTTGACCGTTTATAGTTATACGATCATAACCTAGATCACCACCAGAAGCTACATGTGCTCTGAGTTGACTTATGTCTTCTTGATATTTAGGTGATTTAAGTAGTTTTTCTATTTTACGCCATGGTTCCTGTTCACCAACTAATTTATTAATATATTCTCTTTCATGTGCAGTATACTCATACATACCTGATGAATCACTTTTTAATACACTAGCCCCATCATACCCAATTTCCCTTAGTGTTACACGCCAAGGTTCGTTAGTACTACTAACTTTTATTTTAGATAAAGAATTCAGTATTCTAGCTGCAGGATTTTCTATATCATTAACATACTTACCTGTGTAAATATCTACTTGTCTTGCTAACCCCATCGATAATCCAGGTGTTCTATTAAGAATATAATGCATAAGATTATCATGTATATCCTTTTGTGTAGAGTCAAGGGCTTTAGCAAGGACACCTGCAGCACCTGACATAGGTAGGAACATTCTAGTTGTATTAGCAGCATACCTTGAGAACCAACTTAAATCATTATTCATGATAGCAACAAATGGTTCAAGACCTGTGAATACACTATTTTGTAAGAAGGTAGCAGATAAAGTCCACGTTAATTTACTTCCAATGTCTTCTACTATTGGTGATGTAATATCTCTACCGTAGTAAGCCATATCCCCAAGAATACTTAATACTGGTTCAAGCATTGGGATACCTTCATAGCTAATCCATTTATCACCAATCTTAACACTCTTCTCTTGGAATCCAAACTGATCTCTGTCTATTCTTCGTTGATGAGGATCATGACTACCATTACCTGTTATATTACCTGACATAGCGTAACCATATAATCCAGAAAATAACATACCACTGAAAGCCATACGTCCCCTATATTCAGTACGTAAGTTTTCAAAAATAGTTCTGGCATTAGGTGTTTTATCGGGATCAAGTCCATGATTTCTTAAAGCTTTTGCTATATCTTCATTAGATCTAGCCCAAATAACATCACCATACTTAGTTAAACCAGGTATAGCTTGAACACCAGTCCAAGATAAGTTTAGTTTTAAATTATTAGTTAATGTTTTAGGAAAAGCAATAACAGTTTTTAAGAATGGATACTTATTTATCCCTTGGGTGATTGTATCTGAAAGATCATCCTGAAGATTCAGAGCTAATTCACCTGTTATTATTTCAGTAGCTTTATCGTCTATTAATCCGTTTTTATCGAAGATACCATCGTAGTGTTTCTTTTCAGCTTTCCTTAAAGTATCTATATCAACCTTACCATATTTAGTAAAGATATCATCATAAGCACGTAACCTAGAGACATATGTAGCAGTAGCAGCAGATAACCCTGCATCGGCAGCAGTTAATCCTACCATACCAACTCTAAATGGAGCCCATCTACTAAGATCATACATATTTCTAGCAGCATCGAGTTGCATTACACGTCCCCAATTACCTTCTTCTTCCCATAAGGTTCTCATACTATCTAATACAGTCCAATCTATTGCTTGTTGTTGAACCATATCGACACGAGCTGCCTTTAACATTGCATCAGGATCTTTCCAAGACTTCTTGGCCATGATCCATGCATCCTTTATAACACGTCTATTAGTTTCCATAACACCACCATAGTAATACATGGATCGTTTTAGGTTACTAAAGTTACCACCAGACAATAATCCTTCTAACCCACCACCTAGAACAGCGGTTATAGGTTTACCTATTAAACCAGCAGTATTACCTAGGACAGCGCCAGCAGTAGCAAGACCTGATAACATATTATTATATGCAACAGCAAATGAACTTGAAGCAAACTTATTCATATTATCACCAGGACTTCTTAATAGGCCCATTGGTGTTACTTCATCCCTAGCCCAAACCATTAATTTTTCTATTGTATCTACATCACCACCACTACGTTCGAATTGTAGTATAAGTGGTTTTAAAGCTGCTGGGTTTTCTTTTTGTATTGTCTTTAGAGTTTTTGTGAACTGTTGAGTTTTCTTTGCAAACGCTGTTTCAGCTTCTGTAAACTCTGATTTAAGTGTGTTAATTACACTAATAGGATCATCAACTGATTGTATAGTCTCCATCCAAGCATTAATACGTTGCATTTGCCAACCTCTTATATATTTGTTGATACCAACTTCTGTTAAAAGAAACTCCATCTTATCGAGAATTAGATCCATAGCACGATCTTCATCTACATGAGGTGCTAATGTTCTAATAGCTTGGGACATATCACCTATCTCTTTACCTAAGGTCTCCATGACCCTCGCAGAGCTTTGCATTATACCACGACCTAAGTATCTATCAGTTAAGTCATTTAAGGCTGCTAGAGAAGCTCCTAGTAGTATATCATCTTCTACAGTAGCTTTATATTTTTCACCTCTTTTTAGACCATTAAAAACATTATCAGCTAAATTATCAATAGTCTGTTTGTTAAAGTATAAGTTTTTAACATCATTTATGTTATCAGCTTCTATTATTTTTTTATATATATTCCAAGCACTTTCATCCATTGTCTCCTTGGAGAACTTAAAAGCATCAGATACTGCATTAAACTCACCAGCATCTCTGGCAGCTTCAGCAACACCTAAGACAGCTCCACGTGATGTATCACCAGATCTTAGTACTTTATTCCTCATGGATTCACTGATTAGAGGAGCTGGAGTACCAGTCGTTTTACCAGCATCTATAGCTGCATTATCTACCATGTTACGTGCAACGTTAGCAGGAGGTAATGATTGCTGTGCTCTATTAGCTTCATCCACAAACATTGGGTTGATGTCAGGATCTATATCTACATCATCAGGGTTAACTTCTAATTTACGAATAGCTGAATTGTTAACTTGAGCTTCTTGTGATTGTTCTGCTTTTTTCACATAATCTTCTAAGGTTCCTACACTTTCACCTTTTTCAACAAGTAACTTTCTTTGTTCTAAGATTATGTTTTTATCTTTACGATTTATTTTACCTTTAGTTTTAGCTAATAATTCATCAAGTTCCTGTATCTGTATTAGTATTTCATTATCAGCATTAAGTGTTTCTTGTATATTTCTATACTTGAAAGCTGTCTTATCTACAGGTCTAAACCAATGCATAATAGGTTTGCCTGCTTGTAAGGTATATCCTAATATATTTCCAATAATACTAAGTCCAGCAGTTTCGTACATATTTTTTTGTTTACGTACTGAGGGACTCTCTCCATCATGAGTCTGCCAACCTTTTGGTATTGGTAACCAACCTTCTCTACCAAAAACTTCAGGGAAGAACTCTGCCAAAACTTGGAAAGTATTCTCTTCTTCTCCTATATCACTAACACCTATTAGCGCAGTATCAAGAGCTCCAAAAGCACCAACATTAATTAAAGCTTTACTCAACCAAGGCATATCCTTTGCCATAGTTGGAGCTAATGCTTTAGTTGCCATACCACTAGTCATTATAGTTGGTAAGACTATACCAGATAATTTTCTAAAGTTTTGTAATAAAGGATCATTGAATTTGGTAGCTTCATCATATGCATCATCTATTCCAGCACCACCTGGAAGCATTCCAATAGCATCCATTGGTAAGTCAAGAAGACTAAGTGCTGCAGCCCCTGCCCATGAAGAGGTTGTTAATTGTTGATTTTTAAAGTCATTACCTAAGTATTCCAAAATGTTTAGATCTTGGAAATCTTCATAGGACTGACCATAATGTGTTTGGAAATACTGTTCTCTAGCCTGTTCTCTTTCTGGACCTTCTGGCATGTTTTTCCATGCTTGTAAGTCCTGCCATTTATTACCTACAATGGCCCCGTGAACTGCACCTGCAGCCCCTTTTACTGCATCTAAAGTACCACCTAAAACATTAAAAGGGTTCAGTTGTTGGTTAGCTAATTCTGTAGGATCATCGATTGGAGTTAATTCTGGTTGTACTTGTTGAGGAGGTTGTGGTACCTCCTGATGATCACTTCTCTCTTCATTAAGTTCTTCAAATGAGTCCATAATTTATTCTATTTTTATTTAGGTAAGTAAAACCAAGAATCATTTGTAGTACCTCCTGGTATTTTCCAATCTACTGAAGTAGACTTATTCATATTCTTATTAGCCCATTCACATTCTTCTGTACCTTCCTTGCAGACTATACTCTTACCATTTAAGTGGAGTCCGTGGATTTCATCTGAGAAAGGATTTAAGGAATCTAGAAGGTTTTGAGGATTAACATCAATATCACTAGACATTCTGTAAAGATATCCTTGTGCCTCTTGATCCTTCTTAGAATAATAAGGATGTTCGTCCCAATGTACACTACCTGTATAATCAATAGCTAGAGCATTACGTGCAGCTTGATTCGTTGTAGCTGGTCTTAGGTTATTATTTACAGCCTTGGTGTATAAATTTATCTTATGTAACTTAGCGTTTGTTGTTGCATTGGTAATTAATTTTGTTGTTTTTTCACCTACACTACCTGCACTAACAATATCTTTAGTTGACATTCCATCTGATGTTACATTAAAACCTTGTCCACGTAACACATCAGATAGAAACTGTGTCTCAGTATAACCAGGTATTCTATACTTTATACCATCATAAACTTCCCTTTGAGAATCAGTTAATCTAACTGTACCACCTTTTTCAATTGTTTTAGCTTGATAATTTAAATCAGGTTCCCAAAATTGAGATAATTTTGTACCATTTTTACTATTAAATGCTGATGATGGGTCACTTATAAATGCTCTCATATCATCACCACTATGAGCTGTTACTCCACTTAGACCTGTTCTTGGTACAAAAATATTCGTAAGGGTATCAATTATTTTGTTTGGTGGAACAGCACCTTCATCTCTGTCCCTATATACATTCCCTAACTTAGATACAGGTTTCCCAGTCGTCTGGTCGGTTTCATCTGATGGGATTATATAATAAGGACTTGCTGGATCTTTAATACCATTTGTAAATATTTCATCCATCTGTTTCTGAGCCCAAGCCATAGCCTGATTACCTGGTAGACCTTGACCACCATCATCAACAGAACGCATACCAGTTCTTACAAGTTCTATTCTTTGAGCTTCATATCTGTTTGTAACTTCCTCAAGTCCTTCAATAAACCGACCTTGCCTGTATGCAGATTCGCTATTTAAAGTTACTACAATAAAAGATTCTGTTCCTTTTCTCTTTTCTATAAAATTATAAAAAGGTCGCATTGCATCAAATTCATCTACCTGATTTAAATACTCTAATTGTTTAGTTTTAGATAGATTTTTTATTTGTGATAGTAATAACTCCCAATTCTGATCTTTTATAGCAAAGTTAATTAAATCCCCTTGAGTAGCCAAAGCTGGGTCTGACCATGTTTCTGCCCAAATCATTGATGAGAATCTATCTCTATGCTCTGGATACGGTTTTAATAAATTTAACTGAGTATTAGTCCACTCTCTGAAAGGTTCTTTATCACCATTTAAATATTGTTGATAAAGTTGTGCACCAGAACCTTCATAGTCTGGATGATCTGGTGTTAAATCCCAATTTTCATCAATTGACCTATAAAGTTTTTCGCCTTCAATTAGTGTTGATACACTCTGTTTATTAACTTCTAGGTTGTGACCAGCACTCGTGTATGTTTTTAAATGGTCCCCTAATTTAGGAAAAACTTCAAGCCAACTGTTTTTACCTGGAATAACTTTACCATCTTTAGTTGGTGTTATTTGAGTAAGAAGATCATGAGCTAAATCAAGTTGATCAGCATCTACTAATTTCTCTAAAACATAAGTCACCGCCTCCTTACCTTGAAGCCTTGCTCCATCATGAAATAATAAAGTATTTGGTTTGGTTATATTTGCTAAAACTTCTTCTACATCTTCTATACCTATAACAGGATTACTTAATCTATCATCAACATTTGTGTCCCAAATCGCTTCACTTTGAATCTTATTCTTTCTGGCAAACTCTGTATTCTCATCTACTTGTGACTGACCTAATAATACATCTCTAAGAGCATTAGCTTCTGGAGAATAAACCCCTTCTGCTCCATGAGCTCTTAATGTTAAAACACGAGCTATATCGTTAATTTGCTTATCACTAAACTTGTCAGTCCAACCCTTCGCAATTATATCATCTTTTATTTCTAATTTGATAGAGTTAAAAGTATCAGGTGCCTTATGTAAAGATTGAGCTAATTTTTGTCCGTTTACTGTTAGTAGATGACCAGGTTGTGCTTTTGCTTCCTTTTGAAGTTGAGCAATACTATCATTATTAGGATCATAGTTGTCAGGAACATTACCTTTTTTATCTTCTAAAAAGTCTCGACTTCGATACCTTAAATTATTATCTAAGTCATGTTTAAATTTTCTGGTTTCTAGAGGGAAGGCTGATTCGTAGCTACTATATAAGGTCTCACTTTTTGCTTGTTCTATTCCTTTTGCTTTTAAATTTTGTTCTCTAGCTACCAAAACACCACCAGCTGCCATAGCTAATTCACCAAGACCTTCATAAAGTCCTGATAAACTTTCAGCATCTCGTTCTATCTGTGCTATCTCTTCATCACCATAGTCATCCCACTGTTTAGCTACTTGTTCAGTTGCTTGTGCTGCAGTATCTAATTTCTTTAGTTCAAACTGATCAATCTCTCTTTTATTATTTAATTGTTTTACTTGATTCGACTGAATTACTGAGAATGTATCTTTTGCAGCCTTTGTTGTTTTAGCAACAACTTCCTTATAATTAGTAAGGTCTAACTGTTCACGCATTCTTTGGATATAGGCGTTGTGACCTAAATCTTGTTTTTTAAAAGTACCTTTTCTAGTACTACCACCTTTGAATGCTATCTGTTTTCCGAAATCTAATGTCATTTGTTACTCCCTCACTCCTGAACCTGGACTAAAGTAATTTATATTTGCTCGTTTATTAGTCCAATTCGCACCAGATTTATCATACCCACCTGCAGCGTATGAACCTACATCAGTTACTGCATTTATACCAGTCTGAAGAAGTGTCTGACCAGACTGATCAGCTACTTGGAAACCTGGTATTGGTTTAGGACCAAAGTCATACTTAGATGGTTTTCTAGGATCTTGGAATATAGGTACTGGTGTTTGTATAGGTATAGGTCTCATAGGAAGTGTACCTGGTTTTAACATCTTTTGAGCAAAGGCAGCCATGTCAGCTGCACCTTGATCTCCTGCTATTTCTTCTAATGTAGCTATTACATCTCTACGATTACTAGTTAATGATTCAACTAAAATTGCTGAGTTTCTACCAAAAGCAGCCTCTTGTGCTTGAATTGATTTATCTGCACTTAAACCTCTAACTCCTTTAGCTTTTATTGCATCAGACTTCATTAAGTTTTGTAGATTTAAATCTTGGAATTCAAAACTTTTTTCCTGTTCTATATCTGCTAATCTACTATACTCCCTCTCTACAGCCATCCTGGCAGATGCAGCATTTATATTTATCTGATCATTATATAACTGTTGTGATTTTTCATATTGAGCATTTAAACCTTCTTGCTCCATATTACGAATCATTAGATCATGATTCCAACTTTGCCAGTTTATCTCATCTCTATGTAAAGCATTGTTCTGAGCATTCTCTCTTTGTATCTCAACACCTTCTTTTAGATGATTATAATGTGCTTGTAATTTTTTCTTACTATATGTCCACTTTTTCTTATTAAATTTATCTTGTAGTTTAGTTTGTTTGTTTTTAGCTGCAGCTGCTTTCTTTTGTTGATTAGCTTTACTAATTCCACCAACTACTTTGGTTGCCATTGATGCAATAGCTAATGCCGTGAAAGGATCAGCAATAGTATGAACTAATCCTGACATTTGTATTTGTTCTACCAAAAGTCGATTAGAACCTGGTAAACCTATTTGTGGTTCATCAAACATACCTTAAGCCCTCCTATAAAAACGTGGTGTATAATTCCCTTCCCACATCATAGAGTTTAAGGCTACAGGGAACGGTGAGTCATTCCAAACTCGAAGTTCGAAATTATCTGATTTTTGGTGAATTGGAATAGTAAAGACAGTATTTTCTTTTAAAGTACTATCATTACCTAAGTAGGTGTTAGCATCCACAGTTGGATTTAAATTATACCATTCATCTAAGTAAACAGTTATATCGTCAGCACTGTAGACTAGTATATTACTAGATCCAGATGCTGGAGCAGAGTCAAAGTTAATAAAGTTTTTAACAATATTGAAATTAGTTTCCGCAACGCCTCCAACTGTAACTCTTACTTTACTTACATCTCTAGGTGTATAAGTTAAATCAAATGTTGTTGCACTTGCATTACCACTTAAAGTTTTTAATTCACTTGAAGCAGCAGTCAAAGTAATCTGATCATCACCTGCTGTGAAAGCAGTAGATTCTACATTATTTATTTTAACTTTAATTTGATCCTTATCTACATAAGGTATCTCACCTTTGAACCATTTGAGTACAGTTGTTGTACCATCTGATGTATATGATTTACTAGCAGGTAATCTACCAGTTGATCTAAGTTTAAATGACATTACTCCTGAACGTCCAACAGCAAACTTCATTCTAGCTACTGTTAAACTAGCAGTATAATCTGTATTATTATCACTTTGGAAATAAGTTTTAGGTAATGTTATATCCATATCATACTTCCATCCTACATAAATATTAGCTGCATCACTAGTTAAATCTCTACCAGTAACTTTAAAATAAGTTAGAGTTGTAGGAGTAACACTGAAATCCCATCTAGCAGTACCATCTGTTATATTAGAACCTGTACCTGTAGGTCCACCTGATCCTGCAGAAGTACCCGCAGTATCACATACATAGACCTTTCCACTATCATTAGTTACTGAATCACCTATGACATAAGCTGTACTAGCTTGCCATGCAGATTCTGTGACTACATCTGGTGTATATGTAACTCCAGATTCAGTGTATTGACCTGTAGTAGTTGTACCTTTAATAAGTATAATAGGTGTTAATGTTGAGACATTACTCCAAGGTATATAACATTTACTAAATTCATTAGTAGAATTATATATTACATTAGTTGCTGTAGTATATAAATCCATACAAGGATTCACTCTCTCACCATTCGAGGTAACAAGTATTGCATCGTCTGGGGTTTGACTAAGGGTAAGTTCAGATAAAGTAAATTGGCTACCTTGTTTTGTAACAGCAAATAACTCCTCTGAATCAGTTGCAATTGTCTGAACAGTACCTGGTAATTGCCATCTAAACCATGCTTGTACAAGTAATTTCTCACCGTCAGAATAAGTACGGTAAAGATAAGCCATATCAGATGATTGACTTGTTAAGACTATAAGACTGTTCTGAGGGTTAGCGGTTAAGGAATCAATTGTTTCAGGAATCCATTCGTTAACAACTCTACCTACATCAGCTACACTAGGGTTCTCTTCTTGACCACGTGTAACCATACCAAATACTCTTGAGTAATTAGTACCCTTACTTATGAAATTAAGATTAGGACCCATGTTAATAGGTTCTACATCTGTTGACATTTCATAATTAGAAATAGCATTGACAGTAGCAGTTGAGGGAGTCAGTGCTCCACCAGCTCCAGTCATCATGAACTGTTGATATTTACTAAATAATATTAAACCTTGTGTAGTTGGTATTACACTATGTAGTATAGCAGGTCTGATAGTTGCACAACTTATATCAACTGGATCAGCATCTGTTTGTGTTTGAGCTGAAATATTATAGAAGTTATAAAACTCTCCAGATCTACTCATAGTAACATTATCTTCTGACAAAAATCCTAACCTATTCTTGTGGAAGAAAGATTGTTTAATTTTTTTCCCAACAAAACTAGGGTGATTATTTGTAACATCATCTCCTACTTTACGTTCATCCCATGTAATTTGTCTAAAGGTAAATGCATTCTTAGCAGTATTAACTAACTCATGAGGCATTGTATCAGCATCTAGGCCAATTGACTTAGATGGATCTATAGTTTCTAACCAATGTCCTGTACCAGAAACTGCATTATCTGCTACAAATTTAGCGAAATAAGTATCATTAGCAGAGGCAGTATTAACAACTTTTACTATTCTATCCTGTACGGATTCATATGGTAATTGACTTACATTAGCTACTTGATCTTGGAATGCAGTCATTACATTATATGCAGTACCAGCATTCGCTTCTATATTAAATGTAGTACGTGTACCACTAACTACATAATCTATTTCAATTGTTGTTGCATACGCACGAGCAGATAAACCTGCTATTGGTCCAGGATCTGTACCCCAAGTATTTGGATTACTTTGTATCCCACCTGCAGGGTGTACTTCTTTTAAATTATTTATTCTTCTTGTAAGAGCATCTATTATATCACTATATGGAGCAGTTCCAGAAGCATCATATGGGTGAATTGTAAACGTCCTGTCTCTTGTATCACCTCCATCAGTTGATTCAAGTTCTACAGAAACATTAAAAGTATTACCAGCTGCAACACCATCAAGTATTAGTGATGCTTTAGATCTCTCTACAAATGTAGGATCTGCTAATTTTGCTACAGTCCATCTATCGTTTGTTAAAATAGTTGTATCCTGTACAGTTAAGATACTAAAGTTATCACGTATACCTTGTAAGTATGTTTGATGTGTATTTACTGGTCCGACATAATCCCATCTAGCAGCACCTTCTGAACCATCGACATAATCCCATCTAGAATAGTTATATCCATGGTAATCCCATCGAGCACCACCATCAGTTATGTTAGCACCTGTACCTGTTGGACCTCCTGAACTAGCAGAAGTACCATCGTCGTCACATATGTAGACTTTACCACCATCGTTTCTAACTAAATTACCTACATTATATGCAGTTGAAACTTTCCATGCAACTAATCCTTCAGGATCGACTATATCTTGTTCAGTATTCCAAGGTCCAGCCCACGGTACTGTAGCCTTATCAGAATAACCAGCTTGGTCACATATATAAACTCTACCATTAGCAACTCGTTTATCATCTACAGAGTAACTAGTATTAGCTGCCCAAGCAGTTAAGTATTCTATATTTGTACCTGTACCCGTCGGTACATGTCCATCAGCAGTACCTGCTAATCCAGTTCTTGTACATTTATATATTTTACTTGCATTCTGAACTAAATCACCAACTTCATATACTTTAGAACCAGCACGTGTCCAAGCAGCAGGAGCAGTATCACCATAAGTTACAGTACATGCTGTACCATCAGCAGCATTCCATACTTTTATATCACCTAAGGTTAATGTACCTACAACATCTGCAGCAGTAGTACCTACATTAGCTTTATCTATAGTAATAGTATTAGTGTTTTGATATTCTATTCCTGGTGTATTGATAGTAATAGCAGTAGCTACACCACCAGCAATAGTAACATCTACTGTCATTCCTGTACCAGTACCACTAGTAGCTTTAAGAGCTACATTTTTATAAGTACTAGCAGTACCACCACTTGTTCCGTTATTAGTAACAGCTACAGAAGAGGGTATTATACATCCTATATATTTTTCATCAGTATCTCTGTGGATATAAAACCACTTTGAATCATCTAAAGTACCAGTTAAATTTGCAAGATGTTTCAAGCCAGGTCTTTTAGTTAATCCGAAAGTGGGATCAGGATAAGCGTTAAGACACTCGCGGACTTGACCTGGTTTCTTTTTGTCGTCTGATTGCCTTGACACTCCGCCAAGGTAATTGTCAATTCGTTGAGTTACAGCAGGCATTATCTTCTAAGGGCTAAGTATGGTTGATAACTTAAATAGTTATTTGGGTCGTTTTTCGGTGAACCAAAGAATGTATGATCACCTTGGTTGCATTCATATTCTACAATTGAAGCTCGTAAGAATGCTTCATTTTGTTGGAGCATTTGATATTGATTACCATCTCCTACAAGTCTACTAGAAACTAAAACAGCAGCTCTAGCAGTAATGTAATCTTGGAAAGGTCTGGGTAAATCTACCCAATCAAATAACCACACAACATCACATTCTATATCACCATCTTTCCATTCATAAGTATGATTATGCTTGTCATATAATTTTCCATTCCTACGTATAGTTCTTTTATTAGAACCATATGTACCTTGTGTTAAATCTAATTGTAATACGTTGTTAGGTATCACTACCTCATTGTTAGAGTCTGGAGTGAATACATAATGATCTTCTTTATTGAAGGACCAGCCTTCTGATTGTACTTCCCTTGACACCTGTAACAAAGTATCGTATGCAATCGCAACGTCTGGGTTGGTTTGATCGAGGGTGGTTACAGGTGCTTGACCTACTGACGCCAATATTTGGTTTACAGCTGGTAATTCCTGTGTAGCGTTAGTGGTAGGATAAGCCATAGGTATAAATTTTTGTGAATAAAAAAAAGGGAGTTCGTGAGAACCCCCCCCTGTATGTTGGTTAATGTTAAGCTTATGTGAAGCTTGCGTTAGAAACAGCAGTGTTGTTCCAGTTAGCGGAGACATCTACTCCGGCTACTAGTTCGACAGCAGCTGCAGGGTTTAGGAAGTCAGCACCCATTGCCAAGCGACCTAGGATAACATCACCCTGGTAAACCACGGAGACATCACCTGAAGTTACTTGAACTTGAGGTCCGATTGCTTCAACTACACCAGCGGCTTCTTTCTGGAAGATAAGTCCACATGATCCACCGAACTTAGCAGCAGTACCGTAGTTGTTAACGGTCTTCTGTCCACTAGGAGTAGCAGATGCGTCTTGATCATCCATATCTTCACCAATAAAGCTACCTTTGGAATCGGCTTCGTTAATGTTAGATACAGCACCAGAAGGAAGGTTAGCTAGGTTAACACCATAATCACCGAGGAAAGGAATATTCATTGACTTGTATATTCTGATTCCAGCAATCTCAATGATGCCGTTACCAGACTGCAATGCAGATCCTTGTTCGTCACGGTTGATTAGGTAAGCACCTGAACCTGATCCACCAACACCTTTGATTAACTCATAGTATTGACGTGGGTTAAGTACAGCTACTCGTCCTTCACCACTTACACCCTTCTCATCTAGTATAGCTGCAGCTTCATAGAAGGCAGTTACTAGTTTAGTTGGGTCATAGCAGTCGGTTGCAGTTGTACTGGCAGCAGTACCAACCTTAACGATACTACCACCTGGCTCTTTGAAATTAGCCATAGTAACAGCTGAAGGCTGTCTAGCAGCTTTCGTAATCGCACGGAAGATACGGCGGTCATAGTTCTCGGCTAGTGCATAACCGATCTTACGAGAGATTTCTCCTCTCAAATCATAGTGAGAAAGTGTCTCATCTAATTCGTACACGAATGCAGAACTGATTAAGAGGTCATCACAAGTGATGGTCTTCTCAGCTACTGGAGGTGACTTCTCATCGTTTCCTAAAATTGACTGTCCAGGGACATGGAATTCTGCTTTGGTTCTACCTGTGAAGATGAACTGTAAACTCTTACCGTTTTGAAGGGTACGACGAGTTACAAGATCCCTAGCAATTGTATTGCGTTGGAATCCTTTGAACATCTCTCCAGAGAACAGCTTCAAATAAAGCGCTCTCCTTTCAGTAGTGTTAGCGACAGCACCGTTATCGGCACCACCCCAAATAGGTCCATTGGCATTGGCAGTCGTTGCCTGTTGAGCCATTGTTAATTAATTTGGTTTGTATTTGTTTACTGTCTTACGCGCATAAAATTTTTTGATCATTTGTTGTGGTCTCTCCCACCGTCTAGACGGCAAAGGGTATCCTCGTAAGGGCCGATGCCAATGCAGAAGAGGTCCTACTCTGAGGTGCCTCTTCCACTGATTCAGCTGACTAAAGCTTCCTCTAAAGAATTGTAATCTACCTCCTCATCTACTCCTGGTGGTTGAAAATCACTAGGTAATGTATCAGGAGGATCTTTAATATCTACTTTATCAGGAGAATATTGTACAGGGTGTGCAACCCCAAATCCTCCTGTATTTTGTTGTGCCATAAATTAGAAGCTATATTTAGCGCCGAGCTTAGTACCCCATGACTTATCATCATCGTCATCTTCAGGTGTTAATACTGAAATCTCACCGTAAATATTGAGTTTTTCCCCAGCATTTACACTGAGTCCAGTCTTAGCGGATAGTCTACTATCAGTATCGGCATCACCTTCGTCAGCTACGATGGCTGGGCCTCCCTGAACATAATATCCGAATGTATCATTACCACCTTCGAAGCCGACGTGAAGGTCTGTCGTGCGGTTGTCGTATTCAGATCCGGTATAACCGGCATTCGATTCGACGTTCACGTAAGCGCCGGCGAAAGCAGGAGCGGTCGCGAATGAGGTGGCAGCGAGGGCTAGTGCTAGTCTTTTCATTGTTAATAAAATTTAAATAGTTTTCGTGTAAGGCACGCCGCGATACTTGAGTGTTACTTGCTTTTTTTGCATTGGTTTTCTCCAGTACCACACCCCCGTTCCATGGTGTGGAATCATGCGTCCAATTAAGGATGAACGGACGCGGCGTATGTAACCTAATAAGTTTTAGGTTTCTTTTTTGATGCTGCTTTCTTTGCTGCAGCTTTACCCTTAGCTGTGTAAGGATATTTCTTTCCGTTTACTACAGGCATAGTTAGAATTCTACATTAGGTGATCTTTCTAATTTCTTCATGATATCTTGTCTGTAAGCAGGATCATTATCATAACGTTTATCACTCATTGCTGCAACGACTTCTGCTTGACTACGGAATATATTTGTAGTCTCCTTTGGTGCTGATCCTGTTACCATTGTCTCTCCTGTTGTACCGGTATCATCTTCATATCTATATTGAAGTGCTTGTATTGCAAAGAAACAAGAGAGGGGATCACCTCTACCCATTACTTGATCAAACATCTCAGTCTCATTTTCATCAAGATTATCCTTTGCCCAGTTTAACATATTACTATATTCTTGTGGACCACCAGCTACTTCTTGAAGTTCTTTAATGTCTTCTTTAGATAGTTCCCTTTGTGGAGTATAGTTGTTCTCAACATTTTGACGATATGATAAATGCATATTAACTAACTCTTCATTAGATAACGCACTTAATTTATTTGTAGTATCGTCTGTGTATTCAGACTGAGCTTCTTCCCAAAGTTTTTCTAATAAAGAATAATCCTCATCAGCTACTGTTTTTTCTTTCTCTTCTTCTTCTTCTTTCTCCTCTTTAGGTTCATCAGAATCTTCAGGTTTTTCTACCTCTTCATCTTTTACTTCAGGAGTTTCTTCAGTAGTATTATCTCCAAGCTTCTGTTGTAATTGAACATAAGCTTTTTCTAACTCTTCAGCATTCTTATATTTTCCAGCTAATAATTGCTCCTGTTGTTCTACAAGTTTAGTACCTACTTCCAAGGAATCTTGTTCATCAGCTGTTAGATTCTCAGTTGTTGATACAGTATCAGGACTATTATTATAAGTCAGTGTTTCTGCCATAATTATTCAATGGGTGGTTGTTGTTGTTCTGGTTGGCCTCCTAACTCAGCGTTTAGTTGAGGATTTTTACTAGGATCATTCATAGGTGCATTAGCCATTGCAGCAGTTTGTTTAGTCATTTCTAACTGTTGTTCCTGTTGCATCTGTTGTTGTTGTTGCCCCTGTACCTCTTCCATACTCTTGACAAGGTTCAGTACATCAATACCTTGAGCCGCAGCTAATCGTTTAACTACTTCTTCAGGGTTAATATAAGTTGCAATTGCTTCTGGACCCATTGTACCTGCAATAGTTTGTAAGAATTGACCAAGTGCTTGTACATCTTGACCTCTACCGAGGGAGTTAATACCTGCTACAATAGTAGGTTTAACTAATTTCTTAGGTATCCTGGGTATGTCACCAGATTTTTGGAACACACTAAGTTTACGATTCAAGTATGGTACTAAGAATTCTACAGTAAGTAAACTGAATAGTCCACCTAACTGTTGTTCTAATTCCATCTGAGTCATTCTAACTTCTTCAGCAGTAGTTCTTTCACTCTGTCTAACATTCATTATTAAGAATGCATCAGCAAGTCTACCTTCTAATGTCTGCATCATCTGTAAAGCTGTACCAAAGTCAGCAGTTTTACCAACTTGTACTACACCTATATCATCAGGTCTACCCTGAACGATCGCACCGTTACCTGCCTTGGCCAGGGTGGCTGGTTTAGTGGTGCTTGAGGGTGATACTACAAAAACAACTTTAGCGGCTGCTGCAGAGCCTTCTACGATGGCCTGAGAGAGTGCCTCAAGAGACTTGAGATCTCCTATAAATTGACCAACTCTACCTCGTCCATAATCTTCTCCGTCAACAGTGTTGAATCTTAGTGGTAACCAAGGTGTTGTATCTGCAGGTGCTTTACCTACAGAGTTCTTAAGTCTATGGCCATATACTTCTTGATGCCATAAGAATCTATTATTCTCACGTGTTATATGAGTATAGACATCACACTCTTTACTTTCTGCATCAGTAGTATCACCATAACCTTCATCGTTAGGACTTGTTTCTACTCCTTCTTTATAATCTTTAGGAAGCATCCCTTCGATTAATTGTTTATTGATCCTTTCTTTGGTTACTATTTCAATTACTTCGCCATTACCATCTCGTTCTACTACGTAACGATTGAAGGGATAAAGTTTTAAACCTGTCTTACCCATGTAAATTAGAGCGTTACCACCTACAACTAAATGTTGTAAGGCTTGGTGTACTACTACACGATCATCCGAAGCTGCTATAGCTTCAAGTATGGTACGCTCAATTTTTGCAAAGGATAAGTCAAGTTCAGATTTTATCTCAGCATCAAACTCTTCAACAAGTTGTGACTCATCTAACTGTAGTTTAAAGAAACTGGTTTGAGGAGGTAGTAGAGCTAACATCAATTTAGATGCTAGAGTGACTACCCCTTTCGCGCCAACACTTTGCCATGGTGTAGATAAGTTTTTCATCCCTTTGGAATACTCTTCCTGTCCTCTTATCAAATAAGGGAGAGTAAGTTCTGATGCTTCTTTCGCTTCGTTTAGAAACTGGGAACGCTGTGTACTTAAATAGTCATACCTTGTTTTGGCTGACATAATTATACGTTAGTTGATTGATCTTGAATTGTCATTGGATTCATAGGACCAGCTGATCCTAGACTTGGTTGTGGTCTTTGGAACCATCTATTACCATAGTTGCTAGACTGAGGTACTACACTCACTGGTCCTCTAGCTGCTCGTTGTTGAGAGAAGTTCATCTGAGCCTGTTGATGTGCTTGAGATGCGTTGAACTGTTGTATCTGTTGTTGATAAGCAGCAGCTTGTTTGTCCCAATCAGCTTGTCGTTGTTGCTGTTGTTGTTGGAACATCTGCATCATCTGTTGACCTTGATTCTGTTGCTGTTGGAATGGTGATCCTTCTCCACCTCCTTGTTGGAACTGCTGGAACTGGTTTGTAAGTTCCTGAATTCTTGCATCTTGTTCCTTAAGTCTACGACGATACTTCTTATTGTACTTCTTATTGTACTTCTTAAAGTACTTCTTGTACTTCTTCTTCCACTTTTTCTTTGCCTTTTTCTTCATGTAATCGGCGCGGACCTTGTGATACTTGACTGGGTTAAGTTCCCTCCAATTCCTTTTCCATCCCATTTAATATATTCTCCTATGAATAATTTCGTTTGTTTGTATCGTTGATACGGCTCCGAAGCCATTCAACTACATCCCTCTGACCTGCTCTATACATGATAGCAGGTAATTGTTCTTTAGGATGTGGGTTAACGGGTGGGAATTTTTCCTCCATCTCTAAGAGGATGGAGTCTAGGTTCGGACCTAGTAAAGGTTCAAGCGTATTGGGGTAGGTTGACATTGCTATGCTCGAAGAAAGCTGGCATCCTAGCGGTCTTGGTTGAAATTAATTCAGGCGCACGGCCTTCATACATTAATCGATCGCTGACATCCAGCCAGAATTTTTTATCCAAATATTTACAGGTAGTATTTATACCTAAAGGTTCCATAATCCAGTTAATGGTGGCCTTCCTAAGTTTATCCAAAGATTGACTAGGAGATAAGCCCAACTCGTGACATACAAGGCTATGAGAGGCCACGTGTATTTGTTCGTCTCTAGAGATGTCGG